>Ga0163144_10024838_pt1 | contig 11739 bp, 10 predicted proteins | sample OliLak19BULKMAT1_FD_123175 | JGI IMG/M metagenome (GOLD analysis project Ga0163144, IMG submission 123175) | Freshwater microbial mat bacterial communities from Lake Vanda, McMurdo Dry Valleys, Antarctica - Oligotrophic Lake LV.19.BULKMAT1 | ecosystem: Environmental > Aquatic > Freshwater >... | reverse complement strand
TGGCCGGCGCAATCGCCGCAAGTGACCATGCCTAGGCCCGAGCAAGTGTTGCAGCGAACGCGGCCATCGCCGCACGCGCAGCGGACGTCAACCGTGCGGGCGACGTGGACCATGTTGCCGTTGGCGTCGCGCTGCATGTCGGTGACCTGCTCGTGCCGGATGCCCGAACCGCCGCACTGGGGGCAGGCTTTCTGGCCGCTGCCGCCGCACGTATTGCAGACGATTCGGCCCTCTCCGGCGCACTTCGGACAGCGTTCGACGCGATCGGTATGAGGGACGGGAATGCGCTCGTCGCGATCCTCGAACTCGCGCGGCCGAGTGACGGGAATTGTCCACACCGGCGGCGGCTGCCCGAAGTTGTCGACCGCGCCGCCGGTGTAGGGCGTAGCCACGCGGGCGATGCTCCGCTCTTCGTAATGGGTTTGCAGGCGGATCGTGTAGGCGCTGCCGGGCTTAAAATCGCTGACGAAGATCTTGTCGCCCATATTCCGCAGACGAAAAAACCCTCCGCCAGCCCAACGATTGATGATCTCGCAGGCCTGATCCTCGGTGAGGGTTTGTGGGGCGAGGTCGTTCATAGTCGCTTGCCCGAGATATGAAGGAGTATTCGACGTACGAAAAGGGGACTGGTGCATTATTCGGACCTGGCGACGCCGTCACGGTTGTGCGGCGTAGCAGGTGCAAGGACGGATCAGGTCCGCGCGAGCAACCGAATAATGGACCTGTCCCCTTTTTGTAAGCTTGGCGCCGCCTGAAAAAAGGGGACAGGTTCGTTATTCGGATTCGCGACGCGGAACTTGGCTGGTAGGTACTTCGTCAGTTCCATCGGCGTCGTTGATGATGTTAGGTCCGAATAAGGAACCAGTCCCCCTTTTTCCCGCCTTCTGATCGCGGCAGGATTAGTTTGCCACGGATGCGACGCCGATGGAACACGGCGGACGAGAATAATTCTCGCAGGACCGCGGAGATGCGATGGTGGGCCAAGGGGTCGGGACTCGTTGTCCGTGATGCGTGATGGCCGTGCGTAGGACGAGTTGGCGACAACGACTCCCGACCCCTGCACTATGCCGGTTGTTGGACCGTGGTCCGTTGGCGCTGGTCCTGTTCCGCGTTGAGCCCCTGGGTCGCTTCGAATTCGCGCAGCGCGTCGTCGGCCAGGATCTTTTCCGTGGCCTCTTCGTGCCGGATTTCGCCCATGCCTTCGCGCGATAGGTCGGCGGCGACCTTCATCTTGGCGCGGTTGCGGTCGATCTCGTTCTGAATGGCCTCTTCGATCTGGCCGAAGTCGCTGGTCACGTCGACGTTAATGCCCTGCAAGACCTTGGCGAGCTCCGCCTCGGCGCGGCTCATGCGCAGGTCGGCGTCGTATTTTTGGATCTTGTCGCGGATTTTGATCAGCTTGCGCGAGGCATGCTGGATCTTCAGCAGCGTGTTATTGTACGTGCCGCCGTGCAGCGAAAGCTGGGCCTCGTTCTCGGCCAAATTCGCCTTGGCCGCTTGCAGCTCCAGCGCGAAATGAGCGGCCGTCTCGCGATCGCCAGCGGCCAGGTATGCGCGGATCTTCGCCTCGAGCGAGAGAATTTGCTGCTTCTGCCGCGTTACCTGCGATACGATGCTGTCGACCAGCGCCCGGTACTGCTCCAAGCCCTGGCGTCCGTCCTTCAACTGGTCGACCATGTCGTCGTATTCGTACTGCAGTTGCGCAATGGGGTCGGCTTCCCAAAAGAAATTGGCGATGCGATTGATCTGCGCGCCGAGTGCTTGCCAAATCTTCTCGAAGATCATGCGGAATTTTCCTGACAGCGCCGCGCCCGCGAGGCGGCGATTGATCAAACGACGTGCTGTGCGGCGCTCACATCGTTAGTCCTTGGCCGCGCGCTTGGCAGCCGGCGATTCAAAGTATAGCCGGACCGTCGAAACCACGGATATCTCGGGGTGCATGGGCAGCTCGCGGGCTTGCACGTCGCCATCGCTGTAGAGCCCGCGGTAGTACGTATTGCGAGGGCGGTGGGCACGGATAAACGGTACGTCCCGACGAAATGCAGGCGTTACGTTTTCGTCGACGCTGTTCACGAACGAATGATACAGCGACTCCGGATAGCGGACTGCCGTCTGCTCCTGCACGTTGATCACCGGCGGGCGCTCCTTGAACAGCGCACCGAGCAAGACGTCGGACTTGCCGCGAGCCGCCTTCAGGGCCTGTTCGCGGGCTTTCAGCTTCATGTCGTCGAGGTCTCGGCTCCAATAGTCAAAAGCGATAATGTCCGTAACGCCTTGCTCGAAGGCTGCCGCGAGCGCTGCCGACGCCTTGGCGTCGTTCGCGACGGCCAGATGCACGTTCGTTTGCATCCGGAAGCCAGCTTTCTTTTCCACGCCGACCTCGGTATCGCCGCGCTTGTCCAAATTCCATTGGTAGAGCGGCAGCACGGCGACAAAGTCTTCGACGATGTCCTTCGGCGCGATCTCCAGTTTCTCCCAAGCGGCTCTAAGGGTGGCGACCTTCTCTTCGATTGCTTGATGGCATTCCTTGGCGCTGGCGCCCTCGCTGGTTACTGCCAGCACCACGCGGATTTCTGTCGGCCGCACGCGAATCTCCGCTCGCCCGTCGATCGCGATAAAGCCTTCAACGACCTTGCGATCGAATTGCGGTAGAGCCGGAATGTCTTGCGAGTTGGCGTCCACCCCCGCGCGAGATCCGCCCTGCTGAGCACGTGCGACGGACAAGGGCAGGCACGCCAATAGGAACAGCGCCGCCAAGCCAAGATTGCGATGAGCCACGATGCTTCTCCTGCTGAGGGATGGAAGTAGCCGCCGGTCAATTCAGATTGCCAGGCAGCTTAAGGATAGCATCGCTGGGAAGCGAGGTGTGAGCCGTTAAATGTCCCGAAGCAGCCGACGTGACCATGGTTCGACAACAAACCTCGTACTGTACTGCGTCTGCCGCGTCCGCTGAAGCGAACCCATACCTACAATTGCTCACGACTCACCACTCGTCACTCACCACCTTTTTCCGCCCGCTCGAAGAACATCAAATGCTGCCACGGCAGGTCGTCGAACTCTTGCACCAGCTTGAAGCCGCTCGGCGGGTATTCCTTCAGGATCTGCTCCTTGCTCATTTTGTGTAGCAGCTTGATGGGCACCTCGGGATCTTCCTTGCGGAACTCGGCCAGCGCGATCCGGCCGTGGGGCGCGAGCGCCTTGTGCATGGCCCGCAGCATGTGCTCGGGGTGCGAGAACTCGTGATAGACGTCGACCAGTAGGATCAGGTCGACTTTGCCGGACGGTAGCTTGGGGTCGATGAGCGTGCCTTCGATCGGCTCGATGTTCTTTAAATCGGCCTGTTTGGCCCGCAGCGACAACAGCCGCAACATCTCGGGCTGAATGTCGACGGCCAGCACGCGGCCCTTCTCGCCCACCAGCTTGGCCAGCTTGAGCGTGTAGAAACCGTTGCCGCAGCCCATGTCGCAGACCGTCTGGCCGGGCTTGACGCCCAGGGCCTTTAGGAGCGTCTCGCAATCTTCTTCGCGCTGGCGGCTGTCGCGCACCAGCCACGGGGCGCCGGCGTAGTGCATGGTCTGGGCGATCTCGCGGCCCTTGTAGTGGGTGAGGGCTGGGGGCAGGTCCTCGACCAGCGGAGCGTCCTTTTCGGTGGGGGCGTCTTTGTCGGCTGCCGTCGCGTCCTTGGGTTTGACCACTGATGGCGGCGTGGCCGTCACGGGCTTTTCCGTGGCGGGGGCCTGGCCATTGATGGGCCCAGAAATGCAGAATGCGAGCATCCCAGCCGCGAGAAAGGCCCATAGGCGGTACATAAGGTGCTCCCCGGCATCGCTAGACAATGAAGAACGCACCTTTCTGTTCTAACCTGCCGGGGAGCCTGCGGGTAGCATGTGCGATGCCCGCCGCGGGCTCCGGCGCCAGTCTGCGGGGCCGTGTTTTTCGCCAAATCCCCCCTTTGCCGTGGCGGGGCACACACTTATAATGTCGATCTTCGTTTTTTCTGGGGCACGATCAGTTAGCGGCACGCAACCCATCAATTAACGGCCAAACAGCAGCAGCCGGTCAACGGCAGCGCGGCCAGGCAAACGATCCACCATGCCCAAGCAAAAGACGCACAAAGCCTCGAAAAAGCGGTTCCGCGTGACGGCCACCGGCAAGGTGATGCACCGCGGCGCCGGCACCAGCCACTTAGGCGCCCACAAGTCGCAGAAGCGGATCCGGCAATTACGGGGTACGCGGGCGCTGGTGCCGTGCGAAGCCCGACGGATCAAGAACGCGCTGCGCGGTTATAGCTACTAGAAATCAACACGATCCAAAAATCCTGCGTCCGCTGAAGCGGACCCTACATCACTCGGAGTCCGGTCCATCGGACGTCACGAGTTCGAGGGAATGCGATGAGAACAACTAAAGGCGCCGCACGCACCCAAGCCAAAAAGCGGCTGTTCAAGAAGGTCAAGGGCTACCGCGGCGGCAAGGGCGGACTGCTCCGCACCGCCAAGGAAATGCTGGTTCGCTCGGGCGTGTACTCCTTCCGCGACCGCCGCGTGCGCAAGCGGGATTTCCGCAGCCTGTGGATCGTGCGCATCAACGCGGCCGTCCGCGAGCGCGGCCTGCGCTACAGCCAGTTCATCCACGGCCTGCAAATGTGCAAGATCGAGCTCGATCGCAAGAGCCTGTCCGAAATGGCCATCAGCGATCCGGCCGGCTTCGATCAGGTCGTCCAGCGCGTCAAGGCGGCGCTTGCGGTTCCGGCTTAGCGTGCCTGCTCGAATACGTACCGGCCTGAAGTACGTGCCCGCCTGAACCGAGCGCCGTGGAAGGGTGTCTGGAATTGTGTGCCATTGCTTGTACTCAAGCAGTGTGACTGGAAAAAACAGCGCTGCTTGAGTACAAGCAGTGGCACACGGTTGCCGATCTGCAAGGACACCCACTCGTGGCGCTATCTGATTTCCTCGGCGAGCTGGATCAACTCCTCGCCGCGGCCCAAGCGGCGTTTTCCGCGGCCCCTGACGGCGAAGCGGTCGAGGCCGCGCGGATCGAGTTCCTCGGCGCCAAAAGCGGACGTCTGAAGTCCGCGCAACAAGGATTGGGCACCGTCGACAAGGCCGACAAGCCGGCCGCCGGCAAACGCTTCAACGAAATCAAGGAAGCGCTCGACGCCGCGCTGCAAGCAGCGCAAGATCGTGTCGCCCAAGTCGCCGCCGCGCCCACCGGCCCCGCGCTCGACCCTACCTTGCCGGGCAAGAAGCCCCGCCTGGGCCACCTGCACCCACTGACGCAAACCATCGAGGACCTGAAGGAGATCATGGGCCGGCTGGGGTTCAGCGTCGCCAAGGGCCCCGAGATCGAAGACGAGTGGCACAACTTCGACGCGCTGAATATCCCTGCGTCGCATCCGGCCCGCGATCCGCTCGAGAACTTTTACTTATCGACGGCCGAGGCGCTGGCGAGCTCCGCGACAAACGACGCTGCACCCAAGAGCAAGCCGCTCTTGTTGCGCAGCCAGACCAGCACGGTGCAGATCCGCGTCATGGAAAAAACGCCGCCGCCGGTGCGGATCATTTCGCTGGGACGCGTCTATCGGCCCGACACGGCCGACGCCACGCACTACCCCATGTTCCACCAGATCGAGGGCCTGCTGATCGACCGGCACGTGACAATGGCCGACCTGAAGAGCGTGCTGCGGCTGTTCGCCATGAGCTATTTCGGCGGCGAGGTGCATATCCGCTTCCGGCCCAGCTTCTTTCCTTTCACCGAGCCCAGCGTCGAGGTCGACATGAGTTGGCACGACCGCTGGATCGAGATGGGGGGCGCCGGCATGGTCGACCCGCACGTTCTGAAGGCCGTGGGCTACGATCCCGAGCAGGTTAGCGGATTCGCTTTCGGCCTCGGCGTCGAACGAGTTTGCGCGCGGCGACACGGCGTGACCGACATCCGCGAGTTCTACAAGAACGACGTGCGATTTCTGGAGCAATTCTGAACGACGGAGTCAATGTCATTAGCCACGGATGGAACACGGATTAAACACGGACGACAAATGCAACTAGGACACGAAAAAGTTTAGCCGCCTCGCTTGCGAGGCGCTCCGCCGTCCAGCGCTATCACGGGGAAATTCTGAATCGTCGCAGCAAACAACTGTGGCGGCGAAGCGACTCGCAAGCGAGACGGCTAACTTTTAACTTTGTCTTTGTGCTTTCGTGGTTTCTGAATCCGTGTTTCGTCAGTGTTCCATCCGTGGCTAAAGAGACAGTGCTTCGTTCGTTTTATAGAGTCCATTGAATCTGGAACCCACACCGGCAACTTTCCATGCTCATTTCCTTCAACTGGTTGAAAGAATACGTACCGCTCGACATGCCGGCAGGCGAGCTCGAACGGCGGCTGATGATGGCCGGCTTGAATCACGAGAGCACCACGGACGTTGCCGGGGATGTGGCCATCGATCTGGAAGTGACCAGCAACCGGCCCGATTGCTTGGGCCATTTGGGCATCGCTCGCGAAGTGGCCGTGCTGTTTGACCGCGAGCTGCGCATGCCGGCCGCCGCGCCGCGCGAAGGGAGCACGCCGGTCGCCAGTCTCACGCAGGTCGCGCTCGATTGCCCGGCCCTTTGTTATCGATATACGGCCCGCGTGATCCGCGGCGTGAAGGTCGGCCCCAGCCCGGCCTGGCTCAGCCAACGTTTGGCGACCGTTGGCGTGGCGGCCATCAACAACGTCGTCGACATCACCAACTACGTACTTCTGGAGTGCGGTCAGCCGCTGCACGCCTTTGACTTGGCAAAGCTCGACGGCCGGCGGATCGTCGTTCGCGAAGCCCTGCCGGGCGAGACGATCGAGGCCATCGACCATAAGACGTACTCGCTGGCTCCCGGCATGTGTGTGATTGCCGACGCCCGTCGCGCCGCGGCCATCGGTGGCGTCATGGGCGGCAGCGGCAGCGAAGTCACGCAACGCACGACGGAGCTGTTGATCGAGAGCGCCGAGTTCGATCCACTTTCGATCCGCACTACGGCCCGCAAGTTGAACCTGCACAGCGATTCGAGTTACCGCTTCGAGCGGGGACTCGATCCGCAGGGAGTGGATTGGGCTAGCCGCCGAGCGTGTGAGCTTATCCTCGAACTGAGCGGCGGCGAGTTGGCCGCGGGCGCGATCGACGTGGGCCGAAAACCGCCCGCACGCGAGCCAATCGTGCTGCGGCTTTCGCAACTCAAGCGAATTCTCGGCATTGACGTGCCGGCTGCCCGCGTGCGCGAGATCCTTAAAGCGCTAGGTAACCACGAACGGGCGGCCGACGAGCGCCGCGTCGAAGTCATTCCTCCCAGTTGGCGTAGGGACCTTTCGCGCGAAATTGACCTGGTGGAAGAAGTGGCCCGCATCCACGGCTACGAGGCGATTCCCGAGGACGTGAGCGTGCCGATGGCGACTTCTGCCCGTTCGGACGAAGACCGCGTGCTCTCGCGCGTGCGACACGCACTGTCGGCTGCCGGTTTCGACGAAGCCATGACGGCCAGTATGGTCGAAGAGGAGATTTCATCGGCCTTCAGTCCCTGGACCTCCTCCGCGCCATTGGTTGCGCAGATGCCGCTGTTGCGCAGGGCCGATCGCTTGCGGCGGAGCCTGGTGCCCAGCCTGCTGGCCGCGCGGCACACGAACGAAACGCTCTCCAACCCGGTGATTGAACTGTTCGAGATTGCATCGGTCTACCTGCCGAGGCCGGGCGAGCTTCCCGACGAACAGCCCATGCTTGCGCTGACCAGCGGCGGCGATTTCTTCGCGGTCAAGGGAGCGCTCGAAGCCATCGTGGCCGAGCTCAACCCGCGCGTGGCCGTCGAGGCGGCTGACGCCAACGTCGAGCTGCTCAATCCCCATCGTTCATGCCAACTACTGCTGGGCGGGGAGCCGTGGGGGTATCTCGGCGAAGTCAGCGGCGAGGGCCTGAAGCGATTTGAGCTGCGCGGCGCAACGACCGTGGCCGAAGTGAAGGTGTCGGTCCTCGTGCGCGTGGCCGACTTGGTGCGGCTGTGGCAGAAGCAGCCGGCCTTTCCAGCGATTGGCCGCGATCTGAACTTCGTGGTCGACGAACGGGTGCGCTGGGCCGATATCGCGGCGGCCGTGCGCGCTAGCGGCGGCGAGCACCTGGAGCAGGTCGAATACAAAGACATCTACCGCGACGACGCGCGGCTGGGCGTGGGCAAGAAGAGCGTGCTGTTGTCGATTACGTTACGCGCCCGCGAAACCACGCTCACCAGCCACGAGGCCGATCAAGTCCGGAACCGCATTATTGACGCCTGCGGAAAACAACTGGGCGCGCAGTTGCGAGTGTGAACGGAGAGGCATCCCATCGATGGGTGCCATGCCCACGCAAGCTCGGAATAAGATTCAATCAAGAGCGTTGCGATGAATTCCGAGAATGCTCGGCCACTACACAGACTGCGTGGGCATGCCGCGTTGGAGTGAGCCTTGGTATCGCCTAGACGACGCGCACTCAAGGCAACGACATGCTCACCCTTTGACTCCTTCATCACGAATCGCGCCACACGTCCTCGGAATACATCCGCTCGACGATCCGGCCCGGCTCGTCCAGCGTCCGTCGCTGGCCAACGGTATGCCAGGGGCTGACGCCTTCCAGCTCGGGCATGATCTCGACGAGCTGGTTGACCAGTGTCTGCGCAAGCCGGCGGATCGAGACGTTCTCGGACTTCTCCATGATCGCGGCCACGGTCTTCATCACACGGACCAATCTCGCGCGCTGCAACACGGGAGGCGAGAGCGAACCGTTTGACTCGACCAACAGGTCGGCGACTGGCACATCGAGCGCGTCCTGCCACCAGTACAGACGACTCAAGCGCAGATCGGCCGATTCGTCCTCCTCAGCTTCCAACTCGCGGATCGTGGTCTGCTGCTGTCGCGCCAATCCGCGCAAGGAAAGTCCTTGCTGCCGCCGCACCGTCGCAATCCGGTGCAAGCTCACCGGCGGCGGTCCTAGCGGAGCGGGCGTCGTTCCGACGGACGACAGCCCTGGTGTCTTGACGGTATGCAGCCCCGTTGTGCCAAGATCAGAAGTACTCATGCCTCACCTCTTTCGTCCGGGTTCCTCGGGCAAGTGACACACTCGATGCGACGTTTAGTGACCGCTAGCGGCGTTCCTTAGTCCGGGCAACTCGGCCGTTGGCGGCAGTGCCTCTCTCAGCAGAACTACTTGAAACCGTGTAAAAAACGGGCGGCCCACTTCCTTGTACTGACGCGGGATTCTTCATGGGCAGTGCGTCTTGATTCGTCCAGGTCGAAGGAAAGTGGACCGCCCTCGTGCGTTTTGCCGCGGGCGCGAGCGGCCGCCCCGCAGCGCAAATTCAAACCAGATTGCCCCTTGATAGACGCGCGGCGCGTCGCGGATACAACCGCTTCACCGCGCGTGCAAACGCAGTGCGATGGATCGCTAATGGGAGACCGGGTGTTTCCACCCTGGTTCGTGAAAATTGTCATGTCGCGGCGTTGATTGCGAACGATCAACGACAATCTTGCGATCTCGACGCCACTTGCCCAGGCATCGCGATCTGGTCCGGCCGACCCGCAGGCGCATCCAATTAATAGACGCTCACCCGTTGGACGCTTGCAGAAATGAGGCAGGCAAGCAATCCACCGATCATCATAGACATGCCGATTGCGATAAACAAGAGGCAGCCTCGCAGAATCGCGCTAGGGGAATTCATTAGCGCCGAGTTGCGATCGACTGCGGCGCGGCGAGATGAATGATTAGCGCACGATGAAATGCATGCTAGCGCTAGACGCTAGCGCATGACCGCTGCGATCGCAGCCAAAACTTCCAGACATCTTCCATCCCAGCGAGCGGTCCACGACCTTTACTCACCCAGCGCGAAATCCTTGATCCGCGACAGATAGTTCGGCCGTTTCGGTGCGTTGCGGGCGGCCGAATTCTGGTCCGAATGGGTGGGGTGAATGGGCCCATTGACGGATTTGGCGTCGCCACGGTTTTGCATCCGGGATACTGCATCCCAAACCGGCTGCGCGACCTGTTCGCGGAGGTCGACCTCGCAGCGCGCGAACTGCTTCTCGATCAAGTACTCGTCGAGACGTTGCTCGACCCCCTTCGCGGTACGCCAGGCTTCGAGCACGCGGCGACGGATCAGTTGCAATCCCGCGTCGGATGCCGCTGGGGACGGCTTGGCCGCAGGCAATCGCGGCAACCAACCCAGCGGCGCGGCGGACGCGGCCCGCGCGGCGATCACGTCGTGCGAACCGATGCGGCGCCACAGTTTGTGAATGTCGCGCAAGTCGATCCGGCTGTCGGACTTTCGCACCAGCACGAGCTCGCCCGTGACATGCTTGAGCGCTACGCGCAACAAGCCCTCATCGCCCAACGGCCGCGGGAGCGAAAGCAGGTGGACCTGAGGGTAATGGCGTGCGAGATCGTGGGCGACTTCGCTCGTGGCGTCGGTCGATGCGTCGTCGATGACCAGGATGTCCCAGCGAGGCGTCAGGTCGGGCAGGACCTCGAGCAACTGCGAAATCAAGGGGACGAGCCTTGCCTGAGCATTGCAGACAGGCAACAACACGCTTAACGAGGTCACCAAGAGCTGTTCCTTTCGGCGGTCCACGACCGCGCCGTTGCGCCAGGGGCGCCAGGGGCGTTCCCCCGATCCTGATTCGTCGGTTGCTGCCGGCGCACGAGCGCAGCTTAGCCCGCTGCGCGCCAACGCCTTGCAGAGTAAGATCGGACGACGCGGGCGAGTCACTCAAGCCTCCGAGTCGGAACGAGCTTTAATCGCGATGTGCCGTGAGCGCGGGCTGATCCGGCCTGGGCCGTCGGGACGCTCTGTCTGCCGGGCCGCTGGGTGAGGGGCCCTGAAAGGGCGTGATTTGGCTGCGTTCCACGCCCTTCGCTGCGCTCAGGGCGTGCCACCCTAAGATGTCCTGTGCTTTATAGCCTCCCTGGCAGCCGGGATGTGCGCCGAGTATGCTGAAAAGTCGTTCTGGGATGAGCTTAGGGGCGTGTCGCGTCCGTCACAGTCAACTGCAAGGTGTTTTGCGTGTCCCTCTCGCCGTCCGCCATCCCCGACTTCTCCAAAGGCGATGGCCTGCTGCCGGCAATTGCCCAGGACGCCACCACGGGCGACGTGCTGATGCTCGCCTGGATGAACGCCGAAAGCCTGGCCCAGACCCTGGCCACGGGCGAGGCCGTCTACTACAGCCGCAGCCGCCGCCGGCTGTGGCACAAAGGCGAAGAGAGTGGCCACGTGCAGCGGGTATTGGCCGTGCTGGTGGATTGCGACGCCGACACCATCCTGCTGAAAGTCGAACAGCAGGGAGTCGCCTGCCACGAGGGTTTCCGAAGCTGCTTCTTCCGCCAACTTACCCCGCAAGGGGTGCAGCAGGTCGCCCAGCGGCTCGTCGATCCAACCAAGGTCTATTCATCCGCCGAAATCGAGAAAGATTAATTCATGAACTTGCCAGGTAAGCGTCGGAGGTTGAATCACAGGTTCGCAACGTTGCCGACCACGACCGGAACGTACGGGGCAACGTCGTTCGTGTTGCTGTTGGTCACGCTCGCCACGATTGCCGGCTTCCCTTGGGCCGCCCTGCATGCCCTGGCCGTGGAAAGGCCCGCCGCGGCGGATGCGAAGAAAACAAGCGACGCCGTGCTGCCAATCTTGCTCAAAGAGGACTTCGAGAACGGCGCCGACCGCTGGGAGCCTACCGATCCCAAAGGCTGGAAAGTGATCGCGG
>Ga0163144_10024837_pt1 | contig 11739 bp, 12 predicted proteins | sample OliLak19BULKMAT1_FD_123175 | JGI IMG/M metagenome (GOLD analysis project Ga0163144, IMG submission 123175) | Freshwater microbial mat bacterial communities from Lake Vanda, McMurdo Dry Valleys, Antarctica - Oligotrophic Lake LV.19.BULKMAT1 | ecosystem: Environmental > Aquatic > Freshwater >... | reverse complement strand
GCAAACCAAACTCTTCGTCGGTTGTGTTCCAGGGTTTCCCGGCGCTCACTCTCAGGGTGAGACATTGGACGAACTGAACCACAACCTCCACGAGGTGATCGCAATGCTCCTTGAAGATGGCGAGCCTTCTCTGGAGTCTGAATTTGTCGGTGTCCAGAACGTAGCCATTGCATGACCAATGGGAAATATTCCTGTTCTCAAACCCAGCGAGGTTATCGCAATACTTGTTTCCCTTGGTTTCGTCGAAGTCCGTCAACGCGGGTCACACAAGCAATTTCAGGACGCCAAGGGCAGAAACACTACCGTTCCATTCCACAAAGGTCGGGACATTTCGCCCATTCTGCTTCGTCAAATCGCAAAGGACATCGGGTTAACCCTCAATGATTTCCTTGGTAGCCGCTAGGCCCAACCCGGCGTTTGAGTCGGACTCGCCGATGAGGCCGGCGAGCCGCTCAACTCCACGTGAAAATAGGGCACGTGAAAATAGTGAAAATAGGGGACAGACCACGGTTTCCCGCTGACTCCACATAAAAAAGGCCGGAGGAAAAAGGGGCCAGGGTCGCGTTTTTTACCGCTGCAGGGCCAAAGCGGCCTCACTTAATTTCCCGCTGCTGTACTCAGTAAGAATCTGCGCGTAAGAGCTTTGTGATATGCGTTCTAGCTCACTTCCGTAAACCGATCCAGCCAGGCCCCCGGCTCACGATGCTGATGAAAGAACGCAACCACAGCAACTCATCGGGAGTTGGCAGGTAAATGAGGATGTAAGGGAATTTACGAAATAGTACCCGACGGAATTCTTCCTCGACGCGTAAATGTCCGTAGGGATTGCGTAGTGCGGATGCAACTGCTGCATCTGAAGCACGGGCGAACTCATAGCCAAGCCCCAGTGCCTTTGACTCATACCAAGCCTGCGCTTCCAGAAGTTCTCGTTCTGCCTCTGGACGGAGTACAACCAACATCAGGGCTTGCTTTGAAATAACTGGTTCCGAACTTGTTCCCACGGGATGGCTGTGGACGGATCGGCACGATGCGCGGCAACGCGCCGATGCAACTCCGCCTTTTGGGCTTTGGACAACCCAAACTCATTCGGTTCCTCTGCGGCAATGCTGTCCCATATGTCCTCGACGAGCTGAATGCGCTCGGACACGGATAGCTTCATGTATTCAGAGGTTGGGTTAAGCATGGGGCAAGTATAAATCAGTAATCGCGAGGTATTAGGGGACCGACCACGGATACCCATTTTTACCGGATTCAGGGACAGACCAGGGACAGACTGCGTCAGCCTGGCGGGACAAGAAAGTTGGCAGTGAATGATCTGTGGGGCTGTTCAAAGCAAAAATTCAAGGGGTCGGGCTCCGAATGAGCCGTGGGCGCGGTTAGGCAAGCCAGCCCCACGTCCAACGATTCATTCGACGCGCTGCCGCATGGCCTTGGTTACTGTTTGAGAGGTCTGCGCCAGCCGCGCCCATGGGTCGTTTTGACGACTGCGCAGACGGGCCGGTGTATTAAGCACGTTGAAGTACGCGAAACGGGGGTCGATCGATAGATCGTCCCAAGCGATTGGCATCGCCACCGGCGCTCCGGCGCGGGCGCGAATCGAATACGGGGCAATCGCTGTCGCCCCTTCCGTATTGCGCAGGTAGTCAATGAATATCCGGCCTTCACGTCGGGCCTTGGACATCGAGGCGGTGAAACGGTCGGGAAATGTTCGCTCGAGCAGCACGGCAATGGATTTGCTAAAGCCCTTTGCCGTGCTCCAATCCAGCGTTCGACGAATCGGTACGACGACATGCAGGCCCTTGCCGCCGGTGGTCTTCAAGAACACGGTGAGTCCGAGATCGTCGAACAGGGTCCGCAGCAACTGCACCGCTTCGACCAGGCGCGGCCAGGCGAGCTTCTCGTCGGGATCGAAATCGAAGATCAGGCGATCCGGCCGCGTCGGGTTTGCTGAGATCTGTGCTGAGTTCTGTGCCGGGTTCTTTGCTGGACTCGGTGCTCGCGAGCCCCAGGGATGCAGTTCGATGACTCCCCACTGAACCAATCCGATCAGAGCGGCCACCGAGTTGGCGGCACAGTAGACCGCTGTGCCGTCGCCTTCCGCAACGCGTAAGCGGCTGACTGCCGCGTGGACGCTTTTGTCGGCGTGCTTTTGGTAAAAACATTGCTGTTGCCAGCCGTCGGGGCAGCGCACGAGGCTCAATGGGCGATCAAGCAAGTGAGGCAGCATCCACTCGCCGACGGCCGCGTAATACCGGGCCAGATCGATCTTTTGCAGTCCGGCGTCCGGGAACATCAGCTTCTCGGGGTGGGACAGCGTGACGCCGGCGATCGCATTCGTGATCGTATTCGTGGGTGGCGAGTCGGATGAGGTCGTCGGGATCGCCGTCCGCGCGGCCGTCGGCTCACGGACCACCTCCAGCGCCGGTTTGTCGTCGCGCAATCCAAGCAACGAAGGATGCCGCAGGGCGCCGCCCTTGCTCCATTCCGCGAATGCGACGTCAGCGACCAGTTGCGGCCTGACCCAATGCGCGCCCTTCGCCTCGACACCGCGCGGCGGATTCGTAAATGGCGGTTCCGTCTGCGCCAGTTGGTCGAGTTTCAGGCGCAAACTCTTGCGCATAACGGTATCGAATCCGGTGCCGACTTTGCCGCAATAACGCAGATCCTTGTCGCCATTGTTGCCATGGTCAACGTAGACGCCAAGCAGCAAGGCGCCGAAACCGTCATGTGCTTGCTTCGGCTCGGTGAAGCCGCCGATGACCATTTCCTGACGCTGGGTGCATTTTATTTTCAGCCAATCGCGCGTGCGTAAGCCCGTTTGGTAACGCGAATCCGCGCGCTTGGAGACGATACCCTCGAGTTGCAGGTGACAGGCCTGGCGAAACATCTCGATTCCGCTACCGACAACATCGATGCTATAGCGAAGTGGCCCAGCCGTGCCTTGGAGGATTGCCTTCAGGCGCTGCTTGCGCTCGCTAAGGACCGCACCTCGCCAGTCGTAGCCATCAAGGTACAGCAGATCAAAAATAAAGTAGGTCAGCGATTCGTATCCGCCAGCCTGTGCGCCGGCACGTCCGCCAGCGCGCTCGCCATTTTTCATCACGTTCTGCAGCGCCTGAAAGCTGGTGCGTCCGTCCGCGTCTGCCACGCAAAGCTCGCCATCAAACCAGGCGTCATCAAGTTTGAGCCGACCGGCCTGAGCCGCTAGCAACGGTAACTTCGGCGTGTAGTCAATCCCGTTACGTGAAAACAGGCGCACCTTGCCGGCTTCGATCCGGCACAACAGACGGTAGCCGTCGTATTTCACCTCATGCAGCCACTCATCACCGGTTGGCGCGGTGTCGGCCACCGTGGCCAGCGCTGGTTGCAGCATGGCAGGCATCTCAGCGCGCCGGGTGCCCGCCGGCAGGGCGTTGGCGCGTGCGGGCCTGATGGCGTCGGCGCGCAGGTTTTCATCGACCGACTTGCTTGAGTGCCATTCATGCTCGTGAGCCAGCGCGATTTCTTCGATGCTGCGACCTGACGCCACACTATCGGGCTCGCGCTCGACGATCCGGGCCTCGGCCCCGCGTTTCGCGAACGCGTCCTTTTCCTTGATCAACCACCAGGCCGTGTCCAGCTTGCCGTCAGCGCCAGTCTTATTTCCGTGAGAGCGGACCAGAACCCAGTGACCTTTGAGTCGTTCGCCTTGCAAGCGAAACTTGAGATTTCCATTGGCATAGCCGGCCTGGACGTCGCCGAGCGCCGCCCAGGTTCCGCGATCCCACACCATAACGGTTCCAGCGCCGTATTCGCCCGCCGGGATAACGCCTTCAAAGCGGTCGTAATCGAGCGGATGATCTTCGACATGGACCGCGAGTCGTTTGTCCTGCGGATCAAGGCTGGGACCCCTGGGCACGGCCCAACTCAGCAATACGCCATTCAATTCCAGACGAAAGTCGTAGTGCAGATGGCTGGCCGCATGCTTTTGCACGACGAATGACAAGGCCGGGGTCGTGTCGGTTTTGACCTCCCCGCGCGGCTCCGGCGTCCGTCCGAAGTCGCGTTTAGCCTGATAGCGGTCAAGTCCCATCGGTGGACAAAGCGCTGTCGATCGTTAGGCTGTTTTTCGTTTCGCCGCAGGGCGCCGAACTGGCGTGGATGGCGTTGCCTTGGTGACGGATGCCGGCGCGGCCGCCGTCACCCGCGACTTGGCTTTTGCGGCCGCCCCCGTCTTTTCCTTATCCTTATGTCGGGCCGCCGACGTGTCGAGGCTGCTCTTGAGTAGTGCGGCCAGATCGAATATCTGCGCTGATTGCGGCGGGTCGCCGTCACCACTGTCGGGCTGAGTGATCTGCGTCGTCTCGCCGTTGGCGATCTTTTCATTGATGCGGCGCATCAAATCGTCGTGATACGTATCCTTGAACTCCTCCGGCTTCCAGTGCTCGGTCATGTCATCCACCAGGCGCCGGGCCAGCTCGATCTCCTTGCTGGTGACGCCAACGTCCTTGATGCTGTCGGCGGGCAACTCAAAGCCTTCAACGCCGCGTAAATGGTCGGCGTAGCGCAATGTGTTCATCATCAACACCCGGCCAACCGGGACAATCGCGGCGAGATGCTGCGTCGTCCGCAACACCAGTTGGGCAACCGCGATGCGTCCGGTCGAACGCAGGGTCTCGCGTAGTAGCGCATACACCTTTTGGCCGCGCTCCGTCGGTGTCAGGTAATACGGAGTTTCATAGTACTGAACGGGAATTTCGCTGCTCGGGACAAACGCCTGAATTTCGATGGTGTGCGAGGCTTTGACGTTGGCGCGGCGAAAATCCTCGTCAGACAGCACGACAAACTGATCCTTGTCGTATTCGTAACCTTTGATGATGTCGTTCCAGGCGATTTCCTTGCCGCTGTTCTTGCTGTAACGCTTGTAACCTACCGGCGAAAAGTCCCGCTTGTCGAGCATTGCCAGCTTGAATTCCTTCTTTTCCTCCGCCGGGTAAAGTTCAACGGGGATATTCACCAGGCCGAACGAAATCGCACCTTTCCACAGGGCACGCATCAACTTAACTCGATCAGGCTGGGTGCGGCGAGGGTCAGGGCGATGCAGTCGATGCAATAGCCGTCAGCGGCGCTACGAACGATGAGGTCGCCGCAACTCGCGCAGGTGAAAAGCGGCGATTCCTGCGCTACATCGCAGACGCCGGCGCGACAGTCGTGGCGTTCGCATCGACTGAGATCCACTGGGCAAATTTTCACGAAATATCCTCATGAGTAGTACTCAATACTGAATTCATCCGGTTAAGTCCTCGTGAAGCACACCACGACAGGCGTGGTTCTATCGTCTGGTACAGCGCTATGAATGCCTGCGAAAGCCGCGTCCCTTGTCAAAGGGGGCTCAATGGGCTACGCGGAAATCTCGTGGCGTCGCTTTGTTATGCCAACGGATGCCATAAGCTGGTTGGTCAGCGGCACACGGTCCGACCGTTCTTGACCTTTGAATATGATTAACCAGCTCACAGGCGACCCTTTACCATGACTCAAAAAGAGCGAGTGAATGAAATCGATTTGCTTCGATTCATTGCCGCAATGGCGGTGGTAATTTTCCACTACGCATTCAGGGGTTACGCGGCCGATTCAATGACCGTCATGCCCTATCCGTGGTTGGCGCCGCTAGCCAAGTATGGCTACCTTGGGGCGCAACTTTTTTTCATGATTAGCGGTTTCGTGATCCTGATGACCGCGGCGAACGGAAGTCTGTTGCGCTTTGTTGTGTCGAGACTGGTGCGGCTCTATCCTGTCTTCTGGGTCTGTTGCACGATCTCATTTGCGCTGATCGTCGCGTTGGGAGGCGCCCGCTACTCGGCCTCGTTCAGTCAATATCTGGTCAACATGACCATGCTGAGCGGCTTCGTCCACGTGCCGTCGATCGATGGCGTCTACTGGTCCCTGTTTGTCGAATTGCAGTTCTACGCGCTGGTCGTGGCGGTCCTGGTCATGGGCAAAATTCACCAGGCACAGGCATTTCTGTCCGCTTGGCTCGTCGTCTGCGCCGCGCTCGAGCTTCTGCCGCTGGGTGGTCTGCGTCATCTGTCCATCTTCGAGTACGCACCGTTCTTCATTGCCGGCGCGACCTGTTTCCTGATCTGGTCCAAGGGGCTCTCGTCGGCCAGACTCGGCATGGTCGTCGGCGCGTGGAGCCTGGCGGTGTATGGGTCCATCGCCAGCCTGCCGGAATTCGAGAGGCACTACCATACCGCGATGAACGGCTACGTCGTCGGCGGCCTTGTCAGCATATTTTTTCTGGCGATGTTGATGGTCGCGCTCAGGCTGACCGGCAGGTTTGGCCGCTCGCCGTGGCCCGTGGCCGGAGCGCTGACGTATCCCCTCTATCTGCTCCATCAAAATATCGGCTACATGATCTTCAACATCGCCTACCCGGCGGTCAATCCGCATGTACTGCTGTGGGGAACGCTCGTCGCCGTTCTCGGCTTGTCGTACGCGGTTAACCTGATTGCCGAACGGGCGCTCGAATTGCCCATGAAACGCACGCTGGAGCGCTGGCTGGCGAATCTCGGCGCATTCAAACGCTTCGGAATGAAACACGCCACCACACCGCCCTCGGCCCATGGCGACCGGAGCAACGGGGTTCCCGTGAAGCCGTAACGCCCCCACGTCCCATGACCCATGGCGACCCACCGGTCATTCTGCTGGCGCCCAACCTACGACCAACGGAAGTCCCCTGGCGGGACGACCAACGGAAGTCCCCTGGCGGGACGACCAACGGAAGTCCCCTGGCGGGACGACCAACGGAAGTCCCGTGAGGGACGAAACCGGTGAACTCTTCTGATTCAACGTGACTGACCACTAGCTTTGGTCGCATCGGCGTTCGTAGTTGTGTCGTTCCAGCGCGCCTGGCGTCAGCGGCGGCGTTTCCAGTTTTTCCGCCTGGCGTAGAGTTTCATCAGCGGCGTCACGGAGATACCGTGAACCACGATCGAGACGGCCACTACCGTGAGCGTCAGGGCCGTGATTTCTTCGGCCAGGGCGCGGTCCAGGCCGTGATTGATCGCGTACATCAGGTAGTAGATCGAGCCAATGCCGCGAATGCCCAGCCAGGAAATCAGCATGCGTTGGTCGCGTGATACCGGCGCGCCGAGCAAACCCAGCCATACCGACAGTGGTCGCACGATCAGCAACAAGAGCAACACCAGCCCGCCAGCACCGGAATGTAGGTAGGTGTAGGGCAGCATCGCGCCGACCACGAGCACGATCGCCACCTCGGCGATTCGCTCCAGTTGCTCGTTGAAGCCGCGCACCTCCTGACGCATGTAGGCACTGGCATAGACTTCGTGCGTTGCCAGCACCGGGTCAGTGGACGTGCCCTGTAGGCTGGATTCGGCCGCCGGCAAACTGGGATCGTCCTGCGGCTGCGTCTTGACGCGCTGCAACGCCAGTCCAGCGGCAAAGACGGCGAGGAAACCGTATGTATGGCTCAGTACCGCCAGTCCATAGGCCAAGGCGATGAGGCCCAGCGCCAGGAATTCGTCGAGGCCGACGGATACATGGTGGCGAATCCGCAAATGGACGACTGAGCGGCCGATTACGTTGCCCAGAAGGCCGCCGATAAACAGTGCACCGGCAATCGACCAGACCACGTCGATCGCCAGCCAGCGCCAGCCGCCGTTGCCCAAATCGTGCAAACCGAGCAGCCCCAGGCCCAGCATAATGAACGGAAAGGCGGTGCCGTCATTCAGGCCGCCCTCGCCAGTCAGGCTGAAACGTAAGCGATCGCGGTCGGATGCGCCCATCACCTGAACATCGGAAGCCAGTACGGGGTCCGTGGGTGCCAGAATCGCACCCAGCACCACGGCGGCGCCGAGCGAAAGGCCCAAGCCCATCACTCCGATGGCAGTGATAAGCGCCACAGTAATGATCATCGACGTGCTGGCCAGGCGAATCGGCAATCGCCAACCCTTGTCCGCCAAGGGCAGGCCGAGCTTGAGTCCGACGGCGAAGAGCGAGATGAGCACTGCCACTTCGGCCCCTCGTTCCAGAATGACCGAATATTTCAACGGGTCGGGCCGCATCAGATCCAGGCCGGCGGGGCCTAGAAAGTAGCCGGCGCCCAGATACACCATGCCGGTACTTAAAGGGAGCCGATTCAGTGACGTCCCCAGCAGGGTCATCGTAGTCAGCAGCGCTCCAATAGCAAGCGTCAGAATGGCAAAAGACATGAGATGGCAGGGCAGGTCAGTGGTCGGCTTGGCGTGAGTGGTTTCTGAGAGTTGCGGGAGAACGTGCTGCGCAGCGGCGGGGCCGCGACCACGGTCGGACGTTACGCGAGTCTCTCAACGACGTCCGTGCGCTGACGCACAGACGCCAAGCGGCCACCACGCTCTGTGCGTCGGCGTACAGACGGCGAGTTTCGATTTGACTACATTGCAGGCATTCGATCCGGCCTAGGCACGGTCTGCAAAATGCAGCCACCGAGGCGATTCAGCGCGGCCGGAACGGAGACTGCCGCCTAGCGGATTTTTGCCCGTTGTATCGCATCTACGCACACTACACACCCACGCTCACTACATAAAGGAACGACGATGAACGCACCGATGAACACATTCAAGATCAAAACGATTGCGCTGATTCTGGGCTGCACATTAAGCGCCGTTTCGATGGCGCAAAATATGTCGAAGGAGGACTACAAAGCCGCCAAGGACACGATTGAGACGGATTTCAAGTCGGCCAAGACACGTTGCGATCCTATGTCCGCCAACGCCAAAGACATTTGCGTAGCCGAGGCTAAGGGCGCGCAAAAAGTCGCCAAAGCGGAGCTTGAAGCCAACTTCAAACCGACAGATAGAAACCGACGCGGAGCGCTGGTTGCCAAGGCCGATGCGGAGTACGAGGCCGCTAAAGAACGCTGCGACGATATGACCGGTGATGCGAAAGGACTCTGCGTGAAAGACGCTCAGGCGGCGCGGTCAGCCGCCAAAAATGAAGCCAAGACGCAGAAGAAATCTGCGGCGGACAGCCGCGCTTCGCGCCAGGACAAAACCGGCTAGTAGTCAGTCACGTTAAATCAGAAGCGTTCGTCGGTTTTGTCCCACAGGGGATTTCCGTTGGTTGTCCCCCAGGGGACTTCCTTCGGGGCGTAGGTCGGGCTTCAGCCCGATGTTTTTCCAGGTCCCACGACCGCGTCCCGCCAACGGAAATCCCGTGAGGGACAAAAGCCGACCGTCGCACCAGGATCAATCCATAGGGAGACTATCCGTGATAGCAGAAGCCGTAATGACTGACGTTACCACCCTGCGCAAGCAGGCGCGGCAACACATCGAGCAAGGGGCGGTTACCGCCGGATATTCGGCGGATCGTAACGCCGTGTTGACCATGCTCAACGAAGCGCTGGCAACCGAGATTGTTTGCGTGCTGCGCTACCGACGCCACTATTTCATGGCCCGCGGCATTCACGCACGCAGCATAGCCGATGAGTTCATGGCGCACTCCAATGAAGAGCAGGGTCACGCTGATCAGCTCGCCGAGCGCATCGTTCAGCTCGGCGGCGAGCCGGATTTCTCGCCGGACAGTCTTAGCAGTCGCAGCCATGCCGAATACGTGACGGGCGATACACTGATCGACATGATCACCGAAGACCTGGTCGCCGAGCGCGTCGCTATCGACAGCTACCGGGAAATCATTCAGTACCTCGGTGACCAGGATCCAACCACCAGTCAATTGATAAAGCAGATCCTGGCCGTGGAGGAAGAGCACGCCGACGAGCTCGCTGATTTGTTGGAGGGTATCCCGGCGTCGTCGTAGTCCAGAAATTGAAGCGCCAAGAGGGAGCCAAAGCCTCACGCCAAGGGCACATGAGCCAATTAGCCTTGGCGTGCGGCAGCGATGATTCTGCAATGCGTGCCTGACACTGTCGATCGGGGGCAACTGGGTCACCTATTACGGAAGCAAGGAATTCACTCATGGACGTGCCCGTCAACCCGCGCCAGAATCACCTGCTCGCCACGCTGCCGGTGCCGGATTTTGAGCGCCTCAGTCCCGATCTTGAAATGATCTGGATGCCTCTTGGAAAAGTCTTGCACGAATCGGGAGATCGTTTGCAATACGTCTACTTCCCGACCACCTCGATTATTTCCTTGCTTTACATCATGGAGGACGGAGGCTCGACCGAAGTGGCGGTCGTCGGCAACGATGGCATGATCGGACTCGCTTTATTCATGGGCGGCGAAACCATGCCCAATCGTGCCGTGGTGTTGAGTTCCGGGTATGCCTTTCGACTGCATCAGTCGGCCTTTAAACAGGAAGTCACGCGTTTTGGTGGGCGCCGCCGCGGCGCCCTCAATGACGTACTACTGCGCTACACCCAGGCATTGGTCACCCAGATGGCGCAGACGGCGGTTTGCAACCGCCACCATTCGGTGGCCCAACAACATTGCCGCTTACTGCTGCTCAGCATGGATCGTTCGCCGTCCAATGAGCTCAGAATGACTCAGGAATTGATCGCCCAGATGCTCGGGGTACGCCGCGAGGGCATCACCGAGGCGGCCCGGAAACTCCAGGCCGCCGGCCTGATCCAGTACAACCGGGGCCACATCACCGTGATTGACCGCGCCGGCCTGGAGGATCGCACCTGCGAGTGTTACGAAGTCGTCAGAAGGGAGTACGACCGCCTGCTACCCAAACGTGCCGTTATCCAATCGACGGCCATGTCGATGTCCGACAACCCCACGGGTAACGCCGCCAGCACGGTGTCGAGCGCAATTCCGCTGGTAAGCGGTAGAGCTGAGTTCAGCGCGAGTCGCGTTGCGGTTGCACTAAAGCAATAGCGGCAATAGCGGCAATAGCGGCAACGGCAGACATACGCACCAGCGTGCAAATAGCGCGTAGGGGACGCTATGTTTCCTGCCGGCGAGCGCGAACCCACGCCGCCGGCGATGGACAATCACCTGCGGCGGATTACACCCGCAATTATCGACACGGCAAACAACACGACAAACAAGTAGAACAAGATTCGGGCGATTTCGATAGCGCCGCCGGCGATGCCGGTAAACCCGAATACCGCGGCAATTAGCGCGACAACCAGAAACACAAGTGCGTAGTTAAGCATGGTGGCTTCCTTTCATTGACGTGAGCGGTACAGGTCTAAGGACGAAATCCGTCCTTGGGCTCCCAATATGACGCAAGTGCTGGCCACTGTCTGTACGTCAGCGAACCTAGCGTTTCAGCCAGTCCTCATAGCGGGTCTCTGTTGGTCGCCGCACAGACAGAAGTTGGGCGTTGGAATACCTTATCGCCGTGTCCTGAGCTTTGTCGGCTGAAGACGAGGGTGCTCGATTGGCATTCGCTAATCGAAGTTGAAACATTCAGAACTTAAGGAGTCGGATATGAATTGGGATATCGCTGAAGGCAACTGGAAGCAATTTAAGGGTGAAGTGAAAAGGCAATGGGGCAAGCTCACCGACGACCATCTCGACGTGATTGCAGGTAATCGCGAGCAGTTGGCGGGCAGAATCCAGGAGGCCTATGGCATTTCTAAGGATGAAGCCGAGAAGCAAATCCTGGATTTTGAGAAAATGAATCAGCAGCAGGAGCAGGAGAAGGAAGAGAGCCAGACGCGCAAGAGAAAGGTCGGCTGATTCTCCTAGTCGGTGCCCCGTGCGCTTCCCGGCGCCCGGGGTTAGGGGGCCACCGGGCCTCTCTCAAAGGATCTCGGTTGATCATTCACCCGGCGCCTTTCGTAGGCCGGGCTTT
>Ga0163144_10024836_pt1 | contig 11739 bp, 6 predicted proteins | sample OliLak19BULKMAT1_FD_123175 | JGI IMG/M metagenome (GOLD analysis project Ga0163144, IMG submission 123175) | Freshwater microbial mat bacterial communities from Lake Vanda, McMurdo Dry Valleys, Antarctica - Oligotrophic Lake LV.19.BULKMAT1 | ecosystem: Environmental > Aquatic > Freshwater > Lake... | reverse complement strand
CTAGATTGGACGTGGTGACCGCGACCGTGACGGTCATGGCCGGCGGAACCGCTACGCAGAACTTTGATCTCACCAGGAATCTACCGGTGGGGCAGTTCACGGTCAGCGCCGACCGCGAATGGGCTGCAGCCACCGTCCCGGAGCAAAAGATTCAAAACGTGAAGAAGACCGTGGCGCTTGATTCATTCGGCGGATTCCTCAAAAATGAGTTGATCATTAGAGGCCAGAGTTATCCGTGAAAAGCTGGGCAATTCCTGAAGGCGAGACCAGGCCACGAGGATGGCAACGGCATGTTTTCGCAAACCCGCCCCACCGGAACAGGCCTGTCCCTGATCAACCGGGTGGAACTCACGCTGCCGGGTGATGACAAGACAGCGCGCGCACGTTTTGACGAGCTGATCAAGACCGAGCATTGGTTGAAAAGCAGCCGGCTCGTCGGCGACAGCGATACGTGGCACAGGTCGACGGAGAACGGGTGGCGTTGTTGAGCTGGAGTGCAGGGCCAATCATCTGACGGATCGCTATGCATGGATCGGTTGGGGCGAGCTCGAGCGGGGCCGTCTGGCCATTGTAGCCATACGATTGCTTTGCGGGCCTTGCTACAAGGCCCAGGGCTGGACTTTGCTGTGCCGAAGCCGCGCTTGTGGTCGTCACGCCGAGGATTACTCTACGGAGCATGACCCGCCCAAGCAGCTGTGGGTGCGCGCCCTGCGAACCAGCGCATTGGCGTATGCGCGTTTGGGACCGCAAGCGATGGCCAACTATGTCATCGATCACGAGGGTGAGTATTTTGTGTTGGGTGCCCGTGAGTATTTGCCGATCGCCGTCGCGCCGACTGCAAAAGGCGACGTCGGGTCGGTGCCGAATCTCCCCACATGTGGCTTTGTGAAGCCGGGTGCTCCGATGATCAGCGGGTTCGTGGTGAACGACTATCCGCGTCGCGTATTGATCCGCGTGGTGGGACCGGGCCGCCGCGCAATTCGGCGTGCAGGATTCAGCGGCGGATCCGGCGCTGAAAATATTTCGCGGAACGGAGTTTTACAACGGCAACGACAATTGGGCAGACGGGATTTATGGCCCGCTCATTCCGCAGCACTTGGCTGCAGCGGGAGCGTTTCCGTTAACCGCTCAGTCAAAGGACGCAGCGTACGTGGAGGTTTTCCAGCCTGGCCACTTCAGGCAACCCCCCGGGCTTTGATCAACTGCCGTGCGCTGTAACGTAAGTCCTGAATGAGATCGTCAAGCATCGCGAAGGGCGGAGCAACGGCGTCTGCGAAATCTGGAGGAGTTGATTTTGGTGTACGACCAAGAGCGAGTTTCGGCCGATCGAGACCTGTGAGCGTTGAAAGACTGCTTCTCTGTTTCCGGAAATTCGACCGACACCAGTTCTGTCCATTTTAATACCGATTGCTCGAAGTGTTGGTCGATAGGTGTTCCGAGTGATACCGTTCGATTGTTATGGCTCTTCACGGTTCGCGCCGCCCTTAACCCCGGCCGTTGGCTGGTTGGCGGCCCTTTGTCCTTCGAAGGCAGGCGGCTGGGCAAATGGATGAACGGGTCGTTGATCACACGAGACCCGCCTATTTAGCGTGGCTTGCAGATAGATACGATGATTCATCGCCCGCAACGCAACGCAAGGCGCGACCACGAGGGTCGACGCGACGTCAGCGCACAAGCGTGACCTCGGTCGTCGCCGACCAGTCGACCGCCGGGAGTGATCGATAGCCGGGGGCCTCGATCACAAATGGCGTGAAGGTGGTGCAGGAATGTTTGCGCACGACCAGAGCGTTCGCTGTCGCGGTTACCGAAAGGGTAATTCCTTTGATCCGGATGCCATCGATGGTCAGGGACGGGAAATCTCCGGGCAGCCGGGGCTCGATGCGGCAGCCGGTGGCGGTGGGTGAAAGTCCAATGAAACCCGGGAGCATGACCTGCGGCACGAGCAGCGACTCAAAGAACTCCCGGTCAAGCCCGAGCCCTCCCGCGGCACCGTCCCCCTGCAACTTGGCACCGATTTTCCGGTAGTACTCGCAGTGGCCGCCACCGGCCTGCACGTCCTCGAACCACCCGGCGATTTCGCGCAGTCGCTGCCAGGCTTTGTCCGGTCCGTCGACCCGGAGTCGGGCCATGAGGTCCATGTACGACCAGCCGAGGACGGCGCCGCCATCCTGCACCTGGCCGCCGAAGGGAATGCTGGCGGCCTTTGACCAGCGCCAGAAGTAGTAGTCCGTATTACGTCGCGTGGTGGAGCGTGGACCAAAGCGGAAGTGGTAGATGTCCCCAACCGTCGAGGTATCTCCATCAACGATACGATTTCCATCGATCCAGTCCATGATCCGGCGTGCATGGGGCTCGGTGGCGAAGCCGTAGTGGATGGCGTCGGTGTTGAGAAACGTGAAGCCGTAGTCCGTGCGCCGGCTGTCGATGTCCGGACCGGCGACGAAGCGACCGGTCTCTTCGCTCCGGAAAAACGGTTGCCCTCGGCCTTGACCTCGGCGGTGTGACGCTCGAGGTCGTCGGGATCGAAGCGCCCCTCACCCGCGGGCAAGGCCCATTCCGGGCGACGGTCGATATCCCGCTCCAGCGCGGCGAGGCGGACCGGGTTTCGTAGCAACGAATCGTGGCGTAGCTGTCCTTGTGACCGAAGGGCAGGAGGTCCCAGTAGTTGTAGCCGATGCCCATGCCGGGCTTCATGACCGCAGTGCCGTCGGCGACGCGGTCGATACCGGACCGGCCGTCATGGCCGATCCATGACGTCAACACGCAGCGGTTCTCCCGGGTTTTGAACTCGGCTTGGGCATATCGCAGGGCCAGTCGGATCCTCGGCAGCGTCTGACGGAGGAAGTCGATGTCCCCGGTCTAGAGAAAGAAATCGATGCAACCGCGGATGAAGTCGAAGTTGTTGATGTTATGACGCGTGTCGTACTGCGTGAAACAGCCTGGAGGAGCCGACCAAGAGACGGTGGGTGCCGGAGCCCATGCAACAAACAAGGCCGCGTATCAGGAACCGAAGGAAAGGCAGCGCCTTCGCCGGCAAGAGCGGTTGGCGGAGCTTCTGGCAGAGGGCGGGGTTTCGATGGCAGATCTGAACGAGGGCCAGATGCATGCCGGATGGAAGGTTCAGTTGGCCGACCGACTTCAACGGGAGATGGGGGTGCCGGTTGTCTGGCTGGCGGTTGCATTGAACTGGGGTCGGCCCGCCGCCCTTCGCGCCCGCCTTTGCAGATTTCGGCAGATTGTAACAATGTACCGCCATGACCGCATGCCTCGATTCCTCTTCCAAGAGGGGCGGCCACGTATTCTTGGTCGACCCGATCGCGCTGAAGCTAAGACGGACCACGAGTGGTCTAGGGCTACGCGCCGATGCGAATTATTTCCGCATCCTGCACTTGCCTGATTCGCCCCTCGCCCGCCTCATGGGAACCGGCCCACCACCCCTGTGAGCACCCCAAAATCCGAAAACAACCGTTGGTTTGCAGAGGAAGTGCAGCCGCACGAATCCTCGCTCCGTTCCTACCTGCGGGCGGTTTTCCCCTCGCTTCCCGACATCGATGATTTGGTCCAGGAAGCGTACGCGCGTCTCATCCGGGCCCGTGAAACCGGTCGCGTGGGTTACGCCAAGGCATTCTTGTTCACCACCGCCCGTAACGTCGCGCTCGACCTGTTCCGCCGGCGCAAGGTAGTGTCGATTGAGGCGCAGGCTGATCTCTCCTCGCTTGGGGTCATCGAAGACACCCTCGACGCTTCGGAGGCGGTCAATAAACAGCAGGAACTCGAATTGCTCTCGGCTGCGGTGCGCGACCTGCCGGCGCGGTGCCGTCAGGTGGTTACCTTGCGCCTGCTCTACGCCATGTCGCACAAGGACATCGCCCGCGAGTTGTGCATTTCCGAACACACCGTGAAAGCGCAACTGGCGAAGGGCACGCGCCGGTGCGCGGACTTCTTTGAGCAGCACGGCGTCGATACCCTGCGGCGTCCCGCGACGGAGGCTACACCATGAGACGCACTGAATCCGGCCGGCCTTCGGACGATGAGTCCATCGCCGCCACCGCCGCCGCTTGGATCGCCCAGCGCGACGATTCCTTCACCGCCGCCGAGGCCGAGTCTTTCGTCCGCTGGCGGGCCGCCGATGCGCGGCACGAGGCCGCCGTCATCCGTCTCGAGGGAGCCTGGATAAAACTTCTGCCATTGCGCGAATTTCGTCCGTCCGCGGTCCGGCACCCGGATCGCGACCTGCTCGCCGCTCCCGTCCGCCGGCGCGCGGCCGCCTTTCCCCTGCGCCCCTTCGCCTGGGCCGCGGCCGCCGCGGCCGCGATCCTGTTCGCGGCCGGGTGGTGGTCGTTCCGTCAGGACCGTCCAGGCCCCGCTCTCTACGCGACCACGTCCGGCGGATACGAACGGGTGATGCTCCCCGATGGATCCGTGCTTGAACTCAATGGCGATACCGCCGCCGAGGTCAGTTTCGACGCGGCCGCACGCCGCGTCCGCCTCGCGCGCGGCGAGGCCCACTTCACCGTGGCCAAGGATCCCTCCCGTCCCTTCTGGGTCGAGGCGGGCGATGTCGCCGTGCGCGCGGTCGGCACGGCCTTCAATGTCCGATTCGAATCCGACGCGGTCGAAGTGCTGGTCACCGAGGGGCGGGTCGCGGTGGCGAACAGCGCAGCTCAGTCAGGTGACACCCCGCCGTCGTTGTCGGCCGCGCCCGGAGATTCCGGGGCGTCCGTTGGCGGGGTGCACGCGGAGCTTGGGGTCAACGAGCGGCTGGTGCTCCCGTCTCCGCGGTCCCGCCGTCCCTCCGTGTCCGGATCCGTGCCGGTTGTGGAGCGGCTCTCACCCGAGATGATCCGCGAGGCGCTCGGCTGGCAGGCATCTCGTATCACATTTTCAGATACCTCATTGTCCGAGGTGGCGGATCAATTCAACCGCCGCAACCGGGTTCAGCTGGTGCTCGCCGATCCGGAACTGGCGGCCTTGCCGGTGGGGGGCAGTTTCCGCGCTGAGAATGTCGAGGCGTTCGTCCGCCTGCTCGAGTCGGGCGGCGATGTGGCCGTCGACCGCACCGACGCCACGCGCCTGGTCCTGCGGCGCGCCAAATGATTTCTCTGCCTCCGCGTAGCCCGTTCAGCCTTCCGGCCCGTCTGAACTCATGAGAGGTTCGCCGATTCCGCGCCGCATCCCGAAGCCGGCATCTCTCATGAATGCCCCAAAACGTCGTCCCCTTTCTCCTTCGCGTGTGCCGCTCGGTTAATGGCCTCCGTCGGGTGATCGTGCTGCTTGTGCTGGCCTCCCTCGCCAGCTTGGTCGAGGGCGCGGAGCCCACCGTGAAGCGCTTCTACGAGCTGGCTTCGGGTGATGCCTCAAGGACGCTCCGGCAGTTTGTCGAGCAGTCGGGGGAACAGGTGGTCTACGTCGTGACGAAGGTGCGCGGGGTGAAGACGAATCCGGTCAAAGGCGAGTTCACCGCCCGCGAGGTGCTCTCCCGGATGGTTGCCGAAACGAGTTTGTTTGTCGTCGAGGACCGGGCCACCGGGGCGCTGATGATCCAGCGAACGACGCCTTCACGCGCGCCGCCGGCGGCGCCACGCGCCAGCCCTACGCCATCCGCACCGCCCCTTTCCACCCAATCTGCTGCCACTTCCGTGAAATCCCGTCGTCTCTTTACCGTTCTCGCCAGCGTCTTCTCCGTTCTTGTTCCCAACCTCTCTTCCGGCCAGGCGGCCGGGACCGATCCCGGTACCGCTCCGTTAAAGGACGAAGCTGTGCAGCTTTCGCCCTTCAACGTCGATACCTCGAAGGATTTCGGCTATCGCCGAACCAATGCGGTCACCGCCACGCGCATCGGCATGCCGACGATCGAGTCGCCGCTCAACATCCAGGTGATCGGCGCGGACTTTCTCCGCGACATCGGCGCCGACAACATCCAGGACGCGTTTCGGTACACCTCCGGTATCAGTACCGACGACGCCAACGAATTCCGGCCCACGGTGCGGGTCCGGGGCTTCGCGCCGAGCGCCTTGTTTCGCGATGGCTTTCTTCGCTACTACAACTTCGACATCGACGGCATCGAGCAGATCGAGGTGGTCAAGGGCCCGAATGCCGTCTTTTTCGGACGCACTTCTCCGGGCGGGATCATCAACTATACGACCAAGAAGGCTCAATTCAGGAACGCCACGAGCTTTCAGGCCACGTTGGGAGATCACGCCTACTACAAGGGGCTGCTTGACTCCCAGTTCACCCTGATCGACCGCCGGCTCGCGATGCGGGTGGTCGCGAGCAAACTGGACGCCGAATCCTGGCTCGACAAAAAGACCCAGGAGAAGGAGTTCGTTCTGGCCAACGTGACTTTCCGACCGTCCGAAAAAATCGAGCTCTACGGCGCGATTGAGCACACCGACAACCGCTACCGCGGCACCGGCTTCTATGGCATGGTTCAGAATGGCGCTTTCGCCCGGGCTAAGGCCGCGGGGACGTCACCCGCGGACGAGAGTCTCGATGCGTGGCGCCGGCGCGTGTTCACCGCGACGCAGGTCCTGCCGCCGAATTACGACGGTCCATGGTTTCCGCGCGGCTACAGTTTCAACAAGAACGGCGGCGGTTCGTATGAGGAAGGCCGCGACACGGCGATTGATCTGCAGGCGAAATTCGAGATCACCGAACGGCTCAATCTCCGACTGTCCTACAATCGCCTCGACAGCTCGGCCGAGCAGGCGAATTTCATCAACGGCTCTCCCGACCAGACGCCCCAGGGCGAGATCAAGGTCAGCAAGACCGGCAACGGACCGTTCGACCCGTCGGGCCCCGTCCTGCCGGCGAACAATTCGGTCACGACGCTCAATTACGGGTTCCTCAACGTGCCCTGGTTCATGATCTTCGACCGGCCCACCGCGCCGTATCTGCAGGGCGGAAACCAGGTGAACCGCAACCGCCGCTCCACCTATCAGGCAGATCTGACATACGAGCTCGACGCCTTCAATGCGAAACACACGTTCGTCGCTTCGTTCGACCAGAGCAAGGACCGCTACTACCGCCCCTTCCCGCTGGTCAGCATCGCGGGCGTCGAGGCGTCCGGAATCCTTCCCGGCTGGTCGCCGTGGTTCAACAACGGACCCACGCCCTACAAACAGTGGATTGATCCGTTTAGCGTGAATTTTGGCAGCCCCTCGTTCGGTTGGTATCCCCTCGATACCCGCACCCTCTCCTACAGCCAGATCCCCGACATGAAGAAACTCAAGTGGAAGTACTCCGACGAACTCGGTGCGGACTCGTACTACGCGGGCAATCGGCGAACCGACACTGGCTACGGACTCAACTATCACGGCCAATACCTGGGTGGACGGGCAAACCTGACCGCCGGCGTGCGCCGCTCCGAGACCGAAAGCATCGCCTACAATGAGAAGGGGGACAAAGGCAGTCCCTCCTCCACCTCCCATACCACACCCATGGTCGGCCTGAACGCCCGCGTTGCCCCCGCGCTAGTCCTCTTTGCGAGCTTCAACCGTTCCTTCCAGGTTCCTTCGTCCGGCTTCGAGGGCGCGCGCAACCCCACCGTGACCAATCCCACCACCAAGGCCACCGCCGGCGGGGAGTCTTTTCCCGTCGAGCGGGGACAGGGCTACGACATCGGGATCAAAACCGACTACCTGGACAACCTGCTCGCTGGAACGATCAGTCTCTTTCGGGTGGATCGTGAGGATGTCCTTGTCCGCGACACCGCCCGCGAGGATCAGCTGCTCAAGGCGGGATTTGACATGAGCAGCGTCGGTAACGGCTTCCAGCGTCCTTCCGGGCTGCAGCGCGCGGAAGGCGTCGAGGCCGACTTTGTCTACACGCCCGCCCCGAATTATCAGGTGCTCGCCTCGGCCACCTGGACTTTCAAACGCTCGATCGTCGAGCCCGATCCGGTGACCATCAACAAGGTCCGGGGCGGCAGTTACGACAGCGGTATCCCGGGTGACACCCGCGATCAGAACCACAAGGAGCTCGCCGGTGTGCCCGAGTGGCAGTTTGGGATGTTCAACAAGTACACGTTCCGTGCAGACACATTCAAGGGTCTCGGTCTCGGCGGAGGCGTGACGTATGAGAGCAGTTCCTTCCCGGACCAGAGCGTCGACTTCGGCTTCCGGCTGCCGGGGGTGACGCTCGTCGATGCGCTGATTTCGTACGAGTGGAAGTTCGGCGAAACTCCGATCAGTTTCCTCCTCAATGTGAACAACGCGCTGGACAAACACTACTACAGCGGCCGCGTCGGTGTCGGCGCGCCGAGGACGTGGAAGCTGTCCTCGACGGTTCGGTTCTGAACACCGCCGCGCGCCCGATTCGCTTGAATTGTCGCCTGCTGCTTTTGCTCCTCGCAGCCACAGGTGCACGCCTGTTGGGCAACAATCTATATGAAGCTTTTCGCGCCCCGACGCCCGAGATTCGCCCCTTTGTGCGCTGGTGGTGGAACCGCGGGCGCGTCAACGCCACGGAACTCGTCCGCGAGCTCGACGTCATGCGCGCCGCCGGCATCGGCAGCGTCGAGATCACCACCATCGGGATGCCCGAGAGTACCAGCGCCGTCAGCCTGACCGCGCATCCCGCTGTCAGCTGGCTTTCGCCGGAATGGTGTGAGCTCGTCCGCTCGACGGCTCGGGCGGCTCACCAGCGCGGGATGACAACTGACCTAATCGCCGGCTCCGGCTGGCCCTTCGGCGGACAATTCCTAGAATCGGCCGAGCAGACCCAGCGCGCGCTGCTGATCAAACGTCCGTTACGCGGGCCGGCGCGACTGGAGTTCACCCGCTCCGAACTGGAGGCCTTGAGCGCGTCGCCAAAACGGAGTGAATCCGCCGGGGACACTCCTCAGCCCACACATAGCGAATTGCTTTTCCTCCGACTGCTACCCGCCGACGCGCTCGCAGGAGAGTTCACCGTTGGCCGCAACTTGCTGCCCGCATTCGATTCCGCGGGGAACCTGACACTCGAGGTCCCGGCTGGTGATCACCAGCTCTACGTCGGTATCTGGCAAATGGGCTTCACGCACGTGAAGCTTGGCGCGACTGGCGCTGATGGCCCGGTTGTAAATCATTTCAACGCCGCCGCCGTGCGGAAATACCTTGATCACATGTCGGATCGCCTTGCCCCGGCGTTCGGCGGCAGGCTGGGCAACGCCATCCGCGCCACCTTTGTCGATAGCCTAGAACTCGACCACGCCAACTGGACCGGTGATTTTGCCGCCGAGTTCGAACGGCGCCGCGGCTACGACCTGCCGCCCTACCTGCCGTTTGTCCTGGACGCCGACGCGGCCGCCTCGACGTCGGCGTTCAATCGAACCGTGCGCCGCGCTCGCTACGACTTTCACCGGACGCTGCTCGAACTCTTCGACGAGCGGTTCCTCTCCACCTATGTGGCGTGGGCCGAGGCCAACGGCGTGAAGGCGCGCATCCAGACTTACGGCCGGGAGACGCATCCGTTGCACGGGAGCATGAAAGTGCACCTGTCCGAAGGCGAAACCTGGCTGTGGCTCGACCGTTTCCACCCCGAGCGCATTCGCGTCGAGTCGACCGTCGTCAACAAATACGTGTCCTCAGCCGCAAACCTGACGGGGCAGCGCCTCCGCTCGTTCGAGGCGATGACGAACGCGGTACCGGTGTTTCGCGAGACGCTGGAGGATTTCAAGCGTGGCTTCGACGCCACGCTGCTCGACGGTCTAAACCAGCCGATCATCCACGGGTTCAACTACACGCCGCTCGACGCCGGTTTCCCCGGCTGGGTCCGCTTCGGCTGCTATCTGAATGAACGCACACCATTCTGGCCCTACTTTCATCAGTTCACCGACTACGCCGCGCGGCTGGGCACGGTGATGCGAGCCAGCACCGCCCACGCCCGGATCGCCGTGCTGGCACCGCGCCCGGACGTGTGGGCCCGGCACGGGCTGCTCTACCAGCCCTTCCCCGAAGTCGCCGAACCCTGGTACGAGTTCAAGCTCATGGGCGCGATCCAGCAGGCGGGATACAACGTGGATTACATCAGCGAGAAAATCCTCACCGAAGGTACGAAGAGCGGCGGACAACTCCGCTTCGGTCCGTGCGGCTACGACGTACTGGTGCTGGAGGACGTCGGAGCGATGGAGCCCGCCGCCGCCGCCGCCGCCGCGCTGGCCGAGTTCACTGCCGGCGGCGGCCGGGTGGTCTTCATCGGCGTAGCACCTTCGCGCGCGCCGGGCCTGCTGCACGCGGAAAAAAACGACGGCTTGGTGCAGGCCGCCGTCACGCGCCTCCGCGCTCATCCTGCCGGGCAGGTGCAGGACGAGACCTCACCCGCCCAGCCGTTCCCCACGACCGAAGGGGGTGAGGAGAATCTGCTACTGGAGTTCGCGACGGCGTTTCTCGCCCGGACGGGACTGACGCCCGACGTGGTATTTGACACACCCCGCCCAGAGGTGTCGCAGATCGCGCAGCGCGACGACCAACGATTGATTTACTTCCTAGCCAATCACGATGCCCGGAACGGCGCTAAAATCTCGGCCGCCTTTCCCGGTGCCACCGGCCGGCCGTACCTCTGGGATCCGCATACCGGCGAACGCCGCCCGCTCAATTCCGCAGCAAACGGGCGCATCCAGCTGGAACTGGAACCCGCGGGATCCGCCTTGATCGTCTTCGCGCCGGAGGAATCGGCCGCAACAGCCGACACTGCGACGGGACCGGAGCCGGTGGAGTTGCGCCGGCTCGACGGTCCCTGGCAAATCGAGTTGGCCCGCGCCGGCTCGACGGAACGCGAAGGGCGCACGCTGTCGTATCTCATCGACCTCAGCCTCGCGGAAAACGATCCGGCACTCCGCACCTTCGGCGGCGTCGCAACCTATGCCATTGAATTCGACGGCACCAGCCTCGCGGACGGGCTGCTCGACCTCGGCGAGGTGCGCGACACTTCCGAAGTGACGCTGAACGGCGTTCCGCTCGGCACCCGCTGGTCAGGCAGCCACCGGTATACGCTGGTTGGCTACGTGCGCCCGGGAGCGAACCAACTGCAAGTCAAGGTCTCCACCATGCTGGCGAATCTCATGCGGGCCAAGGTGGACGACCCCGCCGCCCAGCGGTGGGCAAATTGGGCGCCGCCCATTTCCGCCGGCCTGATCGGTCCGGTGCGGTTGCTGGCTGAGCCACCAAAATAATTCCTCAAATTTCCCATGAACTTCCTCCCTCGTGCTCCGCTCATTCTCTGGCTGCTCCCCGTAGTCGCCACCACGCAGCTTGCCAAAGTCTCCGACGACAAATCGATCCTCGAGGCAAACGAGGCCCCGCCCCTGACAGACTTTCAAAGAGGCTCTGAGGTGAGGACTGAACCCATAGATCGACCTTCCGGTTCACCGGGTGAAATTTGGACTCGCCGGTTGCCGGTGAGTGCGCCGGCGGTTTGCCTCGTTCCGGGTCGGTCTGGAACGAAAACTCCCTCCACTCCGCAAATTCAGCCTCGAATTTGGCCGATGCTCGCCGAGAATTCCGCCATCCTGATCGAACGAGGGTTTTGGTGCCGGTTTTCCCCTCCCGACCCAAGCCCCGGATGATCCAATTTCCTTCCACTGGCGTTTTTGTTGTCGGCGGACGAGAGCACTGCCCCGGCGACGAAGCGCGCGTTCTCCACCTCACCAAGAGCCTCTGACATGTCGAACGCGAGCGATCTCAAACTGCGTGACTGGATGTCGGACAACGGTGTTACGAAGTGGATCCGAGCTCTTGGCGTGCCAGACGCCCCAACGCG
>Ga0163144_10024835_pt1 | contig 11739 bp, 6 predicted proteins | sample OliLak19BULKMAT1_FD_123175 | JGI IMG/M metagenome (GOLD analysis project Ga0163144, IMG submission 123175) | Freshwater microbial mat bacterial communities from Lake Vanda, McMurdo Dry Valleys, Antarctica - Oligotrophic Lake LV.19.BULKMAT1 | ecosystem: Environmental > Aquatic > Freshwater > Lake... | reverse complement strand
TGGTTCGACGAGCAATTCGCCACGCCAAAATGATTGGGATGGATACAACTTTCGTAGAAACGTTAGTGCCGATAGTTTCAGAAATCTATGGTGCATCCTACCCCAAGGTCAAAGAACAACTTGCAATGATCACCTCCCGATTGATGGAGGAAGAGCAGAAGTTTGAGAAAGCACTCGCGAAAGGTCTACGCGAGATTGAGAAATTGAAAGTCATCACTCCTCAGCTCGCTTTCCGTCTCTACGAAACGTACGGTTTTCCATTTGAAGTGACTCAAGAAATCGCCACTGAAAAAGGTCAACAACTTAGTCAAGAAGAGTTCGACGCAGAAAAAACGAAACACGCACAAGCCTCGCGGACAGCTTCTTCTGGCATGTTCAAAGGTGGCCTTCAAGATCACTCTGAAAAAACGACCAGGTTTCACACCACAACCCATTTGCTTCATGCCGCACTTCGAAAAATCTTAGGGACACACGTCCAGCAAAAAGGTTCGAACATCACTGCCGAGCGGATGCGTTTTGATTTCTCTCACCAAACAGCGCTTACTCCAGAGGAAAAGACTGCGGTCGAGCAACAAATCAATGACTGGATCACGGCCGATTTACCAGTCACCAAACAAATCATGCAAAAGCAAAAAGCGCTTGAATCAGGTGCCATCGCCTTTTTCATCGAGAAGTATCCTGATGAGGTGAGTGTCTACACAATCGGGCAAGATGCCGATACTCAGTGGATCTCCAAAGAACTCTGCGGAGGACCACATGTCACACACACCGCTGAGATAGGATCAGTCAAGATCGATCGTGAACAAGCAGTATCAGCCGGTATCAGGCGTATATACGTGACATTTGCCTGAAAAAAAGGTATAATACCATCTTCACTTTTTACCAGTGAAAATATTATGGGATCAGAAAATTACACACCACTCGTACAATCAATAAAACCCGGGTTAGACGGAGGGGCAACTCTGCTCATTAGACAACTGACAGCTCCAGATGATAGCCACAGTACTATGATAGATGTTTTTGGTCTGGGTGATGACATGTCAGCCAAACCGAAAAGAGTAATTGTGCATAATGAAGAGTTTGGTTACAATACTCCTCTGCGCAAAGAGTTGCATACTGACATTACTGCAGATCAAGAATGGCTTGAAAGAGAACTTGCTCATTTTTGTATTGTCTTTCTTGTCGGTGATTATGATAAAAATCAGGAACAAATTGAGAGATCACATATCGCTTACGATAGCAAGAAAAAAGTTTTCTCGATAACTGATTCAGAGGATAGAACAGTAGATTTTGCTCTCCGTGAAGGCACACCGTTCAATCATCTCTTTATAAGTGGTGCTGAGTTTCAAACTTTTCTTCAGGGTATTCTCCCAGTACTATTGGGTCATAAACTATATGAGTCACACAAGGGAAAAACACTTATAAACAAGATGATTTTTGAAGAGGCTGCCAAATTAGTCACGACAATCTTTACTCTATTGAACAAAGAATTTTCACAAAAAAAAGATTTTCTCATTGATTTCAATCCAGATTACACCGAAGTCGAATTAGCGTTATTGTTATTCACGGCAATTGCAGAGGAAGCTCGGTTGGGAAGTTCAGTGATGAATCAAGAGGATGCGCTCACGACACAGGCCAAAGGAAAAAAAGCTGAACAGGCAAAAGTGTATGGCTTTGCTCACCCAGTGATGATTTCAAGCTCATACAGGAGTAGATTTATGAACACTCAACCGAAAGTTATGGCTTTTGTGAGATCAATGATCCTTCAATATTACGGGATCGGCAGGTCTATCCCCTCAGATGCAATTATATCGAACTTCATCAAGCAAGATGATCAAGCTGTAGAGTGTATTGATGATCTTGAATTAACCAGAAAAATCACAGAGTATTTCTCTCATTATCCAGAATCAGTGTATCAATTTCTTTCTCAAGTCCTGAATGACAGAGGTGAGTTGATCAAACCTGAGATAGTTGGAAAGTTAAAGACTCCAAAAATTCAACTTGATCTAGAGACCCGTCAAGTCTCACTGAAGAAAAATGAGAAGAAGTTACTGACTCAGCGAGTTCTGCAGTCAAAAAATTACAGGCAAGTGAAGAACAAAGTTATCATTCATCTGAAGGTCTCTACCGGGAACGATGCAGAAAGTGTTTCCCTGAGAGTTGGTAAGAACGAGTTTCTGCAGCATGCCCTTAGATATTCAGACTCATTGGAGACAGTAACGTCAAGGCATCGAGAGTTTCAGGAAGATTTTTCAAGAGCTTCAGAGTTTGTATTGCAATCAATGATTGCATTGATCCAAAGCCTAAAAATTCAGACTGATTGGTCAAAAATCTCCCTACTCACCCGCGACAAAATGCTGATCATGTTTGTACTTGGTCAGCTTAGTCAGAAGTATCCATGGATTGGAAAGCTTGAAATGAGTGACGATGAGCAAGTGGTTTATAGTATGGGAAGAAACCTAAATAATATCAGGAATCGTCAAATCGGGCTGGGGGCAAATACTGCTGAAAAGAATCTTCCACTTGATCGTTCAGATCATTATTATGATCTTTCGATTCAGCTAGCCAGAGGTCTCTTTCATGTTGAACTGGAAGACTAACTGATTATGCTCAACAATACGTAGAGCAGTATGTATCTAGTACCAGACAGATATCGAGAGTAACTCCTTTAAAAGCATCACCCTCCCCTTTCATTACCCCCAAATCTTTGCTTAAATGGGGAAGCCTCAAATTTTTTGAGGTCTTGATATGGATTTTTCAAACGTATTATCAAAGTCATCACCAGTCACTCGCAATTCGAGTGCGATTTTTTTGGCGTGTTATGTCGAAGAGTCATATGTCACGATCGCACTGTGGCAGGAAGACTCCGGTCGAGCACAAGTGATCGATATCGGTATTTCCAAAGAATGGCAAGATAACCAAAGTATCATTGATGCTATTGAGCTAGGTATAGAAGAGTTCAAAGAAACTGAAAATTTCGAAAAAAAAATACTTTTCGGTTTGCCTGAGACTTGGGTAAAAGATGGCGAGCTCAAGTCAGAATATAAAGATGTTCTCAAAGACATTTCTCAGAAGTTAGCCCTCCAGCCCTTGGGTTACGTGGTCAATACTGAAGCGGTTTGCCAGTATATTTATAAAACTGATCAGGCTTCATCAGCCGTTCTTTTTCTGAACGTACTTTCCAGCTCACTTTCATTTTATCTTGCTGAGAATGGTCAAGTGAAACAGCGTGAAGCGGTAGGACGAAGTGATAGTTTTCCTGATGATATTCAGGAAGCACTTGCACGAATAAACCAGCGCCCACTACCGACTAAGATCTTTTTCTTTTCAGAGCAGCTTCAAGAAGAACAGCTCGAGGAGATTAAAAATGAGTTTTTGAGTTATAACTGGGAAGAAAAAGAAGTTTTTCACCACCTGCCTACCATCGATGTGCTGACCCGCGATCATCTGATCGAAGCAGTCTGTATCGCTGGTGGAGCTGAAGCGATAAAGGCGTATCAGCAGAGCGCTGAACTTCCAGTCATCTCAAAAGATCCAGAAATCGCTGAACCAGTCGCTGCAGCGCTTCCAGAGACAAATGTCTCTGAAGCCTTTGATTTTTTCGAGGTACCAGCAGTTGCTGAATCCCAAGCCACTGCACAGCAGCCAAAAACTTTCTCTTTTGGTGTGCCGATTCCCGTGATTGAAGCAGAAGAAGATGATGCTGAAGAGTTAGCGATTGACGAAGAGCAGGTGCCAGAGAATGTCGTCCAGAAAAAAAGAGGTTTTTCCTTGAAATTGCCGAGCATCTCACTTTTTAAGAAAAAAGAACCAAGTGCTCAAACCTCGCAACCACCGAAAAAATCAGGAAAAAAGCAGTTCCTGATCTTTATTATTCTCTTCATCGGACTATTCTTTTTTGCGCTGAGTGCCTTTGGATACTACTCGCTGACGCGCCAAACTCGAGCAGAGGTAAATGTATTGCTCAATGTTGAAGATATTTCATCCAAGATCACCATTACACTCGATCCAGATGTTGATCAGACTGACGCCGAGAAAAACATTTTGAAAGTGAACACGATTGCGAAGGATGTGGAAGGAAGTGATGAAATAAAAACAACTGGCTCAAAGATCATTGGTGAAAAAACTACCGGCGCTGTCACTATTTTTAATAAAACACAGAGTATCAAAACATTCTCAAAACAGACAGAAGTAAAAGCTGGCGATAAGGTCTATCTGTTGGATGAAGATGTCACGGTCGCTTCAGCAAGCAGTAAAACTGGAAGAGATCAGGTTGTGACCCTCACCCCTGGCTCAAATTCTGTAAAAATTACTGCCAAGGCAATAGGAGCGAACTATAACTTAAGCAAAGACGCAGAGTTTTCAATTGCCAATTTTGGAAAAGATACCTACTTAGCATCAAATAAAGATGATCTTCAAAACGGGTCAAGTAGAGAGATACAAGCAGTCGCGAAAGAAGATCAACAAAAATTATCAGCACTTTTGAAAAAGAAATTGCAAGAACAAGGTGAAAAGGAGCTATTAGAATCTGCCCAAGAAGGTGAGTATATAGTACTGAATGGACAAGTTACTGGTGTAGATGAAGAGTTCAGTGCAAAAGTCGGGGATGAAACGACGAATCTAAAGCTGACCATGGTGATCAGTGTCGGAGGATATTCATATAAAGCAGAAAACCTCAAACCAATTGCTGAGGCTCAGTTGGCTTCACAAGTTCCGGACGGCGCTGCATTGCTTGAAGACACGTTAGGTATTCAGTCAGAACAAAGTGAAGATTCGACCCAATCAGGTCGAGTGACCCTCAATGCAACGCTCAATGGTCAGTTCTCACCTCCGACCAATTCTGATCAATGGATTGAAGAGATAAAAGGAAGGACGATCGAACAAGCGGAACGGATCTTGAAAGGTAAAAAAGAGATAAAAGAAGTCAGTATTGCTATCAAGCCATCTTTTTCCAAGGTCATCCTAGGAAAAATGCCAATCGAAAAGAAGGACATCCAGTTGAGTAAAAGAGTAAAATAGAAACACTTCAGATCGTTCACTTGCTCTCCTCATTTTTTTTGCGTATCATGGAACTACGTTGTTACTGAAACGGTATTGTTATGTCTGTGCTTCCTCGTCAACAAATCCTCGATCTCTACCGCGATGCCGTCAAGTCAGGTCTGAGTATTGAGGATGTGCAAAAAGAAATCAACGATCTGCATCAGTTAGTCAGCGAAGTGCAAGTGCTCCAACGCAGAGATGAACGACTAACTACAAAGTATTGGAGAACTCGAAAGATCGTTCCGTTGGTATTGATCACCCTAGGCAGTATTCTCATGGCGAATGCTATCTGGCCGATTTTGTATCATACCGTATTTGTCGCTCCACATCTGAAACGAGTCAGCTTACTTTCTCCAGTACCCATTGAAAATATTATTGAAGAGACCCGCAGCTCTTCAAGCATAGCAAAGGTAGAAGCCTCTGATCACGTGAGTCCGATTGCGCTCACACCCAGGCCTCGGCCGATCATCCTGAGCGAACAGCTTGATTACACGAATCTCGCCAACTGGTTTACCGACGCGACCATGATCCAAACCTATGATCAGGTTGAAGAGAAAGAGTTTTATGTCGATGTTCCATCCTTGAATGTGGAAAAAGCCGTAGTTAAAATCGGCGGTACGGACCTCAATCGCTCACTTATCCAGTATCCAAGTACAGCTGATCCCGGAAATTTTGGAGCGCCAGTAATTTTTGGTCATTCTGTACTTCCCCAATTTTATCGACCTGGAATAGATAATCCCAATCGGTACAAATCGATTTTCACGAAGCTTGGTGCTTTGGAGATCGGTGAACGAATCTATGTTACTTATGACGGCGTGAAATACACCTACAGAGTGTATGAAAAGCAAGAAGTCCATCCTGAAGATACATTTATATTGGAACAGCGTCACAGTGCGAGAGAGTTGAAATTGGTGACTTGTACACCAGCTGGTACTTACTTGAGAAGGTTAGTTGTAGTGGCAGTACTGGAAGATGTGGAGTAAATGGGCTTTATCCATTATAATAGGCACATGAAGTTACTCGCAATCGATTATGGGCGCAAGAGAATTGGTCTAGCTATCTCATATGCCACTTTGGCTGAACCATTCAAGGTCATCATAAATACCCCGAATGTGTTTGAAGAAATACTCACCATCTGTCAAGATGAAGGTATCACTAAACTCATTGTTGGCATCTCCGAGCAACAAATGGCGATAGAGACTGAAGAGTTTGCCCAAAAATTGCAGGAAAAAGTAGCCCTCCCAATGCAGTTCGTCGATGAGACATTAAGTTCCCAAAATGCAGAGAAGAAAGTCAGTGAAAGCGGCATGAAAATGTCGAAAAGAAGAAAAGCAAAAGATCATTTTGCAGCTGCAGAATTTTTGCAAGAATATTTGGATGTAACTTCGAAGATAATCTGATAAGGTATACTTTCTGTTATGAAAAAAATTATTATTATCACCGCAGTGATACTCACGATTGTTTTATTGGTGACAGTTTTTGGCGGCTGGTTTTGGTTTCAAACCCAGCTTCAAGCAGTCGATCCTGCGAATGATCAAAAAGTAACATTTGTCATCCCAAAAGGACAAGCGACATCGTCAATTGGTCAGAGACTTTTTGATGAAGGATTGATCAAGAATACATTCGCGTTTCGTTTCGTTGTCCGTCAAGAAAATTTAGGGGGTAAAATCCAGTCAGGATCATTTAAGCTGTCAAAATCTATGTCCGTGAAACAGATCGCCCAACAACTCACCGTAGGAACCCAAGATGTTTGGGTTACTATACCAGAGGGAAAAAGAGCTGAAGAAATCGCTGAGTTATTTTCCGATGTTTCTTCATTTGATGCCGACGAGTTTCTTTCGTTAGCGAAAGAAGATGAAGGCTATCTTTTCCCCGACACCTATCTTTTTCCACAGCAAGCAACGGCACAACTGGTGCATACGACACTTACAAAACGGTTTGATGAAGTTGTGAAAGCAAATAAAATTGAACAGAAAGCTAAAAATCAAAGCAGAACACTTGATGAGGTCGTAATTTTAGCATCATTATTGGAGCGTGAAGCGAGAACTGCAACAGAGATGAAAATGGTATCCGGAATTCTTGATAACAGACTGAAAGATGGGATGGCGCTTCAGGTTGATGCCACACTTCAGTATGTCAAGACAACTAAAAAGATGAATGGCTCATGGTGGGCACCCGCTCTTTCAGCTGATAAAGAGCTTGACTCACCGTACAACACATATAAATTTCCAGGTTTACCACCAGGTGCTATTTCAAACCCAGGCTTGAAGGCACTGCAAGCCACCGTAGAACCAACATCGTCAGATAATTACTACTACATCTCAGATCGTGACGGGAGAGAAATGTACTACGCCAAGACGTACGATGAGCACCTTGAGAATATTGAAAAGTATCTTAAGTAATTCCACCCAAACCCTTGACGTATTTGTAAAGTCTTGGTATGATACACTTTACGCTATTGTGGTAAGAAAAAAGTACCAAACAATTCTTGCGTAATTTTCCTTAAGGATCAATTGAAATCTTCAGTAACAGCATAACAAGGACACACAAAGCTAAAACACGGCTATCAAGGTCGGGTTCTTTTTTTGTTCTTACAGATAGACGAACTAAAATCATACGCACATTTATAGCTTTTTAAGCTACTATAAGGAGCCGGCATGGGTACCACGAATCGCCAATATTGGGGAAAAGACGCCAATATTCTTCCAGATTTTGATCTTACAAAAGTTCAGAGAGACAGTTATGAATGGTTTTTGAATAAAGGTATTCAGGAAGCTGTTAAAACTATTTCTCCTATCAAAGATTTCACAGGTGGTAAAAACTGGCAGTTAGAACTAGGCGAAATTCGACTTGGAAAACCAAAGCACACCTTCGCTGAAGCGAAAGAAAAATCCCTCACTCATGAAATTCCACTCTATGTTTCTGCATCACTGATCAACAAACAAACAGGTGAAGTATTAAAGCAAGAAGTCTTCTTGGGTAATGTCCCGAAGATGAGTCCTCGTGGAACATTTGTAATCAATGGTGTTGAGAGAGCTGTTGTAAACCAACTGGTTCGTTCACCAGGTATCTTTTTCTCAAACGAAGTCGATTCCCGTACCGGTCGAGTGCTACACACCGCCGAGTTACGTCCACTGCGTGGTTCTTGGCTGGAGATGAATGTCGGGAAACGCGATGTCATTTCCATTAAGATCGATCGCCACCGCAAAATCCCAATGTCTGTTCTGCTTCGTGCATTAGGCTATGATACTGACGATGAGATCTTACATATCGTTTCAGAAGTTGATAAAGACGAAGAGCACAAATACATGGCTACGACGCTCTTAAAAGATACTACTAAAACCAAAAGTGAAGCCCTTATCGAACTATATCAAAAGATGCGTCCGGGTGAGCCAGCTGTTTTGGAAAATGCAGAGGCCTTACTCAATAGTTTATTTTTCGATGAAAAACGATACGATTTAGGTCGAGTCGGTCGGTACAAACTCAACAAAAGATTAAAAAGAGAAGATGGTGAAACTATCAGCACTTTAACCAAAGAAGACATTGTTGCTGCGCTGAAATACTTAATTCAGCTTCAAAATGGTAAAGGCAAGATTGATGATATTGATCATCTGAGTAATCGACGTGTCCGTTCTGTGGGTGAGTTAGTCGCGACGTCAGCATTCAGAATTGGTTTGCTCAGATTAGAAAGATCAATTCGTGAAAAAATGTCTTTGACGAAGACCGATGAGGTCTTGACGCCTTCTTCATTAGTAAATGCTCGTCCACTCGTGGCGACAATCTCAGAATTTTTTAGACGAAATCGTTTGTCTACCATTTTGGATCAAACAAACCCACTTTCAGAGGTAGATAATCTTCGACGTTTATCCGTTATGGGATCAGGTGGTGTGACCCGAGAAAGAGCTTCTTTCTCGATGCGTGACATCAATGCGTCTCAATATTCTCGTATCGACCCAGTCCGGTCTCCTGAAGGTCCAAATATTGGTTTGGTGACGTATCTCGCATTATACGCAAGAATTAACGAGTACGGGTTTTTAGAAGCTCCATATCGAAAGATTGAACGTGTCGAAAAAGGTGGCAAGTTCAAGATGAAAGTGACTAGTACAATTGAGTATTTGACTGCTGATGATGAGGAAGATTACCACATCACTCACGCTGGGATTGATATTGATGATCATGGATTTATCGTTGAGGAATGGGTTCCTCAGAGATTTGCCAACAGTTTCATAGAAGGTCCTGTCGAACAGGTCGAGTATATTGACGTTGTACCGCGTCAAGTTGTGGGAACTTCCGCTTCACTCATTCCGTTCATTTCTCATGACGAAGCCAACCGCGCGTTGATGGGTACCCATATGCAGTGTCAGGCTGTGCCTTTAGTAAAGCCACAAGCTCCGATCGTCGGAACAGGGATGGAAAGTGCTGTTGCAGAAGCGATGGGACATGTCGTGAAAGCTCGCCATGCCGGCATAGTTGAATCTGTCTCAGCCGAGAAAATCGTCATCGTTTTAGAATCAAATGAAGTTGATCATGCAAAAAAGATGCAGCAAGATGAGCAAACAGAAAATGTTCTGGTGATCGGTAAAACAGAAATTTATTTAACCAATAAGTTCGTCCGTTCTGCTCAAAGCACCTGTTACAACCAAAGAGTATTGGTCAAAAAAGGTGACAAAATCAAACGAGGTGACCTGCTTATCGATGGACCTGCCTCACAAAATGGTGAGCTCGCCCTCGGTACAAACTTGACGATCGCCTACACATCTTTTGAAGGACTTGGATATGAAGACGCGATCGTAGTATCAGATCGTTTAGTACGCGATGACTTAATGACCTCGATTCATATTGATGAATACGAAGCACAAGTCATGGATACCAAGCTTGGGCCTGAGGAACTGACCAATGATATCCCAAATGTTTCCGAGATGGAGCTGAAAAATCTTACTCCAGAAGGAATCATTGCAGTCGGATCTGAAGTGAAATCTGGTGATATCTTAGTCGGTAAAATTGCACCAAAAGGTGAGACTGACTTGACTCCAGAAGAGCGTTTGCTCAGAGCAATTTTCGGTGAAAAAGCTCGTGAAGTTCGAGATACATCACTCCGACTTCCACATGGTGAAAAGGGTATTGTCATCAGTGTCAAGGTTTTAGACAAAGATAAAGGTGACGAGCTTGATCCAGGCACAAATAAAAAAGTGATGGTCCAAGTTGCTCAATTGAGAAAGATCACTGTTGGAGATAAGTTAGCTGGTCGACATGGAAACAAAGGGGTCATTTCCAAAATTGTCCCAAGTGCTGACATGCCGTATCTAGAAGATGGAACTCCTGTAGACATCATTATCTCACCACTTTCTGTACTGGCTCGTATGAACTTAGGACAGCTTCTTGAAGCTCACCTAGGTTGGGCAGCACAAAAACAAGGCTTTAAAGTGGCTTTGCCAGTTTTTGAAGAGGCTGATGAATCAAAGGTCTGGCAAGAGTTGCAAAATGCAGGACTTCCAGTAGACGGAAAAGTGAGATTGATTGATGGACGTACTGGTGAGAAGTTCAGTGAAGACACCGTCGTTGGTATTGGGTATATTTTGAAACTCGCCCATATGGTCGAGGACAAGACTCACGCTCGTTCAACCGGACCATACTCACTCGTCACACAGCAACCATTGGGTGGAAAAGCTCAAATGGGAGGCCAGAGACTTGGAGAGATGGAGGTGTGGACACTTGAAGCACATCGAGCAGCACACACGTTACAAGAGATGTTGACACTCAAATCTGACGATGTTGTTGGAAGAGCCAAAGCATTTGAAGCGATCGTGCGAGGAACTCCAATTCCAGCACCATCCGTTCCAGAATCGTTCAACGTGCTTCGTCGTGAACTCAACTCATTAGGACTTGATATTCAACTGATCGAAGCTGTCGAGGCTGAAGAAGTCGACACAGAAGCTGATGCTGGAACTGTCTATGAAATGATGAGTGATCCAACTCAGGTGCCAGGCACATTGCCGGTGACTGTGAATGATGATCCAGCAGACGACGATGATGATAAAGATGAAGAAACATTGGAAGAAGTTGAACCATCAGCTGACGAGTTAAGTAAGGAAGAATAATCTACCAGTATTTAGTTCAGGAGCCCTATGAATCAGACCACAGATACACAAAGTCCTAAAATTGCTCGAACTCAAGTCGTTGATTTTGAGGCAGTTAAAATTCAGATCGCTTCGCCACAGCGGATCTTAGAATGGTCACATGGAGAAGTGAAGAAACCAGAGACGATTAACTATCGCACGCTCAAGCCAGAGAAAGATGGTTTGTTTTGTGAAAGAGTTTTTGGTCCATCAAGAGATTGGGAATGTTATTGTGGAAAATACAAAGGGATTCGTTACAGAGGAATCATTTGTGATAAATGTGGTGTCGAGATTACTCAATCAAGAGTACGACGTGAGCGTATGGGACATATCAAGCTCGCTGCTCCGGTCGCGCATGTTTGGTTCTTCAAAGGTGCTCCAAGTAAATTATCTTTACTTTTAGATATTAGTCCACGCAATTTGAGCTCAATTATGTATTTTGCTCAATATATTGTGTTGGCTTCAGACGAAAAAGTAAAGAAAGACACGATTGATCAACTTATTGCTGAAAGTGAAACGGCTCAAGAGCAGCTGAAAGAAGATGCAAAAGATACTATCGAAAAGATCAAAGTTGAACTCTCAG
>Ga0163144_10024834_pt1 | contig 11739 bp, 9 predicted proteins | sample OliLak19BULKMAT1_FD_123175 | JGI IMG/M metagenome (GOLD analysis project Ga0163144, IMG submission 123175) | Freshwater microbial mat bacterial communities from Lake Vanda, McMurdo Dry Valleys, Antarctica - Oligotrophic Lake LV.19.BULKMAT1 | ecosystem: Environmental > Aquatic > Freshwater > Lake... | reverse complement strand
CCCTGAACTGAGTTTGCAGGTAGCAATGAGCTCTGTTCTTGTGAGGCCTTTCCCTTTTTTTGCCAGTGCCCGGACAATATCGATGTGACTCTGTGCACTATCAAACAAAGAGTGGTACAGGTTTTTAAACTCATCCTGCAACAGACCCTCTTTGGTAAAGCAAAGTTTGTCTATGGCCTGTGCTGCGCTTTCTCCCGGTTCTACTTCTTTTAAGTATTGCGGTATCCCTCCCATTGCCATGTAAAGCTGCAGTACCTGGTATTTGTCAAGCTTGATTTTGCGGTGTTTCAGATATGTATCGGTCTCCCCCACAGTGAAAGGTATTAGGCGGATTCTACGGGTTACCCTATTGTGCAGCCCTCCGCGATTGTTGAGAACCTTTTTAATCATCCAGGCCGCCGCTGAACCACAGATGACCACCACCAGTTTTTTCTGTTTGGATGCCCAGCTGTTCCAGAAATTCTCAAAAGCGGAAAGGAACCCGGACCTTGGCGTGTCTATCCATGGAAATTCGTCGAAAAAGATGATCGTCCGTCCTTTTGATACGATAGGGTTCAGGTATTGCTTTAACAGCTCAAAGGCTTTCAGCCAGCTTTCCGGCCGCGCTATAGGAAGTCCCCCGGCTGCAGACGTAAGCGCTAATGTGAAGCCATCTAATTGTTGTTCTAATGTAGCATGATGCATCCCCGAAAATTCAAACACCGGCATTTTACTAAACCCGTTTCTGATCAGGTAGGTTTTGCCAACCCTTCTGCGACCGTAAACTGCTACTAGTTCTGCTTCATTGGACTTTTCTATTTTCTCCAGCATCACTTTCTCTTCCAGCCTTCCTATAACTGTTTCCATACAAACATTTTAAAACAAAAATAATGAAACAATTTGAGATTTGGCGCGATATGATATTTTATATCACGCCAAATCCTTTGCTTTAGGTATACTTTTGGCGTGATAGGCATTTTTATAATGCGCCAAATCTTACATTCAAGAACCTTGCTGTTCAGTCCTGGTCATGGTATTAAGATTTGAAATTCAGTAACAATCTACAACAGGGTGGTTAAATTTCTTATTTTCATCTGTATAAAATTGTTTTTAATGGCGACGAAGCTTGCATGGATATCCAGAAAGAAATAAAGGGCGACATCGGGGAGGAAGCAGTCATGCAGGTTTCATTTTCTTATATTAACTGGCTCTGACCGCTGCGAGATTTTTTAATTGCTTTAGCGTGTGAAAAAGCATTCGCAATAGGATACGATGGCTATGTTTGTTTAAAACCCAAAACGGAGTTAAAAGACCACTATTTTACAAAGTATGGATTTCAATTCACTAGGTTATTTTTGATAACGGAAGGTAAAAATTCTCTGAAACTAATTGATAAATATTATGAAACCTAAAACAAGTAAAAAGTTAAATAACCCAACAGACTTTTCCAAGTTTAGTAATGAGGAACTTGCAGAGGCTTTTATATTTCCGAGGGTAGAACCAAAGACTGCAAAGGAAAAACAGGAAGAGGAGGCTTTTTGGCAAGAACGGAGAACAAGTTTTGAAAATCGTACGCCGAAGCAAAAAATGTATACAAAACTGCTTCAATTGAAATTCCAATTAGAGGAATATATTGGAAGTAATCAATGCGAAGAAGTATTAAACTTTGGATATTTCTTAAATGAATATGTAAACAGGCAAGAAAAATTAGACAAGGAATTTGCAGCGGATATTGATGTTAAGCCTGCCGTTCTAAGTCAGTACTTAAATAACCACAGGAAGCCAACTGAAAAGTTTGTTATCCGCCTAGAATTGCTTTCTAATGGAATGATCTCGGCTCTGGCATGGTTAAAGTTATTACAAAAGGATAAAGAGCATCAGATCATGACTGATAAAACTATCAGGAAAGAAGAAAGCAGGCATGTTAAACATAGACTAGAATTTGCTTATTAATTCTGATTGATCTTTATAGCCTATCATCGGGCGTATCCCTTTTCAATTTGTGGCGCAAATGAACAAACCATTCCATATTCACTACGTGAGCAGCCAACAGCACGTGTCCGGGTGAAATGTCAAGGCTGGGCAAGCAATAAGACAAAAAACACTTTGCCCGCTTCGTATAGCCTTTATAAATTATAGTGAACTGTAATACTCAAAGACCTTTTTTAAATCTTGGTGTTGCTTAAAATCTATTTTTTCGTTTTTAATAAAAGCGTCTATTTCAGTAGATTTAGATTTAAATATTTCCATAAAATCTTTCCTAGAAGGTTTAATTTTTGTCATTAAATTATCTTTCAAAACATAATAACTGGAGTTATCTATAAATTTTTTCTCAGTTGTGGTTGAGTTATATGGCTTTACTTCTATCAAAGTTTTGAAACTCTTAAATAGTAGTTTCACTCCTCCATCAAATAAAACTTGGTAATAAGATTTGGCATTAAAATTATCAATCTCGGGGAAACCATTTCTGTAAATCTCAATTTTACCCTTTAAATCTAACGAAAATGCAGTTACAGGTAAAACAAAGGAAAGCATCGTACCATCTTTAGGGTTTTTAAAATACAGCTCATCTTTATAGGTACTGTATTTCAAATCTACATCCTTGTAAAGAATCTTATTCCCTTGTTCTATAGTACCCTTCAACCAATCGTCAAACAAAAAAGCCGTCCCAGAAACATCAGAATAAGAACTTTCTACAAAAGGCTTTCCCTGCACGTCAGGTAAATTTTGAATAAACTGTGCTTTTAACCTAATTGTAATTATGAATAATAACAAGATGGTAGTATTAAATTTTTTCATAGCAGCAATTTTTGTATATAAGATACGTAAATTAATTAGTAGAATATTGTTCTTGTTTTTATCTAAATCTATTCCTTTATTAACGATATGAAGCCACAAGAAGGGTTTTTTACCCGCATTGAATTTCATTCCAATGGTTTGACCAGCTATAACCTAGTTTAGGTATTGCAAAAAGCTAATGTACAGGATATTCTTACTGATAAAGGTATCAGGAACTAGGAAAGCAAACATATTAAACAAAGGCTAGAATTTGCTTGATAATTCTGATTGAGGTATTCCATTATGACAACATAAGCGGTCCTCTAACATGTCCATTTATATTAATAATATGAAGATATAGTCCTAATATGTTCACCTTTATTCCTATTTTTTGTTTATGTTCACTTTTTAAGATAAAATGAACATAAGTTTTTTTTTATACATCGATTTTGTGTTTTTTTGTGCCATGTTCAATAATTCAATAATAATGAACAAATGTTTATGGCTTACAACAGATTAAAACCTTTTAATAATTTACCCCTATTAACTCCAAATTCAGAAATTGAAAATGATACAGACATTTTAAAAAAGTTAGTATCTGCGTCCAGAGCATTGGCAACTGTAAATAGTAGTTTTATGAGATTGCCAAATCCATTGATGCTGGTAAATACAATTGTTTTACAGGAAGCTAAGGCATCTACAGAAATTGAAAATATATTTACTACAGAAGATGCTTTATACAAAGCGGTTTCAGATACCTTACAGGAAGATAAATCAAATATTGCAACAAAGGAAGTGTTGCGCTATCGTGAAGCTTTGTGGGCAGGCTACCAACTAATAAAAGAAGATGGTCATATTGATTTAGAGTGTATAGTAGGAATCTTTAGGAAGATCAAAAACACATCAGTTGGCCTAAGATCCCCTGCATCTCTTACCGTAATCCAAAGAGGGCAAAGTGAATTTCGCTCGGGAGAAGTAATGTATACTCCACCGAGAGGGCCGGGCATATTAGAAGAGCTAATGGTTAACTTACTATCTTATTTAAATGATGAAAAAAAATATCCGACCGACCCTTTACTTAAAATGTGCATTGCTCATTATCAATTTGAAGCGATACATCCTTTCCCGGATGGAAACGGCAGAACCGGACGTATTCTAAACCTGCTGTATCTTGTGCATACCGGTTTGCTAAACCAACCCGTATTATATCTTTCTAAATATATCATCGTTAATAAAGATGATTATTATTACAATTTGGGACTTGTTACTCAAATGGGCTCATGGAAGCCCTGGATACTATATATGTTAGAGGCGGTGGAGAAAACAGCTCAATTAACAAGACAACTCATTGATAGCATATTAGCCCAAATGGACGCAACGCTCGCCCATGCCAAAGGACAAATTAAATGGTATAATAAAGAGGTCAATGAATTAATCTTTAGTCAACCATATATCAAACCTAAATTAATAGGTAATCAATTAAATGTGACCTCAAGAACAACCCTTACAAAATATTTTAATGAATTAGTGGATAAAAAAATCCTAAGTCCTGTTAAAGACGGCAAAGAATTGTTTTATGTCAATGACGACTTAATTCGAATTTTGGAAGGATAATCAATCATAATAATAATTGTGCCGGATAAAAAACTAGTCTATACAAACTTATATATCCAAAAGCACCTAGCAGGATGAAATGTCAAGGCTGGCTAAGCCGATAAAGGCAAATCGTCTGCCCACTTTTTGTTGTAAGCATATTCAATATTTTTTTATTCAAATTCCCCAGAAAAATATCCTAATATTTTTAACATAACAATTTGCTGTTAATGAGTTAATATACTGGTAATAAGTGTTTTCTACATTTGTTTAGAAAATTTGAAAATATTGAATCAAATCCACTCACTTCTATCTAAACTTATTTTCAACTTAATTTTTATTCGTTTTTCTAAAATCAGCTCTATTTTTAGACATTAGAATGAAAAAGGGGAAAAGGCGGGTTGACATCATTGTAATTTCAGATGTACATCTGGGCACTTATGGTTGCAGAGCTAAAGAGCTTTTGCACTATCTCAAATCAGTTAAGCCAAAAATTGTTGTTTTGAATGGTGATATTATTGACATTTGGCAATTCAGTAAAAGCTATTGGCCCAAATCACACATGAAGGTGATCAAGCACCTAATGAATTGGTTAAGTAAGGGTGTAAAGGTTTATTATGTAACCGGGAATCATGATGAAATGCTGAGGAAGTTTGAAGGTTTTAAAATGGGCTCATTTCAGATAGTTAACAAATTGGTACTTGAGCTTGACAACAGCGAAAAGGCATGGATTTTTCATGGGGATGTTTTTGATGTAACCATGCAGCATTCCAAGTGGCTAGCAAAACTTGGTGCTATAGGTTATGATTCATTGATTATGATTAATAGTTTTACGAATTGGATTTCAGAGAAAATATTCAAAAAGGGAAAACTCTCATTCTCGAAAAAGCTCAAGAACAGTGTAAAAAGTGCCGTAAAATTCATTAATAGTTTTGAGCATACAGCTGCAAATATTGTTATTAGTAATAACTACCAATATGTTGTATGCGGACATATTCACCATCCTGAAATGCGTGTAATTGAACAAGAGCATGGAAGCATTATGTATTTGAATTCAGGCGACTGGATAGAAAATCTTTCTGCACTTGAATACCATAATAGTAATTGGACTTTATTCCGTTTCGATGATTCTGAAAGAGTGGCCATGCAGAATTTGCCGGAAGAGGAATCAGATGAACTGAACATCAGGCAATTGTTCAATCAAATGCTGACAGAATTCAATTTAAAATCCTCATGAAAATTCTATATGCAATCCAAGGTACCGGAAACGGACACGTGACGCGTGCAAGGGAAATTGTTCCATTACTTAAAAAGGAACATGATGTTGATATTCTAATGAGTGGTATTCAGGCAGATGTTGAACTGCCTTTTGAAGTACAATACCGTTTTCATGGCTTAAGTTTCATTTTTGGGAAGAAGGGTAATGTTGATATCACTGAAACCTACAGAAAATCCCGTTTAAGGCAACTATTGAAGGATATCAAATCACTTCCGGTTGATCAATATGATCTTGTAATCAGTGATTTTGAACCGGTGTCATCGTGGGCTTGTTATTTTATGGGCAAACCATGTATTTCGATCAGCCATCAGGCTGCTGTTATAAATAAAAATTCTCCTAAGTCTCGGAACTTTGATCCGGTTGGGAAAGCTATCCTTCGCTCTTATGCTCCTTGTACTAGTCAATATGGGTTTCATTTTAAATCCTATGATAATAATATTTTTACTCCGGTTATTAGAACTGAAGTCAGGATAAAAAAACCATCAAAGTTAGGACATTATACAGTTTACCTACCTGCCTATGATGATGCAAGGATCATAAAAATTCTGAGTATGATTGATGATGTGCAATGGCAGGTTTTTTCCAAACATAATAAACAGTCCATCCACAAGGGAAATGTATGGATAAGACCAATAAACAATGATGAGTTTATTGACAGTATGTCAAAGGCAACAGGAGTTTTCTGTGGTGCCGGATTTGAAACTCCGGCAGAGGCAATGTTTCTTAAAAAGAAACTGATGGTAATACCGATGAAGGGGCAGTACGAACAGCAATGTAATGCTGCGGCATTAGAGGAAATGGGCGTTCCGGTAATAAAGAGTCTTAAGAAAAAACATCTGAAAAAAATAGTAGATTGGGTTTTAAACGGAGAAATAATTCCCGTTGATTATTCGGATATGACTGAAACTATTTTAAGGAATATTATTGCAATTGAAGCAAAGGCAAGAATCGACAAAATGGCTTTGATGCCAAAGGAATCTGACTTTCAATTATCGGGGAATACCAATTTTCTAAAAAAACTTGAGAAGATAGCTTCCGGAATTTTCTGATGGTTAAAAGTACAGATTTTGATAAAGATTTTGTCTGGGGAGTTGCGGCTTCTGCCTTTCAAACAGAAGGGGCAGTTGATACTGATGGAAAAGGCCTATCTATTTGGGACGAGTTTTCCAGAAAGAAAGGTAAAATCTTCAAGGGACATGTTGCTGATATCAGCAGTGATTTTTACAATCACTACACTCGGGATATTGCATTGATGAAATCAATGCATATCAACCATTTCCGATTTTCATTTTCATGGTCTAGAATATTTCCCAATGGTATAGGTGAAGTTAATGCCAAAGGTGTAGCCTTTTACGACCGCGTAATAGAACTTTGTTTAGAATTAGGAATAAAACCTTGGGTAACATTATATCATTGGGATCTTCCATTGGCTTTGCAGCAGAAAATGGGATGGGTTAACCGAGATATCGTAGATTATTTTTCCGAATATGTTGCATTTTGTATCAATCACTTTGGAGATCGGGTTAAACACTGGATGATCTTAAATGAGCCCATGGTTTATACCGGCGCAGGTTATTTTTTGGGTATTCATGCACCTGGAAAGAAGGGGGTGGATAATTTTATTCCGGCAATCCATCATTCGGCACTATCACAGGCTGCAGGTATCAGAATCGCTCAACAATTAAGAACTGATCTTGAAGTTGGAACCACCTTTTCTTGTTCTGCAATACATCCTTATACGTACAAAGAAAAAGACATCAAGGCTGCCAAAAGGGTTGATGCATTAGTTAACAGGCTATTTGTAGAACCTTTGAATGGATTAGGTTATCCAACCGACGAACTTCCATTTTTAAAAAGGATTGAAAAATATATGCATCCAGGTGATGACGATGCCTTATTTGCTGAACCCGATTTTATAGGTATTCAAAATTATACCAGAGAGGTAGTGAAGCATTCCTATTTCACCCCCTATATAAATTCATCCTTAGTTCATGCAAAAAAAAGGGTGCAGGATGTAACTGAAATGGATTGGGAGATCTATCCGCAGTCGATGCATGAGATGCTTCATCATTTTTCAAAATACAATTTCAAAAAAATTTATGTAACAGAAAATGGCGCCGCTTTTCCAGATATTGTTGATAACGGTAATGTGAATGACATTAAAAGAATCAATTACCTTCAGTCTAACATTGCAGAAATATTGAAAGCAAAAAATGAAGGAGTAAATGTAAATGGATATTTTGTGTGGAGTTTCACAGATAATTTTGAATGGGCAGAAGGATATCGCCCCCGCTTCGGGTTAGTACATATAGATTATGAAACTCAGAAAAGAATTATTAAAGCATCCGGCCATTGGTATAGTAATTTTTTATCGGAAATTTAGTTTTCAATATGGGCACATTCCCATTAGAGTCCTAGATTATTTAATACTTAGGTTTTTAATTTCACAAAATTATATATACTTTAATTTAATGTTTTGAAATGAACCCTAATTTTAAACCTTTAAAAATTAAATTTGTTATGAGTCAAACTATTAATGCAAACCGCCTCTTTGTGGCGAGTTGTTTTGCACTTATTACTACAGCCTTTTCGTTTAGTATACGTGCAGGAATCTTAACCCAACTGGGAACTGAATTGAATTTGGATCCGGTGCAGTTAGGTCACATTAATCAAATGTGGTTTTTGGGCTTCCCAATATCCATGATTTTGGGGGGTATTTTTTATACCAGTATTGGCCCGAAATTGATTATGCAAATTGCATTGTTGGCCCATGCAATCGGTATAATTTTAACAATTTACGCCACTGGTTACGACACCTTATTGATTTCTACTTTATTAATTGGTTTAGGTAATGGTTGTACCGAAGCAGCATGTAACCCAATGATTGCTGATTCTTATTCCGGCTTAAATTTTAGTAGTAAAATGAATCGTTTTCACATGTGGTTCCCTGGAGGAATAGTGTTAGGAGCTTTGATTTCTAAATTCATGACTGATTCAAATATGAGCTGGCAGTCTCAAATTTGGGTAATTCTTATTCCAACCATTATTTATGCGGTTTTATTCTTTGGACAAAATTTCCCAAAACCTAGAATTGCAGAAAATTCAACTTTGGATAACTTTAAATCGATGTTAAACCCATTATATTTATTTATGGCAGCATGTATGGCATTAACTGCTATATCTGAATTTGGCCCTCAACAATGGGTGGGTCCTATCCTGGCAAAAGCGGGTGCAAGTCCAATGCTTATTTTAGCCTTGGTAACCGGATTAATGGCTGTTGGAAGGTATTTTGCAGGCTCACTAATTAAACAGCTCAATACAGTAGGTGTCTTGTTAGGATCTTCAGTTTTTGCTGTACTTGGTATTTATATGATGAGTACCATGGATGGTTCAATGCTTTATGTGGCAGCAGTATTTTATGCGCTTGGAATCTGTTATTTCTGGCCAAATATGATCGGCTTTATTGCAGAAAATATGCCTCAAACAGGTGCACTGGGACTCTCAATTATGGGTGGTATCGGAATGTTTTCTTCTTCAATGTTTCAACCAATCATTGGAGGATGGATTCAAGATAATAAGATAGTTGCAGTTTCAAAAGGCTTAGCCGGTGATGCAGCCGATTTAGCCGCCGGACAGGCAACATTATCTAATATGTTGATTTTCCCGGCTATTCTAATCGTCGCATTTCTTGGTCTTTATTTGTATATGAAAAAGCAAAAAACCCTGAGTCCGGCTGTATGATATGATATTTACAAGAGAGGGTGTCAAAAGCCCCCTCCCTTGTTTTAAACCATTTCAGAATCGTAAATAACAACCTTATTCCAGAGACTGCTATAATTTTTTACAAAATCTAGGTGTATAGGATCTGTCTGATAACTCAACTCTCCGGCAAGATCATCAAAGAATACAAGTAAGGATACGCCATAACTGGTGTCAATTACACTTCTTTTTTCTGTAGCAGCTACTATACCAACATGTATTTGGCGCACCGAATTAACTTTTTCCAAAGTTTTTACCCCGTCAATAAGTTTTTGTCGGTCTTCAGGATTATTAAGCCAGAAATACACCTGATGTGCAATTTTATTTGTTTTAGCTTTCATAGATAAAGTTTCGGCCATTGCTGAGCTCCCCGCGGTAAGAATTACCGCCGTGCTGATGAATTTTCTTCTGCTGGATTTGTTATTCATAAAATTGGTTTAAAAATATTTTTAAAATGGTATTAATATTCCTTTAATGTTTAATAATTTATTTTGTAATCGCACTAGTATCCATTTCCCAATCGTCTGTTCTGAATAAATTGACCGGTAGTCCTTCCTTATTAAATAAATTGGGGATTGCTGTATTATTAAAGGCAAATCGAACTGCAATAGGATTTTTTATTTTTTTATTAAAAACGATAATGGTATTGCCTTCAATTTTTGCCTGTGCAGGTAAAAATATTTTATCATCTGCAGCAATTTCAAAACTTGTGGCCTTATCTCCCGAAGTCATCAAACCATTTGCTGTATTTGTAAACTGAATTTTTATTTTGTCTTTTTCAATTTTATGGCCACTATAAATGGGGCTTTCAGAGCTAATGTCACTATAACCATAAGTTCTGTTCAAAGCCATATCAGATAAGCGTTTGGCCACTTCTTTCTTTGGTGTGGGATGTATATTTGTAGTGTCGGGAATTAAATCCGTTATCACCACCATACCAGTATTGGGATGCCTTGCAGAATTGGTTTGCGTTTCCCGGAGTAAAGCCCCGACATTTTTAAACCCATAAGTGAAGGGGGCGATTTGTACAAAATAGAATGGAAAATTTTTATTCCACTGCTGGCGCCATGCATCAATCATACCTGTAAATAATTTCTCGTAGGCATAATATGTTCTGACATTGCTTTCACCCTGATACCAGATTGCTCCTGCAATGGAATAGTTTGTTAGTGGAAAGATCATCGCATTATAAGCCAAAGCAGTTTGGTGCGGCCAGCCGGGTTGGGATTTTTGTTCCCCTGCACCTTTTTTGATGATACTGTTATTGTTTACCACATACTCCGGCGACCAAGTTTCGGCGGGAGTACCTCCCCAATTAGAATTGATCAAGCCAATAGGGGTATTCAGTTTCTCGTTCAGATTTTTACCAAAAAAATAACCAATTGCGCTGAATTTAATCATTTCTCCAGGGGAGCAAACCACCCATTTTCCATCCAGATTATCTTGTGGAAATGCCGAAGTTGATTTACTTACATAAAATAATCTAATCTTATTGTTTGTGGCATTTGGGGCTTCATCCTTGCTTTGTGGTAAGTTTTGAGTTCCCGACCATTCCATATTACTTTGGCCGCCACACACCCATACTTCCCCAATTAAAACATCCTCTAATTGTATGGTATTATTGCCTTGTAAAGTAATTGAATAAGATCCACCTGCTTCAGGAGTTTTGATTTCAGCCATCCATTTAGCATCGTTAGTAGCCTGAGTTTGATAGCTGGCATTATCCCAGCCCGTCTTAATCGCAATTTTTTCACCCGGGGCTGCCCAACCCCAAAGCTTAACTGTTGATTTTTGTTGCAAGACCATATGAGATCCAATGATATTCGGTAGCCGGATATTCCCAGTAACTGATATTGAAATGAAACAAATCACAATCAGAAATAGAATTCGTTTTGCCATTAATAATGATCGAATCATAAGAGTTGAATTTTTCTAAATATTTTTTATTAATTTAAATATAATTGTTTTCGCCGATTTTAATATTTGTAATATAAGATTTTGTTTAACTTTCGATTGGTGTTCTCTCCACCCGAATAACCTGCGGTTGGTGTTTTCACCACCCGCTTAACCTGCGGTTGGTGTTTTCATTACCCGCTTAACCTGCGGTTGGTGTTTTCACCACCCGCTTAATAAGGTTCCATCCCGCAAGTCCACTATTAAAATCCATATACAAACAAATGAAAACTAAATTCAGCAAACTCATACTATCTCTGTTCCTCTTTGCTCTAGCACCTGCAGAGACTTTTTCGCAGAAAATTAAGCATGTCATATTAATAGGCTCTGATGGATTTGGTGCTTATGCTTTTGAAAATGCTAAAGTGCCAAATCTCAGAGCTATGATGAAGGAGGGT
>Ga0163144_10024830_pt1 | contig 11740 bp, 9 predicted proteins | sample OliLak19BULKMAT1_FD_123175 | JGI IMG/M metagenome (GOLD analysis project Ga0163144, IMG submission 123175) | Freshwater microbial mat bacterial communities from Lake Vanda, McMurdo Dry Valleys, Antarctica - Oligotrophic Lake LV.19.BULKMAT1 | ecosystem: Environmental > Aquatic > Freshwater > Lake... | reverse complement strand
GGTGAAGACCTACCAGGCCATGTATCAGGAGGCCAAGGACCGACCTGCCTACGCGTACCGATTCACAGAACTGGCCCAGTTCATCGCTGGAGAACCCGCCGACAGCGTGTCGGACGGGAAAAATGGGGCGATGTGAACGACCCGCTCTTCGTCCATCGCCGGCTGCCCAACGAGCAGGCGTCCAAGGAATACCTGAACACCACCTACGGCGCAGCAGCCCAGAAGACCTTCACAGGTGCCATGGAGGCGTTCTTCGCCAACGAGTTCCCCCAACTGGCCGGCGACCGCGCCCGACGCTCCGTCGTGCAGGGGAATGCTGTTTGCCGACACATCCGGAACATCACGATACTCTGATGCCGCTCTCCCTTCGTTGGCTTGCTGAACCACGCGAGGCGATCGAGGCACCGCCGTTGGGTGTCGATCTGTCCTGCGCCGATGCCGCCCGCGCGCTGGGCCAAGCTGCGGATGAGAACATCCTCACCCTGGTCGTCGTCGGATGGAGCAGCGCCGCGTGGCACCTGGTACGCACTGAGCCGCGTCTGCGCGACCGTGCAGTGCATTGGATCGTCTCCGCACGGGACCGGGATGCCTTGGTCGCCGCCGCAGCCGAGGATGAGGCCGAGGGCGAAGTGGTGGCGGCGGCGGTCGTCGAACTTGCCGAGGTCGCCCAAGTCTTCGCCGCAGTCGGCGGCATTTTTTCGCTCGCGGTGATGTCCTTCGACAGCGATCTGCTGTTTCGTTTTGAGATGATGCGGGTTGATAATTTTGTGCGCCAGACCCGCTCACTCGATCGCTCGCTGAAGGATATCAGACATCTCATCAACCGCCTTGATACGCGCCGTGATTACTGCCTGGTTGAATCCTGGCGCGGCGTTTGCGCCGGCGCCTCGGCGCTGTGCGTGGCTGCGGGTCCGGGTCTCGATCAGAGCGTCGAACTGCTGCGCCGGCTGGCCCCGGCCTGCGTCGTGATCTGTGTCGATGTCGCCTACCGCAAGCTGAGCGCAGCCGGGATCCACTGCGATTACGTGCTCAATGTCGATTCGCACGACGCAGCCGTGATGCGCATGCAGGGCGTACCCAGCGTGGGGACCACTCTGGTCATGCCGATTGACGGGAACGCCAAGGCCGATGCCTGGTTCCCGGAGATTGCGAACTTTGTACCGCCGTCGCTAGCGCCCATCCTGTTCGGCCAGGTGGGTCCTGACTTCGCGCGCGGCACCAATGTCGGGGCCGCGACCGTGGGCTGGGCCCTGCATCTGGGTTGCCGAGAAATAGTGCTTTTTGGCCACGATCTCTCGTTTCCAAGTGAGGCCGCCTACAGCGTATTCGTCCCAGACCACGAGCGGCATGGCAAGGAGATGCTTGCGAAAGTCGGCCGACTAGCGCCGGTGCCAGGCAATGGCGGCGTTGAAGTGATGACCGACCACGCGTTCAAGATTGCCGCTGTGGATCTGGCCGCCCTTGTCCGCTCCGCTGGCGAAGCTGCCACGGTCTACAACTACAACATCAATCTCGGACGAGGCGCGCTGATTGAGCGGACCCTGCGCCTTCCCGAAGGCTGGACACCTGCGTCGGCGGAGCGTCGTGTGCCTGCTGCGCCCCAGCGTCGAGCGCTAGTGTCGGGCGGAGAACTGGCTGATCAGGTCGCTGGGCATGTCCGCGCGCTGCACCAGCGCTGGCTCAGTGAGCGTGCTGTCGGGACTGATGTCCTCACGGTGATCGAGCGCATTGGCGAACAGAGCGAGCTTGGTTTCGCCAAGGACATGCTGTGGCCGGCCGTGACCGGGCATGTCCTCCACCTCGTGCGCCTGGCCGCCTTGCGCACTGGTGAGCCTTCGGCTGCGCATGTGCGGGCGGCAGAGCGCAATACCGACATCCTTATGGAGCGCTGGGCCGGCTACATCCAGGCCCAGATCGCTGGGGCCGAGCGTCCGAGTCCGCCCCTGCAACTGCCGCCGGCCGGCGGACACTTCCTACGCTCATTGGTGACGCATGCGCCGCGTCTGCGCCAGGACAGTTTCGAGGGCGCCCTCACCCCGATGCTATCGCGCGAGCGCATCAGCCTGCGCCACCATTTCCCCGACCTGCCGCTGCCCATGCCGCCGATCGCGCAGGAAGCCTGCCACGTGCTGGCGCGGATCGGTGGGATCGCCATGCCACGCGATCTGGTCGACCTTCTCTGCCAGTGCTCGCTGGAGGGGGATCTCCTTCACTATGTGCTCGATCTGGCGGTCGAGGCCGGCCTGCTGACCGGGCCGACGGTGCGGGCTGACAGCGTGGTCGCGTGGCTGCGCGAGTCCGCCCCCGATATCCTGGAGGCCCACGATGCGCTGATCGCGGCCATGGCTTGCGGCCCCTGCCCGGGCGAAGACGCCTTGCGCACGATCGCGACCTGGCCCCCGGCCATGTCGTCGCTGATTGTGTCGCTGCTGGCGGGGCCGCTGCGGCCCGAGCGGGTCGCGGCGCTCGAGCAACTCGTGGGCGAGGATGCCATCCCGCTCGACGATGCGGTCGTGGCTACGATCGTGGCCCTGCATCCCGACCCGCTGCAGGCCTGCACGCTGCTTGAGCGACGCACCTCGGTGACCGGGCCAGCCACGGCATTGGCCATCGCTAAACGCCTGCTCGACATCGGCGATCTCAACGGGGCGAGATCCCAGTTCGCGGGAATCGGCCGGATCGGCCGCTGCGCCGAGGACCGGCTGGTCATCGAGGGAACCTGGCTGGTCGAGCATGGGCGGCTCGACGAATTCCTTGAGACACTGGGACGTTGGCCCAATCCCGAGGCCGGCTACCGCGCCCTGTGGCGCATCCTCTCGGGGCGGATCGGAGCAGCCCAGGCCGTTTTCGCGCTGGGTGGTGACTCGCAGGCCATGCTCGATCCGACCGTGTTGGGTGAAGTGCTGGCTGGTCTTGCGGCCCGGGCCGAACCACTGCCATCGGGCCTGGCTCCGGTCATGGTCAGGCTGCTTGAGGTGTGGTCGCAGCGGCCGCGCACGACCTGGGATCGCGAACAGGTCGTGCGGTTTCAGCAGGTCCTGACGCGCTATCTCGCGCTCGGGGCCGGACAGCCGAGCGCCTGATCTCGTCAGCCGCGTTGAGCTTTGGCGTACTCGTCAGGCAGGCCGATGTCATTCCACGCCTCCTGCATGTGGTAGGCGCCGACCGAGCGTCCATCCTTCAGGCATCGTTCAATCAGTTCCGTGATCGGGTATAGACGGTCCCGGACAATCAGCGGAAGTACGGCGGGATCGATGGTGTAAATGCCAGCGTTGATCTTGTAATCCAGTTTCGGCTTCTCGACCAGCCGTCGGACTCGCGCGCCGTCGAGTTCGACCACCCCGAAGGGGACCTGGATGATGTGTTCGCGCAAGGCGATGCTGATGGAAAACTCGCCAGAGCGATGGAAGGCCAACAGGCGCGAGAGGTTGATGTTGGTCATCAGATCGCCGTTCATCACCAGCAGCGGTGCGGTTGGCGCCTGGGGCAGCAGGGCCAGGGCACCGCCGGTGCCGAGCGGGCGATCTTCGCGCAGATATTCAACGCTGCAGAGGAAGCGGCTGCCATCGCCGAAGTGGTCCTCGATCATCTTGGCGTAGTGGTTGACCGAGAGGAAGATGCGCCGGATGCCGTGCGCGACCAGGTGTTCGACAATGTGCTGCAGCATCGGACGGTCGCCCAGCGGCAGCATCGGTTTGGGGATCGCGGTGGTCAATTCACCGAGCCGCTCGCCCTTGCCGCCAGCCATGACCACGGCCCAGGATTCGGTGCGCTGGCCGAGCAGCGCGGTGCGCAGCGTGTGGAGGTCCTGTAGGACGCCGTGGGCATCGACCACCGGGATCGACTTGAAACTCCGTTCGAGCATCAATCGGATTGCATCCGGCCGGAGTGCGTCGGGGGGCAGGGAGGTGAAGCGGCGGTTGCCGATCTCACCGATTCTGGTGTCCAGTGGCCGCCCGGCCAGAATTGCGCGCCGGATGTCGCCGTCGGTCACTACGGCGACCAGTTTGCGGCCCGGGGCGCACACCAGCGCGACCTCCAGGCCACTGCGGTCAATCACGCTCATGGTCTCGAGGATGGTCGCCTCGGGCGTGACGAGGAGGTCGTCGAGGGTGGCGGTGGCACGCTGGCTCATGATGGTCCTTCGGCGCGCGCGAGGCGGCGGCTGGGCGGCAGACGGGCGAAGTCGACGATGGTGGTGGCTATGCGCGGCGCTGACCGACCGTCGCCGTAGACGGTGGCCTGTGCCGGGGCCGGACGTGGTCGGCGTGGTAGGGCCAGAGCCGCGTGCAGCGCAGTTGCTATGGCGTGGCGCTCAGCCGGCAGATCGCTGGTCCCGGGGCAGCGCAGCCGTCCGTCCTGACGCGAACCGAGGTTCAGCACTGGTACGGCGAACAGCGGTGCTTCGATGATGCCGCTGCTGCTGTTGCCGATCACCACGTCGGCGTGCGCCAGCAGGCTGAGGTACAGGCGGTGGCCAAGAGCCGTGCGCACCCGCCAGCGAGGATCGCGTGCGGCCTGTGCGGCGAGCCGCGCGTTGATGCGCTCACCGCCGGCATCGCGGTTGGCCGCCGTGGCGACGACCAGCGCCTGCGGGTGCGTTGCCAGGGCGTCGTCGATGCCGGCCAGTACGGCAGCGATTTCATCTGCCGGATCGCTGCCCAGGGTGGCGGGATGGTGGGTGACAGCGAGCAGCGGCCAAGGCAGCGCACCGACGCCGAGCAGCGCCGCCAACTCGCCGGCCGATGCGACAGGGGCGAAGCACGCATCGAGTCCAGGCGCCCCGGTGACGTGGATGCGTGCGTCGTCGATGCCAAGGGCGCGCAGGCGCAGGCGTGCCGGTTCGTGCGCCACGGCATGCAGCTGGGCAAGCTGGCTGAGCGCATCGCGGCAGGCATCATCGATCGCGCCGCGGGTGACCTCGCCGCCGTGCAGATGAATGATCGGCAGGCGCAGGCAGGTAGCGGCGACGGCGGCGGCCAACGTCTCACTACGATCGCCGACCAGCAGGAGCGCCTCGGCGGCGAGCCGTGGCAGCAGGGCGGCCAGCTCGGTGGTCGTACGGCCGGCAGCGACAGCGATCGCAGCGTCGCTGTCGTCGTCCGGCAGTACGTCGATCGCGGCGGCGACGGCAAGGCCCTCGATGCGTTCGGGGACGGCGCCGTCGCGGCGATGCAGACCGCCGGCGATCAGCAGGGGCGTGACCGGCCCGCCGATCAGCGCGCGCATCACCGGCGCGATGATGCCGGCGTCCTGGCGGCCGCTGCTGAACAGGGCCAGCCTCATGCCAGGTCGCCCCACGTCAGCGGCTGGTCGGCAGGCACGGCACGGGCCAGAAGGCGCCCAGCCAGCGCAGCGCAGCGCGCGGGTGGGATGCCATCGCCGGGACGCTTGATCGCCAGGTCGGCGAGCTCCAGGCGGTGGCCGGCAGGCAGCGAGCGCGCCGCCACCACCGATTTGCGCGCCACCGCGCGGGTCGACAGCTCGCTAGGCATGGGCCGTTTGCGGCCATCGCCGAGCGCCGACTCGACCAGGCGCAGGTCGCTGATCGCAGCGGCTAGCTCGGCCGGAGTCAGCGAGGCGGCGTGGTCGGGACCTGGCAGGCTGCGGTCAAGGGTCAGATGCTTCTCGATCGCCACCGCACCGCGCGCCACCGCCGCCAGCGTCACGGCGTGGCCCATGCTGTGGTCGCTCATGCCGACCACCCCGTCGAGCGCTAGGCGCAGTGAATCCATCGCGCGTAGGTTGGATTCGGCTGGCGGGGCCGGATAACACGAGACGCAGTGCAGCCAACACACCGGCGGATCGCCATGCGCCTGCATCACCGAGGCGGCGGCTTCGACCTCGTCGAGGTCGCACATGCCGGTCGAGATGATCAGCGGCAGTCCCCAAGCCGCGAGCCGGGCGAGGAACGGATGGTTGGTAAGTTCACCGCTGCCCAGCTTCAACGCACGGACGCCGAGTCCTCGTAGCAACTCAGCGCTCCCCTCGTCGAACGGGCTGGAGAGGAAGATCAGTCCCTGCGCCTCGGCGTGGGCCTTTAGCCGAGCAAAATCGCCTGCGGCCAGTTCCAATCGGCGCAGCATGTCGAGCTGCGATTCGCCGCGACCGGTGTTGCGCGTCTGATAGTCGGCTTGGCGGGCGCTGGCCGAGGTCAATGCGGCGGCGCGGAAGGTCTGGAACTTGACTGCGTCGGCCTGTGCCGAGGCCGCAGCGTCGATCAGGCGTAGGGCTAGGTTGAGGTCGCCGTTGTGGTTGACCCCGGCCTCGGCGATGACGCAGCATGGCCGACCTTCGCCAATGATCCGACCGCCGAGGTCGAGAGGGCGCCGCCGGCGCGCGCCGCCGAGCAGCGCGCTGGCGGCGGCGAGGTCGTGGGCCTGGTCGATGTCGACGGCCTGCGCGGCCGGGACGCGCACCGCCACGGTACGGCCGGGTAGGACGAATGCGTCGTGCTCGGTGATCTGCGCCGCCGTCGCCACCCACAGTCCACAGGGCAGCCAGGCCTGCTCCTGGTCCTGACGGCGGCGCGCGGCGAGTTCGGGCAGCAGTGGGGCGACACTGCCGGCGGCGTCGATGGTCAGGGCCCAGGTCGGCGGGTGCGGGGCTGGCGCGACCGCGACCGCCGAGGGCGCACCCGCCGCGACCGCATCGATTGCTTGCGCGGCGGTGGCGATGGTCAGTAGCGGCGAGGTCGGCTGCAGCAACAGCACGACATCAGCAGAGAATCCTTCGGCGCGGGCAGCGGCGAGTTCGTGCCGCACCACATCAAGCGAGGTCGAATCGTCGCGCGCGAGATGGGCAGGCCGTAGACGAGTTGGACGGTCTGCTTCAGGCCAGGCTGCGGCGATGGCGGCGTCATCGGTTGACAGATGAATGCGTACTCCGGGCACGCCAGCACGGACTTCGGCGACGAGGCGGTGTGCCCATGCCACCAGTGGGCGACCGGCGAGGTCGGCGAGGTTCTTGCCAGGAAAGCCCTTCGATCCGCCGCGCGCGGTAACCAGGGCGAGAATCTTCATGGCCGCTCCCGGGCCGGAATCCCGAGCACGGTGCGTCCGGCGGCCACAGCACCAACCACCACAGCGCCCATGCCGACGGTGGCAGCCTCGCCGATGCTGATGTGATCGCGCACCCGAGCGCCCAATCCCACCAGTGCTGTGCAACCGACCGTGACCGCCCCACCTAGGACGGCACCGGGCGCGATGTGGCAGCCTGCCGCGAGGCGGCAGTCATGCTCAACCACCGCTGCGCTGTTGACCACGGCGTGCGCGCCGACTTCGGCGCCAGCCTGGACCACCGCGCCAGCGCCGATGAAGGCCCCGGCCATGATCTGCGCGCTAGGCGAGACGAAGGCGCGGGGATGAACGATGGTGCTCCACGGCAGGTCGCCGAGGCGTTCCGCCAGGGCGAGTCGGGCTCGGTTGCCACCGATCGCCAGGTGGACGGTCGCATCGGGATGGTCGGCGCGCAGTCCGGGCAGCCGGTTTTCGTTGGCCGGGTCAAGGCAGGCCACGACCTGCCAGCCGCAGGCTTCCGCCGCTTCGGCGACGACGCGGGCGTGCTCGCCGGCTCCGAGGAGGATCACCCGCATACCAAAGCCTTCTCCAGCGCCGCCAGGACGCGGTCCTGCTGCGCGTCGGTCAGTCCGACCGAGCACGGCAGGCTGAGGCCGTCGGCGGCTAGGCGGTCGGCGACCGCGCCGCCCCAGCGCCGGGTGCCGGCGTGGCAGGGCTGGCGCGACAGCGGCGCCCACACCGGCCGCGCCATGATGCCGCACTGCCGCATGGCAGCGATCACGGCGTCGCGGCGCGGTACCAGCATGGAGGGAAGCCAGTCGCTGGGCGTGCTGCCGGCCAAGACTGGTTGGTGGACCAGGCCATGCGTGGCGGCGAAGGCGCGATAGCGTGTGGCGATGGCACGCTTGCGCGCGAGGAATCCGGGCAGACGTCCGAGCTGGGCCAGGCCGAGGGCAGCGTTCACGTTGGGCAGCCGGTAATTGTAGCCGATGTCGTCGTGGGTGAAACCGAGGCCAGGCAGCTTGGCCTGAGTCGAGAGGTGCTTGAGCCGGCGTGCCAGCGCGGGATCAGCGCTCGTGCACATCCCGCCGCCGCCGGTGGTCATCACCTTATTGCCGTTGAACGAGAAACAGCCGATCGCGCCGATGGTGCCAACCTGGCGTTCTCCCAGGCGGGCGCCGAGGGCCTCTGCCGCGTCCTCGATCAGCACCGCGCCGTGCCTGGCGCAGGCCGCAGCGATCGGCGTGAGGTCGGCGGGTTGGCCGAGGATGTGTACGGCGATAACCGCCTTGACTGGGGCCCACTCGCGCAGGGCCTGCTCGACCAGCGTGGGATCGAGATTCCAGCTGCGCTCCTCGCTGTCGATGAAGCCGAGCTCGGCACCTTCATACACCGCCGGGTTGGCGCTGGCGATGAAGGTGCAGTCGTTGCACAACACGCGATCGCCGCGGCTGACGCCGGCTGCGCGCAGGGCGAGATGGATCGCCGACGTGCCGCTGGCGCAGGCCACGGCATGCGCGCTGCCGACGAAGGCTGCGAACTCGCGCTCGAAACGATCGACGAAGGGGCCGACCGTGCTGACGTAGGTCGAGCGCACGCATTCGACCAACAGGCGCTCCTCGTCGGCGCCGAGGTCGGGTACGCAGAGCGGGATCTCATCCATCACATCTTTCCGTCCAGGCTCGCGCCGGTTTCGCGGTGATGCAGCTCAGGCACGACGCGGGCTAGGGCGCTGGCGACCGCGGCCTTGTCCGGCACGGCGCCTCCGCCGACAGCGTCGGCGATGAAGGCGAGGAACTCCGCGATCGCGGCGCGTTCGGCCGGGCCAGCGGCGATGGCGCGGCAGCGGCGCAGGCCGCAATCTGCGGCGCTTTCGCCAGGTCCGACGAAGATCTCTAGCTCCTTCTCGCCGCTGGTGGTGCTGGGCACGAACAGCACTGGCCAACGCCCGGCGGCGGCTTCGCGCTCGACCGCGGCGCGGGCCTCGGCCTCGTCGGTGTATGGAGCCGGGACGAAGCCGTGTGCGCGCAGCACCGCGTTCGCCACCGCGTCGAAGCCGAAGGCGTCGTGCGCCGGATCCAACACCGGCACCAGCACGTGGCGATCGGGTGAGCACAGCGCGGCGAGTAGGCAAAGCTGGCCGGCCTCGGCCGGCGAGACGAGATAGCGGCGCACGTCGCTCGGCCCGGCCAGCGGCTGGCGCTTGGCCAGGCGCTGGAGGAAGCCCCACGGCAGGCTGCCGTCGCTGAAGGCGACGTTGGCGAAGCGTGTGGTGGTGGCGTGGGGCAGGGCGTGCGACCACAGCAGCAGCTCCATCGCCCGCTTGCTCGCGCCCATCAGCGAAGCTGGCTCGGCGGCCTTGTCGGTCGAGACCAGGAACACGCCGTCGTCGCCATGGCCGTGTGCGCGGCAGGCCGAGAGGAAACGGTCGGCTGACAGCAGGTTCACCTCAAGCATGCGCAGCAGGCTGAAGGCGTCGCGCTCCGAGCGCACGTGTTTCAGCGCGGCGAAAGACAGCACCAGGTCGAAGGGGCGTTGCCGCCCCAGCCAGGTACGCGCCAGCGCCGAGCCATAGTCGAGCGGCTGGACCAGCAACTCGCCGGCGAAGGGGGACTGGGCCGAGCGCAGGGTGCGCACCACCTCGGCGAGGTTGTTCTCACTGGTGTCGAGCACCGCGAGGGTGGCCGGCGCGAAGGCGGTCAGCTCGCGGATAGTTGCCGAGCCGATCGAGCCGGCCCCGCCGACCACCAGGATGCGGCGTCCGGCGAGGGCGGCGGCGATTCGCTCACGCTGGGCGGCGATATCCTCGGCGAACAGCGAGGTGGCCCGCCCGGTCACCGACCGGGTCATCGCTTCGATCTGAGGGGTCAGGCACAAGGCCATGTCTAGCAGCGTCCTATGGCGTGTTCGGAGGATAGCGGTTACGCATCCGTCATGCCAGTGCCGGGACCGGCGCCATTGGCGTGGGGTTTGCGTTGTGACAGCTGGAGTCCCCCATGGCCATCCGCATCAATTACAACCCGATGTCGGTTCTGACTCACCAGAACCTGGCCAGCGCCGACCGCAGGATGGAGGGCATTCTCGACCGCATGTCCTCTGGCAGCAAGCTGCGCCGTTCTGCCGATGATCCGGCGTCGATGGTACTTGCCAACGCAGTGCGGTATCACCGCACTGGCGTCGAACGCGCCCAATCCAATGCCGAGGAGGCAGTCACCATGCTGCAGACCGCCGAAGGCGGCATGGACCAGATCACCCAGGTGCTGCAGCGCATGCGTACCCTGGCGATCTCCGCCCTGAGCGTTGCAACGCAGGATCCGATCCAGTTGCAGGCGCTGCAGGACGAATTGGACGCCGGCGTCAGATCGATCACGACCATGGCTACGTCCACCACATTTGGTCGGCTGCCGCTGCTTCAGGGTGCGCTACGCGACAACTCCCTGAGCGAGGACGCCAGGGCGGTCTACACATCAGTCGACTTCGATTATACCAAGCTGCCAAGCGGGGCGCTTGATGGATCTGCCATCTCCATCGATCCGGCATCATTCTTGCTGAGTCGGACCAACACGGTCGACAACTATGGACCGGGGACGGCCTCGACCGTCTTTGCGTTCGCTGGTTCGGGGCCGGTGACTATCAATGGCCCGAAGGGTTCGGTGCTGCTCAATCTGGCTCCCGGACTGAGCATTGCCGGCCTAGTCAGTGCGATCAATTCCTCGACGTCCGCCACAGGCGTCCTCGCTGGCTACGATGAGACAACTGGTAACCTGACGGTGGAGAGCACGGCCTACGGCAGCTCACTCTTGTCCATAGACCTGACGGCTTCCACGATCAGCGGCTGGGCCGGCAGTGGTGTATCCACGCCGCCCGCGGCCTCGATCAACGCGACCTGGACTGACAGCCAGGGGAACTTGCAGGCCATCCTCCTGGACCAGGATCCCGCTTCGCCGGATGGACGCACGTTCACCAATACACTTGGATTTCCTGAGCTTGCGCCCCCGTATAGCATCTATGCGCCAGGCGCAGTCAGTGTGGTGGTGAAGGATACCGGAGCCGGCGGCGTCGGATCGACGATTGCACCGGCAAGCAGCACCCTTAGTGCGAAACGTGTTAGCACTACGGCCCTGCAGATCGGTGCCCTGTCGAATCAGCGTGTTACCTTGTCCATCCCGGATCTGCGGGCTGGGGCCTTGGGCACAAGCGCTGGGCTGGCCAGCAGCGGATTCGCGTCCTTGGATGCGCTTGCATCCAGCGTCGGACCGCCGGCAGTCGCGGGTGCGATCGTCGCGGGCAATGCTGCTCAAGCTCTGAGCCTGATAGACGCATCATTGAACGAGATCAACCGGGCGCGAGGATCTGTCGGAGCCTTGCAGGGAAACCAGGTCGAACGAGCCATGGATTCGCTGCGCCTTTCGGGCGACAATCTGCGCGGTTACGAAAGCATCCTGCGCGACGTCGACTTGGCGGCAGAATCGGCCGAGTACTCCCGCGTCCAGGTCATGTTGCAGGCCGCCATCGCCATGCTGGCGCAGGCGAACCAGGTACCGCAAACCGTCCTACAGCTGCTGAAGTAGACATGTTGCCGAGGCCTGACTGACCTCGCCTTGCTGGCTGGACTCCGCGGGTTAAGCCGCTGCCATGACTGCACTGATCGTTGATTTCGCCTTCAGCAAGCTGGAGCGCGACCTGGGTTTCGTGATGAGTTGCTTCCGCGATGTGCTGGC
>Ga0163144_10024829_pt1 | contig 11740 bp, 8 predicted proteins | sample OliLak19BULKMAT1_FD_123175 | JGI IMG/M metagenome (GOLD analysis project Ga0163144, IMG submission 123175) | Freshwater microbial mat bacterial communities from Lake Vanda, McMurdo Dry Valleys, Antarctica - Oligotrophic Lake LV.19.BULKMAT1 | ecosystem: Environmental > Aquatic > Freshwater > Lake... | reverse complement strand
GCACAACGCTCTGGTCGTCGTTTCAACACCCGCCAGGTTTCTGTGAACCCTGGTGCCCGAAGAAGTGGCCCCGGTGGGGGTCGAACCCACACGCCCTCGCGGGCCGCGGATTTTAAGTCCGCTACGTCTGCCAGTTCCGTCACGGGGCCTAGGCGCGAGCGTGCCGCCAGTCTACGCGCCCGGGTTCGGGCCGGCCCGCGCGATCGATCCGCCCTTACCGAAGCGGCGAGATCCCGCCCGGATCCACTCTCAACACCGTCAGGTCATCCCACCACTCCACTCGTCCCCGCACCTCGACGCCGCGACCCACCCACTCGAGCGCCCGCTCGCCCAGCGGTTGGCCCTGGTCGTCCAGCAGCAGACAGAACCCCTCGCGTCCCGCAGTCCCATCGGCGTTCGGCACCCCCGCCCAGATCAGACCAGCCGGGATTCCACCCGCGATGCACACCCGCGCGCAGGACCGATGCACCTCGCCCTGGCCCGGCCTCATCGCGCCAAGGTAGCACTTGGGATCAACGATCTCTCCCTCGATCGTGACGCTCGGCCCGGTGCGGATGTCCCATGCGTACGGCCCGGGGAGGTCCGCCTCGCGCCGCCCTGCCACCGCCCCGAGATCCTCGATCGCTCCCGCCCGCGGCGCAAGCTCGAGCACGCGCCGTCCGTTCCGCTGGATGATCGTGCCTCGGATCCGCGCGAGCCGCCCGCCCACTCCGGCCGCGGCCACCGCACGGTCCGCACCCAGCTTCCCGTACTCGACCAGCAGCACCGTGCTCGTCCGCCCATCCGGCTCCACGATCCGCAGCACCGGCCACGGCTCGCTCAGCACCACGCCCTCAAGCAAGACCTCATCGCCCGCCCACTGCCCCGAGCCCGGATGCCGCATCGCCAGCGCGACAACCCCCGCGACCCCCGCCAGCAGCCACACGCCGCCGGGAACCACGATCCTCAGCGACCGCCTCAGCCGGCCGGGCACCGGCAGGTAGTTCACATAAAACTCGGGTTCATCTGGTGCCCTGGTGCTCACGCGCGCGCTCCGCTCTCGCCCACTGGCGGGGTCGGCTCTCGTTCCGCCGGTTCCAGCCCCGCCGACCCGGGCTCCGACGCCTCGACCAACGCCGGGTCAACAGGCGTCCCCGCCGCCAGCGGCCTGGGATCCACCTGCACACGCCCCGCCACCACACGCACCCGATATGTCGGGATCCGCTCCGTGAATGGCGGCGGCGCGCACCCGTCGCCCGGGCGATACTGCCACCCGTGCCACGGGCACGTCGCGCACCCGTCGATCACCTTGCCCTCGCCCAGCGGCCCGCCCTGATGGGCGCACACGTTGGTCGTCGCCGACACCACCAGCCGACCATCCTTCGGGTACTTGAACACCGCCACCCGCTCGACACGCCCGTCTTCGTGCCGCACCGGACATGGCCGCCCTCGCCCCTCAGGAATCTCGTCGATCGCGCACGCATCGACCCACGGTGCGTCGGCGGGAGTCGTCCGGCCCCGCGTCCGATCGCGCCGCGCCTCGCGCCACCCGGCGAACACGTGCAGCATCGTCAGCCCCGTTGCCCCGCACGCCAGCAGCCCGGCCAGCAGCAGGCTCCGCTCGCTCCGCAGCACGCCCAGCGCCACATGCAGCACGACCAGCCCATACGCCACATACACCAGCATGTGCAGACGCTTCCACCACCGATTCCCCAGGTTCCTGAGCCAGAAATCGTGGCTCGTCGCCGCCAGCAGGAACAGGATCAGCAGCGCTCCCGCCCCATACACCTCGAACCCCACACCCCCGCCCCCCGGCCCGCCCATCAGCACCGACACCAGCGGATTCACCACGCCCCCGGCGTGATAAAACAGCACCGACAACGCCGCATGCCCGAGCGCCACCAGAAACGTCACCACGCCCAGATGGCGGCGATTGAACAGCACGGGCAGGAACCGCCCATCCACGCGAGCCAACGGCCCGATCGCCAGGACCACATGCAGCAGCAGGATTGCCGTCAGCCCTAACCCGCGGATCATCAGCTGCACGTCGCTGTTGCCCTCGCCCCACACCACCTTGCCCACCCCGAAGAACACCCCCACCGACGCCGCGACCCCCAGGGCGATCGCCACGTCATACACGCGCTTGTGACGGCTCCACTGGATGGCCCTGTACCCGCTGCTCATCGCTCCCCCAGCCCACACCCTTGGCCACCCCGCCGAATCCTCACCCCAGACTCAGGCCGTTCGCTGTTGAGAACCTGCGGGCGACGACAATCCTCGCCGACGCGGCACGCGCGCCGCCGCCGCCGCCGACTCCGCCGACGATTCCGCATCCCCGCGTTTACCCAGGATCCACCCCCGCCGCGTTCGTCGGAGTCGCCGGGTGCTCAATCGTGATCCCCGCACGCTCCATCGGCGCATCCAACGCTGCGGTTCCCTCCGCCTCGCGCTCCCGCAGCAGCACCCCTGCCACAACCGCCACGACGCACGCCGGACCAATCACCCCCCACGCCACGACATGCCATCGACGCTCCGGTGCCCTCACGCCACACCTCCCGCTCCGGCACCGCCACGCCCGAGCCCACGTCCCCGCGTCACCAGCAACCCCACCAGCACCGGCCACAGCGCCACAACCCCGGGCACCACGATCAGACGAAACCCCATCCCCCCGCCTCGGGCAACCTGATCCAGCCGCCCGATCCCTCGCGTCACGAACCACAGCGCAAACACAACTCCAACCGTCGCGTACGCCGTCAGCACCCACACAATTGACATGGACAACCACTGGGGCATTTGACGGTGATCTCCGGCGGCAAGAATACGGTGACGGCTCTCCCTTGACAAGCCGCCTCGGACCGCCCAGCGTGCCGCCCATCTACGCCCGGCCCCCGTCGATCATTCCCGGCACCATCAACCCTCCGCAATCGCGTCACTCCCCCAGTCGGTCCACGCCCGAGGCATCCAACGCTCCCAACCCACCGCTACCCGCCCTCCCGCCACCGGCCAGCCCATGCACCACATCGTCATCATCCGCGAACCCTACGCCTCGGCCATCGCGCCGGACGCAATCGCGTCGAGGCCCGTCTCTCGCAGACCCGCCAGCCGCCCTTCGCCCGGGTCGCTCCGGGCGACACCCTCTGGATACATCGCTCGCGCCGTCGTCGAACCCGGCGCCACCGGCCCGGCCTACCACAAACGCCCCGGTGACCGCAGCGCCTGGATCGTCTTGCCCCACGCCCCCGTCGCCCGGGTTGCGTCACCAACCCAGTCGCGTGCGCCCGTACGCGGCCTGCCTCCGCCCCTTCACTCGCCGATAGACACCGCCCCCCGGCCCGCCCATGATTGAACCATGACCCAGCCCCCAGGCCCGCCCCACCCGTGGAACCAGGGCCCGGGGTCGCCCCCTCCGTACCAGAGCCCCGCGCACCTCCCGCCCCACAACCCCGGCGTGCCCATCCCCGACGCCTACCCCGGCCCGCCCACTCACCCCGGACCCATCCGCTATCCCGTCGCGCTGGGCCCACCCGAACGCAGCGGCCGCGCGGGCCGCGCGCCCGACCCTGGTTCGCGCACCGGCTCACTCATCGCCAAGCTGATCGCCATCCCCTTGCTGCTCACCGTCATCGTGCTGCAGCAGGCCTCGATCTACCTCACCCCCCCGACCACTCCGCCCCCCGAGGCCCCGGTCGTCGCGCCTGGCCCTGACGACCAAGCCCTCCTCGTCACGCGCCTCATGCTCAAGATCAGCAAGGTCTTTCCGGCGCTGGGCGCGGGCGGCGAGCCGCTCAACTCCATCGACGCACTTTGGATTCCCGACAGCCCGCCCCCGGAGTCCCCCGCCCAGCGCGACTGGCGGGCCGCCCTGGACGCCCGCGTCCTCGAGCTCCGCGCCGCCATGGTGGCCGGCGAGGTCACAGGCCCCGATGCCGCCCTCACCCGACTGGCGACGCTCGACGATCGCCTGCACGACGATGCCGACGCGCTGTCGATCTTCTGGCACGACGCCGATCTGGGCGATGCCGAGCCGGACTGGACCGATCCCGACGCCGTCTTCCGGCGCGTCGAGGAGCTCGACGCGTCGCCGACGCCCGAAATAGGGCCCGCTGAACTGCCCGTCTCCGGCGACAAGCCCACCCAAGCCGCCACCGACGCCGCGGCCCGAGCCGCCGCCGCCGTCACCGAGGCCGACGAACTGGCCGAGCTCATCAACAACTCGGGCCAGGTCATCCGCATCCTGCGGGCCGACATCACGCTCCTGCGGCGTCACTACACCGCCCTCGACCGGGCCGCCCACGCCCAGCCCGGGTCGGGCGCTCAGCCGGTTGTACCTTCTGCCCCGCCAACCACGCCCTTCCCCTCGCCCGCTCAGCCCCAACGCCTCGTCCTGCCCGACTTCACCTCTCCCCTCGACGAGCCGACCTGGACCGCACTCTCCGACCGCCACGGCTGGTTCGCCGACCTCGCCCGCTTGGCCGCCACACCCCACACCGACCCGGCCCGCGTCGAGATGTTCAAGAACGGCGGCCCGCTGCTCGTCATGATCCTGCTGGCCGGCGCCGTCATCGGCTCGGTTGCCGTCGGCTCCTTCTGCGCCTGCATCTGGCTCATCGTCATGCTCGCCATGCGCCGGATCCGCTTCTGGTTCGTGCCTCCTGCGCCCGGCGGCAGCGTCTACCTCGAGACGGTCGCGGTCTTCATCGTCGCGTTCCTGAGCACGCAGGTGCTCGCCGCCGGCGTCGCCGCCATGCCCGCTCTCCAGAACTACGCGACTGAGGTCGCGATGGGCATGCAGTGGCTCGTGCTGCTCTGCATCTTCTGGCCGCTTTTGCGCGGCGTCAGCGTCAGCCAATGGCGACGCGACCTGGGCCTCATCGCCCCGCGCGGCGTCCTCCGCGAGATTGGAGCCGGCTTCCTGGCCTACCTCGCCTGCCTCCCGCTGCTCGTCGTCGCCGGCCTCGTCGGCGTCGTCCTCAAGAGCGTCCAGGACGACCTGCTCAAGGACCACATCCCCTACACCACCGGCGGCAATCCCGTCCTCGAGATGGTCTCTTCGGGCAGCCTGTGGCAGATCGCCCTGCTCGTCGCCCTCGCCACCATCTGGGCGCCCATCGTCGAGGAAACCGTCTTCCGCGGCTGCCTGTTCCGCCACCTCCGCGCGCGCGTCGGCTTCCTCATCGCGGCGCCGGCCTCCGCCCTCGCCTTCGGCCTCATGCACCAGTACGAGATCGTCCTGCTGGGCCCGGTGCTGGCCCTGGGCGTCATGTTCGCCTTCATGCGCGAGTGGCGGGGCTCACTGATCGGCCCCATCGTCATGCACGCCCTGCACAACGGCACCGTCCTGCTCTTTGTCATCTCGCTCGTCCGCCTCTCGGCTTAACCGGGAAGCGGCTCAGCGTGCCACCAGCTGCGGCTCGGAGCCGCTGGTGCTTCGTGGAGCCGGGAGGCAGGTCCGCCGCGTGCTCACGCCCGCGGCTGGGTTCACACCCGCTCCTTGCCCCGCTTCCACTCCGCCACAATCTGCTCCCGCATCTCGGGATCGATCCCCAGATACTCCTCCATGTACTTGTCGTACGTCGCCCCGTCCTCATCCCGCGACATATCCAGCCGCAGCTCGTTGACCACCTTCGTCCCCTGCCCGATCCACTGATCGAACGTCTCCTTCGAGATATTGGCCGCGATCCACTCCCCGATCGGCCCCCGGAATGGCGGGCGCGCCATCTTCGTCCCGGCCTTGCCCGACTGCCGGCACATGAACCCGTCCGTGGGCATGGCCGCCGCCGCGCTCGCCCCCGCCACCTCCGGCAACGGCTTGCCCAGCTTCGTGAGCATCTCGCCCATCGCGTTCTTGGGCATCAGGTCGCCCCGCGCCGCGGCCATCTTGAACCCCTCGGTCAGCACCTCCGCGGCACGCTCGGTTTGCATCGACGCCATGAGCGCGGCCCCCGCCAACTGATACGCCTTGCTCATCGCCGGATTCACCGACACGCAGCGCAGGAACGCCGCCGCCGCCTCCTCAAACCGCCCGGCCTGGTTGTACGCCGACCCCAGCGAAAAATGGGCCATGTCATTGGCCGGGTCGTCCGAAGCCATCTTCTCAAACTGCGCAATCCGGCTGTTTACGTCCATGCGCAACCCTAGGCGGGGTCGCCTGGGAGTTTCCGGACACTTCCCGCATGGAGGGGGACGGGCTTTCCAGCCGGTCGGGCATCGGCGAGGCGCCCGCAATCATCCAAGACTCAAATCGGCGCAACCGTGTCCGACGCGGTCGTCTTACGACCGTGCGACCACCGCCGCTCTCTGGCGGGGCTGGAAAGCCCTACCCCCGCAACTCGGGCGCCCGCTCTCACCTGCCCACCCACACATCCCCCGGTGTCCTCGCCACCACCCGGGTTTCCTCCTGCCCCGCCGCCGCCAGCAGGCGTTGCAACGGCTCATCCACATGCTCATCGCTCAGCTCGAACGTCGAGTGGTGGATCGGCATCAGCCACTTCGCCCCGCTGCCGCTGAACATCTCCCACACCTGCTCGGGCGTCGCGTGCATGTGCTCCCAGGGCGAGTACGCCCCGATCCCGAAGATCGCCAGGCTCGGGTCCAGTTCTTTGAACGCGTCGGTCGCCGCCGTGTCCCCCGCGAACAGCACACGCTGCCGCGTCGTCTGCATGAGATACGCGTTGTACCCCCGGTGCCGATCCCACGCGGCCCGCGCGCCCCAGTGCTCAGGGCGGATGGCCGCGAACTCAACCCCCCGGTGCGTGACCGACTGCCCCCAGTCGACCTCGATCACGTCCGCGAAGCCGCCGGGGATCAGGCGCCCGGTGTTGCGGGCGGTGATGACGGTCGTCCGCGGGCTGACCAGCTTCCGCAGCGTCGGACGATCCAGATGGTCAAAGTGAGCGTGCGAGATCACGATCACGTCAATCGGCGGCGGCGCGCCCGTGGGCGCTCCCATCAGGCGTGATACACCCATCGTCCGCCCCACCAGCCGTGGCCCGATGCGCCCGCTCAGCACCGGATCTGTCAGCACCGTCAGATCGCCCACGCGCACCAGCGCCGTCGCGTGCCCCAGCCACGACGCGGCCAGCGGCTCCTGCGGCATGCGAGGCCAGCCGAACTTGGACGCGATCAGACGCTTGGCCGTCTCACCCACGCCCGCCGTCGCACCGTCGCCGCCGTCCACCGCCCCGCCCGCGGAGCCCGCCGCTCCCTGGGCTCCGACCTGCACGCGATGCGTGTCGGCCGCATCCGCGATCTGCTTCTTGAAAGATCGCACAATCTGGTTGGGATAACGCCGCAGCCCCGAGCGCGTCGCCGCCGCCGCCCGCTTCCAGAACCCGCGCTTCCGCGCTCTCTTCTTCCCGCCGTCCGTGGACATCGGAACATTCTACGCGACGTGGCGTGAACCCCGGCCCCGCCCGTGATGAGGCCGCCCTCACCCGATCGAACCCCCGACCAACGGAGCCGACCCGCGCGAGCGGTCGGGCAACTATCGGCTCTCGGCGTGCGCCAAAGCTCGCCACTCGCCCCGCTCCGAAGCCCCCAACCCACGCCCGTGACCGTCGGCGGGCTCCCAAGCCCACATCATCCGGTGGGTGCCCGACTGCTCGCGCAGTCGGCGGTGCTCATGCGTGCGCCGCGTGCTCCGGCAAGCCCGCCTCACGCCCGAATCACGTCCTGACCACATCCGCCGGCCGATACCGACCCTCCAGCACCATCTCCGGGTCCGCACCCATCCAGTTCTTCAAGACCGCCGCGTACACCGTCCGGAAATCGATCCGGTACTTCAAATCCCCGTCATCCAGGTCGGTCATCGACGGGTGGTCCCCGTGTACGCCAGCCTTCACCATCGGCCCGAACAGGTACAGCGGCGCCGCCGTGCCGTGGTCCGTCCCGCCCGAGGCATTCTGCCCGACGCGCCGCCCAAACTCGCTGAACGACATCGTCATCGCCCGCCCGTCGTTGCCCTGCTCCTTCAGATCGCGATAGAACGCACGCACCGCCTGGGCCCACTGCCCCAGCAGGTTCGCGTGGCTCCCGTTGGCCCCGCCCTGGCCCGCGTGCGTGTCGAACCCGCCTATGTCCACGTAGTACACCCGCGTCTTCATCCCCGCACGGATCATGCTGGCGACCATCGACATCTGCTGGCCCAGCCCGCTCCGCGGATAGTCAACCAGCGGCCTCTGCGATACCGCCGCCCGGATCAGGTCGCTCGACACCTGCGCATCCAGCGCGGTCCGCGTCAGGAACTCGACGTTGCTCCCCGCGGCCATGTCGTCGGTCGCGCCCCGCCGGTTCAGGTCCGTGTACGGATCGACCAGCGACGGATGCACGTCCTGCCCCGTCCAGCGAAACAGGTCCGCCGTCTCAAACGACACCGGCTGCACCAGCCGACCCTGCATCGCCAGCGGAGCCGTCCGCCCGATCGCGATCGGCGGCGGCAACGCGACATTTCCCGTGCCTCCCGCGCTGGCGACGCCACCCCCCGCGGCCGCCGGCGCCCGCCCCGACTCCCCCGCCCCATACCCGCAGCACTGGGCGTCGTAGTACCGCCCCAGCCACCCATCCCCCGTCCCGCTCATGTCGCCCGTGTGCCAGATGTCCATCGACGAGAAGTGCGACCGGTTCGGGTTGGGATACCCGACCCCCTGCACCACCGTCATCAACCCCTCGTCGTACAACTCCTTCACCGGCGCCAACTGCGGATGCAGCCCGACCGGCCCGCCCCTTGACAACATCAGCGCATCCTCGCGCCGGATCCCGATCGTCGGGCGATATCTGTAATACTCGTCGAATCCGACCGGGCACACGGTGTTCAGCCCGTCGTTGCCCCCGCCCATCTGCACGACCACGAGGATCCGGTCCTCGGGCACGCCCGGAATCGACCCGCCCCCCGGCTGCACCCGCGCCATCGCCCACGCCGACTTCTGCAGGAACATCGGCACCGCCAGGCTCGCCGACGCCAGCACCATGCCGCTCGAAAGGAACTGACGCCGGGTGAAGGCCTTGGCGTCGGATGGGTTGTTGTGCAGCGACATGTGACGCTCCTGTCGATCCGATTCGATCCGATTCACCACCGAGACACAGAGGCACAGAGACAGCCAGAGAGACAAAGCGGAAACTCCGACCCGGACGAGGCCCGTCCACATCAAACCAGAATCTCCACCCTTCGGTCTTCCTCTTTGGCTCTGTGGTTTACTTTCCTGTCCTCAGCACAGCTGATACTCCGGCATCGCCGACACCAGCAGCAGCACCCCTGTCACCACCTCGGGCGTCACCCTTCCCCCATTCTTCTCCACAAACTCCAGGAGCGGCCCGCGCGTGTGCGGGCTGCTGCTCCCCAGCGCGAACCGCAGCAGGTACTCCACCACCCGCGTCGCGTTCCGCTCCGAACCCGGATCGGCGCTCGCCATCGCCGACAACAACGGCGTCGGGTCGTACCGATTCTCCTGCGCCATCGCCTCATACCCCCGCGGCATCCGCCCCGTCAGCAGAAAACACATGATGTTCTGCCTCACAAATAGCGTCGACGTGTTCACCCACGAACGCCCCCCCGTCCACCCCTTCACGCTCGGCGGATACAGGATGTTCTGCCCCATCAGATCCAGCGCATCCACCAGAATCGAAAGGTCCCGCGTCGGCGTCAGCAGGCTCCGGATCGAACCCACCACCAGCGTCACCGGGCTCTTGATCTGCTGCGTCATCACCCGCTCGTGATAGAAGTGCTCGCTCAAAAACAGCCGCCGCAGCACGGGCCTGATCGCATATCGATTCGCCAGCATCGTGCTCGCCAGGCTCTCGACGGCGCCCCGCACCGCCCGCCCGTCCTCGCCGTCGTCGCTGGGCAGGTCCTCGCCGCAGAAGAACCGGTGCAGCCGATACGCCATAAACCTCGCGCACGCCCGCTGCTCCAGAATCGCCATCACGAAGTCGTCGCCGTTCAGGCTCCCGCTCCGCCCCAAAATCCGCTTCCCGTCCGCGTCGTGGTCCATCTCACGGAACACGAACTCGTCGTCCTCGAACGAGTACCCCGTCAGCGCGCGAGCCCCCTCCTTGATGTCGTCCTCGCTGTAGTTGCCCACGCCCAGGCTGAACAGCTCCATGATCTCCCGCGCCAGGTTCTCGTTGGGCGCGCCCCGCCTCGAATCGTTGTTGTCCAGGTACGCCAGCATCGCCGGATCGCGGATGATCGCCAGCAGCAACTCCCCGTAGTTCCCCAGCGCGTTCTTGCGGAACGTCTGGTTCTGCATGAACATGTGGTACGAGTCCTCGATCGTGCGATAACTCGTCGCAAAGTGCCCGTGCCAGAACAGCGTCATCTTCTCCTCAAGAGGCCGGGGCGTCTCGATCATCCGCTTCAGCCACCACTTCTGCACCTCGCGGATCTGCCCGCGGTCCGCCCGCTCGGCCTGCTCGCGCCGCAGCCGCAGCCTCGCCAGCGTCTCCTCATCGCTCCCACGCCGCGCCGTCGCCGCCATCCGACGCTCTTCCTCCGACGGCGGCCTGATGATCCCCGCCTCGAAGATCGTCGCCTCCACCTCCGCCGACGCAACCTCCTCGACGTTCAGCAGATAATCCACCGCCCGCTCAGGCCCCCACCCCGCCAGCGTCTCGATCTGCTCCGGCGTCCCCCCGAACCCCGCTCGCCACAGCAGGTGCCGCGCCTGGTCATACCCGAAACGCTCGGGCGCGATCGCCGACATCGAGCCGGTGAACCGCTCAACCGCTGCCGCTGCCGTCCCGGGTTGACCGCCCTGCCGAACCGCCATGTTCTGCCTCCGCCGCGTGGCACCACCGCCCGCCCCATCGCCCAACGACCCACCCCGCCCACCATTGCCCGCCCAGTATCGCCGAATCGCACCCCGGACGCCAGACCGGCCAGCCCCAAAGTGACACGCCCGTGTCCCTTCTCTTCGGCTCAGCCCCCAATCCGTTGCACACACCGATGAACCCCAGACACCCCCCCCTCCCCCCATTGCGGCCTCCGCAATGGGGGGAGGCAGGGTGGGGGGGTGCGAACAGCCCACATGTACAACCTACGCGAGGCAAAACGCAGCACCGCCGACCCTATCGAGTCGGCGGCGCCGAGCAAGTGCATTCTCAGGAACTCAACTCATCTCACGCCGCGGCCCGGCACGACCCGACCAGCACGGGGCTGACCGTCGTGTTCTGCCCGACCGTCGGGCTGTTGCCCGTGGTCTGGCCGGTCACCGCGGTGGGAACCACGGTCGGAACGCCGTTGACCAGGGCGGTCGTGTAGCCGTTGGTCAGGCCATTGGTGTAGCCGTTGGTGGGGTAGCCGTTGATCGGGAAGCCATTGACGGGAGAGCCGTTGAAGCCGGTCCCGTAGGGGTAGCCGTACACGCTGCCGATGCCGCCGGCCAGGCCGGTGAGCACGGGAGCGAACGCGGGGGTGTAGCCCGGAATGATGCCGTTGATGGGCGACGTGCCGTTGAAGCCGTTAAAGGTGTTGACACCGTTGACGCCGTAGCCCAGGTTCTGGGCGATCAGGCTCTGGGTGATGGGATTGAGGGTCCCGTTCCAGCGGGCCGTGATCGGGAAGGCGTTGATGGTGTTGTTGAGGGTGGGGGAGATGGAGTTAGTGGGGTAGCCGGGGAGGGTGTTGTAGCCGGGGACCGTGTTGTAACCGGGAGTAGTGGGGTAGGGGATCCCGTTCACAAAGGACGGGGTCTGGAACGAGGGCGTGCCGCCGACGGGGTTGAAGCCCCAGGTGTTGAGCCCGGTGTTCAGGCCGCCGTTGAAGCCG
>Ga0163144_10024828_pt1 | contig 11740 bp, 10 predicted proteins | sample OliLak19BULKMAT1_FD_123175 | JGI IMG/M metagenome (GOLD analysis project Ga0163144, IMG submission 123175) | Freshwater microbial mat bacterial communities from Lake Vanda, McMurdo Dry Valleys, Antarctica - Oligotrophic Lake LV.19.BULKMAT1 | ecosystem: Environmental > Aquatic > Freshwater >... | reverse complement strand
GGACTTCGACGGCGTGGCGATGCGCGACACCCATATTGCACTGGTGCCGCGCGACACTTTCCTCTGGCTGCTCGGCGAAAGCCCGGCCTTCAGCCGCTTCGTGATCGGCCAGCTCAACGAGCGGCTGGCGCAGTGCCTGGCGGTGATCGAGGCTGAGCGTCTCGAGACGCCAGAAACACGCGTGGCGCGCTGCTTGGCCTGGCTGTTCAATCCGGTGCTCTACCCCAACGTCGGCCTGCGCCTGGAGCTGACCCAGCAGGAAGTCGGCTACCTCTCGGGCGTGACGCGCCAGCGCGTCAACCGCGCGCTCGGCATCATGGAGGCGGCCGGGCTGCTCGAAGTGACCTACGGCGCGGTGCACGTGCTCGATCTGGACGGCTTGCAGCGCTTGCGCGCCTGACTTGAGTGCAGGCCAGCAGCACGATGGCGCGCGAATTGCACGCTGCTGCGGTTCATGCCCGCCCTGCCGCCCAGCCCTGCGCTGTCCCGCCTCTCCGTGTTGATCGTGACCGACCCGCAGGCCGAGGAGTCGGAGAGCGCGCATGCCATCGCCCAGGCGCTGACTGACAGCGGCTCGCTGGTGCTGGGCGTGCGCGCCGGTGACGCCACCCTGCCCGAGGCGGTAGCGCAGCTCAAGCCCGACGTGATCGTGGTTCGCAGCGACTCGGGCGTGCGCGACGTGCTCGAGCACATCGCGGTGGCGACGCAACATGCACGGCGGCCGTGATCTGCGCCGCCCACTTACCGCAGCAACGCCATGCCTTGTGCACCCTGGACACCCTGGTGACGACGATTTCGCGCGAAAGCCGGGTCAGCCCGGCGATCCTGGTGATCGGCGATGTGGTGCAGGCGGCTTCACACTGGCAAGCCCAGCCCCAACTCAGCGATAGGCATAGCGCGCCGTCAGCGCCAGCAGCGCGCCGCGCGGTAGCGCCGGCTCGAAGAAGCGGCCGTTCGCCTCGTTGACGATCACGGAGCCGGCGTAGCGCTTGTCGGTGGCGTTGTCGACACGCAGCAATTGCGTGAAGGTCCAGGCGCCGACGGTCTGTGCCAGGCCGGCGCGCAAGTTGACGACGCTGCTGGCCGGCGCGCTGTCGGCGTTGGCGTCATTGACGAACAGGCGTCCAACATACACGAGCTCGATGGCGGCATTGAAGCCGCCCCAGGCCCGCGCCGGCGCGTAAGCCAGTTCGGCGAAGGCGCTGCGGTCGGGCGTGCCGGGCAGCGCGTTGCCGGCCGGGATCGGCACAGCAGCACCGCCGCTGCCACTGACGAAGGCGTCGAGGAAGCGGGCGCGCAGTGCGGTCAACGCCAGCGTGGCACGCCAGTCGCTGCCGATGCTGCCGATGTACTGCAGTTCGGCGCCGAGCCGCTGGGTGCGGCCGGCGTTCTTGAAGGTCGAGCGGCCACCACTGCTGGTGTCGACCACGATCTCGTTGCGGGTGTCGATGTCGAACAGCGCCAGATCGATGCGGTGCCCGGGCGTCAGCTGCCACTTCATGCCGAGCTCGGCGTGGCGCCCGCGCGAGGCGCGCAGGCCGGTGTTCAGGCCGGTGCCGGCGGGTCGGTAGGCCAGTTCGGTGAAGGTCGGTGTCTCAAAACCCTGGCCCGCGTTGGCGTAAAGGTTCAAGGTCGGTGAGGCACGCCAGGCGACGCCGAGCACAGGGCTGGTGGCGCTGTAACTGACGCCGCCGCTGTCGTCGGGGTTGCCGGCGATGATGAAGCGGTCCTCACTCCTGAACTTGACGCGACTGGCGCGCACACCGGCGGTGGCGGTCAACCCGCCGTCGAACTCCCAGGCCGCCTGGGCGAAGGCGTCCCGGTTGCTGATCGAGTTGCGTTCATCGCGCTTGAGCGCCCCCTGCACACCGGCGTTGTTCAGGTAGCCACGCCGGTCTTCGTTGAGGCTGTCGAGCTCGACTCCCGCGGTCAAGCGCAGCCCGCGTCCGGCAGCGATCGGCGCGCGGTGCGACAGGCTCAGGCCCAGCCCGCTGTAGCCGCGTTCGAAGGCGACGATGCCACCGCTGGACGTGGCCGCGGTCTGCGCTGCAGGCGGGATCGACAGCGCGTTGTCCAGGTTGCGCGTGCCGGCATAAAGCCGCGCCGACACGCTCGTCGCGTCACTCAGCGCCTGCTCGAAGACAACGCCGATCTGGTCTTGCGCGACCGACTTGCGCGCTTTCTGGGTCTTGGCCAGCGCCACGGCCTGCTCGGGGTTGGCTTGCCACTGCGCCCGTGTCAGGCCCAAGGGGTCGAGCGACGTCGGCTGGTCGAGCGAGTTGAGCACCAGCGTGACGCGGCTGTCGGCACCGATGCGGTGTTGCCACTTGGCGTTGAGCTGGGTGCGCTCGGCGCGGCTGTGTTCGCGGTAGCCGTCCGTGCGGAAGTGGGAGGCATCGAGCAGCACCTCGTCAGCGGCGGTATTGTTGGCGAAGCTCAGGCCCAACCTGACCAGGCCGTCGCGGCCCACCGCCGTGCGCAGCGTGGTGGTGGGCACGCTGACATCGCTGCCGCTGACCACCTGCACCACGCCGCCCGCGGCGTTGCCGTACAACTGCGCCAGCGGGCCGCGCAGCACTTCGATGCGCTGCACCGAGCCGAGTGCGATGTTCGACGCCTGGCCCTGGCCGTCGGGCATGGTCGCTGGAATGCCGTCGACGATCAGGCGCACGCCGCGGATGCCGAAGGTCGAACGCGAACCGAAGCCACGAATCGACAGCTGCAAGTCCTGCGCGTAGTTCTGCCGGTTCAGCACCGTGATGCCGGGTACGCGATTGAGCACCTCGGAGAGATTGACCTGCGGGCCGCCGGCCTCGATGACGTCGCGCGTGATGACGCTGATCGCCGCCGGCGCGTCGAAACTCGACTGACGCGAGCGCTCGGCAGTGATGACCACCGTGTCGGTCGGCGGCGCCGGCGTCGGCGCCTGCGACCACGCACTGCTGGCGTGTGCCGCCAACAGCGCCAGCGCCAGCGCTTTGAGGGAAGGCGCCCGCATCACGGTGGTGCCTGAACGGAGATCTGCAACGACGCGAACCAGGCCGCCAAGTCGTCGATGTCGGAGTCAGTCAGGGGCTTGGCCGGGAACATCTTGCTACTTTACAAGCTCTTGCTCAGGCGCGCATCGGGGCCGCCGCGTGGAGCTTCATCTTGAACCCCGGCGGCATCTTGATGTGCTTCAGGTTCTCATTGATCGCAGCGGCATCGGCGCGCGTCTGCGGCACCACAGGAAGGTTCAGATCGGTGGTGGCGACCTCGCTCGGTTGCGGCAACGCATGCCACGGCAAAACGTTGAAAGGTGTTGCTTCGACTCCGTCTCCAAAGTCAGTTGGAACCCAACACTGACCGCATACCGCGCAGGCCCGCTCGCCATCACCAGCGATGGCAGAAAGCTTGAGCGTTCAGTGAGTTGGCCACAGCCCAGGTATTCCGTGTGCGGCCGCCATAGGCGAAACTGTGCGGAATTCGACCCGCAAGAATTCACCGGGCCCGTGTCTGCGGGTTCCGTCCATCCGCTGCTCATGATCAGCATCGGCAACTTCCTCCTCTTCGTCGCCCTCCCGGTCGTCGTGACCACCTCGCCGGTCGAGGCGCTGGTGCTGGCGCGGCGCAATGCTTACGACTGGCGCGCTGCGGGGGTGTCGCTGCTCGACCTGGTGCTGCGCGTGACGATCCAGATCCTGCTGCCGCTGTCGATCGCCACGCCGCTGATCTTGCTGGCCTACGAGCACCGGCTCGACGACATCGCCCTGAACACGGCGCCCGCATTGCTGGCGCTCTTCATCGGCCAGGAGTTCTGCTATTACGGGTACCACCGCGCCGCGCACCGCGTGCGCTGGTTCTGGTGCAACCATGCCGTACACCACTCGTCGAACCAGCTCAACCTGAGCTCGGCCTACCGCATCGGCATCCTCGGCCGGCTAAGCGGCACCGCGGTGTTCTTCGTGCCGCTGGTCTGGTTGGGCTTCTCACCCAAGGTGGTGTTTGCCATGTCGCAGTTGAACCTGCTGTACCAGTTCTGGATCCATGCCACCTGGATTCCCAGGCTCGGCTGGCTGGAGTGGGTGCTGAACACGCCGTCGGCCCACCGCGTGCACCACGCCGCCAACCTGGAGTACCTGGACGCCAACTACGGCGGCGTGCTGATCGTCTTCGACCGCCTGTTCGGTACCTACCGCGCGGAGCGCGACGACGTGCCCTGCCGCTACGGCCTGGTCACCCCGCTGCACAGCTACAACCCGCTGCGCGTGGAGTTCCAAGCCTGGTGGCAGATGGGGCGCGACCTGGTGCGCGCGCGCTCGCTGCGCGCCGTGTTAGGCACCTTGCTGATGCCGCCGGGCTGGCGCGCCGACGACCCCGGCGAGACCACGCAAGCGCTGCGGCAAAAGGCCGGACTCGTGCGCTGACAGGGTCCCGTTGCGGCCGTCGCCCCTGCCGCGACGATTTGCGTGCCGCAAGTCGCGCTTCAATCGGTGCAAGACTGGCCTTGCCAACCATAAGGTCGATAAGCGCGTTGTACTGTTTGCCAGCGCCCCCGATCCCTCCCCAAATCCGCGACATGCTCAAACCACTGCTGGCCTGCCTTTTGTCCGCCTGCGCCTGGGCGAGCTGGGCCGCACCTGCCAGCTTTGGCTCGGCCCACGTGGTGGTCATCGACGAAGCCAGCGGTGAGGTGCTGCTGCAGAAGGACGCCGCCACGGCTGCGCCGATCGCCTCGCTGACCAAGCTGATGACCGCAATGGTGGTGCTCGACGCGCGCCAGGATCTGGCGGAGGCGATCCGCATCGACCAGGCCGACATGGACACCCTGAAGCATACCCGCAGCGGCGTGCCGGTGGGCGCAATGGTGTCGCGCGAGACCCTGCTCGAGCTGTCCCTGATCGCCTCTGACAACCACGCCGCGGCCGCTCTGGCGCGCAGTTACCCGGGTGGCTTGGCCGCCTTCAGCCAGGCGACGCAACGCAAGATCGGCGCCCTCGGTCTGAGCCAGACCACACTCGTCGAGCCGACCGGCCTGTCGCCCGACAACCACGCAAGCGCGCTGGACATGGCCCGCGTGCTGCAGGCCACCCAGGCCTATCCGCTGATTGCGCAGATCACCAGCCAGCGTAGCCACGCCGTGCTGGTCAACGGCCAGCCTTGGGCTGTGCGCAACACCAACGGCCTGGTCGGCAAGGCCGGATGGGATGTGCTGGCCTCCAAGACTGGCTTCACGAACGAGGCCGGCCGGTGCCTGAGCATGCGCCTGCGCGCCGGCGAGCGCACCGTCAGCGTGGTGCTGATCGGCGCCCTGGCCTCGTCAACTCGAGCGCTCGATGCGATCAACATCCGGCGCTGGCTGGCGGGCGAGCCGCCACTGGCAGCCGCTGAGTCGTCATCGCGCAGCCGAACAGCCGCACGCAAGGCGCGCTCAGCACCCGTGACACGCGTCAGCTACGCGGTGCCCGACGGCGGCTGAGGCCGCCCTGGCGTCAGTGCGGCCTCGGCGGTCGCAGCGGGTCTCAGGCCTTCTTGGCCCAGGCGCTGCACCATCCCGCACCCGCCACCTGCTTGCCCGCAAACAGCGGGCAGCCACCGGCCTTGTCGGTCGCCTTGCCTTGGTAGAGCGCGCAGTTGGTGCAGTTCTGGCCGGCAGCGAACTTGGGGTACTTCTTGACGTCGACGCGCTTGGCATCGGCAACATAGCCCAGAGCCGCGGCCTGGGCATCCTTCTCGTCGAGCATGGCCTGGGCACGAACGCCGGTGGCCAGCGCCGTGCCAGTGGCGGCCACGGTCATCAGGAAGACACGACGGGGCAGGGTTTGGGGAACAGTCATACAAAACTCCACAGGTTGCGAACGGACGAAAGAATAGCCGGAGTTGGATGGCGGCAAGGAATACCCGAGTGGACCGCGCAGGGCCACGGAACGGCCGCACGCCGCTCCGCGCCGCCTGGCGTCAGCGACGCGCGTCGAGTGGGTACTGCGGGTCGGAATAACCAGGGGTCGACGGGTGGCCAGGCGGGACCAGCGCGTCGACCAAGGCCTCGTCCTCTGCGCTGACAACGCAGTCGAGCGCACCGAAATAATCCTGCCACTGGGCCAGGGTGCGCGGCCCGGCGATCACGGCGCTGACGGCGCGGTGCGCCAGCACCCAGGCACTGGCGAAGTGGGACAGCGACACGCCCTTCTGCTCGCAATGCGCCTTCAGCGTTTGCGCAATGGCCAGCGACTCTTCACGGAACTCGGACTCCAGCATGCGCCTGTCACCGCGCCCCGCGCGGGTGCCCTCGGCGGGCTTGGCGCCCGGCGCGTACTTGCCCGCGAGCACGCCACGTGCGATCGGGCTGTAGGGCACGACGCCGATGCCGTGGTGCAGGCAGGCGGGCAGCACCTCCACTTCGGGCTGGCGATTGAGCAAGTTGTAGTAAGGCTGGCAGACCACGGGTGCGGGCATGTTGATCTGGCGCGCCATGTGCACCGCCTCGGCAATGCGCCAGCCGCGAAAGTTCGACAAGCCCCAGTAGCGGATCTTGCCGGCGCGCAGCAATGCTTCGACGGCGCGCAGCGGCTCTTCGAGGTCCATGCCATTGAAGTCGCGGTGCAGGTAATAGAGGTCGATGTGATCGGTGCCCAGGCGCTGCAGGCTGGCGTCACACTCGCGTTGCACCCAGCTGCGCGAGTAGTGCGACTCGTTGGGCCGCTCGCTCATCTTGTTGCCGACCTTGGTGGCCAGCACCCAGTCATGGCGCGCGCCGTCGAGCAGGTCGCCGAGCATGGCCTCGGACTTGCCAGTGGAGTACACGTCGGCGGTGTCGATGAAGTTGACGCCATGGTCGTGCGCGTGCGCGACGATGTTCCTGGCTTCGGCCGACGCAGTCTGGTCGGCGAACATCATCGTGCCCAGGCACAGGGCAGACACTTTGAGCGGGCTCTTGCCGAGGTGGCGGTAGTGCATAGGGGCTCCTTTGACGACGATGGTAGCGGGCGCGCCGCGACGGCGCTCAGGCTGCGGCAAACAGCTGCGCGCGCACCAGCGCCGGGTCGGTGAGCGTGCGCACCGCATCGAAGGCGACTTGCGCTTCGGGATGACGCCGGCGCAGCAAGTTGAGCCACTGTTTCAGACGCCCGGCCTGGTGCTTGGGCTGCACATGGACGACCACGCGCTGCCAGTAGAGCGCCACCAGCGGCAATAGTGCGGGCCAAGCCAGCACCGGTTCGTGCGGGCCGCGAATGGCCAGCGCCAGGCCAGGGTCGGCGACCATGCCGCGGCCGAGCATCAAGGCGTCGCAACCCGAGGCCGCGCGGCAGCGGCGCGCGTCGTCGGCCGTCCAGATTTCGCCGTTGGCCACCACCGGAATACGCACCACTTCGCGGATCAAGGCAATGCTGTCCCAGTAGGCCGGCGGCCGGTAGCCGTCGGCCTTGGTGCGGGCGTGAACCACCAACTCGCTGGCGCCCGCTGCAGCAATGGCGCGGGCGTTGTCGAGCATCAGCGCACTGTCACGGTGACCCAGGCGCATCTTGGCCGAGACCGGCAGCGCTGCCGGCACGGCGCGCCGCACCGCCGCCACGATGGCCCCCACCAGTTCGGGTTCGTCGAGCAACACCGCGCCACCGCGGTGGCGGTTGACGGTCGGCGCCGGGCAGCCGAAGTTCAGATCGACGCCTTCCGTGCCGAGCGCGGCCAGGGCCGCGGCGTTGTCGGCCATGCAGGCGGCATCCGAGCCGAGCAGCTGCGCCCGCACCGGCGTGCCTGTCGCGGTGCGGCTGCCATGGGCCAACTCCGGCATCAGGCGCAGGAAGACGCGGTCGGGCAGCAGTTGATCGGTGACGCGGATGAACTCGGAGACGCAACGGTCGACACCGCCGGCGCGCGTCAGCACATCGCGCAGGCAGTGGTCGAGCAGGCCTTCCATCGGCGCGAGCAGGAGCTTCACAAGACCGCGCCAGTCAAGTACTTGATCGTCCCGGCCGTGGCATCCATCTCTACCGGCAGCCCGATCGGCAGCGTGAACTTCTTCTTGATGTGGCCGAACTGGGCGCCACGGTAGACGGGGATGTTGAGCGGCTTGAAGTAGTCGTCGAAGACTTCGTCGAGCGTCAGGGTGCCGAAGCCTTCGCCGGGCTCGCAATTGGTGAAGGCGCCCAGCACGACACCGGCCAGCGGGTCGAGTGCGCCGGCGAGCTTCAGGGTCGAGAGCATGCGGTCGACGCGGTAGATGTATTCGTTGACATCTTCGAGCAGCAGGATCGCGCCCTTGAAGTTCGGCCAGTAGGCGGAGCCGGCCAGCGCCGCCAGCACTGCGAGGTTGCCGCCGACCAGCGGACCGCGTGCGGTGCCGGCGCGAATCGTCGAGATGCGGCCCGCCTTGCTCACCAAGGCGTCGTCGTCGGCCTTCGGATTGCTCAACGCCATCGACTCGGCCGCCATCACTGTGCGCTTGAAGTGATCGACGCTGAAAGCATTCCACTCCGAAGCGGCCATCGGCGCATGAAAGGTCACCAGACCGGTCTTCACGTGGACCGCGTTGATCAGCGCCGTGAGGTCGGAGAAGCCGCCGAGGAACTTCGGGTTGCGCCGGATGAGCTCGTAATCCACCAGCGGCAGCATGCGGTTGCCGCCCGAGCCCCCCGTCATCGCCAACAGGCCGTGCACACCGCGGTCGGCGAACTGCGCGTTGACGTCGTCGGCGCGCTGGCGGTCGGTGCCGGCCAGGTGGCCGTAGCGGGCGCGCAGGTTCGGCGCTTCGCGGACCTTGAAGCCCATCGCCTGCAGCGACTCCGTGGCGACTGCGTAGGGCTCGCGCTCGTAGATCGCGCCCGAGGGGTTGATCAGGGCGATCGTGTCACCAGGCTTGAGGCGGGGTGCGCGCAACAGGCCGGCCGCGGCTTGCGCCGATGCGGGCAGCGACGCGGCGGCGAGCATCGACCCCAGGGCGGCGGCAAAGTCTCTGCGGTCCATCGTTCACACCACCCTGGGAAATTCGCGCCGCACCCGGTCGCGGTCGCCGTGGTCGAAGTGCCACCACTCGGTGGGGATGCCGGTAAAGCCACCGGCGGCCATCGCGCCGCGCAGGATCGTGCGCGCGGCGATGTGGCCGGGCGTGATCGCGCCGGCCGCGAGCTGCTCAGCCTCGAGGGCGGGGTGCGAAGCCGGCGTCATCTCGTCAAAGCCGCTGCCCATGTCGAGTTCGCGGCCCGTGGCGTCGCGCAGGGTCACGTCCACCGCCATGCCGAAGCTGTGGATCGAACCGCGCTCCGGGTTGGCGAAGTAAAGCGCTGCCGGCGTGCCGGCCACGTCGCGCCAGATCGCCTCCTGCACACGCTGCGGGCGCAGTGCGTCGAGCACCAGGAGGCGCTGGCCGACATGCTCTCGCGCCAGCCAGGCGGCGGCGGCTTCGAGCCCGGCGGCGGCTTCGGCACGCAGCCAGGCGCAGTCGATACCGTCGTAGAGGACGCGGCCGTCGAAGTTGTTGCTGCTGGCATAGCGCAGGTCGTGCTCGACCGCGCCCAGGCTGGCCAGGCGCCGGAAGGCGGGGTGGGCCGCGATGTCCTCGACGCGGATGGCCGCCGGCGCCGTCATTCGCGGTAGACGCCTTCGAAGTCGACGCTGCCATTGGGCGACATGACGAAGCCCTTCACGTCGCGCCGGATCGGGATGTAGACGGCAGAGTGGGCCATCGTGATCCACGGCCGCTCGCGCTTGAAGATTACCTGCGCTTCGCGGTACAGCGCGTTGCGCTGCTCGACATCGGTGACGGTGCGGGCGCGGTCGATCAGGCGGTCGAACTCGGCGTTGCAGAACTTGACACCGTTCTTGTTCGCCGCACAGCTCAGGTTCGGCGCCAGGAAGTCGTCGGCCTCGCCGGTGTCGCCCGACCAGCCGCTCATGTAGACGTTGTGCTCGCCGTTGTTGGCGCGCTTGAGGTACTCGCCCCACTCGTAGCTCTTGATCGTGGTCTTGACGCCGATGCGGGCCCAGTCCTGCTGGATCATCTGCGCCATCAACAGGCCGTTGGGGTTGGTCGGGCGCGAGATCGGCAAGGCCCAGAGGTCGATGGCGAGGCCGCCAGCCAGACCCGCCTGGGCCAGCAGGGCCTTGGCGCGCTGCGGGTCGAACTCGTTCTTCAGGCTGCGGTTGTAGCCGGCGATGGCGGGCGGAAACGCACTCACGGCCTGCATCGCATCACCGCGCGGGAACAGCACCTTGAACAGGGCATCGCGATCGACTGCGATGTCGAGCGCCTCGCGCACCAGGCGGTTGTCCGTCGGCGGCTTGGCCATGTGGAAGGCCAGGTAGGAGATGTTCAGCGCCTGCTTCTTGAGGATCTGCACCTCGCTGCGCTTGTCGAGGGCCGCGATGTCGATGTCGCGCAGCGCAGCGGCCACATGGCACTCGCCGGCGGCGATCTTCTGTACCCGCACGCTGGGCTCGCGGCTGATGGCGAAGATCAACTGAGAGGTCTTCTGCGCCGCGCCCCAATAGGCCTCGTGGGGCAGCATGCGCACCACGTCGTCCTTCTTGTAGCTCTTGAACTTGAAGGGGCCGGTGCCGACCGGTCGGTTGTTGATCGCGCTGGCCCGCCCAGCCGCGAGCAGTGCGTCGGCGTACTCGGCCGAGTGGATGCCCGCGAAGGACATCGCGAAGTAGCTCAGGAAGGTGACGTTGGGCGCCTTCAGGCGAAAGCGCACGGTGTGCGCGTCGATGCGGTCGATGCCTTCGATCATGTCGCCCAGGCCCAGGCTCTGCGGGTAGACGAAGGTGGCCGGAAAGGCGCGGTTGTAGGGCGCCTTCGGATCGATCAAGCGCGTGAAGGTGAAGACCACATCGTCGGCGTTGAACTCGCGCGTCGGCGTGAAGTAGGCCGTGGCGTGGAACTTTACGCCACGGCGCAGCGTGAAAGTGAAGGTCTTGGCGTCGGGCGCTACCTGCCAGGCGGTGGCGAGTTGCGGTTCGAGCTGGGTGCCGCCGCGCCGGAACCCGGCCAGACCCTGAAACATCTGCGAAGTGACGTTGCTGGTGCTGGCGCTGTCCCACAAGCTGGGGTCGAAGCCTTCGGGGCTGGCATCGGCGCAGAACACCAGGGGCTTGGCAGCGGCCAGCGCCGCGCCCGGGAGCGGCCCTGCCAACAATGCCCACAACAGCCAGCGACACATCATGTTGCATCGATCATAGCCACCCGCTGCCCTGCTACCCTGGCCCCGCAATGCTGACCCACTGCTGGCCCCGCTCCCGTCTGCTGCTCGCAGCGATCATGTTGGTGCTGGCCGGCTGCGCCACCCGCGCGCCGGCGCCGCCGGGCGCAGTCGACGGCCCGCCCGCCACGCCGCCGCCCGACCTGATGCAGCTGCCCGATGCGCTGCCGGTGCTGGAGCCGATCCGCGCCGGCGGGCCGAACAAGCCCTATGCCGTGCTCGGCGAGAGCTACACGCCGCTGCCAGCCGACGCGGCCTTGAGCGAGAGCGGCCTGGCCTCCTGGTACGGCCGCAAGTTCCACGGCCGGCGCACGGCCAGTGGCGAGGTCTACGACATGTACGCGATGACGGCGGCGCACCGCACCTTGCCGTTGCCGAGCTTTGTGCGCGTCAGCAACCCGGCCAACGGCCGCTCGGTGATCGTGCGCGTCAACGACCGCGGGCCCTTCGTCAAGGACCGCGTCATCGATTTGAGCTACAGCGCTGCGCAGAGGCTCGGCGTGTTCGGGGTGGCGCCGGTCGAGCTCGTGCGCATCACCCCCGACGAGATCCGGCGCGGCGCG
>Ga0163144_10024827_pt1 | contig 11741 bp, 9 predicted proteins | sample OliLak19BULKMAT1_FD_123175 | JGI IMG/M metagenome (GOLD analysis project Ga0163144, IMG submission 123175) | Freshwater microbial mat bacterial communities from Lake Vanda, McMurdo Dry Valleys, Antarctica - Oligotrophic Lake LV.19.BULKMAT1 | ecosystem: Environmental > Aquatic > Freshwater > Lake... | reverse complement strand
GGCCGCGCAACCCGTATCAACAACTCGCCACCCGGCAACGTGTCAAATTCGATTTGTTCTCCGGGCTTGATGCCGAAGGCAAGATCGCCTTACCAACAATGCAGAAGCACTCACGGTCTTGGCAGCACCGATTTTCGCGCTTCGGGTTGCTCCCATCGGGCCACGCACCGCGGCCGATGAACTGCCTGCAAGGCGCCACCTCCGTTTGCCGCGCACCCCGTAAAGCCGCTTGCCGAGCCAGTAGCCCGGGCACGTATGATGCAGACCCTGCCCACGCTTGCCGCTTGACGATGAAGCCACTTTGCACGCTTGCCGAGCTACCTGACGGCGGTATCGCCGAAGCCGAACTCGGTGATGACTCCATAATCCTGCTGCGTCTGGGTGAACGCGTCTGCGCGTATCTGAACGTGTGTCCGCACGCGGGGCGGCCTCTGAACTGGGCGCCCGGCCGCTTTTTGTATCAGCACGGCCAGCTGGTGTGCGCCTCGCACGGCGCCGCGTTCCAGCCCGAAGACGGGCTTTGCATCGGTGGTCCCTGCCGTGGGCAGAGTCTGCAGCCGGTTGCAGTGCAGGTTCGCGAGGGCGCCATCTATGCCTGCGCCAGCGCTCGCCGCGAGTAACCAGCGATGCCCCGAATCGCGCCCCGCTTTGTTGACGAGGTGCTCGCACGCGCCGATATCGTCGATATTGTTGGTTCCCGGATCCCGCTCAAGCATACGGGCCGCGAATGGAGCGCCCGCTGCCCATTCCATGACGAACGCAGCGCCAGTTTCTATGTCAGTCCGCAGAAGCAATTCTTCCACTGCTTTGGCTGCGGCGCGCACGGCAGCGCGATCGGCTTTGTCATGCAATATGACGGCGTGGAATTTATTGACGCGGTGGAGACGCTGGCGCAGCACCTTGGGCTTGCGGTGCAGTATGACGCCGGGCGCAAGCTGGCTCTGGAACTCAGCGATCAGCTCTATCCCATACTCGCCGAAGCCAGCCAATGGTTCCGCGCACAGCTGACCCAGGCGACCGATGCGCAGCAATACCTGAGCCAGCGCGGTATTGATCGGGCGCTCCAGGAGCGCTATGCAGTGGGCTGGGCACCGGGCGGCGCCATGCAGCTGTCGCAGGCGTTGGCGCGTGATCCAGCGAGTCGAGAAGCGCTCGCAAAAGTTGGACTGACCGGCACCGCGCGCGGTGAACAAAGCGCCAAGTTCTTTTCCCGCGTCATGTTTCCAATTCGGGACCGCCGCGGCCGGCCGATCGCGTTCGGCGGCCGCGTCATTGATCAGGGCGAACCCAAATACCTGAACTCGCCGGAGTCGCCGCTCTTCCACAAGGGGCGCCAGCTTTACGGGCTGTACGAGGCGCGTCAGGCAAACAGCAAGCTGTCCCGCCTGGTCGTGGTGGAAGGCTATCTGGATGTCATCAGCCTGGCCCAGCATGGCGTTACCGATGCGGTCGCAACCTTGGGCACCGCCACCACAGTTGAGCATGCCGAACTCTTATTCCGCAGCGTGCCAGACGTCTATTTTTGCTTTGACGGCGACCGCGCGGGTCGCCAGGCTGCATGGCGCGCGCTGACCAACGTGCTGCCGCGGCTCACCGAAGGTAGGCAGGCGTTTTTCATGTTCCTGCCTGATGGTGAGGATCCAGATTCCTTGGTGCGCAAGCACGGCGCCGACGGTTTCAGCAAGCAACTTGGAGCAGCGCTGCCGCTATCGGAATACTTGTTCCGCGAGCTTCGACAGCAGTGCGATAGCCATACGCTTGAAGGGCGCGCAAAACTGGTATCGCTGGTGCGACCCTTGCTGCAAAGCGCACCGGATAGCGCCTATCGGGATTTGTTGCTGGGCGAACTTGAGCGCATCAGCGGCTCCAAAGTGCAGCTGCAGGCAAATGAATCGCGCGCAGCATCGGGCGCGGCGCCAACCAAAGTCTGGGTGCAGCCTGCGCCGGGACGCACCCTGATAAGACACCTGCTGTCATGCGTGCTGAGCAAGCCGGATCTGGCGGCGCAAACGCCCGACTTGAGCGCCCTACTGGCGCTTGGTCGGCCGGGAATCGACGTCTTGCTGCGCGTGCTTGAAGTCGCGCGCACGCGCCCCGGGCTGAACACGGCTGCTTTGCTGGAAGCCATGAGCGAAGACCCGGCAAGCGCCAGTCTAGGCAAGGTGGCCATGCTGGATCCGCCCGGCGATCCGGAAGGTTGGGCGCATGACTTTATGGACGGCCTGCAGCGCCTGCTCGATGAGGTGTGCAAGCTGCGGATCAGCGAACTCCAGGCCTTGATTGAAAGCGATACCGCATCCGCTGCCCAGCGCACAGAACTGCGCCAGCTGCTGCTGCGACCGCAGCTGGGCAAGCGGCGTCAATCCTGATCCGCCAAGCTGTCGGTCGAAACGACCTAGCGGCCAACGTCATTCTGCGCGAAGCCGATAGGCGTCGTCGCAGAATCCACGCCTTTATGGCTTGGTCGGACTTCAAGGCGCGCCATGGATTCCGCGACTGCGCGCCCAATGACGGGCTTGGGACTTCAAGGCGCCTAAGCGATCTGCTGGGCCGCGAGCTCGCCGCTGAGCACGGCAGCCTCCATCCCGGAGGCGCTGAACACCATATGCTCGCCGGCAAATGCCAGTCCGCTTGGCAATACCTTGCTGCTCGCCGCTAGCGCTTGGGCGGTGGCTCCACATTGCCCGGCAGCAATCTCCACGTACGCACCGCGACTGAAGGGATCTGCGCCCCAGGACTTCAGCGCCAAAACCTGCAGTTGGCCTTGCGTGGCCGGCCGCAGGCGCACGAATTCGTCCAGCAGATAGCGCGCCTGGGCCGCCTCATCACCCAAGTTGGCCAATTGCTGCGCATGGCGGCCATTGCACCAGGTCAAGATGCGCTCCGGCTGGCCCTTGGCGTCCGCCACTGCGAAAACGCGCTCCAAAGGACCATCCACCCACATGTTGGGCGCACCGCCGTCCTGCTCCCAATAAGGCGTCAGTGGCTTGCAGTGCAGCGTTGTGACCGCGGTCATCGGCCGCTTGAACAACGGCTCCAGCACGCTCGGCAGACCGGAGTGTGCTCCAAGCTCCCATCCCAAACCAAGCACCAGCGGCGCAGGCACAGCCACCACCAGGCGCGCGGCCTGAAACTCATCGCTGCCCGTGCGCACCACAAAGCGGCGCCCGTCACGGCGAATGCTTTGTACCACCTGCCCCAGCTTTACCGGGTGCTCAAGCCGCGACGCCATGCCTTCGGGCAAGCTCTGCGAACCGCCGATAATATTCAGCACGCTTGCTTGCGGGCCGGCGCTTTTGCGCAGCGCATCGCGGCGCAATATGTCAAGCAGCGAAACCTCGCTGAAGCTGTTGTAGTTGGCGGCAAGCTCGGCCAGGCGTATCGCCTCGGCGGGGAAACCACGCTGCTGCAGATCGGCCCAAAGCGGCACATCAAGGCCTGCGGAGCTGGCTGACAGCCAATCGGCGGCATTCGCCAAACGCGTGTCTGCCGCCAGCCACTGGCCAAGAAACATGCCCGGCAACGTGGCGCGCGCAGCCTCTGGCAAGGGATTGCGCGGATGCGCGGCCCACTGCTCCTGAGCAATGCGCTCACCCGCATAGTACAGATCCAGGCCCGGAACGCGGGCGCCGGTTGGCGCCTGAATCTCAACCCGCGCTTGGCGCGCATGGGCCAGTACGCGCGCGTAGTTGCTGCCAACCTCAACCGCGCCGAGTTCAAAACGCAGACCACCGCGCGCAACGGTTTCCAGCCTTCCACCCACGCGCTGGCGCGCTTCCAGCACCAGCACGTTGAGGCCTTCATCCTGAAGCGCGATCGCGGCACTCAGTCCCGCCAGACCGGCACCAATCACCAGTGCGTCCCAGCGCTGCGGCTTGGCGGCATGCAGAGACAGCGGCATCAGGCTGGCCAAAGTCAAAAAACTGCGCCTTTGCATAAAATCACTCCTTGCTTGCTTCAAGCACCTGCTTTTTGTACTCCGTCCACGTGGTGGCGTTTGGCTGCACGTCTTCGCGCGGCGCATCGCGATACTTCGGCGCCGTTTCAAGGATGTACTCGCGAAACTTTTTCGGCAATGCGTCAAAGCCGCCGTCAAGCTTTTTGCCCCAAGCATTGAACATCAATAGGCCCGGCGTATCGCCCATCCGCATCCAGGGCATCCAGGGGCTTTGGCGCGCCCAGGAGAAAGTGATCGGCACGCTCTTTAGCCGCGTGTTGTCCAGATCCTTAAGCTTGGCAAAGAAGCCGAAGTGCTCGGATCCGACATACATCGCGCCGGTGGATTCCTTCGGATACTTGTCGGGCTGAATCGGGTTCGGATACCCAAGCGGCACGTCAAAGGCCAATATCACGTCTTTGCCCATGGGCCGGAACGGCATGGGAAAACCACCCGTGGTGTTGTTGACTGGATCATTCTGCACATCGAACACGGTGTTCATTTCACCGGTGTACGGGTTCTGCCACTGCTTCAGAATTTCACCGGTCTTGGGATCTTTGTAGACCGCGTACTCACGCGAAAGCATGCGCCACTTGCCGTCCGGCAGCTTGACAAAGCGCGCCACGTTCATGCCTTCAAAGCCGAACAAGAGCACGGGCTTGGTATCAGGCATGACCGCCAAAACGCTGCCCGACCAATAGGTCACGGCATCTTCGCCCGCAGTATTGCCGCGCATTCGCACGTACGCCTCGGTCGACTGCGCCGAATCCGTCAGGTCAACCTTGGCCTGAACGGGCATGCAGAACACCGAAAACAACAAGGCCGATGACAACACGGCTGCCAAAGAAAATCTGCGCATAGTGCAACTCCTCTTGAGATGACCACAGTGTAGATTGGTCCGGACCACCCGGCAATGGAAATTCCAGCGTCAGTCGATGATTCGGGCCAATGTTCGGGCTGCAAACTGCAACCTCAAGCCTAGGTCGAGCTTAGCGCTGAGGTCAGCATGCAGGATCGAGTTGTGCGATGCTTCGCGGCCTCGTCTGACCGCGGTTTGGTCATTGAATTGGTTATGAATAGATCCGCACGCCACGCTTTTGAAATTCACGTGCAGCCACGGTATTTGGACGAACAGTCCCAGCCCTCCGCGAATCGTTTCGTCTTCTCCTACACAGTGCGCATCAGAAATGTTGGTGCCGTTCCTGCGCGTCTGCTTTCGCGGCACTGGATCATCACCGACGGACACGGCAAAGTTGAAGAGGTGCGCGGACCGGGCGTGGTTGGCGAGCAGCCCCATGTCGCGCCGGGCGAATCCTTTGAGTACACCAGCGGCGCAGTGTTGAGCACCTCGGTTGGCACCATGGAAGGCAGTTATCAAATGCTTGCTGATGATGGCGAGCGTTTTGACGCCGAGATCCCGCGCTTCACGCTGACCATTCCTCGGATCTTGCACTGATGCCGATTTATGCCATCGGCGACGTGCAGGGTTGCTACGATGACCTGCAACGACTGCTGGAAAAGCTGCGTTTTGACCCGGCGCTCGACAGCGCATGGTTTGCCGGTGATTTGGTCAACCGCGGCGGACAGTCGCTGGAAACGCTGCGTCTGGTGCGCAGTCTCGGCCCGCGCACGGTGGTCGTTTTGGGCAACCATGATTTGCATCTGATTGCCGAGGCGAGCAAATCGCCTGAAAAGCAGCAGCGCCGCAATACCGAGCTGCAAGCGGTGCTCACGGCTGAAGATGGTCCCGAGATTGTCCGGTGGTTGCGCCACCAAAAACTGGCTCACTACGACCCGCAGCTTGATGTGATGATGGTGCACGCCGGGATTGCGCCACAGTGGACCGTCAACGCCGCGCTGGCCCAGGCCAGCAGCGTTGAGCGCATGCTTCAGGGACCGCAGTCAGGCGAGTTTCTGGCCCGCATGTATGGCAACAAGCCGAAAGCCTGGACCCGTGAGCTAAAGGGCACCATGCGCGCACGCGCCGTGATCAACGCCTTGACTCGGATGCGCTATTGCAACGTCAAGGGTGAGATCTGCTTCGAGGCCAAAGGCGCACCCGGAACGCAGCCACCTGGGTTTTATCCATGGTTCGAAGTGCCCGGGCACAGGGCTCGCAAGACCAAAATTGTGTTTGGGCATTGGTCCACGCTCGGTTGCCTGAGCGGCATGGGTGTTTATGGCATCGATTCCGGCTGCGTCTGGGGCGGCTCGTTGACCGCCTTACGCCTGGACGCCGAAGAGCGCGAGTTCATTTCGATTGCTTCCGCGCGACCCAAGGTCAACGATTCGGGCGATTGACTGATGATGCCGTCGGCGGCAGCCGCCTCGATCGAGGAATCTTCGGCGCTGAGTGCCAGCACGCGGCGGCGCTTGCTCTTGGCTGGCCCGCTGCTTGGACTGATCGCATGGCTGTTGCTTGCTGAGCTGAATTTCGCTGCGCGCGCCACGGCTGCAATCACCGTTTGGATGGCGATTTGGTGGCTGAGCGAACCGATTCCGGCACCCGTTACGGCGCTACTGCCGCTTGCATTGCTGCCGACGCTGGGCATTCTTGAACCGCGCCAAGTGGCCGAGGCCTATGGCAATGAACTGATCCTGCTGCTGGCCGGCGGATTCATGTTGTCGCAGGCGTTGGAACATACCGGCGCGCATCGACGGCTGGCCGTTTGGATGCTGCGGCTCACCGGCGCTGGCAGCGGTCGCCGACTGCTCGCGGGCTTCATCCTGGCGACTGGCGTGCTCAGCATGTGGATCTCCAATACCGCCGCCGCGCTGATGCTTATGCCGGTTGCGATGGCGATCCTTGAGCGCTATCCAGACCGCCGGCTACACGTGCCGCTGATCCTCGGAATTGCCTATGCAGCCAGCCTTGGGGGCATGGGCTCACCGATCGGTACACCACCGAACCTGGTGTTCATGAACGCGTACGAGCAAACCACGGGCAACCGCATTGGCTTCATGCAGTGGCTGAGCTGGGGCATTCCTCTGCTGATCCTGAGCCTGCCGGTGCTTTGGCTGTGGCTGGGCAGGAATCTGCGCGGCGCACCGGGCGCCACCTTGCCGGACATTGGGCCGATGCACGTGGCGGAGCGGCGCGTTTTGCTGGTGTTCGGACTGATCGTCATGGCCTGGGTGTTCCGCACTGAGCCTTTCGGTGGCTGGTCGCAATGGCTGGGAGTGCCCAAAGTCAACGACGCTGCGATTGCCCTGCTCGGAGTTATGGTGCTCTGCCTGGTGCCGGATAACCGCGGCGGCACCTTGCTGACTTGGCAACGCGCTGAGCGCATTCCCTGGGGAGCTTTGCTGGTGTTTGCAGGCGGCATTGCGCTAGCGCAAGCCTTCTCAACCTCGGGCTTGAGCGATCTGATCGCACTCCAGCTCGGCAACCTTGGACAGCTACCGCTACCGCTGCTAATCCTGGCGCTGTGCGCGGGCGTGACCTTACTGAGCGAGATCGCCAGCAATACCGCCACGGCCGTGCTCTTGATGCCGATCCTCGCCGCCACGGCGGTGCAAAACCAGATCGATCCTGCCCTGCTGATGCTGCCGGCCGCGCTGGCGGCCTCACTGGGATTCATGTTGCCGGTCGCGACGGCCCCGAACACCGTCGCTTACGCAACCGGTGTGGTGAGCAATCGGCGCATGCTGCGCGAAGGCTGGTTTATGGATCTGGCCGGGATCATCATCCTGACCTGCGTCTGCTACGTCGTATTCTCGGCGCAGCCATAGCGCTGGCGCCGCTACTGAGGCGTTACCAGGCGAGTTGCCAAAGCCGGGCCCCGTGATGGGCCAACCGATGCGCGCGCAATCAATCGCAAAGTCAGCCGGCCAATGAACCCGCAGCAAGCGCCTTGAGCGCCGCGCCTTCCAGACGCTGCACGGTCCACTCATCTTGACCTGTAGCGCCCAGCTTGCGATAGAAATCAAGCGCGGGCTGATTCCAATCCAGCACCGACCACTCAAAGCGCGCGCAGTTACGCCGCACGGCCAAGCGCGCCAAATAGCTCATGAGGGCGCGGCCGTGCCCTAGAGCGCGCGCTTCAGGACGCACGTAAAGATCTTCCAGGTAGAGCCCGCGTCGGCCTTCAAAGGTCGAAAAATTATGGAAGTAAAGCGCAAACCCATGGTTCCGGCCGTCCTGCTCAAGCAGCACAATTTCCGCAGCCCCCTGCTCGAACAACTGCTGCGCCATGAGCGTGCGATCCAGCACCACGGCGTGGCTCAGGCGTTCATAGTCGGCCAGCGCCCGGATCAGTTCGATCACGGTGTCCAGGTCTGCGCGTATGGCCGGACGCATGAGAACACCGCCCGGAAGATGCTCAGTGGGCGCTGCCAGCATACTTTTTCTCGCCCGCGCGCACCGCCACGTTCAGACGATTTTCCGGGGTTGGCAGGGGACAGGTGGCAAAGGCGGTAAAGGCGCACGGTGGGTTATAGGCGCGATTGAAATCAAGCACCACCTGCTCGTTCTCAACCTTGGCGTAAAGGAAGCGTGACGCGCCGTAGCTTTCTTTGCCGCTGGTGCGATCGGCAAAGACAAAAAACAGCTCGTCCTCACTGCCGGTCGGCTGCAGACTGAAACTCTGACCTTGCCATTCGAACGTCACGCGACCGGGGCTGGGCGTACGCTCCACGGTTCCGATCATGGTTCCAACCTCCAGCAGGGTCGGCTTTGCGAAGCGCTCAAAACGCGCTTTGACGACCCAGTTCGGATCAAAAGCGAAGTAGTCCAGCCCGCGAAAATTCTTCCGCGTCACAGCTTCACTGTCCCGGACGCGCAAACCAAAACGGCCCGAGCGAACGATCACGGTAAAGCTGACGCTGCCAGCTTGCACAAGCGATGGCGCAGCGTCCTGATCCGACCTGAGCTCAAAGCGCTTGCCCGGTTTACCGTCAACCAGCACACCATCGGCAACCTGCTCAAACAGCACGCGCTTGAGCTTTGGATCGAAGTTCAATTCGCCCCAGTGGGCTAAGCCTGCCGCCAGATGCACACCCGCGTTGGCATCGCTGCCAATCCGCTGTTTCCCAGGCTCCAGCCAGTGCAATCCGATCAGCGCCAGCCAACCGCCGGGCTGGGTCAGATTCTGCTGCCGCTGGCTTTGCCACGCCTCAAAATCGGCCGCTTCAAAACCAACCGGCAGGGCCATTGCGGTACTCGCGACGAACGCGATCGCCCACTGCATCATTGCTTGCTCTCCCGTCGCAAAACATGGCGGTCTGAGCGCTGCCGTTAAGGCCTACGCCGCGACCGAATCGGTGCATGCTAACCCAGCGGAACCAGTTTCACGCTAGCGTGCGCAGCGACCGCCTTTGAGTTCTGAGTGACTGAGGCTAATCATTGCGCGCCCAGCCGTCAGGCGCAGTCGCTTCAATCCGCAACCTCCGGTTTCGGTCAAGCTGAACGAGTTTCACGGTTAGACTTTCGCCCACGGCAGTCATGGCACCGCTACGCTCGGCAGGCTGCACGGCAAGCACCCCACACTCTGGAGTCCAGAACATGCGCGCCCTTCCCTGCTTGCTCACGGTCAACGCGGGTTCTTCCAGCCTTAAGTTCGCCGTGTTCGACGTGCATGCCAAGCGCCGGATAGCGTGTGGGCAGATTGAAGGCGTGGGCGAGCGGCCGAAGGTCTGGGTGCGCGCGCCGTTTGGCGATATCGATCATGAACTGCCCAAGGGATACACGATGGCGGATGCCATCGCATCGCTTGTGGATTGGCTGGAAACCCATCATTCCAAGCTGCGGCCGGTTGCGGTTGCGCACCGCGTGGTGCACGGCGGGATGCAGTTTCAAAGCGCAACCCAGTTGACGCCCGAGGTGGTGGCAGAGCTGGAACTGCTGGATCCGGTCATGCCGCTGCACCAACCGCACAACATAAGCGGCATCCGCGCCTTGACTGCGAACCTGCCCGGGCTGCCTCAATTTGCCTGCTTCGACACCGGATTTCACCAAAACTGGCCGCCTGCCGCACGCCGCTTCGCACTGCCGCGCGCCTGGCACCGCGCCGGTATTCGCCGCTATGGCTTCCACGGCCTCAGCTATGCCTATGTGAGTGGACAACTGGCGCGCATTGATCGACGTGCCAGCCGGGTCGTGATCGCGCATCTGGGCAGCGGTGCCAGCGTCTGCGCGCTCAAGGACGGGCGCAGCGTGGATTGCACGATGGGCTTTAGCGCGCTTGATGGCCTGCCCATGGCAACTCGTTCGGGCGCGCTCGATCCCGGCGTGGTGCTGCATTTGATTCAACATCACAAGATCAGCGTGGAAGGCGTTGAGCGCATGCTTTACCTGGAAAGCGGGTTACTCGGCGTGTCGCAGCTGTCTGGCGACATGCGCGTGCTGCTGGCAAGCCAAGCCCCGCGCGCGCGGGAATCCGTTGAGCTGTTTGCCTATCGCTGCGTGCAAGCCATCGGCAGCATGAGCGCGACGCTGGGAGGCATTGATGCGCTGGTGTTCACCGGTGGCATCGGGCAACACGCCATCGAATGGGTGCGCGGCATCGCCGCCAGTACCCAGTATCTGGGCCTAAAACTGGCGCCCGCGGCGCGCCCCGTTCGCTTGGGCGCACTCGCGCTGCACCAGCCCCGCAGCAAGCTTCGCTGCTACGTTATTGCCACCGACGAAGAACTGGAGCTGGCGCGGGAAACCGTACCGGCTTTGCAGCGGTTGGCCCTGTGAACACCTGTGAACACCTATGAACACCTATGAACGCCTATGAACGCCTGCATTCACCTTTGAAAGCCTGTAAAACAGGTGAAACCCTGTGAAGCCTAGGGGAAAACCTGGGGCAAAGCCGCGTTAAGGCTCGAAGGAGTTTCGCAGCAGAGCATCCGAACGCCGAAGTCCAATGACAATGGTGGGCGCATTGTTTGCCGCTGGCAGTGCAATCAGCGCACCACCCAATAACGAACAGCCCCCGCCGTAGGCTGAGCCATTGGGACAAGGTCGGTTATCGAATACCTGATTGACAAGACCGCGCCGATTATCTGTTGAGAGATAAAAAACACCATCCGCAGCGAACCCGATCGACACGTAGGCAAAGCCATCTGCGTCGGTGACCAGCGTGTTAACGCGCGCAAGATTTTCTTGCCAGGCGTCAATAGCAATATCCGACAGCGGCAATGAGGTTTCCTCTGACAGCACCCGCGCTCTTCGATAGCCTCTCCCGCGCAATCTGCAGTTTATGTTTTGCAGCAGTCCGCCGGAGGCGACTGTCAAAACCTGAGTGCCGGTAAGATTACAGCCGGCAAAGTTGCCGTTTTCAGCGCTGAAGCAGTCAACCAGAGGAAAGATTTGTGGCGCGACCGCAGAAGCTGAAAACGCCAGCCGAAAGCTTCCGGGAAAGGCATCACGCAGCGCATAAACGCCGCTGCTATCGGAGCCAATGAATGACCTAGCAATGGTGTTGCCATCACCGTCGAGGGAATCGACCTGATAACTGCTGGGAACATTTGGGGACTCAAATCGAGTTGCCCGTCCACGAATGACGCCAGAGCGCGCCAGCTGTAGGTTGATGGTGCGCGTGGCATCGTTGGCAGTAAAATTCAGCAAGGTTCCATTAGGGCAATCAGCCCCAGGATTGAAGCTTGCGCAAGGGATGTTGTCGTACAACTCATCGATGTGTTCAGCGGCCTTCGCGATAAGCAAATAATTCCCCGGCCGAACAGGTAGAAAACGATAGTTGCCATCCTCATCGGTAATTGCGCTCAGGGAAAAAGCATCCTGAATTAGTCTCAAGCTAACGCCGGCAATCGTATTCCCGGTAGTCTCCTCAGTGACCGTTGGGTGCTGGATTAAGAG
>Ga0163144_10024826_pt1 | contig 11741 bp, 11 predicted proteins | sample OliLak19BULKMAT1_FD_123175 | JGI IMG/M metagenome (GOLD analysis project Ga0163144, IMG submission 123175) | Freshwater microbial mat bacterial communities from Lake Vanda, McMurdo Dry Valleys, Antarctica - Oligotrophic Lake LV.19.BULKMAT1 | ecosystem: Environmental > Aquatic > Freshwater >... | reverse complement strand
TAAGCCGAGCAGCTACGTAAAGCCGAGCAGCTACGTAAAGCCGAGCAGCTACGTAAAGCCGAGCAGCTACGTAAAGCCGATCGTCTACGTAGGCCGTGAAGCATCGTTACGTCGAGCCTTCGCGGCTCGCCGCGAAGGCCACCAAGACCCCCACAGTCTTGCCCAGAAAAGATCACGATCGAAAGAGAAGCGCGGGTCGGGACCCCGGCGAGGCCGGGCGGAAAACCTGTGGTTCAGTCAAAAGGATCGCCTGACGCTCGGGCAACCGAAGGGAAAACAAAAATTCACAAATGCCTGCGAGCTATTTCGGTCCAGGTGCCGGACGGCTCTAGAGAGATATAGTTCTTCCAGAACGGGCGCGCCTTTTGAGTTTCGCCTACTTGCTCGTAGGCCATGGCCAAGTTGAAATAGGCGTCGGAGAATTTGGGGTCAGCTTCGATCGCTCCGTGGAATAGCGGGATGCTCGTTTCCGGTTCGCCGCGTTCGAGCATCACGTAACCGAGGTTGTACTGCGCTTCGGGCTGACGGGAGTCGATCTCGAGGGCACGCCTGTAGAGCGTCTCGGCGCCTGCCGCGTCGTGACGACGAAAGCGGATATTGCCCAGGTTGGTGTACGCAATCGCCAGCCACGGGTCGAGCGCGATCGCCTCCGCGTAGAGCCTCTCCGCTTCATCCATGGTCGCGGGATCTTCGTCGAGCTGACTGGCGCGCAGGTAAAGCTCGTAAGCCGTGCGGGCTCGCTCCCTCCCGGCGGAGGGCCGCAGCACCCGCACCACATCGTCGCGCAGGGTCTTCACCTCGAAGTCCAGCACCATCTGACCCGTGAGCGGCTCGAAGGCGCCGTCCTGGGTGTGCACGACCACGCGCTGCCCGTCCGAAACGATGCGCAACTCTTGAAGCGGTCGCGTGACCTTGGGAAGCGTACGCTTCAGAGCGCTCACTGCTCTTGTTACGTCACGCAGCCTGACCCTTTGTGCGAGCAGGGTCTGCGCGGTCCGTAGCGCTATTAGATCGGAGAACGTGTAGGCGCGTCGCCCCCGGCGCCTGCCCGTGGGCGAGACGACGCCCGCCCGGTCCAGCGTGCGTAGGCGCGCGGGCGTAACGTCCAGCAGGCGCGCGATCTCGGTGCCACTGAAGAGGTCGGTCAGCGGCTCGCGCCCAGCTTGATGGTCGGCCGCGCTATCCGTGGCCCGCGGATCGCGGCGCTCGACTCGACCGCCGCCGGGGCCGAACACGACGTGAATGACCTTGTCGTCGCGCTTCTTGCGGCTCATCGCGCTGTCGGAAACCCGCCTCTCCACGACTAACTTCTCTCCGGGGGGCTCTGCGAAACCAAACGCGGACAATTTTCCGCGCGGCGGCTCCTGTCAAGAGCGGAGGTCACGCCCCTCGATCTTCGCCGCGATCACCCGGAGCCGCGCTGCATGTCGTCGCGCGGCTTGCGTGGAAAAAGATACTTGACTCAGCCACAGCCGTGCACGTGCGAGCAGGCGATGGCCTCACGAGACCCGCACGCTGCGTCGACCGCGAGGGGGAGCGGCGTTGGGCGGCGCGTTCTCTCCCAGGTCCTTGTACACGCGGGCTTCGACCTCGACGCCGACCTGAATGCCTTGGGCGACGCTTTTAACTCCCAACTCGGCTCGCACACGCCCGATGGGCGCTGCCGACCGCACTTGCGCTTCGAGCCGAGCGATGCGCGTGGCGCGGAGACGCGCGTGAGGGTCACGCGAGAGCAGTCGCACCACTTGCTCGGCCTGATCGTCGGGAACCAAGCCGCCGCGCGACGAGAAGGGCAAGAGGATGCTGGTCGAGCCGTAATACATCTCCCCATCCGGTTCGAAGCGTGTCGCACCCTCGCTCATCACGTCAGCGCTCTCGAACAATTCTCGCCAGCGGTAGTCAGAGCTCTGCCAGAGCTCGACTTTGCGCGTGCTCAGGAGCGGCAGCGAGTGCGTCTTCTTCAGGCCTGGGCCTCGCGCTCGCGGCTTCACTCGGAGATCGTACGACGCTGTCCCGCCGCTCAGTAAAGTTCTCGGTGAACTTCGCGTCACGTTACTGCTCGCGAGTCGAACGAGTCGAACCCAGCGGAGCGCGCGCGTGCCTCCTGCGCCAGGACAGCAGGACCCCCTTTCGAAGGCGCCAACGGCGACAGGGGCCTCCGGCGTCCCGCCCCGAAACCCTGGGCGAAACTTGTCCAAAGGCCCTGGCTTCTTCTTTAATTGCGAGAATGAAGCCTGAAAAGAGCTATTCCGGACCCGAACGCCGTCGGCATCAGATGTTCGTCACCAAGAACACCGAGTATCATTTCCGCGGGGATCTCTGCGTCGCAGTGCGTGACTTGCGCTCCGGGAAGTGGCTGCCGTCGCACTTGGCCATCGCCCGGCGCCTGTCCGGCGGCGTGCACTTTCACGCGAACGGCACCGCGGTCCCCGTCTGCGACAACCCGGGTTTGGGCGAGGCCCTGTATTTTGCCGACGACGGACGCGAGCTCATCACTAGCGCGGTGTGCGGCGTGGAAAGACCCAATCAGGAAACCGTCAGCGCCTACGCCGCCGTCTAGGCGGACGGCGGGCAGAGGTTGAACCAGTTCCAGCCTGCGCGTAATCCTATGCGCTTCCGTTATTGTTTTCGCGGCGTCCCGCGTAGCCGCTTTCGCGCTCGAGGGGCTCCGGCCCGTGGCCCGCAGCACGATTTAGGCTGAACAGGCGGCAAGGCTCGCGCGGCATCATTCTTGGATACAGCCGCTGCCACACGAGGGATTTTTTCGAATATGGCGCAAACAGTTACTCAACAGTCTCAAGATCCTCGCGCCGTCGCTATCCTCGCGAAGAACATTTACCGCGAGTTTCGAGCTGGTGGGTTCAGCGAGCGAGATGTCATGGCGTTGGCGGGGGAGCTTCTTTCGCTCGTCACGACCGACGTGAGGAGCCGGCAGCACACCGACGGCTGAAGAGCGTCGTGCTCCGGTGAGAAGGGCTCCAGCCCTACTGCAATTTGGAAGCTAATACTTCGGATTGACAGAGGGGGTCCTGTTTCGGCAATCCTTTAGCCTCGTGATTTCCCCGACCTCCACCGCCCCAGCGCCTGTGTTCGCGGTGGTTGTCCATGAAAAGGGGGGCGCCGAGCGGCGCGAGACCTTCGAGACCGCAGAGCTGACGGTCGGGCGCGTTCAGGGCAACGAGCTGATGTTGCCCAAGGGCAACGTGTCGAAGCGGCATGCTCGCCTGCTGTATCGGGACGGTCGGTTCATCGTAACCGACCTGAACAGCACGAACGGGACCTACGTCAACCGGCGCCGCATCACGCAAGCTACCATCGTCCGTGAGGGCGACCGTATCTACGTCGGAGACTTCGTGCTTCGCATCGAGGTGCCCGGAGGAGAACAGGAGCCAAGCGCTGGCGATAGCGCGCCGCGTGGCGATAGCGCGCCGCGTGCCGAGCTGAGCTCCAACGCCGAGGAGATCTCTACTACCGGGCCGAGCCTGAGCGCCTCGCTGCAACCCGCCGCTGACGATGAAGACGAGCAGACACGAATCCCCGGACCGCTTCGGTCGATCGAGCCTGCACCGGCCGTAAGCTCGGTGCAGGGCTCGGAACCGCCAGCGGGCAGCGGCGGCTTTCCCGTCAACGAGACTACCGGCACTCACCACGTCGGAAGGACCACGCAAGACGACACTCCCAGCTACGAACGTGGGGCGCTCATCAGTTTGGTGGACCTCGTGGTTCAGGGTGTTGTCGAGCGGCTCGGTCTGGATCCTCTGGGCTTGCCCGCTGGAGCCGACCTTTTGCCGCGCGTGGACACGGCTTTGCGCGAGGTCATCGCCCGCCTGGCTGCCTCCAAGGAAGCGCCTCCCAGCGCTGCCTCGGAGCGCCTATTCGAGCTGGCCCGTAACGAGTTGCTCGAGCTCGGAGTGCTGGGAAACCTCTTAGAGGACGCTTCCGTCACCGAGATCGGCGTCCTACGCTACGACCAGATCGTGATCGTGCGCGGCGGGCGCCCCGTCAGTGTGGAGCCGGGCTTCAGCTCGGAGCGCGCTCTGGGTTGGGCCATTCGCCGTCTGTTGCTCGACGCCGGCGAGGTAGCCTCGGAGCTGGAGTTTCGGCTGCCCTCGGGAGCGCGGATTTCGGTCGATCCTGCCCGCTGCGGCAAGGCGGCGTCGCTCCTGATCCGTAAGCCAGAGCGAAGCTCTCTCTCTCTCGATGAGCTCGTTCGGCGTGGGGTCATCTCGCGCGCGATTGCGACCTTCTTCCGACATTGCTTGTCGGGGCGGGTAAACATGCTGGTCGTTGGTGGGCACGACGGCTCCGCCGAACAGGTGCTGGCTGCTCTGGCTAGCGCGGCCGCCAGCGACTCGCGATTGGTTTGGGTAGGCAACGGCGTCGTCGGCCAATCCGACGTCGTCATCGACTTCGGGCTCGGCACGCGTGCGGAAGCGCGCCGCGCGCTGGCCGTGACGGCGGGCATCCCCGGGCTTCGTTTCGCTGCGCGGCTGACGCACCCGGAGGTGACGGTGGCTGTGACGGAAACGGTGGCAGCCGGCGCCGACGGAGTGCTGGCGCTGCGCCACGCCACCTCGTTGAAGCGGGCGCTAGTGCGGCTTGCCGCGGAGCTTGCCACCGAGCGTCCAGGGCTCGGCATACGCGCTGCGCGCGAGCTTCTGGTCGGCGCCTACGACGTCGTGGTCGAGGTCGCCCGGCTACGAGACGATCGCGTGCGTGTGCTGCGCATCGCCGAGCTCAGCAGCGTGGCGCACGACGAAATTCAGCTGCACGAGATCTTCAGCTTCGTTCCCGCTCGGACCGCCGCAGAAGGCGCCGTAGAAGGCACCTTCGCGCCCAGCGGCACAGTCCCCCAAATCGTCGAAGCTATGCGCGCCCGCGGCGAGAATCTCGACAGCTCATTGTTCTCGCGCCCTCCTTCGCGCTAGCGGAGCTAGCGCGAAGGAGTGTGTTTTTTCATTCGCGTTCGGGCGTGCCCGTGGTGCGTGGCGTCCCTCGCAACCCGTTAGATCGAGCGCGCCCGTCCCGCCGGTTTTCGTGAGTCTGCTCTCGCTTGCCGATCGTGATCTGCTGGTGCCAAAGGGCGGGTGGGGGCGATCCAGCTCGCGCTTTGCGCTCGCGTGTTTTGTATCGGAGCCTGCAGGGGGACGCTACTAAGCGCGCGCTTCTCGAACCCCCCAACTCTCGCTCCGCGGTCTTGGCGCTCTTGGCGGCCTTGGCGTTAAAAAGAAACCTGCCAGCCCACTCCCACGCCATCACGCTCGCGACGACGACTCAGCCGCTGTTAGGCCCGCGCTTCTGCGGCAACCTTGGCTTTTTCTTTTTCGACCTTTTTGCTCATCATTCGCTTTTTGAGGGCGGAGAGCTTATCGATCATGAGAACGCCGTTGAGGTGATCGTTCTCGTGCTGGATGGCGACGGCTAGGAGGCCCTCGGCTTCGAGCGTGAAGTCCTTGCCGTCCCGATCCAGCGCGCGCACTTTCACGCGCTCCGCGCGCTTGATCTCTTCCGTTGCGCCCGGAAAGGACAGGCAGCCCTCCTCCCAGACCTGCACGCCGTCGAGCTCGAGCAACTCGGGATTGATGAAGACTTTCAGGTCACTCGGCTCGTCCTCACTCGCCGTATCGATGACGAAAACTCGCAGTCCGACCCCGACCTGAACCGCTGCTAGCCCGCAACCCGGCGCGTCGTACATGGTCTCGGCCATGTCATCGACCAGCTTCTGAATTTCCCCCGTGACGACCGAAACTGGCTTCGCCGCCTCACGCAGGCGCGCGTCCGGGTACTGCAGAATCTCCAAAAGAGCCATTATCTCAACCTAACACTCGGCCCATGGACCGGCAAATCAGCTACTCCGACCCTGCTCACCCTCAGCCAATAATCTGACTTCCCCTGGGCTTCTTCGGGTACTTGATTGGCCCCCAAACGTAGGCGTCCCCGCCGCAGAGCTCCCAGCGCGGTGGATCGATGCGCGGGGCATCCGAGGGGTTCTCCGGCCCGGCCCAATCGACTGCTCCTGCTCTGCCACGCGGTCCGAGCAAGAGCGGAGCCACGAAGACGTGCAGCTCGTCCGGGAGCGCACTGGCAAGCAAGCTGCCCCCAAGCTCAGAGCCGCCCTCGCACATCACGCTCACTACCTCGCGCGTAGCCAGCTCGCGAAGCATGGTCGTCGGGTCACAACGCCCCTCCGCAGTCGGCGGAACGCGGATGATTCGCACACCGGCTGCCAAGAGCGCGTCTTCCTGAGCCTTGGATGCGGCGTTCGTCGTTACCACGCAGGTCGGGATTTGGGTCGCCGTTTGAACCACCTGCGCCGTGAGGGGAATGCGCAACTTGCTGTCAACAATCACGCGCACGGGGCTGCGTCCCGGCACGTCGCGCACGGTTAGTCTGGGATCGTCGGCCAGTACCGTATTCACCCCTACCATCACGGCGTCATGGGCGGCGCGCAGGCCTTGCACGCGTAGCCGTGACTCAGGACCCGTGATCCACTTCGAAGCGCCTGTGCGCGTCGCGATACGACCGTCGAGCGAGATGGCAAGCTTCAAGGTCAAGTAGCTGAGGCCCGAGGTGATGAACTTCGACCAGGCCTTAATCAAGACTTGGGCTTCGGTCTCGAGCACGTTCTCGACCACCTCAACGCCCGCGCCGCGCAGCCGTTCGAGGCCCCCACCTTGGACGCGCGGGTTCGGGTCGCGGCAGCCGATGACCACGCGCTTTATGCCCGCCGCTAGGATGGCGTCGACGCAGGGCGCCGTGCGGCCCTGGTGATTGCAGGGCTCTAGAGTGACGTATAAGGTTTGTCCGCGCGACTTTTCGCCTGCAAGCTTCAGGGCCACGCTCTCTGCGTGGTCCAGCCCGGTAGCTTCGTGAAAGCCTTCCGCGATGACCTGTCCCTGGGCGTCGGCGACCAGCGAGCCGACGTGCGGGTTGGGGGAGGGGTCGCCCTTCTCGCCCAGCGAAAGGGCTCGCTTCATCAGCTCCTGATCCTGGTCCTTCTTCATGGGGCGTCGCCTCGCGAGCGTACGAGCTTGCCCATCTCACTCATGAATTCGTCGATGTCGCGGAACGAACGGTAAACGCTAGCGAAGCGAACATACGCCACTTCGTCGAGTACTTTGAGCCGAGCCATGACGCGCTCACCAATCACCAACGACGAGATTTCTTTCTCACCACTCTCGCCGAGCTCGCGCTCGAGTTGCTCCGCGTGCTCTTCGAGCGTGTCGGCGGGAACCGGGCGTTTGTTGCAAGCGATGCGGAGGCTGCGCAGGATTTTTTGACGATCGAAGGCTTCGCGCTGACCGTCTTTTTTCACGACGGCCGGCAGCGTTTGCTCGACCCGCTCGTAAGTGGTGAAGCGGCGCTTGCAGCCATCGCACTCGCGGCGACGCCAAGTCACGGTTCCGCCGGCGACGAGCCGGGAGTCCACGACCCGGCTCTCCATTTCACGGCAGTAGGGGCACTGCATCGAAGGGACCGGTGGGGGCAGCCCGGAGCTAGCCCTCGAACGCGGAGAAGATCAACGTGGCGTTGGTTCCTCCGAAGCCGAACGAATTGCTCATCGCTCGCTTGATGCGGCGTTCGCGAGCCTTGTTCGGCACGAAATCCAAGGGGCACTCGGGGTCGGGGTCGTCGAGGTTGATCGTGGGTGGGATGACGCCGGTCTCGATGGCTTTGATGCACACGGCGGCTTCCACCGCTCCAGCGGCGCCGAGCAGGTGTCCCATCATGCTCTTGGTGGAGCTCACCCAAAGCTTCTTGTCGAGCGCGTGACTGCCGAAGATCTTGGCGACGGCCTTGGCCTCTTCCATGTCGCCCACCGGAGTGGAGGTCCCGTGCGCGTTGATGTAGTCGATTTGTTCGGGATTCAGCTTGGCATCCTTCAGGGCCATTTGCATGGCGCGGGCAGCCTGAGCATGCTCCGGAGCGGGCTTCGTGATGTGGTACGCGTCGCTGGTCGCCGCGTAGCCGGTGACCTCCGCGAGAATGCGTGCACCGCGCTTCTTTGCGCGGCTGAGGCTTTCGAAGATCAGAGTGCCGGCACCCTCGCCGCAAACGAAGCCGTCTCGACCTTTGTCCCAGGGCCGGCTGGCACGCTCCGGCTCGTCGTTGCGACGACTGAGCGCAAACATGGCGCCGAACCCAGCAATTCCGATCGGTGTGATGGTGGCTTCCGCGCCGCCGGCGATCATCACCTCGGTGTCTCCCCGCTGCATCATGCGCAGCGCTTCGCCCATCGCGTGGGCGCTGGAGGAACAGGCGCTCGTGTGCGCCAGGCTGGGCCCTCGCAGGCCGAACGCGATCGATACCTGACCCGCTGCCATGTTCGCGATAAGCGACGGGATGAAATAGGGGCTCACCTTGCCCGGACCCTTGTTGACTAGGGTCATCGTGCAACGCTCTAGATTCTCGAGACCGCCGAGCCCGACGCCGATGAACACACCAGCGAGGTCGCGCTCTTCCTCGGTCAGATTGAGGTCGGCCTGCTCCAGAGCCATCCGGGTTGCCGCAATGGCGAAGGGGATGAAGCGCGAGACCTCCTTGATCTTCTTCTTCTCCATGAACGCGGCAGGATCGAAGTCTTTGACCTCCGCCGCGATGCGGGTCGTGAACTGTTCCGTAGCGTCAAACTGCGTGATCGGTCCGACGCCGCTCCGGCCATTGACCAGAGACTGAAAACTAGCGTCAGTGCCAACTCCGTTGGGAGTTACCAGACCAATTCCTGTGACGACGATCCGCTCCATTTGCTCCTCAGCTGCCTAGCGCTGGCCACGGCCGGCGCCAGTGGGGCCGTGGGGCGCATTGCTGCGCCCCACGGAGCTGCTCAACCCGCCAGGTGCTTCTCGATGTAGTCCACGGCATCCTGAACCGAGCGAATCTTCTCGGTATCCTCGTCCGGGATGTCGATTTCGAAGGCTTCTTCGAAAGCCAATACCAACTCGACTAAGCCGAGTGAGTCGGCTCCCAGGTCGTCGATGAACGTGGACTCCGGCTTGATGTCCTTCTCGTCTACGTCGAGCTGCTCTTTGATGATCCGCTTTACTTCGGCGGTTACGTTCCGACCTTCAGCCATGATGCCTCCAGGGGCGCCTCCTACCAGAGAGGTCGCCCCATTTGCAGGGATTTTTTCGAACCTCGGGCGTAAAGCCCAAACTTTACATGTAGATGCCGCCGTTTACGCGCAGCGCTTGCCCGGTAATATAGCCGGCTTCGTCAGATGCCAAGTAGACCACAGCGGCCGCGATTTCTTCCGGCTTTCCGGTGCGGGCCAGGGGAATGGCGGCGGAGATGGCCGTCTTCTGCTCGTCCGTCAGGCCCAAAGTCATGTCCGTATCGATGAAACCGGGAGTGATCGCGTTGACCGTGATGGACCGTGAGGCGAATTCGCGCGCGAGCGACTTGGTGACGCCCAAGAGGGCCGCCTTCGAGGCAGCGTACGCGGTTTGACCCGCGCTGCCCATCTCGCCGACTACGCTCGACAAGAAGATGATGCGACCGGCCTTGGCGCGCATCATGACCTTGAGCGCCGCACGCGCGCTCGCGACCGAGCCTTTCACGTTCACGGAAAGGATGCGGTCGAAATCTTCATCCTTGAGCCGCAGCAGCAAGGCGTCGATTGAGATGCCGGCGCTAGCCACCAGAATATCCAGCCGATTCAGACGCTTGGCCAGCTCGGCGATCGCCTTCTCGGCGGACTCGCCATTGCCGACGTCGAACTGGGCAATCTCGGCCTTGCCGCCGGCTTTCTCGATGTGCTCCGCCACTTCGCGCGCGGCAGCTTCGTTACTCACGTAGTTCACGACGACGTAAGCGCCCTGCTGACCGAGCGCGATCGCTGCGGCACGACCAATACCGCGCGAGCCACCGGTTACGAGTGCGATTTTGCCGGTAAGATCGAACATTCGGAGGCAGGTTTCGAGAAAAGCGCGGGCAAAAAGCCAGCGAGCGCGCGGTTTAGCACGGCGTTGTCATTGCCAAGCGGGAAATGTCTTACGCGGCGCGTTGCCCGGCTGGCTTTTGCCGTCGTCCTAGCCCAAAAAATTCGCGACGCCGGCAGCACTCGCGCCATCCCCGACCGAAAGCACGCTGACCCGCTTGTCGATTCGCTTGGCCAAACCGGCCAGTACCTTGCCAGGACCGAGCTCGAGCGCGTGGCTAACGCCAGCGTCGGCGAGCGCTAGCATCGTTCGGTCCCACAACACGGGCGAATCCACCTGGCGCACCAAGAGGTCGGCCACGCGTCTAGGGTCGCTATTGGGTGAGCCCTCCACGTTCGGAAGGACCGGGAAGGCGAGGGGCCCCGGCTGCACCGCTGCCAGCGCCTCCTTCATGCGCGCCGCGGCGGGAGCCATGAGCGCGCAGTGAAACGGCGCGCTCACATTGAGCTGGATGGCCTTCAGCTTGCGCTCGGTCGCTAGCGCACAAGCACGGGCCACGGCCGTCTTGTGCCCGGAGATCACGATTTGACCTGGCGCGTTGAAGTTGGCGCAGGCGACCACTTCGCCCAGCGCGGCGTCCCGGCAGAGCGCTTCCACGCTGGCCGGGTCTCCACCCACGATGGCCGCCATCCCACCCAGGCCCTCCGCTACTGCCTCTTGCATGGCCTGCCCCCGCAGGTGGACGAGCCGCACCGCGTCTTCCAGCGTGAGGCAACCGGCCGCCACTAGCGCGCTGTACTCACCGAGCGAATGACCCGCGGCAAAGTCCGGCGCTAGCAGCGTCGGCATCGTTGCTCTTACGGCCGCCAGAGCGGCGATGCTCGCGGCGACGATGGCGGGCTGCGCGTGCTTCGTGAGCGTTAGCTCGGCCTCGGGTCCCTCGAAGCACAAGCTAGTGAGGGACCAACCGAGGGCGGCGTCGGCGCGCTGCCAGATTTCACGGGCCGCGCTCGAGCTTTCGTGAAGCTCGCGGCCCATACCGACGTGCTGCGTACCTTGACCGGGGAAAAGCCATGCAGACTTCAAACGGAGCTCCTTCGGCGACCAGCCTTGGCGATGTTGCGCTCAGACGCGCACGAGCGCGCTCGCCCAGGATATGCCAGCACCCAACGCGCACATCAAGACGGTGTCGCCCTTGTCGATGCGTCCGTCGCGGAGCGCCTCATCGAGCGCAATCGGAATGGATGCGCTGGAGGTATTACCGTAGCGCTCGATGTTCAGCACGAAGCGGTCGAGAGGAATATCCAATCGCTGCGCCACCTGCGAAATGATCCGCAGGTTGGCCTGGTGTGGGACCACCCAGCGCACCGCAGAGGCAGCGAGACCCGCCTGTTCGAGCGCGGAGCGGGAGGCGCTGGTTAGGTTCTTGACCGCGACCTTGAAGATGTCGGGCCCCACCATGTGCACCTTGTCGCGGTTGCTCGCCAGCGACTCGGCGGTCAGGCGTTCCTTGCTGCCGCCTCCCGGAATGCACAGCGAGCCGACCAACGTGGCATCCGTATACAGCTTCGTGGAGAGCACGCCCGCGCCGTCGCCCGTGGCGGGACCGAGCACCGCCGCGCCCGCGCCGTCCCCGAACAGGACGCACGTGGTGCGGTCTTTCCAGTCCAGGATGCGACTGAGCAGCTCCACGCCAACGATGAGCACATGCTTCTGAGAGCCGGACCGAATGAATTGATCGCCGATCGACATCGCGTACAAGAAGCCAGCACACGCCGCCGAAACGTCGAATGAAGGGATGGGGCCTGCGCCGAGCTTGTGTTGGAGCAGGGCCGCACACGCCGGCATCGGCTGATCGGGCGT
>Ga0163144_10024825_pt1 | contig 11741 bp, 11 predicted proteins | sample OliLak19BULKMAT1_FD_123175 | JGI IMG/M metagenome (GOLD analysis project Ga0163144, IMG submission 123175) | Freshwater microbial mat bacterial communities from Lake Vanda, McMurdo Dry Valleys, Antarctica - Oligotrophic Lake LV.19.BULKMAT1 | ecosystem: Environmental > Aquatic > Freshwater >... | reverse complement strand
TCGGATATTGCCACCATGCTACCCGTGCAAAATCCTACAATCAAGATATCTCCTCCTTGAAACTATAAATTCTAAAGAAGAACTTTTACACAGAACTTGAGCAAACTCCCGATGCTCTGATTCAGCAAGTGTTGGATTTCCTGTGCTTCCTCAAACTCAAGCACCCCACTCCTCCCAACGCTCTCCCCTCGATGACCGTTGCCTTGCAACATCTCCAGTGCTTAAGCAACATTAGCCGTCACCCACCCTCCATTGATGCCGTGGAACTAAGTCGCCTCAGCCGCATCGACCTCGAACACCAGAGCATCCTGTAAAGCAATGGCCATTGTGCTAGATGCCAACCTCTTGATCGTCTTAGTGAGTGGAGATCCGCGTCGCGAGCAGGTTCTCGCCCAAATGACCGCATGGTTGCAACAAAATACCCCTCTCCATGCGCCCCATTTGCTGCCCTGCGAGGTAGCAAATGCCCTTACCAGAGCGATCGCAGGGGGTCAGTTCTCAAGAGCAGATTTGGTGATTCATTATCACTGTGTTCAACTTCGCTGAGTCGTTCCCCTATTTCTTAGGAAGCATGAATTGCTCAGAGAACAGGTAGAGAAAGCCATTTTTGGCAATGGGAATTTGGAGCAGGATATTGGCATTTAGAAACGTTGTCTCAAAACTCGTTGAATTTCTTAATTTTGGAATACGGAGAGTCAGTGGGAAGCTTGATAGTTATGACTTTAGAGCTATAAGCCGTGTCTTAGGAATGCTGTTAACTAAACCAGCGTTTTTGAGACAGTGGCAACTGGCACATCTTCCAAACGGCAAAGTTCATCTTCGTTTTTGATTCATTTTTGAGCCAGGTGAATATCTAGAACATTCAAACTGGACTAAGTATTTATACTCTTAGCAGATGACTTAATTGAGTGAACTACGGGCAAACTCATGACGATCGCCCGTGGTCAATGCCAAGATGATGGGAACCCTGAGTATGACACCTGCCATATTTCTAAGTAGCTATGGCATCAGCGAATCAAAACCCCGAACAACAAGCCCGCGATCGCATTGATGCCTTCTTAACCCAAGCAGGCTGGATTGTGCAGCCCAAAAGTAAGATTAATCTGAATGCGGGTCTGGGTGTTGCGGTACGGGAATACCAGACGGATGCGGGACCCGCTGACTATGTGTTGTTTGTGGATCGGCTACCCGTCGGTGTGATTGAAGCCAAGCGGGAAGAGGAAGGGCATCGCCTCACCATCGTGGAGGAACAGTCTAGCGAGTATGCCGATAGCAAGCTCAAGTACCTCAACAATCAGCCTCTACCGTTTATTTACGAGAGTACCGGCATTCTCACCCGCTTTACCGATCGTCGTGACCCCAAACCGCGATCGCGTCCGGTCTTTGCGTTCCATCGCCCTGAGACGTTTCAAGCCTGGTTAACCCAGGATAAATCACTCAGAACACGGCTGTTAGATCTGCCCGTTCTGCCAACTAAGGGGCTAAGAGACTGCCAGATTCGCGCCATCAATAACCTGGATCAGTCGTTCAAAGCGGCTCGTCCGCGTGCCCTGATTCAGATGGCTACCGGGAGCGGCAAGACGTTCACCTCCATCAACTTTATCTATCGCCTGTTGAAGTTCGCCAAAGCGAAGCGAGTCTTGTTCCTGGTGGATACCAAGAACCTGGGCGAACAGGCAGAGCAGGAGTTTATGTCCTATACGCCCAACGATGATAATCGCAAGTTCACCGAACTCTACTCGGTGCAGCGGTTGAAGTCGAGCTATGTGGCAACCGATAGCCAGGTTTGTATCTCCACGATTCAGCGGCTCTACTCCATTCTTAAAGGAGAAGAGTTAGATGACCAGGCAGAGGAAGCGAACCCGAACGAACTGGTGCAGCCCAAAGCCCCAATGCCAGTGGTATACAACGATCGCCTGCCCATCGAGTTTTTTGACTTCATTGTGATCGATGAATGCCATAGATCGATCTACAACGTCTGGAAGCAGGTGCTGGACTATTTTGATGCGTTTCTGATTGGGCTGACGGCAACGCCTGACAAACGCACCTTTGGCTTCTTTGATGAAAATGTGGTGAGCGAATACACCCACGAGCAAGCGGTTATCGACGGGGTGAATGTGGGCTATCTGCCCTACATTATCGAGACCGAGATTACAAAGGATGGGAGCCGTCTGGTTGCCAGGGAGTATGTGGAAAAACGGGAGAAGCTGACCCGTACCCAGCGCTGGGCGCAACTGGATGAGGAGGTGACGTATTCGGGACGGCAATTGGATCGGCAGGTGGTGAACCCCAGTCAGATTCGCAATGTGATTCGTGCCTTTCGGGAGAAGCTGCCGGAGATTTTTCCCAATCGGCAGGAAGTGCCGAAGACCTTGATTTTTGCTAAGGATGACAGTCATGCCGATGACATCATCACGGTCGTGCGGGAGGAGTTTGGGGAGGGGAATGCCTTTTGCAAGAAGGTGACCTATAAAGCTGTGGAAGACCCCAAGTCGGTGCTGGCGCAGTTGCGGAATGATTATTACCCTCGGATTGCGGTGACGGTGGATATGATTGCCACGGGCACGGATGTCAAGCCGCTGGAGTGCTTGCTGTTTATGCGGGATGTGCGATCGAAGAACTACTTTGACCAGATGAAAGGTCGGGGCACGCGCACCCTCGATATGGATGCGTTGCAGAAGGTGACCCCCTCTGCTCAAACGGCTAAGACCCATTTTGTGATTGTCGATGCGGTGGGGGTGACAAAGACCCTGAAGACGGACACGCGGGCGCTGGAGCGCAGGCCCTCTGCTGCCATCAAAGACTTGATGATGGGCGTGATGATGGGGGCAGAGGATGAGGATGCGTTTTTGTCGTTGGCGAGTCGGCTGACTCGGCTAGAGCGCCAGATGACCCCGAAAGAGCAAAGTAAGCTTCAGGAGTTGTCGGGCGGCAAGAGCGTCAGAGAGATTGCGGCGGCATTGCTGGATGCCTACGACCCGGATGTAATTTTAGACAAGGCGATCGCCACTCATCAACTATCTGCAACGGAAGTGCCGACAGAGGGACAGATAGAAGCGGCTCAAAAAGCCCTGATTCGGGCGGCATCTGGCATCTTCACCGGGGAACTGGTGGACTATGTGGACAATGTGCGGAAGATTCATGAGCAGATTATTGACACGGTGAACCTCGATCGCGTCACCTTTGCTGGGTGGGATCAGGAAGCGAAGGATCAGGCGCAGGCGCTGATTCAAGACTTTACCCAGTTTATTGAAGCGAATAAGGACGAAATTACAGCACTGCGGATTTTTTACAATCAGCCTTACCAGCTCAGAACCATCACCTATCAAATGGTGCAGGAGGTGCTAGATATTCTGAAGATGCAGAAGCCCAACCTGGCTCCATTGCGGGTATGGCAAGCCTATGAACAGATCGAACAGGTGAACGGTAAAAACCCAATTAGTGAACTGGTGGCGCTGGTATCGTTGATTCGGCGAGTAGTGGGGATGGATGCCACGCTCACCAACTACGAAGCAACGGTGAACCGGAACTTTCAGGATTGGGTGTTTCGCAAGCAGGCAGGAGCGCTGAAGTTTAGTGAAGCGCAGGTGGAGTGGCTGCGGATGATGAAGGACTACATCGCCACTTCGTTTCACCTGGAGGCAGAGAATCTGGAGTATGAGCCGTTTGGCATGGGTGGAACCATTCGGATGTATGACCTGTTTGGCGATGAGATGGATACAATCATTCAGGAGTTGAATGAAGCATTGGCGGCATAATAGGGAGTAGCGCTAGCCATAACCAGGTGGGCGGTCAGATCACTGGTGATTTGAGGTGAAATAAATGACTCAACTACTCGAACAACCAACTGGACAACGACTGATCCACAGTGGACATACCTGGGAGCAGTTTAAGCTGATCCAAAAGGGCTTTGAATGTTTTCCAGGGGTCAGATTAGCCTATTACAAGGGGACGGTTGAAATTCTGACGCCGGGACGCGATCACGAGATATTTGCGAGCTTCATTGGCTATTTGGTGATGACGTTTATGCTAACCAAGGGCATTCGGTTTAAACCCACCCGCTCAATGACTCAAGAAAAAGCCGGAGTGGTGTCTGTGCAAGCCGATGAATCGTATTGCATTGGCGAGGCAAGTGTGAGTGAATCTAGAGCAATTCCTGATCTGTCGATTGAGGTGGTATTTAGTAGCGGTGGCGAAGCTAAGTTGGCTCGGTATCAAGCCCTGGGAGTTAGGGAGGTCTGGTTTTGGGAGGATGGGGTTTTCAGTCTGTACCATCTTCAAGTGGGCGGCTATCAACGGATCGATCGCAGTCAACTGCCAGGGTTAGAATCTCTGGATATTGGGTTGCTGAGTCGCTGTGTGATGATGGCTGAAACCGATGAAGGAAAGGCTGTGGCAGAGTTTCGGCAGGCGATCGAGTAGGAACGGTCAGCATGGATGTGATGGCGATCGCAAAAATTAAGGAGTCCTGAGACGTATGAATGCAGCCGATAAACTCTATGAACTGGTGAAAGCGTTGCCAGAGGATCAAGTAGCAGAGCTTTTAGACTTTGCTGAGTTTTTGCTGCAAAAGCGATCGCGCCAAGCATCTTCCGAAGCTGTCAATGGTACTGAATCTCCTCAAAAAAGACCGTTATCTACCTACGCCGGAATTTTGAAAGACTCACCCACTTTTCAGGGAGACCCAGTAGAGATTCAAAGGCAATTGCGGAATGAGTGGGATTAAATTTCTTCTGGATACAAATTTTATTTTGGCGATTTTGAATGAACAAGATTCTGTCGTTCAGCTAATGTCAAACCGAGCAATTGATGATGCAGACTGTGCCTGTAGCTCAATTACTCGGATAGAACTACTAAGCTTTCCCAAAATTACATCCTAGGATATTGATATTATCGATAGTTTTTTGGGTCGTCTTCAGTACATCCCCTTCTCACTTGAGATCGAGAATGCAGCGATTTTGATTCGACGACAATACAAATTAAAATTGCCCGATGCTGTTATTGCCGCTTCTGCCAAATGCTTAAAGCTAGAACTGTTGACCTTAGATCAGCAGTTTGCAAATCGGATGCAAGAAATTGAAATGAACGCAGAGTGACAGGTGACGAATGACGGAAGGGAACGGAGAAGTTAGGGAATTACCGAAGGGATGGATTTGGGCAGAACTTGAAAAACTATGTTCAAAGATTACAGATGGCTCTCATGCTCCTCCTCAAAAACAAGAGCATGGCTTACCAATGCTCAGTGCCAAAAATATTCAGAATGATTCAATCAATTTTGAGGGCATTCGCTATATCACCGAAGCTGAATTTGAGAAAGAATGTGCAAGAGCAAATATAGAAGAAAATGATGTATTACTAACTATCGTAGGAACAATCGGAAGGACAACTATTGTCAGGCATGGATTACCAAAGTTTACTTTGCAACGGAGTGTGGCTTTACTAAAACCTGTCTTGATTAACTCAAAGTATCTATCATTTTCGTTCAGGCATCTACACTTCCAGAAGCTGTTAATGCAGAAAGCTAAAGGGACAGCACAAAAAGGAGTCTACCTTAAAACCTTACAAAACTTACAAATTCCTCTTGCTCCTCTGTTTGAACAAAATCGGATTGTTGAGAAAATAGAGGAGTTATTTTCTGATGTGGATCAGGGTGTTGAAAGCCTGAAAACGGCGCAGAAGCAGCTCAAGGTTTATCGTCAGGCGGTGTTGAAGTGGGCGTTTGAGGGGAAGCTGACCGAGGCATGGCGATCGCAGCAACCCACCCTCAAAACGGGGGAAGCGTTGTTGGCTCAAATCAAGGCGGAGCGAGAAAACCGCTATCAGCAACGGTTGGCAGAGTGGGAGGAGAAAGTTAGGGAATGGGAGGCGATCGGGAAGGTAGAAAAGAAGCCTACTAAACCTCAGAAACTTAAAGAATTACCACCGCTAACTGAATCTGAATTAGCTGAACTACCGGAACTTCCCAAAGGTTGGTGCTGGATAAAACTTGGAGAATTAACCTTATCTGTCAAAGACGGCCCTCACTACAGCCCTCAATACGTTGATGATGGTATTCCATTTATAACAGGCGGAAATGTTCGACCAGAGGGAGTTGATTTTGAAAATGTTAAATATATTAGCCATGAACTACATCAAGAACTCAGTAAAAGATGTAAGCCTGAAGTAGGAGATATCTTGTATACCAAAGGCGGGACAACAGGCATAGCTAGAGTTAATACATACACATATGACTTTAATGTCTGGGTTCATGTTGCTGTCTTGAAAATCGTTAAGTCAGTCGAGCCATTCTTTTTACAACATTCTTTAAATTCATCTTTCTGTTATTCTCAATCACAGAAATATACTCATGGTGTGGGTAATCAAGATCTGGGATTAACAAGAATGATAAATATCGTGGTAGCGATTTGTAGTGAGAGTGAACAAGAGGAGGTAGTCAAAGAAATTGATACCTATCTTTCTGTCTGCGACCAACTTGAAGCCACCATTATCGAAAACCTGCAAAAAGCTGAGGCATTGCGGCAGAGCATCCTGAAGCAAGCCTTTGAAGGCAAACTTGTGCCGCAAGACCCCAACGATGAGCCAGCCGAGAAGCTACTAGAGCGCATCCGAGCGGAGCGGCAGGAAAAGGAACCACAAAAAACTTCAAAACCGTTGAGATAGTTAAGTCTTGAGGGTTTATGACCCTGAGTGAATTGAAATCATTTACCATAAAAACACTCTGCAACCTCCCTTGCCTTCACTTGTCCTATGGTCAAGTCTGATCTTTACCGCCTGCCCACCAGCGACGAGCTACCCGACTCCGACGATCTCCCTGTGGATAACGAAGACCAGAACTTAATTCCCAACGTCCTGCTATTCCTCCTCAAAGTGCTGTGGGCACAGCGCACAGACTGGTATTTTGGCGCAGATATGGGCATCTACCACACCACTGGGGCACATCCGCGAGTGCCCATTGTGCCCGATGGCTTTTTAAGCTTGGGAGTCGAACGGCGCAAGGGCGGCAAATCTCGCCGAAGCTACATTACCTGGGAAGAAAACGGCGTGGTGCCGATCCTCACCTTGGAAGTCGTCTCCTGGTCGCCCGGTGGTGAATATGACGAAAAACTAGACATCTACCGCAAACTGGGCGTTTTGTACTACGTCATCTACAACCCTGAATTTTGGCAGCGCGACAGACACCAACCCTTCGAGGTCTACAAACTGATTGACGGCGACTATCAATTGCAGCTTGGCGAACCCTTTTGGATGCCCGAAATTGGCTTAGGCATAGGGCGCTTTCAGTCTACAACGGGTGGCATTCCCCAAGAACTCCTATGCTGGTTTGATGCCCAAAGCAAACGCTACCTCACCCCAGAAGAACGAGCAGAACGGGCAGAACGTTTAGCCGAACGGCTGCGAGAATTAGGCGAAGACCCCGATCAACTTTAATCTATGACTACTCAAGCGATCGTCTCTAAAGTTTGGAGCTTCTGTAACACCCTACGCGATGACGGCGTGGGCTATGGCGACTACCTGGAGCAGTTGACCTACCTGCTGTTCCTCAAAATGGCAGACGAATACAGCCGCCCGCCCTACAAGCGACCCTCCGGCATTCCAACGGCATACAACTGGAGCAGCCTCATCACCAAACGCGGCGCTGAACTCGAACGCCACTACCTCAAAGTCCTGCAAGAACTCAGCAACGAGAAAGGCATCCTGGGGCAGATCTTCACCAAAGCCCAAAACAAAATTCAAGACCCGGCCAAGCTGTCCAAGATCATCGACCTGATCGACAAAGAAAGCTGGGTACGCATGGGAGCCGATGTCAAAGGCGAAATCTACGAAGGACTGCTAGAGAAAAACGCCGAAGATACCAAAAGCGGCGCGGGTCAATACTTCACCCCTCGTGCCCTCATCTGGGCAATGGTGGAATGTATTCGCCCCGAACCCATGAAGGCGATCGCCGACCCGGCCTGCGGTACGGGCGGCTTTTTCCTGGCAGCCTACGATTTTCTGGTCAAAAACTACAAGCTCGATAAAGAGCAATCCCAATTCCTTAAAGACCAGACATTTCGGGGCCATGAGATCGTGCAGAGCACCCGCCGCCTCGCATTGATGAATATGTTTCTGCACAACATTGGCGACATCACCGGGGAATCCATGATTTCGTCTCAGGATGCGCTGATCGCTTCTAGCCCCGAAAGCTTCGATTACGTGCTGGCAAATCCGCCCTTTGGCAAAAAGAGCAGCATGACTTTCACCAATGACGAAGGCGAGCAGGAGGAAGAAGACCTCACCTATAACCGTCAGGACTTCGACGCGACTACCTCAAACAAGCAGCTAAATTTTGTGCAGCATATCCGCACCATGCTCAAAACGACCGGAAAGGCAGCCGTTGTCCTGCCCGATAACGTCCTCTTTGAAGGTGGAGCCGGAGAGAAAGTCCGCAAAAAGCTGCTGGAGAAAACAGACCTACACACTATCCTGCGCCTGCCCACCGGAGTTTTCTACAAGCAAGGCGTTAAAGCCAACGTCCTCTTCTTCGACAACAAGCCTGCCGCCAAAGATCCCTGGACAAAGGAAGTCTGGTACTACGATTTCCGCACCAACATCCACTTCACGCTCAAGAAAAACCCGATGCGGAAGGACGACTTACAGGACTTCATCGCCTGCTATCACCCCCAGAATCGCTTCCAGCGGCAGGAAGCCTGGTCAGACTCCAACCCCGAAGGACGCTGGCGCAAGTTCACCTACGACGACCTGATCGCCAGAGATAAAACCAGTCTGGATATCTTCTGGCTCAAAGACAATAGCCTTACGGATTTAGACAACCTGCCCGACCCGGACGTATTGGCAACCGAAATCGTCGAGAATTTGGCAGCAGGGCTAGAGAACTTCAAGGCGATCGCCGCGACCTTGAACCAGCGCTGAGCCGTTGAGCAAAGAAGCGCTGGCCAAGCATCTATTCAGTATTGCTTGCCTTTGCTATTGATTTGCAGATTTACAGAAATCATTATCTACAGAAATCATTATTTAATGATTTACTCAATTCCCTCCAGCAGCTTTGCAATCTGTTCTGGTCCCGGAAGTTGCCCTTGCAACTCTTGGGGTAACGCAGAGAAAGTGTTGTAGGTTGCGACCCCGATTGGTTTCGTTGCATCCTTCAGAGCATACTCAACGGTCGTCTTGTCCTTCGACTTGCACAGAATAATGCCGATGGGCGGGTTCTCATACGGCATCCGCATCTTGTCGTCTAACACCGCCAGATAAAACTGCATCTTACCGACGTACTCCGGTTCAAACGCTCCAATCTTGAGGTCGATCGCCACTAGGCAACGGAGGGCACGATGGTAGAGCAAGAGATCGATATAGTACTCTCGATTTCCGACCTCTAGCCGGTGCTGGCTGCCGATAAAGCTAAACACCCCTCCCATTTCCTGTAAGAAGGGCTGCACCTTTGCCAGGATCGCCGTCTCTAGCTGGCGCTCGGAATGTTCCTCTCCCAGTTCCAGGAAGTCAAACACGTAGTCATCTTTCACCGCCAGTTTCGCCTGGTTGCGGTAGTCGTCTGCGATCGCTGCCTCAAAGTTCGTTTGATTCAGCAAGGTCTTTTCATAGCTCTGATTTTCAATCTGGTGCGTCAGGACATTCTTAGTCCACCCGAATTTGCGGGTCATGCGGATATAAAACTCCCGTTCCAGGTCGTCTTTGCACTTCTCCATAATGATCAAGTTATGAGTCCAGCTAATTTCTGCCACCAATGGTGTCAGTTTTTCATTGGCGTGATAAGTCAGGTAAAAGTCCCGCATCCTCCAGATGTTACGGGATGAAAAACCACTGATACCAGGGAACTCTGCTCGCAGGTCTTTGGCAAGCTGTTCGACGATCGACTTACCCCACGTCGCACCTTGCTACCGTTCAACAATCAATTCACCAATGTCCCAATACAGAACAATTAGCTCTTTATTGACCGCCTTAAGGGCTGCATATTGGGCTGAGCGAATGCGCTGCTTTATTTCTCCCAGCAGCTGCCCATATTCTGCGACCAACTCACTCACCCTATTCACCTCGTTTCTGTGTTTACTGAATTCTGTAAATCTATATTTACTGAATTCAGTAAATATATTTATGTCCAAGCTTATCCAGGGCAACTCTCACAGACCATAATCTGCCGTAATGAGCCACCATCTTTGCTGTATTTCAGTATTTACAGAAATACGTAGATACTTAATTCTGTAAATAATGGTTAGCTTTGCGCTCCATAGTGCTCTTCCAATAGCTCTCGCAGCAAGTCCACCATCGTTACGCCCTCGGTAGTTGCCTTCAGTTTGATCGCCTTGTGCAAGCTTTCAGGAATATCTAGGGTGAGGCGCTTAATTTTCTCTGGCTTCGTTTCTGCTTCCGATACCAACGGGTGCTCCGTCTCAACTAGGGCCTCTCGGTTTGTTACCCATTCTTCAAGATCTACAGGTTTGTCTACGGTACCTGGCTTGCGACCAAAGCTAACTTTTTTGCCTGCCATCTTCTTAAACTCCTAAGCTCAAAATTTCTTCGGTTAATGCGAGAATCTCCTTCGCAGCTGCCCCATTAGGGTCAGTATCAAGCACAGTGCCTCCGATAGCGGCAGACTCCGCGAAACTCACACGCTGGCTAATGACCGTCTTCAGAACAGGAATGAGGTACTCTGCCAGTGCATTGCCCACATCCCGCCCAATTGCTGTATTTACGATTCTACGATTAATTACAAATACAGATTTAAGATTTTCCTTAAATACAGAAGCTTCTCGAATCAGCTTGATCACTTCATCGGCTGCCCACACATCATATGGACTGGGCTGAATGGGGACCACAACTAAATCTGACGCAATGATGGCAGAGCGAGCTAGTTCTGAGACGCGGGGTGGACCATCGATCACTACATGGTCATAGTCCTTGGCAAGGGGAGGCAAGTCTCGGTGGAGCGTGGGTCGATCAAGTCCAATGACTGAAAAGGGCGGTTTGTCACTGCGTGCTGCTGCCCAGTCACGAGCAGAACCTTGTGGGTCAGCATCAACTAACAAAACCCTTGCTCCTTTAAGTGCCAGTGCATGGCTAATATGGATGGCAAGAGTCGTCTTGCCTACTCCCCCCTTCTGATTTTGAATAGAAATTTTCATGGTTTGCAGAAGCCATTATTTACAGAAAACCTGATTTGCTTTTTTACAGGCTTACAGAAATAAAGATAGCTCAAACCGGACTAAAATTCTTATGCCATTCGCCTCTTTGCTTAAATCTCGATTTCTGTTTTTGCTGATTTACAGAAATCTGTAAGGACACTGATGTAAGGCAATGGCTAAACCTAACGGGATTGTACCAACCCCCCGTTTAACTTTGATAGGGAAAAAAGGCTCAGGAGTCTGATCTTGTCGTGCCACTTCTGCGACCGGGGCAGTTAACCACGATCGTCTGTAGGCTCCACCCCGAGCGGTGAAACCAGCAGCGGACGAGCAGCCGAAAGCGGGCAGGAAAGCGATCGCTCGCCTGCGTTGGAGTGCAGTCACCGCAGTAGGGCTAATGTCTACACCGATTCCTGGTCAAACGGCAGTGCCAACGGGTCACGCCCCGACAGTCGCTGCTGTTTCTGCGCGATTTCCACCTGCCGTCTCACCTTGACCTGGTTTAACACCTGTTTGATATAAGCAATCCCCTCCTCCTGAGTCATATTTTGGGGTTCTGAGTGGCTCAAATCCCCTGTGGGAGCGCTATTACACCCGATCGCCCCT
>Ga0163144_10024823_pt1 | contig 11742 bp, 11 predicted proteins | sample OliLak19BULKMAT1_FD_123175 | JGI IMG/M metagenome (GOLD analysis project Ga0163144, IMG submission 123175) | Freshwater microbial mat bacterial communities from Lake Vanda, McMurdo Dry Valleys, Antarctica - Oligotrophic Lake LV.19.BULKMAT1 | ecosystem: Environmental > Aquatic > Freshwater >... | reverse complement strand
GAATTATTTCATGTCCTCTGCTACAAGGAGGGACAGGCTTTGAATGGTTTTCCGGATCAGTTTTGCTCCTCTGACTGCCAGAGTGTTGTCTCTTCAGATTCGCGGTGTTTTCCGCATGGCTTCTGTTCTGAATTCTAAGAGCATCTCGTGATCCATATCTTTTGCATCCATGGGGAACAGTGTTTTGAAATTCTCCTCTTCGACAAAGAAGGTTTGCACTTCCGACAGGATATTCGCCTCCAACTTTTTGTCCTTGAGTGGTTTGCTGTTTCCGATTTTGTCGACTAGTGTGTAGCAGCTCCGTGTGGCGGGGGCTTTTGCATTGATTGGCTTGATTGCGTGTGGTTGCACTGAGAAGTCCACTTGTTTCTTTTTGTTTTTGTTCTTTTTGTTTGCATTTCCTTTGTTGCCGCTGTTGGGTTTTTGGTTTGTAGCATCGTCTGTTTGGTTTGTGTTGTCCCCTCCTCCTTTCTTTCATTTGCCTTTGTTGCCGCTGTTGGGTTTGGGCGTGGTTGGGGTAGATTTGGCTTGTTTGGCTTTCGTTTTTCCTTTTCCTTTGTTGCTGCTGTTGGGTTTGGTCAGGGCTGGGGTGGCTTCGGTTTCTGGTTTGGCCTCGTCTTCTGGTAGACGTGGGCCTCTTCCTAGTTTTGGAGGGGAGGCTACTCCTTCTGCACCTGGATTCTGGGTTTTCTCTCTTTGGGAGACGCTTCTGGCTTTTTTATGCTGCTGTTGGCAATGTTGGCTTCGGTTTTTCAGGTTTTTTCTCCGTTGCCACGTTCGGATGGATCGTATGGTTTGGGTTGTCCCTTTCCATTGGACTTCCTACCTTTCTTGCTGCTTTCGTAGTCGTCGTATCGGTTTTCTTCTGCCTGGCCGGTGTGGATTCTCTGTTTCGCTTATCGGTGTTTCTAGGTGGAGATTTATTGGGTGGTACGACTGTCCAGTTTCCGTCTGAATTCTGCATCGTTGTGATGCCTTCCGTTCTTTCGAGCGTCTCGGCAAATTTTCCTTCTAGGTTCATGGGGGGGGTGGAGTCGGTACTGGTGTTGGTGTTCTTGACTGCTCTTGCGTATGAGTTGTTGGAACCTTCAGAGTTGTTGGAGCGGCTGGAATGGTTGGAAGCAACTGATGACGCATCGTTGTCGAGGGTGGCAACTTTCGCGTTCGCGGAGTTGTTCGAGATTTGAGGTGGTTTTTTCTCCGGCTGGAAGCACACCTTCATGGTGGCCTTTCCTTTGTTTGGTTTGTTCCTCTGGTTGCGTCCTTTGGTGCTTTTTCCGGCTTGTTTCGCCATGGTCGATTTCATCTTTAGTCTGCATTTATTTGTAACAGTTTTATTTGTTTATTTGTTTGTAGAGCTCGTGGATCCTATAGTAAAGTAGAAGTAGGGGAGTAAAATAAATATTTTACCTCTCTGCTATTTCAGCACTGAAAGATCTGTAGGTTCCTACGTTGTGCGACTTGTCTGGTGTCTAAGAACGTGAAATCAAACATTCAGATTACAAACAAATAACAAACATTGTGAGGGTTAGATTGGGTGTGTGCATTCAGCCATAGAAGAAGCCATCGACCACGCGTCACACTCCCAAGTTCATGGCTGACAAATCAATTGTAGATTGAACAGTCAGAAAGCATGGGGGATGTTGGAGGTTGTTTTATGACCGTTCAGTTCAACATTGGACAAGCCCTAAGTGCTAGAGTTTAACATAATTAATTACACTCGTTTTGTTATGTCTTGAGTTAAATAGGTGTGCCAAGAGTTGTTGGAGGTTGTTTTATGACCGTTCAGTTCAACATTGGACAAGCCCTAAGTGCTAGAGTTTAACATAATTAATTACAATCGTTTTGTTATGTCTTGAGTGAAATATGTGTGCCAACATACTTTATTGTGGTCGCTGATAGGCAGACTCTTGGTCAAGCAGTCACTGAAATTGTCCTGCGATCGAATCTTTATGGGAAAGATCACAGACAAGCAACCGATTCTCGGACATGTCATGCATTTCAGGGGACAACTTGGATGGATCAGAGCAAGTCCCAAGTTGGAATGACATAGAACTTCAGGGGACCATAAAAGCTCCATGTGCTCTAGCTAGTTACTAGTCATAATATTCATTTCCCAACTTTACAACGGTAGCTTCATACGCTTTGCTTTACTTTGGACTCCACATGCCTAGCCTAAACAAGAAAGATGTCAGTGTTTCAGATCGTTGGCATCCGATATGCGAGATGTGGAAAAGATTCAAAATAGTGTTGTCATCATACCTTGTTTCAAATTGAAGTCTCCTTAGCTTCTCATTTCTAATCTCATGCTTTCTATCCGCCTGCTTCAAGAACTCATCCCATGCTACACAGAAAGCAGGCATGAGAAGAGCAAGCATGTAGTAGTACCATGAAAGGGCTGAAAAACTTGCTTCTTCGGCGGCAAGAAGAGTAGCAGCGACCAGCACCAACACAAGCAGGACAGCATAGGCCCACAGCCAGTTTCCTTTCCAAGGTGGAAGATCTTGAACTGGAATGGTACCGTGCACGAAAGTAGCAGAACTAAGGATGGTACATAAAATTAGTTCCGCAAGAACAAAGGAGCCCGCTGATGTGCGGGCTACACCAGAATATTCTCTCAGCGCATCACAACGAACAAGGAACGCCCAATCACCTTCCTTAACAGATTCCGAGCAGTGAGTCTCAATGAATTGGGGCTCAAACTTGATCATCATTTCACCAAGAGTAATGAGATGCAATAATTGAGGTAGCACAGCTGGAAACATGGCTTTCAATAAAGTGGTGGTGAAAAGTCTATAGCGCTCGTTTCGGCCAAAGGTTACAGTACTGTCGTTTTTCGGTGGCACACGATGCATGGAATCTTTGTCCGGATCAGTCCACGCCATGGTGAATCCAATAGCTGGCAAGATAAGCAAAAGGTAGCATACAGCGCCAAGCATCGGAACAAAAGGTACGGCAGTGGAAACTCCACATGCACAGAAAAACATGTAGAATGAGAAAGAAAGACAGGCGTATACGTAGAAATGCACAGAGGCAATGGCTGCATCCAGCGCTGCTCGCCCCTGAGCAATAATACTTGGTATGTGAGATGACGCAGTAGCTCCTCGCAGACGGAAAACACAGGAATGCGCAGAGATTGCAGACACGAAGGTAACTTCGGCGGGAAGAACCTTTGAGTAAGAATGAGTCAACACAGCGTCCTTGGGAAGCGCGGCACTCTCAAGACTTTCGGCTAAAATATCGATGGCCACAGAAATGTCAGCTGTTGCAAAGATCCCTGAATTTCGCGGTAAATGTGACATTCCAACAGCGATGACGGTGTCATGGTATTCTTGGAACGTTTCGATCTAAACTAGACGGGTGCACAGCTCTATGAGAGGCCTCAAAGGAAAAAAATGGTCATGCGTTGCCACTTACCATTCCTCTGGTCGTTGCCTTTGTTACATCTGTGAATAAGGAGACCAGCACGGGTACATTGTCAACTTCTCTCAAGTGTGTCCTTACATTTTCCAGTCCATCTGCAAGGGCAGGTCAATCACAATTTGATGAGTTCTTATATCTGTGGTGATTCAAGATCCTTCGAGCAGCTCCTAGCTAGAGGGTCAACGAAATTCAGGAAATTCAAGATGATTCACAAGGTGCAATAGCATAAGGAGACCAAGCACCAAACTTCTGCAATGGAGAGACAATCAAATCACATCTGATTCCAGAGCATTTAATACTTTCAACACTGTGAAACAACATTTTACAGCATACGAGGACTTCACCAGAATATGCTTACGTGGCAATTTGGCATTGACATCCCAATCAGCGTAATTCGAGACCATTCGATGCGGATCGTCTTCACCTGATTCTAAGGGTCGTAACGAGATCGCACAATTCCATGCGACATCAATCCCCATCTGTGATGCAAGCTCTTTTTGTCGTCTCATATTCCTTGGAGAGAAGTACACAAACCGAACACCAGCATCACTTAATGTGCTTAACAGCAGCTGGATCTCTTTGCGCGGAATGACCAAAGACCCAAGTACGCCAAGAAAAATCTGATTGTTAATTAAGGCCCACTCTTGAGACAGTGTCTTATCTTTCAGTGATATCGGCCCCTTTGCTGCTCCACGATTGCTGTTGTCAAGGAGATAACGCTACAGAGCATCTCGTGAGACACTGCAAATCAAGAAGTAGACTGATGGTGTGATTGCGCAACTCACTCTTGAATGTTGACCGGCACCTGTGCCGAGTCTCTGTTCAAATGTATGCGGTATGGGCGCATAACCTTAAAATATCCAGTTTTTTGAGCCAACTGAAGTGTGCTACACGAAATTAATCAAGTAGCATCTCGACTTACTGAAAGCGCTAACATCCAGATCCGCAAGCTTCCAGCTCTTGCTGGTTTCCAGTATCGTCGCTCTATCACCAGACGCCAATGGCAAAATTGTTGAGTTTTCGCCTTGCCACGCTTCATGGCACAATGTTGTAACAACTTCGGGATCTCCTGCAGTTAGTAGCTGGAAGGCATTCGATCGGGAATCCTTGATGATTACAGAGGTTGAATCAGGACGCAGCAGTCCCCACCACCGAGCCTCCTCAGAGCCACGTTCGTGCGGATCCATCTCTAGACGTTCTTTCACAAGCTGATTGGAGATGACGTGCAGCCGAAGACATTCCGTGAACGGGCTAGCACCACCGCGGTGTCCTGATCCATTCATTTCCGTCGAAAACCCAATACAACTCGCAAGGGCTTTCAGTTGGTTGCTCCGCATCTCACCACTAATCAGCCTTACAAGCGACGATTTCGCTTCTTGCAAGCCCGTTAGGTGATTTCTCACTGCTATTGTTGATTGGACAAGCGGCAATGCCGGAGCCAGATTATCATCCATTTCTTCCCCCACCTTGTCGTCGACAATGAGACATGCGAGTCCGATGCACTATTCCCCAAAGCGATTGAGGAACCCGACTATCAGCGGACATACTCACGAATAAAATGAAAAACAAGATAAGATTTCCTCACCTTGAGAGCGGGTAAATGTTGCCACCAATTGGGATCTTCAAACTGGACTTCTTGATCCAGTGAGAGTCCGCACTCCATAGGATCAGCGCCGACTTTATTTGATCGGCGTCTGCGAGGCAGACGAAACCGATGCTTCGCCTTTTCACGTGTACTAGAAATATCAACGGGGGAAGGAGTATCCGAATCCGTGCCTGAATCACGGTCGTTGACGTCACAAGATCTGTCTTTTCTTCGTTCCGAACCGGAAACTGTGCTCTCGTCGGCGCCACTGTCGTCCTCAATTGTTGGACATATGTCAAGTAACTTCAACCCCTTTCCGGAGGGGATCAGCAGTTGCTGAGGCAAAGCATGCGGTTCACAAGCAAGCTCATCGTCAACCAATGTGAATGCAGTGGCAACACCCAGCTTCTCCAGCAAGTAGACAGAGGCTGGAGGAACCCGAATAATTTTAATACCCGTCTGTGCCTCGGGTTCTCCCCGCAAAAAAGTAAAGTGAAAGAACCGTTCCTTCAGCCAAAGCCTGGACAAAGTGGTTGCAAGAATATAACGGGCGAGTAACGGTAGACGATCCTTGAGGGCCGAGTTTTCGTCCTTTTCTAAATCACCGCTCGCACTCGTGCCGCCGACATTGCTATTGCCGGAAAGCGAGGGAGAAAGACGAAAACTGGAATGAGGGTGTACTGCCACCAATATTCGCGCGGTCCCAAGGATTTCCAGAAAAATGAGAAAGGCTGGGGCTCCAACCGGTAGAACGCCCAGAGAGGCCAGGAAGGGGATCGGGAGAATAAAGGAGAGATCTGTCGAAGTTATATCAGGTCGCGCAAATATTACCACTGAGGTAAGAACGAAAAGAAGCAGGGCTGTCGCCGACAGAACCGAGCGAACAGCTCCAAGCTGCCGTAATATCAATGGAACCTTATGTGCCACTGCGCAATGTTGAGATGTTGAGAGGAGCCAGGCAAACAATTTCAAGGAATATTAGGGGGCGAGGATTGCGGGCAAGCTCAGCTCAGCTCAGCTCACCTAGTGGGCGTCGAAGATACTCATCCAAGGGACTTTCCAGTAAAACAAAGATTCGTAATCTGTTGCAAAGATCCAACAGTCGTTGAGAGCCCCTAGGAAGTAATGTCCTTCCTTTTGGCAGGGGACCGGTTTGTTGGATGCCAAAGGATTCTGATGTTATGCGATCGCCTCCCGCTACTTCATATCCGCCTGCCGCGGCATATCCACCGTCGTTGAGAATCCTGCATTGCGCGGGGGCAATATCACCGACCTGAAGTGCCACGTGGTCGCCCTTAACAAGCAGCAGTGTCGGGACGCGGCTCCACGAACCTTGCCCCCCGTCAGAATACAATCGATACACGGGATAGATATCTGTTAAGGAAGTCCCCGGAAGCTTTGCGGTATCGACGTTAAAAAAAGGCGGGGATGCAGATGTACTAGAATCGCAGCGTATCGACCTCGACACTTCATGGTATGGTCTATTACAGGACTGTTGGTCGCCAGTATAACTAGCAGAGGTAGTATTGGCGGCGCCAGTGTCGGCTGGGGATTGACCCATAGATTTGAGGAAACGCTTGATTTCACGTCTTTTGACATTGTCGACATCCCTCAGACATGCAAATTGACGTCGTCGAACAATCCAAATACCCGCAAACGAGCTGGTGGTTAACAAAGTGGAGGCTGCCAGCTGCGAGTAGTAAATCGAATCTTCGGCGAAGGCTTTTAAAAATGAGCCACTGCCTTTTGCGTCGTCGATGTCGTCCTCGGTAGAAATAAAGGCAAAGCATGCCAGAATCAATAGACCAAAGGAGAGAAACAGAGCCCCGCAATAAAGATCCAAGTCATTCTCAAGCCAAGACTCAAGCAAGGAATTTGGAAACTTCGTTTTGCCTGTTCCATACTGTCCTGCGCTGGTGGAAATGGTGAATTCAATTCGTGGTGAAGGGCCGTCCAGATATTCGAGCAACAGCTCTCGTAAAGTGGATCGTGCACGTTTCCATTTCAATGCCACCATGGCGATGTTAATTATTTTATTGCAAAGCGATTTATAATTATTTAGAAGGCCTCTACCGCCTTCACAATCAGCACTTCTGAACACTCGGAGTCTTCCTTTTCCAACCTCGACAGCTAGACAATCAAAAGTAATCTAATTCCCCGTTAACAGAAGTAAGTCCACAGCAAGTAGCACAAAATTTGATAATCATCATTATTATGTGGTCGTACTATTACTATCGAGTGTACTAGTACTCGTACTACTAGCTAGCTAGCTAGCTAGCTAGTACCAGTAGTAGGTCTAGTAGCTAGCTACTAGTACTAGTAGTAGCTAGTTTATGGAAGGTTACGGCGTAGGCCGTAGGCCAGCGCCAGGAGGTCGCACGTGAGCCTGATTTGGTCGCACACAGGCTCACAAGCAACACGCTGAGCTCACTGCGTCGCACTGGGCTCACCACTGGGCTCATTCGCGGTTGAGCCGAGAGTGAGCCGAGAGTGAGTCCAGAGTGAGCCCAGCAGTGAGCCCAGTAGTGAGCCCAGTAGTGAGCCCAGCAGTGAGCCCAGTGAGTGATCAAGGTTCGCCCGGCGTGCGTTGATTTGGTGCCGGAAAGACGTTTGAATCACATGAAAACTTGAACCGGGCTGGCTCGGCTCACTGCAACGTGCTGGGCTCACTTCTGGGCTCACTGCTGGTTGAGCTGAGAGTGAGCTGAGAGTGAGCTGAGAGTGAGCCCAGTAGTGAGCCCAAGTGCGTGAAATGAGCCCAAGCACGCACCAAGGTTTTGCCTTCGTTGCAGCTGTGCGTTGGCTCACGTGAAACCTCCAGGATTGTGCATGGGGGATGGCTCGAAACCCTCCTTAGCCTTTTCATCGGTAAACAATAAAAAATTGTTAAGTCTCTGTTTACTCCGGCACTCAAAAGAATTGACGCGCAAAGATGCTCAACAACCCCCCTTTGATCATGACGTCAGCAACAACCCAACAACGCAGTTGGCTTTCATGCATCAATTTTAGCTAGCAGTTTGTTAGAGTTGATCGAATAGCATTGAGCCGCTTTGGGGGCTAACTGGGGGTTACTTACAACTGTTTACATTGCCCCCTGAAAAATGTGCACTGTTTTGCTACAAAAACCATGTTTGTAAATTTTCGACGCATCAAAACTCGCCTTGAACCAGCAACTGAGGGTCAGGGAACGCGTCTCCCGCCTGCCTCTCTGCTTTGCAATTGTGCATGCAAGCATAAAATTTAAGGGACGTTTTAATTGGAAGAGACATTGTGCATTATGAATTGGAAGAGACATTGCACATTGTAAACACATTGCAAATGCAGCATGTTGTTGCGCATCGCGCACCGTGGCAGAAAGTCAGAAACACAAATGCAGCGCATTGTCGCGCAACACAATGAACTGAAGAAACCAAAGCACTGAAACAAGCTAAGGATGATTCCAACACAGAACAAAACAGACAGAGAACAATCTGTTTTGGATTGGACATTCCAGCCTCTGGTCTGAACCTATCCATTCAATCATCAAAACCAAAGCATCAAGGACAAGTTCAATCCGCAATGGTTGAGAGCATCCATGTCTCACCACAGATTGACCAATGTCAGAGAGATCACACAAAGGAGATCTCTCCAGGAAACTCACTGTTGGAACAATGTCCCAAGACATTGATGAAAGCAGGACAATTTCACTCGTGTTTCGTCATGAGTCACGGACGCCAGCCCACTCCTAACAACACCCGTTGTTAGCATTGGTCTTGTCTGGCTCGCGCTCAGGCAGTGTTCCTTTTGGCGCAGGATTGTGCGACCTCTGGTGCTGGTGGCATGTTTGGATCTTTCTCTCCCACACGCTCTCACACGCAGACTTGGCACATGGTCTGCGCACAGCGTGGAGACTCTGTTCGATCCCATCTTTGTTGTTGATTGTTTTGTGTTCTTCCAGCTCTTTTGGCAACAGCTGTGAGACCTCACAGTTTGCATTTGTGCACCGATTGCCATCACCATTTGTGGACCCTCCCCACTGTGTTGATCTAGACAGTGGAGCCGACGGCCACCTCTCTAGACTGCATGCTGGCTCAGTTTCAGATTAACAGTCGCAGCTAAAGCTAATTGCTGCTTGAAAAACAACGCAACAAAATGGCGGACATTGCTGGCTTAATCGCCGGACTTGCCATTTGTCCCGATGTTGTGACGCCAGCGGCTGACACACAGATGCCAGAACGTGTCATGGCCAACCTCGCAGGCACTCCCTCAGCTGAACGACGTGCGGGCAATGACTCACTGCAGATGGCATTTGGTCAGATGGGCCCACAAGGTTTTCTTGGTGACTTGATCACGCTAACGGAAGACGACATCATGAACCTCCAAGCACGACTCACACACGCCGTGGCTAACCCTCTGCCCATTCCTGTCATGCAGAAACGCAAGACGGTCATTGTCGTTGCGACGCATCAACATTGCGCTAGATTGAAAGTGGCAAAATCGACATGCGCCTCTTTCCGGTCAAATTGTTTGGTCATTTTTGCATTTCTGTCTGCCGCCAGGATGAGAAAATCATCCCGTGGCAAGCAGAGCTACCCTGTCAAGTGAACGCCAAGGCTTCATTCCTCAAGAGCATCAAACCAAACTCGAAAGAGCACAAGGTTCTCTGAGACTCAAGTCGACTCATTGACTCGAATCATCGTGGCACACATCAATCGTGGATCACTAATTTCACCGAGACTGTTCGTCAGCACCAAGCTGTCTGGACTGACGAGAACAAACTCAGTGATCAAAACAATGTGTGTTGATTTTCTCAACAACTCAATGAGAGGAACCACACATCTCAAAGGCGTTCTCGATGCCTGCTGTGCTGCTAGAAAGGCAGCTGGAATTCCGGACCCATTCAACATTGCTTTCAAAGAGCACGTTGAGAGACTCATTCAGGCGGCCCAACCACATGATGCGTCCATCAGACAAAGTTGTGGTCGTGGCGGCTGAAACGCTAATTTCCACTCAATCTTTGGTGGTGAGAGTGATGATGAAGACTTCTGCAACGATGAAGAAGATCCTCAAGCTGCACTAGAAGTGCACAGGTCAGACTGGGACCGAAAGTCCAATGGACGGAAGGACCGGAAGAAGGATGATCGATTCTGCAAGAAGCCCGGGGCGCCGACCAAACAATGCCCTATGATCCCCAGGTCCAAGTGGAACACGTTTAGTCGCAAAGATCAGATGGCTTGGTCCAAGACATCTGAACAGGCGAAGAAGGCGACACTTAACACACCTGACAATGAAAAGGGGAGCGACAGCAACCCCGCAGCAATTGTCAACAATCACGAGATGATCTTCGAAGACGAAGACAAGGATGAAAACACGACGGGTGATGGAAATCCTTCCATCTCTGCCCAGACGCACTCTTCCTCAAACCGGAGCATTGTGGCAAGTGTGCATCAGTCCGATCCAGCAAGACGCACAATTCAAGCGAATGCTTCCACGCTGCGGCACACCAGTGAATCGAAATGTCAAGAACCCGAAGAAAGAGGCCGACTGCACATGGCTACCCACAAGACGTCGAACTCTAACCGACAAACAGACGCCAATGGTGCTTTCTCCAAGGCTGTTGAAAAGAAGTCCACAAGCCGTGTCTCATGGGACAACGACATCAAGCAACCTGCTAGCAAACGACACAAGAAACCTCAACTTCAGGTGAACATGGCTCGTTGGAAGAAGGTTGAAGCCCAAGAAGACGGTGCGCTTGCGGGCCTAGAATCCTCAGACAAAGAGGAGAGGGAACCAGGGGAGCAAACAAATCCCCGTCGAATCGTCACTAGCACACAAGTGACTGCTCCCCCTGTCGCTGCCGCTACCCGATCGAATGTGCATGCCGCTGCTCGTGGTTACAACACTCGACGTGAAAACACCACAGGTGGCGGACGTGGACGTGGAAGAGGTCGTGGACACACTCCAGGCTCACACTGTTTTGGCGCTGGAGGTGGAGGTCAAAGCTATCGGACAGAAGCCCCACTTCTGCAAAAAACACCCAGATGGTTGCATCCAATCGCCCCTCGTCCCATCTGGCATGCTGCGGGAGGAACTTGCATGTTGCCACTGACATGCTGTGCGACCAAGATGGTCCACACCACATGGATGTTTGCAAAGACGGCACTTTTGCAGGTCTTGAAGATGACGAGGAAAGCACAACGGGAAACTCCCGTGCCCTCGTTCCACACAATGTCCAACCTGATCAAGTTGTTAGCCATCATGCTGTTGCTCCATGTGCTGGACGCACGATTGTCCTGTGTCAGACTGGAGACAATGCAGACAGACTCCAGGGGAGTGCGACAAGCGCTGTTGCCTGAACCTGCACAGCATCGCAAGCATCTGTTCGAGATGATGGAACCATGGCCGGGCTTGAACCAGATGAAGAGAATGATGATGATTCAAAGAACCACCATTCCAAATCACGGACTGTTGTCACGACTACAAAAGGATCGCAAGCACCTGTCCGAGATGATGGAACCATGGCCGGGCTTGAATCAGATGAAGAGAATGATGATGATTCGAAGGACCATCGTTCCAAATCATGGGCTACCGTCACGGTTACGAAAGGCAACCAAGGCAATCGTTCCAAGTTGCAGGCTGTCACCGCAACTGCACTCATGATGCCAAATGCGTGTCAGATCCTCGAGCAACACAGGAGAGTGAACATCAAGACAAGGAAGAAGCAACTGTTGATCCTCAAGATGACCCTCAAGACG
>Ga0163144_10024821_pt1 | contig 11742 bp, 11 predicted proteins | sample OliLak19BULKMAT1_FD_123175 | JGI IMG/M metagenome (GOLD analysis project Ga0163144, IMG submission 123175) | Freshwater microbial mat bacterial communities from Lake Vanda, McMurdo Dry Valleys, Antarctica - Oligotrophic Lake LV.19.BULKMAT1 | ecosystem: Environmental > Aquatic > Freshwater >... | reverse complement strand
TGACGGTCCTGTGTGACGGGCCTGAGGCGATGCTCGCGCAGTACCGCCGGATCGAAGGCCAGCGGGCCACGCTCGGCTACGACATTGACGGGGTGGTCTACAAGGTTGACGATCTGGGGCTGCAGGCGCGGCTCGGCTTTCGCTCCAACACACCCCGCTGGGCAGTTGCGCACAAGTTTCCTGCGGAACTGGCCTGGACCGAACTGTTGGGGATCGACATTCAGTTGGGCCGCACCGGGGCACTCTCCCCCGTTGCCCGACTGAAACCGGTGACGGTGGGCGGGGTCGTGGTGCAGAATGCCACCCTCCACAACGAGGATTACATCGCTGGACGTGACAGCCGCGGCCAACCGATCCGCGGCGGCAAGGACATTCGCGTTGGGGACTGGGTGCAGGTCTATCGGGCAGGGGATGTGATCCCCAAGGTGGCGGATGTGGACCTTTCGCGCCGAAAGGACGGCTCGCAACCCTATGTCTTTCCACAGGAATGCCCCGAATGCGGTAGCCTTGCCCAGCGGGAGGAGGGCGATTCGGTCCGCCGCTGCACCGGTGGCCTGATCTGCCCGGCGCAGGCGGTGGAGCGTCTGAAGCATTTCGTCAGCCGCGCCGCGTTTGACATCGAAGGTTTGGGTACCAAGCAGGTGGAATACTTCTTTGTCGACACGACCCTGCCGGTCAGAACACCGGGCGATATCTTCACCCTTGCCAGTCGCGATGCCGCCAACCCCTTGCAAAAGCTGAAAAACCGCGAGGGATTTGGTGACGTGTCGGTCAGAAAACTGTTCGCCGCCATCGATGCGAAGCGGACAATACCCCTCGACCGGCTGATCTTTGCCCTTGGCATCCGCCATATCGGTGAAACATCTTCCGCCCTCCTCGCGCGGCACTACGGCACATGGGACGCGTTCAGCGCGGCGATCGATGCAGCAAAGGACCTGACCGGTTCGGCATGGGAGGAGTTGCGCGCCATCGACGGGATCGGCGCGGTCAGTGCGCGCGCCTTGGTTGACGCCCTGCACCCCGACAGCGCCGAGCGGGTGGAGGTGAACCGGCTGGTGGACCATCTTTCCATTCAGAGTGTTGCGGCGGCCCGCTCCGACAGCCCGGTCGCAGGCAAGACCGTCGTCTTCACCGGCACCCTGGAAAGGATGACCCGGGCCGAAGCAAAGGCGCGGGCCGAATCGCTTGGCGCAAAGGTGGCGGGCAGCGTCAGCGCCAAGACCGACCTGCTTGTCGCAGGCCCCGGCGCCGGATCGAAGGCCAAAGAGGCGGAGCGTCTGGGGATCGAGGTTATCGATGAGGACGCCTGGCTTCGGCTGATCGGCGCATGACCGGGGCTGACACGTCGCGTCCGGAGGCGCTGTTCCCGCTGTTTGCCGAACTTGAGACCCTGCCCGGCGTCGGTCCGAAGGCGGCGCAGGCCTTCGCGGGGTTGGGGGTAGAGCGACCGAAGGACCTTCTGTATCTTCTGCCGCAGTCCGGGGTGGACCGGGCGCTGCACGCTTCGGTCCGCGATGTGGTCCCGCCGACCACCCTGACGGTGGAGGTGACAGTCGGCCAGCATATCCCGCCGCGCCGCAAAGGCGGCCCCTACCGGGTGCATGTCCGCGACCAGAAGCTGGAGTTTCAGCTCGTCTTTTTCCACGCCCGCGCCGATTATCTGCAAAAGCTGCTCCCCACCGGCCAGCGGCGGCTGGTGTCGGGCAAGGTCGAATTCTTCGACGGGCTGGCGCAGATCGTGCATCCCGACCACGTCCTGCGACTGGAGGAAGCGGCGGAGATTGCGGCGTATGAGCCGGTCTATCCGCTGGTGGCGGGTCTGACGCAACGCGTTGTGGCCAAGGCGGTGCAGGGCGCGCTGACCCGGCTGCCGGTTCTGGCAGAGTGGATCGACCAGGCGCTGATGGCGCGCGAAGGCTGGCCGGATTGGTCGGCGGCCTTGCAAGCGGCCCATGCGCCCGTCGCCGCTGCGGGGCTGGCTCCCACCGATCCGGCAAGGGTGCGGCTCGCCTATGATGAGTTGTTCGCACATCAGCTGATGCTGTCGATTGCCCGCGCCTCGGTCCGCCGTGCAAAGGGGGTGGAAACGCGGGGCGACGGGCAATTGCGCGCCGGGGTTCTGGAGAATCTGCCCTACGCCCCGACCAATGCCCAGCGTCGCGCGGTGGCAGAGATTGCCGCCGATATGGCCGCCCCCTTGCGGATGAACCGCCTTTTGCAGGGCGATGTCGGCTCGGGCAAGACTCTGGTCGCCTTCCTTGCGCTCCTTATCGCGGTGGAGGCGGGCGGGCAGGGCGTGATGATGGCCCCGACCGAACTTTTGGCGCGGCAGCATTTCGAAGGCCTCGCCCCCTTGGCCCGCCTGGCCGGGGTGCGGTTGGAGCTTCTGACCGGGCGTGACCGGGGGGCCGACCGGGCGATGAAGCTGGAAGACCTTGCCATGGGGCGGATTCCGATTCTGGTCGGGACGCATGCGGTGTTTCAAAAGGATGTGGCGTTTCACGACCTGCGGCTGGCGGTGGTGGACGAACAGCACCGCTTCGGCGTCGCTCAACGGCTGGAGCTTGGGGCGAAGGGCGCTGCGGTGGACGTGCTGGTGATGACCGCGACACCGATTCCCCGCAGCCTTGCCCTAGCGACCCATGGCGACATGGACGTCTCGGTGCTGGATGAAAAACCGGCCGGCCGGAAACCGATCCGCACCGCGCTGGTGTCGGCCGAGAGGCTGGATGAGGTGGTCGATCATCTGCGAAAGGCGGTTGCCGAGGGGCGGCAGGCCTATTGGGTCTGCCCGCTGGTCGAGGAATCGGAGGTGGTGGATTACGCCAGCGCCGAGGCACGCTTCCGCTCCTTGCGCGCCGCCTTGGGGGACAAGGTGGCATTGGTGCACGGCCAGATGCCGCCCGCCGACAAGGACGCCGCGATGGCGCGGTTCGTGGCGGGCAGCGCGCAGGTTCTGGTCGCAACCACGGTGATCGAGGTGGGCGTGAACGTGCCCAACGCCACGATCATGGTAATCGAACAGGCCGAGACCTTTGGTCTGGCGCAGCTCCACCAGTTGCGGGGACGGGTCGGGCGCGGCGATGCGGCTTCGACGTGCCTTTTGCTCTACCAGGCACCGCTGTCCGACACCGGGGCGCGGCGGCTCACCACGATCCGCGACACCGAAGATGGCTTTCGCATCGCCGAAGAGGATCTTGCAATGCGCGGGGCAGGCGATCTGATCGGCACGGCGCAAAGCGGCTTGCCACGCTTTCGGGTCGCTGATCTGGAGCGGCAGTCGGCGCTGATGGCGCTGGCGCAGTCGGATGCCCGCAAACTATTGGTGGATGACCCTGGCCTGACCTCGCCGCGCGGCAAGGCGGCACGGGCACTGTTGTGGCTGATGAACCATGAACGCGCGCTGCGGCTGATCAACGTCGGTTAGCGGCCGCTGATCCCTTCCGTCCGATCGGCCTTCGCTGGAAAGCCGAAAATCGGCCTTCGTTCTCAAATGTTCTTTAAAAGTTCTTTACACTCCGGCGAAAAAGTGAGAACAATACGGCAACACGAAAGGACATGCCATGAAACACGCCGTCAAGATCCTGTTCGCCAAAGACACTGGTGCGGTTGAGGATGCCGCTGGTCTTCTGGCCCTCTTTGTCCTCGTTTTCGCCGTGCTGGCCTTGCCCGGCCTCACCTGATCAGTTCTGCCCCGCGCTCTGTTCCCCAAGGGTGATGGCCGCCTTGCCCGGCTGGCCGTCCGCCATTCCAGAGCCGCACCTTGCCGCCGCCATCCCTTTGGATGAGCGGCGGTTTTTTTATGCCTTGGCCGAGGCGGCGGCCTCGCAGATCGCGTCGAGCGGCAGGAGGATCGAGGCGTGGCGATTGCGATAGTCGCGGGCCAACCGCAACACCTCATACCCGGCGAAGGGCGCAGGCGGGGTTGGTCCATCCGCCTGCAGCATGGCACGAACCGCTTCACGCGCTGCCTTCAGCTCATCGAGGTTACGCCCGACCGCAGCGGCCCCGAGGATCCCGGCCGAGGCCTGACCCAAGGCGCAGGTCCGCACCTCTTGCGCGAACCGCGCGACACGGCCATCCGCCAGCCCGACGTCCGCCGTCACCGTCGAGCCGCACAAAGGCGACCGGCACTTTGCCGAACCATCGGGGGCCTCAAGACGGCCAAGGTGGGGAATGTCGGCTGCAAGCGCCAGCACTTGGGTCGAATACAGCGTGACAAGGTCGCTATCGCTCATGGGGCGCACTCACTGGCATTGCTTGGACACTGGCGATATGTAGGCCCTTCGCCCCGCGCTGCCAAGGAGAGAGCGATGCCCTTCGACCCCGCGAGCTTACGCTATGACGCACAAGGGTTGATCCCTTGCGTGGCGCAGGACCATGCTACGGGTGAGGTGCTGATGCTGGCCTGGATGAACCAGGCCTCGGTCGCGGCAACGCTGGAGACCGGCAAGGTCACCTACTGGTCGCGCTCGCGGGCAGAGTTCTGGGTCAAGGGCGCAACCTCGGGCCACCATCAGCGACTGGTGGACCTGCGGCTCGACTGCGACCGCGACAGCCTGCTGGCGCTGGTAGAACAGACCGGACCTGCCTGCCACACCGGGCGGCGGTCGTGTTTCCATACTGCGGTGCAGGGTGGGGATGAAGTTGTGCTGACCGAGCCGCTATAGCCCAACCATCCGGCGGATATCGGCAGGCGTCGCCCCTTCGGCCCGGTATTTCGACAGCGCCCGGGCATCGTCGCGCTTGGCGAGCCGCTTGCCCTGCTCGTCGCGGATCAGGCGGTGGTGGTGGTAGAACGGGGTCGGCAAGCCGAGCAGCATTTGGAGCAAGACCTGTAGTGGCGTGGCCTCGAACAGATCTTCACCGCGGGTGACCTCGGTCACCCCCTGATCGGCATCGTCGACCACGACAGACAGGTAGTATGAAGCGCCGATGTCACGCCGCGCCAGAACAACATCGCCAACCGTGGTGAGCATGCGATTCTTGTCTAGCCAGTGAACTCCCGGTCGGGTGCCACCCTCGAAAAATGCAGCCTCCCCAATAAGGTCTAGCGCCTCGGACATGTTCAGACGGACGGCACCGGTCGCATGGCCGCTATTGCGGCAGGTTCCGGGGTAGACCGGGCCGTCCGGGCCGATCACTTCGACGCCCTCTTGCGGTGCTGAAAGCGCGGCGCGAATGTCACCGCGTGTGCAGGTGCAGATGTAGGTCAACCCCTGCGCCCTCAGGGCCGCCAACGCCTGCCGATACCGTGGCAGCCGGTTCGACTGACGCAACACCGGTTCCTCCCACTGCAGCCCCAGCCAGCGGAGATCATCGTAGATCGCGGCCTCCCAGTCCGGGTGGCAACGGGTTGTGTCGATGTCCTCGATCCGCAGTAGGAACCGCTTCCCGCGTTCGGCTGCCACAAGGGCGGCGTAGGCATGGCCAAGGTGCAGCGGCCCAGTGGGGCTGGGTGCAAAGCGGGTTACGAAAGCCATTCGGTGAAGGCCTGCTTCGCCCGGTCGGTATAGGCCTTGTAGCGGACGGTCCGCCCCCGGCGGCCGCCCTTGGCGTCGATCGGGGGGAAAAGGCCGAAGTTGACGTTCATCGGCTGGAACGATTTCGCCTCGGCCCCGCCGGTGATGTGGGTGATGAGGGCGCCCATCGCGGTTTCGGGTGGCGGCGGGGGCAGGGTTTGGCCCTTGATCTCGGCGGCGGCCATGCGGCCTGCGAGAAGCCCCATCGCCGCCGATTCGACATACCCTTCAACGCCGGTGATCTGCCCGGCAAAGCGGATATGCGGATGGGTCTTCAGTCGCATCTGATCGTCGAGAAGCGTGGGCGAGTTGATGAAGGTGTTGCGGTGGATGCCGCCCAGGCGGGCGAAGCTTGCATCCTGAAGGCCGGTAATCATCTTCAGAACAGTGCTTTGCGCGCCGTACTTCATCTTGGTCTGGAAACCGACGATGTTGTAAAGCGTGCCGAGCTTGTTGTCGCGGCGCAGTTGCACCACGGCATAGGCCTTCTCATCCGGCTTGTGGGCGTTGGTCAGGCCCACCGGCTTCATCGGGCCGTGGCGCAAGGTTTCGCGGCCGCGTTCGGCCATGACTTCGATGGGCAGGCAGCCGTCGAAATACCCTGCGGTCTCGCCTTCGTGAAACTCGGTCTTTTCGGCAGCCAGGAGCGCGTCGATGAACGCCTCATACTCGTCTCGGGTCATCGGGCAGTTGATGTAGGCGCGCCGCTCTTCCTCGGTCTCGCCCTTGTCGTAGCGGCTTTGCATCCAGGCCACGTCCATGTCGATGCTGTCGGCATAGACGATGGGGGCAATGGCGTCGAAGAACGCCAGCGCCTCGGCCCCGGTCGCGGCCTTGATGGACTGGGCAAGCGCCGGGCTGGTCAGCGGGCCAGTGGCGATGATCCAGTGACCCGATGAGGGAAGTTCGGTAACCTCCGCATAAGATGTGGTAATCAGCGGGTGCGCTTTCAGCCGGGCCGTCACGGCGGCGGCGAAGGGGTCACGGTCCACTGCCAGCGCGCCGCCTGCGGGGAGCCGGTGGTGTTCGGCCATCGCCATCACCAGCCCGCCCGCTGTCCGCATCTCCCAGTGCAAAAGGCCGACGGCGTTCTGTTCGTGATCGTCCGACCGGAAGGAATTGGAGCAGACCATCTCGGCAAAATTGCCGGTGCGGTGGGCAAAGGTGCCGACCTTGGGCCGCATTTCGTGCAATACCACGGGGACGCTAAGGTTTGCGGCAGCCCAGGCAGCCTCGGAGCCCGCCATGCCGCCGCCGATGATGTGAAGGGGTTCGCTCATGCCCCGGACTTAAGCCGGATTGGCGGAAAAGAAAAGCCGGGGGCAGGCAAGCCCCCGGCGATCAGCTTCAGGCCTTGTCGATCGCCAACTTCCCCGGCCCATGCGCGAAGATCATCAGGAAGGCCCCGGCCACGCCAAGGTTCTTGAACAGCATGATCATTTGCAGCTGATCGGCGGGGACGTAATGGTACAGCGCTGCGGCCAGCAGACAGAAGCCTGCGCCAAGCAGGGCAAGAATGCGCGCCTGGTATCCGACCAGCATCGACACGCCCAGGACAATCTCGAACAGGATTGTCGGCCAGGCGAGAATGGCCGGCAGGCCACCCGAGGTGAGATAGCCGGTAAATCCTGCAACGTCGCCCATCTTGCCAAGGCCTGCGGGAATGAAGATCGCGGCGAGGAAGATGCGGGTGACAAGCGGGGCATAGGTCTTGAGCTGGTCCATGGGTCGTCCTTTATCGGTGGGGCCGGTTTCTGACCGGATGCGCAACCCATACCTGATCGCGGCCGATTGAAAATCCGGTGGAAATGAAGTCCGGTTCTGCGCTGATGCACAGAGTCTAGCTGGTTGGGCGCAAACGCTTTCGTTGCAAAGCGGTAAAGGCGCCTCGGTCGGTGACGTCGAAACCAAGCTCTGCCGCCTTGTCGAAAAAGCCGCGTGCGGGAAGGGTGGTGCCCCGGGCGCTCAACAGGGCCGCCCGCAGCGAGCTGCCTGCGTTGGCATCAATCTCCATCAACGCCTCCAGCGCCATTGTCAGCTCACCCATTCGCAGGCCCAACTCACGGGCAAGTTCGCCGTAGGTGATGGTCTCGCCCGCCGCGGCAAGGGCGGCGAGGCGGGCTTCAAGGCTGGCGGTGTTCAAGTGCAATCGCTATCCGCTCCAGCGCAGCGGTCTGCCGATTGACCGCTTGCTGAGTGCGCTGCTGTTCGGCCAGCATCTGCTGTGCAGTCTCGTTGTGGCGGCTCAGGTAGATTTGGTACCGCGACGCCTGATAGCGGGTCAACGCGACCATCAGCGCCCCCATCAGAACCCCAAACAGTGCCAGGGGCACCCAAAGGTCCATCATTCCTCTCCCTGATCCGCCACCCGGGCGACCGACACCACTTCCTCGTCTCCGGCGACGTTGAACACCTTCACCCCACCCGCCGAGCGAGAGCGGAAGCTGACCTGATCGACCGGCACCCGGATCGACTGGCCGGTAGAGGTGGCAAGCATGATCTGGTCTGACATTTCGACCGGGAAGGAGGCGATGATCCGGCCGCCCCTTGGCCCGGGCGAGATCGCCTTGACCCCCATGCCGCCGCGCCCCCGGACCGGGTAATCATGGGAGGAGGAAAGCTTGCCCGACCCGCCCTTGGTGATGGTCAGGATCAGATCCTCTGCCGCCGACATTTCGGCCCAGCGTTCGGGGGAAAGCTGGCCTGCGGGAACGGTTTCTTCCTCATCATCCGCCTCATCCTCGGTCACCCCGGCCATCAGGCGGCGCTGTTTCAGATAGGCCGCGCGTTCCGCCGGGTCCGCCTCAAAATGCCGGATGATCGACATGCTGACCACATGATCGCCCGCCGCAAGCCGGATGCCGCGCACCCCAGTCGAACCGCGCGACTTGAACACCCTGATCTCGGTGGTCGAAAACCGGATCGCGCGACCAGCCTCGGTCACCAGCATGATGTCGTCGGTGTCATCGGCGATGGCCGCGTTCACCAGCGTTACCCCGTCGGGCAGCTTCATCGCGATCTTGCCGTTGCGCATGACATTGGTGAAATCCGACAGATCGTTCTGCCGCACATCGCCGTCCGAGGTGGCAAAGACGATCTGCAGGTTGCCCCAATCTTCCTCGGCCACATCGACCGGCATCAGCGCGGCGATGGAAATGCCGGGTTCGATCGGCAGGATGTTGACCAGCGCCTTGCCCTTGGCCGTGCGGCCCGCCATCGGCAGCCGCCAGGTCTTCAGCTTGTAGACCATGCCGTCGGTGGTGAAGAACAAGAGCCAAGTATGCGTATTCGCGACGAAAAGTGTGGTGACGACATCATCGTCCTTGGTCTGCATCGACGCCAGACCCTTGCCGCCCCGGTTCTGCGACCGGAATTCTGCCAGCGGCGTGCGCTTGATGTAACCTCCGCTCGTGATGGTGACGACCATATCCTCACGCTCGATCAGGTCTTCGTCTTCCATGTCGCCGGACCAGTCGACAATCTCGGTGCGGCGGGGGACGGCGAACAGCGCCTTCACCTCGCGCAGTTCGTCAGAGATGATCGCCATGATCCGGTCGCGGCTGCCAAGAATCTCAAGGAAGTCCTTGATCTTGCCTGCCAATTCCTCAAGCTCGTCGGTCACTTCCTTGACGCCCAAGGCGGTAAGGCGCTGCAGGCGCAGGTCAAGGATGGCGCGGGCCTGGACTTCGGACAGGTTGTAGGTGCCATCGGTGTTGATGGTATGGCTCGGGTCGTCGATCAGCGCGATGTAGGGCGCGATATCGGCGGCAGGCCAGCGCCGGGTCATCAGTTTTTCGCGCGCCTCGGCCGCATCGGCGCTGGCACGGATGGTGCGAACGATCTCGTCGACATTGCTGACGGCAACCGCGAGACCACAAAGGACATGCGCCCGCTCACGCGCCTTTTTCAGCTCGAACGCGGTTCGCCGCGCCACCACTTCCTCGCGGAAGTTGAGGAAATAGCGCAGGAAATCCCGCAGGGTCAGTTGTTCCGGCCGCCCACCGTTCAGGGCCAGCATGTTGCAGCCAAAGCTGACCTGCATCGCAGAAAAGCGAAACAACTGGTTCAGGACCACATCCGGCGTCGCGTCGCGTTTCAGCTCGATCACCACGCGGATGCCGATCCGGTCGGATTCGTCGGCGATGTGGCTGATCCCCTCCACCCGTTTGTCGCGGACCAGTTCGGCGATCTTCTCGATCATCGTGGCCTTGTTGACCTGATAGGGCACCTCGTCGATGATGATGGCCCAGCGGTCCTTGCGCAGTTCCTCGATATGCGTCTTCGAACGGATGATGACCGACCCGCGCCCTTCAAGGTACGCCTTGCGCGCACCGGAACGGCCAAGGATCAGCCCGCCGGTCGGAAAGTCCGGGGCGGGAATGATCTCCATCAGGGCTTCCATACTGATGTCGGCGTTGTCGATCAGGGCAAGCGTGCCATCGATCACCTCGCCAAGGTTATGCGGCGGGATGTTGGTCGCCATGCCGACCGCGATGCCGCCCGCGCCATTGACCAGCATGTTCGGGAAGCGCGCGGGCAGGACGGTGGGTTCGCGGTCCTTGCCGTCGTAATTGTCCTGAAATTCCACCGTATCCTTGTCGATATCAGACAAAAGGAAGGCGGCAGGCTTGTCCATCCTGACTTCGGTATAGCGCATGGCAGCGGCGTTATCGCCATCCATGGAGCCGAAGTTGCCCTGACCGTCGAGCAGTTTCAGCGACATCGAGAACGGCTGCGCCATCCGCACCAGCGCGTCATAGATCGCTGAATCGCCATGCGGGTGATACTTCCCCATCGTATCCCCCACCGGGCGGGCGGATTTGCGGTAGGCCTTGTCGTGGCTGTTGCCGCTTTCGTGCATCGCAAAAAGGATACGGCGATGAACCGGTTTCAGCCCGTCGCGCAGGTCCGGAATGGCGCGAGAGACGATCACGCTCATCGCATAGTCGAGGTAGGCGGTCTTCATCTCGGCGGCGATGTCGATCTGGGGGCCGTGATGCACCGCCCGCTCAGGGGAATCGTCTTTCTTGTCAGTATCTTCCGGGGTATCGGCCAAGATTGCGGCACCTTTTCAACGGGTCAACATATAGTTATCCGAAGACTACACCATCCCAGCCATGGGGTGCAATGCCGGCTTCCCTTTCGGGGCCGGGTCACTTCGACCGCGTGGGCCGGTCAAACACCTTCTTGCCCATCAGGCTGCCGACGAGGTCCACCATCAGCCGGGCCGTCATGCCACGATCATCCAGGAACGGGTTCAGTTCCACGAGGTCAAGCGAGGTGACAAGACCGCTTTCGTGCAAAAGCTCCATCACCAGATGCGCTTCGCGAAACGTGGTGCCGCCCGGGACTGTGGTGCCAACGGCTGGGGCGATGGAGGGATCAAGGAAATCGACATCAAGCGAGACATGCAGCATCCCCGCCTCGCGCCGGACGAGATCAAGGAACTCGCGCAGGGGGGCGACAAGGCCACGCTCGTCGATCACCTGCATGTCGTTGACCTGAATATCCGCCACCAGCATCGCCGCTTGTTCCGCCGGATCGACCGACCGGATGCCGAACATGCAGATGCGGTAGGCCGGGACCGGCGCGGGGAAGGGTGGGAAGGCGTCAAAGCCGTCGCGTCCGGCGATATAGGCAAGCGGGGTGCCGTGAAGGTTGCCGGTCGTGGTGGTCAGCGGCGTGTGAAAATCGGAATGCGCATCAAGCCACAAGAGGAACAGCGGGCGACCCTGGCGGTAGGCATAGGCAGCAGCGCCAGCGGCTGAGCCGAGAGCCAGCGAATGATCCCCGCCCATGATGATCGGAAAGCCGCCCGCGCTCAGCGCATCATCGACCCGGTCCATCAGACTTTCGGTCCAGCCGACGGTTTCGGCCAGGGAATGCACGGCGGGATTGGGGCAGGTGACATCGTGCAGGGTTGGGAGCACCAGATCACCCCAATCCTCCACCCCATGACCTTCGGCGGCGATTTCGCGTGCGAGGCCCGCGACCCGGTAGGCCGCAGGGCCCATCAGGCAGCCGGGGCGCTTCTGGCCGGTATCGATCGGCGCGCCGATCAGGATGGTCTTGGGCATGGTCTCCTCCGTTCGGTCAGGTGTACCGGGGCGGGTGTGCAGGTTGCAACCGGCATGTCGGCGGTTGCTGCGCCGGTGTTCGGCAGAGTGCCGGGATCACGTCAAAGAAACGCGACGGAACGGCGCAGGTGCTTTCCCCTGGG
>Ga0163144_10024820_pt1 | contig 11742 bp, 12 predicted proteins | sample OliLak19BULKMAT1_FD_123175 | JGI IMG/M metagenome (GOLD analysis project Ga0163144, IMG submission 123175) | Freshwater microbial mat bacterial communities from Lake Vanda, McMurdo Dry Valleys, Antarctica - Oligotrophic Lake LV.19.BULKMAT1 | ecosystem: Environmental > Aquatic > Freshwater >... | reverse complement strand
AGCGGCACAGTGCGACCAGGCCCTGCTGGTCGAAGAGGCATGGAGGCAGCGATGGCTTCATGAAAGTTCGTGCATTGTCCAGCGGGTGCAATGCCCGCCCGGCGAAGGGCAAGCCCGCCCGCGAACGACACCGGTGACGCGTAGGTAGGCGAACATGTGGGCCGTGTTGAGTTGGCCTCGACAATCGCTGGCTCCGCATAGCCCCAGAGCATGCCGTGGCGATCAGCATCCCTGTGCGGCGGCAGTGCGGGCACGGCCCGAGCTTGGCGTTGAGCAGCGCCTCGTCCGACGCGTGCGAGTCGCGCACGAAGCTATGTCGCCGGGGTGCAACATGGCGCGGCAGCGAGATCGACGGTGGGCAGCGAGCCGGCTGCGGCAACTGGGGCTCTCGCAGCCACGGCCTACTTGGCCGAATTCATGGCGCCAGAGAGCCGCCGCTTGCGAGGGCAGTGACGAGCAGATCGGGGCCCGCGCTACGCTGGAAGCGAGGCTTTCAACATCTCCAAGTGCGGGAACAGGTCCGGGTTACATGCGCGGACGACCTGCTCCCGGATCCGGTAGTCGTAGATGCGGCTCATCCTTTTCAACTATGCGCTGCTGCCTGCAGCGGCAAACCGCGGGACACTGAGCTCAACGATATCGAGTGGTTGCAAGTGAAGTAGGAAGTGTCCGGGACGCACGAAGTCGTAGCTGCGTCGCGAATCCGGGATCGCTGGTCTTTTTCGGTGCGTATCAGGAACAGCTCACGGATACGCGCAGCGAGTGCCCTGTTCCGTCGAGGACTTTGTCACATGCTTTGCCGCGAAGCCGCAGCGCACGTCCGTCTTCCGAAATCGTGAAACCATCCAGCGGGTCGGCTTTGAGCGGCATGCCGTCCAATGACGCTTTGGTCAAACCCGCGCGCGAAGCATGCTTGAGCGTGACTTCGCATCCGATGACGTCCTTCGTCAGCGTCGTGAGGAGCGAGGTGAGTGCGTCCGCGGTCTGCACGGCGTGGTGGTGGGTGTCGCCCGTAGCGCCCGCCGCGGCCATGTCATCCAGGGGGCCGGCTGCCGCGGGTTTAAGATGGGTGTCGACTCCGAGGACGTAGGTGCGGATGCCTGCCGTGGCGAGGTCGGTGACTGCGCTCACCGCTGCGGCCACGGCTTGAGGGGTCGTCTTCCCTGGATCGATCGGGCAGAACAGCCCAGGGGGGCAGCCGGGGATCGGCTGAGGGTCCGTGCAGTTTGGTTCGCCATTTGTAACCAGCATGACCGCTTGAGTCGGAGCCAGGTGTGCGGACGAGGTCAAGTAGAACCCAGCCTCGCCCAAGCTTGGGCCGATCGGCGAGCCGCCACCAGCTTCGCGATTATCGAGACTACTCGCGATGGCGTCAGCCTTACGGATCGCGAAGGGCACGGCGACTGCGCCCATATCGCAAACGCCTGTGTATCCTGGAAAGGAGAACAAGCCAAAGTTCACGCGCTGCTCGAGCGCAGCCGCGGCCGCCTTGATGGCCGTCACAGTTTTGCTCCACGTGTCGACTTTGGCGCCGTCGTCGTCGTGGATCATGCTGGTCGACGCGTCGAGCACGATCATCACATCGGGCACGGTTGTCCCCGTCATGATCACCTCCTCGCTGCATACAACGCTGCCCCCGTCCGTGCCGTCGCTGCCAGCGTCCATGCCGTCGTGGTTGACCCCGGCATCGCCGGGAATCGCGGCTGCGTCGCCAGCGCTCGCCACCGAGCCCGCCTCCGGGTTGCCGCCGTCGTGGTTCGCCGCGTCGGGTTCAGCGAGCGTTCGACCTGCATCCCGTGTGTGGCTTACGTCATGGTCATCGGTTGCGGGGGACGTACTGGAAGAACCGCTACTCGCCCCGCATGCAGCGACGACGACGAACCAAGGAATCGTGGAACGCAGCATACGAACCTCAAGATGCAAAGTGAGCCGCGAGGTTAGGCCCCGAGCGTCCAGTGTCCAACACCCCACTACCCATTTCACCCCATGCGCCCAACCTACCTCCTAGCGCCGTACAGCTTCGCGCCCGTAGAGCAGCACCACCACGGGGATGAAGACGGAGAAGGCGATGAACAAATCGTCGATCGTATCAGGCCGCAAACCACCTGCGAACGCGACGCCCAAACTCATGGCGACGGGCCACGGGCCTGCGCGATGGAATGGAATCAGCGCGAAACCTCCCATGCCGAGAATGAACGCGTCACTCAGCCGCCCTTCGGCCAAGCCTGATAGGTGTCAAACCCAGATAGAGATGTCGCGTCGGCTCCCAGTTAGAGATGTCGTCTTTCGGGTCTGCCGCGCTCTCTCGTAAAGCCTCGAATAACACTCAGGCCCGTCGGCTGTGGTCAGTGTGGGCAACGCTGCGTTGTCCAAGCGGCTCGGGGGCAGCTGTGCTGTCCCCAGACGCGTCACTATCCATAGCGCTGCCGCTGGGGGCAGCTGTGCTGTCCCTAGCCCCGCCGTTGCGCGCAGCGGCGGGGCGGAGTGCTTCGCTCAGGCCCAGCCGTTGCTCTTCGAGCCTCTGACGGTCGCGCTCCTGCTGCTGGCCCTGAATCACCGTGAGCGCCCCGGCGAGCAGTTTGTGGCTCACAATGGCTCCCTGGCGTACCCGGTTGTCCTTGGGGAAGGGACGGGCAGGGAGCTCCACGTCGCCAAGGAAGATGCGCACGGTGCCATCCTGCGACTCACGCACCTGCACATGCTGGGCAATCCGACCTGTTCGGCAAGATCGTCATCGGCTTCGACCCCTTGTGGCACCCCGCGGTGGTTGCGTATAGAGCGTTCAGCACGACGCACCTTCGACGGATGGACTATCACTCGTCTCATGTCGAAGCGTGTGCGGCGTTGGCTGATTTCAGCATGGTGGGCTCGCGGCTCACTGGTCACGAGCTTTGCTTTTGCGGTGGCGTGTTCGGCAACGAGCGTCGAGTCTACTCCCATCAGCGACGGCGGAGCAGACGCCGGCGATCACCTTGCCGGTGATGCGCAAAGCGAGATGTCTCCGCTCTATCCCATCTACGAGGAAGACGAGTTTGCGGACGCGTACAACGAGGCAGTGCACGTGTTGGCAGACGCTTGCTGTGTGAAAGCGGGTCTGGGGCCGTCTTTTTATGTCTACGGCCTGGACTCGCCCAGCGAGTGGTCAGGTGCTGTTTACAATCGAGAGAGAGATGGGATGAGTGTCGTGCCAGCCAAGATTGAGCTTGAGGACCAAAAGAACCCAGATGGAGGGGTATACGGGCAGTCGGTGAAAGTGACGGGACCGGCATCCAAGGACGAAGCTCTTGGTATTCGGGACCGCATTCGCGCAGGCATTGCGATGGAGGGGTTGGCCAAACAGCGAGAACTGTATGGCTTAGCTCATTCCGATCCGTTGCGGGCAAAGGAAGCGCTCGATCTTGCGGCGAAGATAGGGTCCGCGACCGAAGAACAAGTTGGCGCGGTCACGTACAATGAGAAGTCAGGTCGCATAGATGTCGCTGAAGTCGGGGAGCCCGGCTTCCTGCGGGGTCGGATCTACAGTCGCTGGTTAGCCGTTGCGAACGACAAGCGGACTCTCTATGTCGGAGATGGAGCGCTTCGGCTTGGGATTGCCATGACGTCGCGCATAGCGGGTTCCAATGGCGACCAGGCCATCGTTTTTTCAAACAAGGTTCTCGAGACTCCAGGGCAGCGATTCCACCGCTCGGAAAGTCCAGCACACGAGGTGCAGCATGCGTATGAGTATTGGAATCGTGGAACAGGGCCGCAGGGCCCAAGATATTCGAAGACGTCCTGGAATTCTCAAGACGGGGTACACAGAAACGGCTGGAGGCGGCTCCGCGATAGGGGACTGGTCGCAGGCGCAATGCTCATAAGTTCGTGCGTCCGCGCGCCCTGGACAGCGTCCGAGTGGCTTGCCAATGCTCCGACAGCGATACCGGGATGCAGCGAAGCTCGGGAGATCCGGCTGCTCACGCAGCGCGAAATCCCCGCGGTCGTCAGCCATGAGGCGCAAGGGCCGGACTGTAAAGGCGACCTTGCGTGCCAGTTAGCCGAGGACGCAGAATCCGGGACGGAGCAGAAAGCGGATACTGAACAACTCTATGAGGTCATTGCGTGTGGTCGTCGACACCGATTCTTCTGCTACGCACGGGCCGGGTACTGTGCATCTGCCGATGCGATCATCACACCGTTCACTAAGTAGTCAATTCGACCCGGTGCCGCTGCTCACCACGAGCTTGCCAGGCGATCCCTCCGGTGCAGTCGGCCGCTACACATATGACGAGCACGGGAACATGCGAGGCATGCCTGGTCGTGCAGGATTGGGCGAGCTTGCGTGGAACGACAAAGAAGAACTGCACCGCGTAGACCTCGGAGGCGGGGGCAATGCTTACTATCAGTACGACGCCGCTGGACAGCGCGTGCGCAAGCTGATCGTTCGCAACGGCGGCGTCGTCACCGAGCGCATTTACCTCGGCGGCTACGAAGTATTTCGCGAACTTGCGGGAGATTCGCTTGAGACTGAGCGGCAGACCCTGCACGTGATGGATGATCAAGACCGCGTTTTATCCCAATAACCATCCCACCCACTATGCGGCCTCCTTTGTATAGTATTTCAGCAGCCCGCCCAGCCTGCGACGACAGCGAACATGACTGTTACCGTTGTCGTTGGCTGCGACCGGTCGCGCAGTGATCAACTCGTTACCCACGCCTTGATGATTGCGCTCGGTAAGGTAATGCGCGGCATACTCGGTCACGACGTGGCGTAGATGCTGCTCGCCGAGCAAGACAACCTTGTCGAGACATTCCCGGCGTATGGAGCCCACAAATCTCTCGGCGTACGCATTCAGGTTCGGACTCCGGGCAGGCAAGCGCAGCGGCTCTACGCCGCTGTCACCAAGCAGGCGCCGGAACTGCTTCGTGAACACCGGGTCGCGGTCGAGAATCAGGTGCGTCTTGCTGAGCAGGAAGCCGTCCACGGCATCGAGTAGGTTGCGCCCCATTTGCATGATCCAGCTCTCGCCTGGCTCGTGCACGATGCCTGCGATCTGCACCACTCGGCTCTTCAACTCGAGCACGAAGAGGACGTGGTAACGCGTCAGTCCAGACAACGTCAGCACCTCGACGGTGAAGAAGTCTGTCGCCTGTCGCCGCAATGCCGTCCCAGTGGATGCGAAGAAACTCACCCCACGACATACCTTTCGACCGCTCGGGGGCGGGACCGATGCCGTGCTCGGCGAGCACGCGCGCTACCGTCATGCGGCTTACGCCGTGGCCGAGGTTCTTCATCGCGCCTACGATGCGCGTGTAACCCCAGCCGGAGTTCTCGCGCGCCATGCGCAGAATGAGGTCGCGGATGTCCACTGCCTTTCGCGGCCGGCCTAGCCCGCGTTTGGCAGAGCCGTCGTACTTGCGTGCAATGAGCTGCCTGTACCAGCGCAGGAGCGTTTCGGGCGTGACAAGTGTGCACAGCTCGTTGAGCAGCTCTCGGCTGAGCGCCTTGCCCTTGATTGCGAGCCTGCGTCGCTGCGCGTCGGTGAGCTTGAGGCGCTTGGGCCGAGCTGCTCACGCAGCACGCGGTTCTCCTCGCGCAGGTAGTCGATGGCGGCGAGCTGGCGTCTGTTGACCCAGCCGCAGACGGTCATGAGCAAGAAGTTGAACGACGTTGCGGTCATGGCCGGGTACCGTAGCGCGATTGCGCGGGCCCGGTTCAGCTCGAGAAATGGCTGGAATTCGGGCGCGTTTGCGGCGATCGTGTTTTGGTACAGCACGGGGTCCGGTACTCGCGTTCAAGTGCTTGCTCGAAACGCGCGAGCGCCTGGGCGTCGGTGCCGAGCAGGGCGCGCTTGAGCGCGACGTGGCGCCCGTCGAGGCTGGAGAACGACGCCGCGAGCTCAGTGCCGCGTCCTGCGATCCATGGCCCCTCCCTCGCCGAGCACCAAGTCGGAACCACCGTCCCCACGCGCACGCCGACTCGAGTCCCCCGAGACTACGCACGCAGGCGGTAGCGAAGCATCATCTCGTGGTCTTCGTGGTCGAAGATGTGGCAGTGCCACACGTAGCCCTGCAGGGTCGCGCCGCCGTGATGTCCGCTCGGTGCGGCGAAGGTGGCATCGGGGTCGAAGCTGAGCTCCTCTGCCGTGGGCCAGCGGATGAGCACGCGCGTGATGCTGTTGGCATCGGCGCACACCGTGTCCTTGGGTCCCGCTTCCCAGCGCGCGGGCGGCAAGAGCGGGCCCTTGACGTAGCGGTCGGCCGAAGGTGTCCAGCGCCTGCCGACCGGCGGTCGTGGGTTGAGCAAGGTGTAGAGCGGCGTCGAGAAGGCCTGGCGGCCGAGGATGCGCATGGTCACGAGGTGAACGTGGATCGGATGCGGGTCCGGCGTCGTGTTGATGATGTTCCACTGCTCCACGGTGCCCTGCTTGGGCATCTCGATGTCGCCGCTGTCGAACTCGAGGTTGTTGAGCGTCATGTACGCCGGCGGGAAGCGCCAATCGAGCAGCTGGCTCACCGTCACGTTGCGAACGCGCGTGGGCCTCGGCAGCGGATCAAGCGCGGGCGGTTGGTTTCGACCGCCGCGCAGGGTCTGCGGAACGCCGCCGCGAAAGCCGCGCGCGCTCGTGGCGGTGAAGCGGCAGAACAGTGGCATCGGCACCTGGCCAAGGATCGCCGCTTGGCCGGGAATCGGCTCGTCGTTGCACAGCCTCACCGACTCACCCGCAGATAGACGCGAGAAGTCGACGAGCACGTCCGCACGCTCACCAGGGGAGATGCGCAGCACGGTGGTCGGCACGGGCGCGTCGAGCAGGCCCGCGTCGTTGCCGATGACCCAGAAGCGCATGTGGTTGCTGAAGAACAGGTTCCACACGCTCAAGGAGCCCGCGTTGACCACGCGAAACCGGTACAGGCCGCGCGCGACCCTCATGTCGGGCCACACGACGCCGTTGACGACGCCGACGTCGCCTGCACCGCCGCCCTCCCAGCTGCCCTGCGGAACCACCGGCGTGGTGCGCACCTGCACGTAGCCGTCCTTGTCGAAGACCTTTTCCTGGAGAACCAGCGGCACCTCGAGCTCGCCCGCGGGAAGGCCGAGCGGATTGTCGACGCGGCCCGTGTCCCACGCGTCGCGGACGACGTAGAGCGAGGCGAGGCCCGCGTACGCGTTGAGGCGTGTGATGCCCATCGCGTGGTCGTGGTACCAGAGGCACGCCGCTTCTTGTCGATTGGGGAAGCGATGCACGAAGGACTCGCCTGGCATCAGCGTCGCGTGCGGATGGCCGTCGGACTCGGGCGGCGTGACGCCTCCGTGCAGATGAAGCACCGAACGCGGCGCGATGCGATCCATCTCCGTCGCGCCGTGCACGGTCGGGTCGATGTCTTTCGCGAAGACGTGCTCGCCGAGGTCGTTGTGGAAGGTGAGCTTGGTCTCGACGTCACGCTGAGCCTCGAGGATGGGGCCGAGGTACGTCGCGTCGCCGTACGCGAACGCAGGAGAGAGCGGGAGGTCGCGATGAAAGCGGTGCAGCGCGCTCTGCGCCGTGATTGCGAGCATAGAGCCACCCTGCACCGGGATGCTCGGCAGCGCCTCGACGAACTTCGCGATGTCGGGCGAGTGAAAGGTCAGCGGCGAGTCGAACCAGCTCTTGGAGCCGAGCGCCGGAGAGCTCGAGCCGCGCCTAGGCTCGCCACCTTGCGACGCATCCGACGGGTCGGCGCAACTGCTGCCGAAGGCGCCCGCGACCGCGCTCCCGGCCAGCGTGCGCAACATGCTGCGACGATCGATGGTACGCGCCATGACTACGACTCCTGTCGACTTGGGTGACAACACCGCCGGCAAGGGCGGCGAGGGGGAGTCGAACTGTAGCCTATCTCAGGGGCCGTGTGACTGACAAAGTCGGCAGATTTCGGGACCCGAGCGCACGGCCTCAGCGCGAGCCGTAGGTCGCTAGCCGCTTCAAACCGGGGGACGCAGGCGTCGTGCGCCCCGCGGCCCCGATGAGGTCACCACCGCGGCGCCGTGAGGCCCCGCGGGCTGTGCGGCGGGGGATACAAACGCGAGTTGTACAGTGCGGACGGAATAGCGAAGGTCCCGGCGCGTCTCGAGCGCAGCCTACCCGCTCGGCAATCTGGCGTCGTACCTGCGCTCGCTATCGGCAAGGAGCGAAGCGACCAGGCTCGAGTGCTGCTGCTGCAGCCGGTGAGCACGAGCATCTCCGGACGCTCTGGGCAATCACGTGCTGACGTGGTGACCGCGGCAGCCGGAGCGAACAACCTAAGTCCCGAGGTCGTCTCTGCTTTTTTGCTTGCGGAGAGCAGGGATCAGTCACAAAACGAAGATGCCAAGGATATGCTCGCTGCCAAGACGTTAGGCCACAATTCTTCCATTGGTTTGGGACAGGTTGTGGTTTCTACGGCCAGGCGGCACGCTCTCTTCGATCAGCTGTTAGGTGCGGGCGGAACGGCGAAGCTCTCAGAGTCGGAGGTCGCAGAAGCGCTTGCCGACGACGTGTTCAACATTTACGCGACGGCCAAGTATATTCGGATCGTCGCGGACCTCGGTTCAAAGCTTGACCCAGCATCACTACCTAGAACACTTGCGGACTTTCCGGGGCTCGAACTCAACACCCTTGCAGGCAACTCCGCTGCGTGGTCAGGCGACACGGTGGGAGCTCTCGGCAAGTACTACGCGTCGCGGCCTTGGACGGACAGCCCTCTGTCAACTGGCTGGGGATGGTTCGTGTCCGAGGCATTCAAGGACGTTTCAAGCAGCGGCGTGTTCCGATGAGGACAACGTGTGGCATTTGTTTGTGGTTGGCCTTGCTCGCGGGGGGATGCGAAGTGGACGAGCGCGAGCCATCAAAGCAAGTTGTCCTGAATGGTATATCGTTTTTCGTCCCTGTAACCGCGTCGGTCGAAGAGTTTAGTGGAAGAATCTCCATCGCTTCGGACACCCGGTATCGCGGCGGGTGGAGTCTAGACGCCTATCAGCCAGGCTCTCCCCAAGCGGATAAGTCAGTTGGTCGACTGCTAAAGAAGTGTCGGAAGTCCTTCCTCGCGTCAAGGGTGGATGTATGCGCAGCCCGAGCTGTCGTGGAAGTCGGATCAGGGGGGCCCGAATACCATACCGTCGCCAAGATCACGAGCCAGGAGCGCAGCATCGTTGTCGCGTTTGTTGCGACGACAAAGGACGGTGAGAGAATGCTCAGCTTGATTCTCGAAAGCGCCAAGCGGTTGTATCCGAGCAGCGTTCCACCACCTGTCTCACGCTGACAGCTTGGAAAAATCAGCAGCATCGCGATAGTACGACTTGAGTAGCCCGCCCTGGCTGAAGACTTACACTAGCAGTCGAAAATGCGCCATGCACTAGTCGAGGATCTAGCGGGCATTTCGTCCACCGCGTCCGAAGCTGCTGGACCATCGTCTCGGGCCTCGCCGCCGGTATCGACTGTGGTGGCTACCGTGTCCCATCCGCTACGCCGCCCTTCGATACTCATGGTGCAAACCACCAAGCACGGGCAAGGCTACAACCTTACCTGGTCCTGCATGCTGAGTGCCGTCAGGCACGCGCTGCGCTACACCCTGGTGCGGGCGCGACCCGTTGTAGTATCGGACATACTCAGCCAGGCGCGCGCGCATCTGCTCCTCCGAGATGAGGAACACGTGGTCGACGGCGAGTGGTGCACTTCAACGTTACCCGCCAGCCCAGTGCGCAGTGGACCGCGCAGCAGCTCCGCACGCCACATCCTGGAGCGACGCACCGCGCTTCTTGATCCGCGACCGCGATGACAAGTTCAGAGCACCGAAGGCCAACGCGTTCTGCGAACGCCTCATTGGGAGTGTGCGTCGAGAGTGCCTCGGCGCCATAGACGCTCAGTCAGGGGTCGCGATGGTTACTGAAGCTCACTCAAGCGGGTACGAAAGCAGCGTCCATGCTGATTGACCAGGATCACCTGCCCCTGCGCGATACGCCCCGCGCGAAGCCTCCCCTCGAACGCCGTAAAGCCGAGTAGCACGATGGAATGGGCCTCGACTCGCAAGACGGCGGCTCGGGACTCAGCAGGAACGGCCACAAACCCATCCGCTGACATGTCGAGGGGCTGGACCCATCCGCGGGGACCGTCGCTCTGATGCAGGAAGCAACCGAAGGGGGTGCGCCAGAGCATGGCGCCGCCATGGATTCGATGCTGCTGAGCGATAGGCCAAGGCGGAAGTCGCTCGGGGTGCAGGATGTCGGCTCTGATCTCGCGTTCGAGTGTCCCCGTGGAGAGGTTGTAGCGAAACACCGATTGGTCTCCACCAATGGACAGGTGCTCGCCCTGACCGCTCAAGACCCATTGCGTCGAGTATGCGATGGGCGCTTCGAAGGATCGTTTCTCGACAGCATGTTCGTAGATTCGGACGCGACCTTCATCGAGAACGGTGAGGCGACCGCCGGCGAAAGTGAACCCGCCAGTTGCTCTTGCAACCGATGTCTGGAGAACCAGCTCGGTTTGGCGCTCGCGAACTCCCGTAACATCCCACAGCAGCAGGTCGTCGCCGAGGCTGGCCAGAAAGCGGCCGTCTGGGGAGAACGCGACCTCACGCACCTGCCATTCATGTCCGCTTAGCGAGATGAGTCGCTCGCCGCTTGCGGCGTCATACACATGCACCTGGCGCGGATAATGGCCGCCTCCGTGTCCAATCTCCCCCATGGCCAGTAGCGCGCCGTCTGGAGAAAACGCGAAGCAGCCGCTTCCACCGGGGCAAGGCAGAGCGTGCCGGAGTTGCCCGGTCGCGGCCTGCCAGATCTCGACGCAGTCCTTCCAGCCGTCGGTCGCGATAGCATCTCCGCGTGGCGACCACTTCGCGCGGACGAGCTGAGCGTCTCGTTCGATTACGGCGCTGCGATTAGCATCACGAACTGCGAGTCGTCTGCCTCCCTCCGGGTAGTACATCCGCGTCGCGTCGACGGACAGCGACGAAGCCTTGTCGGACCAGTTGCCTCGCCTCGGCTCATCCGGTGCGTAGAGTACGGTCCGTTGACCGGAGAATGACCAGAGAACGATGGTGCCGTCGAGAGTCCGGACGAGCGCTCGATCGTCATGAAAGGCCACCTCTGCCCAGGATTCGCAGGTCTCAAGGCACTTCTCGGCGGCGGCGCCGTTGCGCGACAGCCATATGCTCCCAGCCGTGGTAGCCCATCCGACGCGCGTGCCATCATCGAACATGGCGAGGATTTCCTCGGCGTGATCACTCGCCTCCAACACCGGCGCACCGGACGCGAGTTCGAAGATGGCTGCGCTCATGTCGACCGCCCCGCCGAACACGAAGCGGCCGTCGTTCGATAGCGCCACAGAACTAACGAGAGTCTCACGAACGAACGGGCGTCCCACGAGGCGACTGCCTGAAGACGAGGCTAGGAACGCAACGAGGCGAGCCCCGTCACCCGACCACACCCCCACCGCGCGACCTGGAAACCCGACGAGCGCGAGCTGACCATCCTCCGAGTAGCGAACGGAACGAATCACTCCCCACTTGGCGCCGGGTTCACTGCCAGGTGGATGCAAAACCGCGAGCAGGTTCGCATCGGCGACGCGATAGATCACGGCCGTGCCGTCGTTAAGACCCAGCAGCGCCAACGTTCCATCCGGGCTGAGAGCCGCAGCTTCGATAAAGACGCGGAAGGGACCCGCTAAGGGAGATTTTCCGATGAGACCGCTGAGGGGCGAGTCGGGCCGGAGCTCTGTTACCGCATCTCCGCTGTCCACGTCCCAAACTTGT
>Ga0163144_10024819_pt1 | contig 11743 bp, 11 predicted proteins | sample OliLak19BULKMAT1_FD_123175 | JGI IMG/M metagenome (GOLD analysis project Ga0163144, IMG submission 123175) | Freshwater microbial mat bacterial communities from Lake Vanda, McMurdo Dry Valleys, Antarctica - Oligotrophic Lake LV.19.BULKMAT1 | ecosystem: Environmental > Aquatic > Freshwater >... | reverse complement strand
GTATGTCGCCGCAGTCCGCACTGCGGCCGACTCAATTCATGATGAAGTCCTTGGTCGCGTCGTCGCCGAAGTGCGAACGGCAACCCCCATGGACGAAACAACTCGTTCGCTGGTGACAAGTCGATTGTCAGCGGTGATCCAGAAGCAAGTTCGGCTGCAAGAGACGGTGGATTCCAGTTTGATCGGCGGAATGGTCGTTCGCATTGGCGATACCGTGTTCGACAGCAGCGTAGCAAATCAAATCGAAAAGATGGCTCGCAAAGCTCGCGATGGATTTTCACGTGAGCTGTTGCGACGGTTCGAATCATTTTCGACAAGCAGTAGTTAATTAGTCAGGCTTGCAGTCAGAGTGCTGAACTCCCAAGCAAGCAAAGAATTCAAATCCGCATACTTTCCCATAACACAGCCCTTTGGCCGTTGAGACAAAGCCGTGAAGTTTAGCAGTGACGAAATCGCCTCGGTCTTGCAAGCAGAGATCGAACAGTTCGATAGCAAGATAGATGTCCGTGAAGTCGGAACCGTTCTCGAAGTCGGAGACGGTATCGCCCGAGTTTATGGCTTGTCCGGCGTCATGGCCGGTGAAATGGTTGAGTTCCCTAACGGTGCTATCGGATTGGCGTTCAATCTCGAAGAAAACAGCGTCGGGGTGATCATTCTTGGTAATTATCTGACCATCCAAGAAGGTGACGAAGTCAAAGCCCTGGGCACGTTGCTAAGCGTTCCCTCAGGCGATGCCGTCATCGGACGAGTGCTTGACCCGCTAGGCAACCCGCTGGACGGTAAAGGTCCGGTGCAGACCTCAACGACGCGCCCTGTAGAAATCATCGCAACGGGCGTTTCCGAGCGAAAGCCGGTGACTCAGCCAATGCAGACGGGCATCAAAGCAATTGATGCCATGACGCCGATCGGTCGCGGTCAACGAGAGTTGATTATCGGTGACCGCAAAACAGGCAAGACCTCGATTGCAATTGATGCGATCATCAACCAGAAGGGCACTGGCGTAAAGTGCTTCTACATCGCGATCGGCCAAAAGGACTCTGCGGTTGCCGCTGTTGTTGACGTGCTCGAGAAAAGCGGTGCGATGGAATTTACCACCGTGATTGCCGCCGGTGCCAGCTCGCCAGCCACGATGCAGTACATCGCGCCTTACGCGGGTACCGCGATGGCCGAACACTTCATGTACGAAGGTGGCCATTCGCTGATTGTTTATGACGATTTGTCCAAGCAAGCAGTCGCTTATCGTCAGATGAGCTTGCTGATGCGACGCCCGCCAGGCCGCGAAGCCTACCCCGGTGACGTTTTTTACTGCCACAGTCGATTGCTGGAACGCAGTGCCAAGCTGTCCGATGCACTCGGCGGCGGTTCGATCACCAGTTTGCCAATCATCGAAACGTTGGAAGGCGAAGTTTCCGCATACATTCCGACGAACGTGATTTCCATTACGGACGGTCAAATTTACCTGCAGCCTGACTTGTTCTTTGCGGGTATCCGGCCAGCGATGAATGCGGGTATTTCGGTCTCTCGCGTCGGTGGTGCAGCCCAGACAAAGGCGATGAAGAAGGTCGCTGGCGGTTTGCGTTTGGACCTTGCAGCGTTCCGTGCCCTAGAAGCTTTCGCACAACTCGGTACCGACCTGGATGCCGCGACTCAATCGCAGCTCGACCGTGGGTACCGGATGGTGGAATTGCTGAAGCAACCTCAGTATCGGCCGATGAGTGTCACGGATCAAGTATTGAGCCTATTCGCGGGAACTCGTGGTTTACTCGATGATGTGCCGATTAAGGCTGTTCAGAAATGGGAAAAAGATTTCCTACAATGGGTCCATGATAAGCATGCACCGCTGGTCGCCGAAATGAACGATAAGAAAGACTTAACAGACGACATCACAAAAAAGGTTACCGAGGCGATCAAAGAGTTCAAAGCGGGCTATAAGATTTCCTAGGCATTGATCAAACGTTTGCGGTCGGGAGTGTCGCTTGATGGCAAATGAGCAAAACCCTTACGGACGCGATTACCAAAAAGCGGTTGACCTTGGACCCAGCGGATTTGATCCTCATGCGCCCTATCAACCGATTGATCCGAATTCCATCGATACAAATCAGTTGCAAGCCAATAGCGACGAGAAAAATTTAGCCCTACTTGCTCACTTGCTTGGCTGTGTGGGTGCTATTTTTGGTTCGGTTTTTGGATTTGCGGGGCCTTTAATCATTTGGTTGACGCAGAAGGATAAGTCGGTTTTTGTGGAGCAACAAGCAAGAGAAGCACTTAATTTCCAAATCACGATGCTGTTAGCAATGTTTGTCTGTACGATCATTACTTTCGCCTCGTGTGGAACCCTGTTCCCAATCTTGTTTGTTCCGATGGTGCTTCAAGTCGTTTTTGGAATCATCGCAACGTTGTCCGTGTCGAACGGAAATGCCTATCGCTATCCTGTCAATGTCCGATTGATCAAGTAACCTGGTAACGTTTTAACTTTAATTTTGCCTTTAAAAACCTTTCAACGCCCCGCAATCCATGGCCAACGCCCGCGCCCTCGATAAACGACGCAAATCCATCCGCAACATTCGCAAGATCACGCGAACGATGGAGCTGATTGCGACCGCACGTTACAAGAAGGCGATGGACCGCGCTGCCGCAGTCACGTCTTACACCGACCAAATCACCCGGATCGTTTCGCGTTTGATTGCTGCGGGCGCAGAAGTCGATCACCCGCTGCTGAAACAGCGCGAGAAGACAGGGGTTGCTCGTATATTGGTTCTGTCGAGCAATCGAGGGTTGTGCGGTGGTTACAACGCCAGTGTGCTGCGAGCCTCGATGGTGAAGATCGAAGAACTCAAGGCTTCGATTCCAGAAGTGATCGTCGACGTTAGTGGCAAGCGTGGTATCAACGGACTAAAGTTCCGCAATGTCGCAACTGACCAACGACACACGCATTTTGAGGATCAACCTGCTTACGACGAAGTCGAGAAGATCGCTAACGAGTACTTGCAACAGTACATTGTTGGCGCGGTCGATCGGCTGGATGTCGTCTACACAAAATTCATCAGCACCAGTCGGCAAGTTGCAATCGTAGAAACGCTGCTTCCGATCGGCTCGCTAGGAGCCAATTCAGGCAAAGTCGCCGATGAAAAGTCTTCTGAGTTCGAGTTTCTACCCTCGGCGGAAAGCATCTTGGAAGAGATCGTCCCGACGAGTTTCAAAGCCAAGCTTTTTAAGTGCTTCTTGGATTCTGCGGTCAGCGAACAAGTCGCGCGAATGATTGCCATGAAAGGCGCGACGGAAAGCGCTGGTGACATGATCAAGCAGCTTTCGATGACGTACAATCGTGCTCGCCAGTCGCAGATTACCGGTGAGATCATGGAAATCATCGGCGGCGTCGAAGCTCTCGAAAAGTAAAGTGATCAGTCAGCGTCCTACGCAGCCCGTCCATTCGAATTAAAACTAAAACTAAAACTAAAAACCACTCATTGTTGTCGAAGCCGTATGTCCACAGCCACCTCCACTACCGTCGGTCGCGTCACTCAAGTTATCGGTTCAACTTTCGACGTTGAGTTTCCGATCGGGCACCTGCCCCCGATCTATAACGCGATCCGAATTCAATCGCAGCACAAAGGCGTCACCATCGATCTGGTCGGCGAAGTGCAACAGCACCTCGGCGGCAGTCGCGTCCGTGCAATCGCCTTGGGCAGCACCGAAGGCATGATGCGTGGCCTAGATGTAGTCGATACTGGAAAGCCAGTAACGGTTCCCGTCGGAAAAGCAACACTCGGCCGCGTCTTTAACGTGCTCGGTAACCCGATCGATCAGCGCGGTCCTGTCGCGGCTGACGATTATTGGCCGATTCACCGTCAAGCACCTCCGATCAACGAATTGTCGACCAACACCGAAGTCTTCGAAACAGGCATCAAAGTGGTTGACTTGCTCACACCGTTTGTTCGCGGTGGTAAAGCCGGTTTGTTCGGTGGTGCAGGTTTGGGTAAGACCGTTATTCTCACCGAGTTGATCGCTCGAATCGCCAGTAGCCACGGCGGCTATTCCGTGTTCGCTGGCGTGGGCGAGCGAACCCGCGAAGGTACCGACCTTTGGCTTGAAATGCAGGAAACAGAGATCGGTAGCACCGGACGCAAAGTTATCGAACAAACTTGCATGGTGTTCGGTCAGATGAACGAACCGCCAGGTTCACGACTTCGTGTGGCACTTTCGGCGCTAACGATGGCAGAGTATTTCCGCGATTCAACCGGTGCAGATACGCTGTTGTTCGTCGATAACATTTTCCGCTTCTCGCAAGCAGGTAGCGAAGTGTCAGCGCTCCTTGGTCGTATGCCTTCTGCCGTGGGTTATCAACCGACGTTGGCGACAGAAATGGGTGCTTTGCAAGAGCGAATCACAAGCACCAAGACCGGTGCAATCACATCGGTTCAGGCCGTTTACGTTCCTGCTGACGATCCGACGGACCCGGCTCCTGCGACAGCATTCGGACAATTGGATGCGTTCATTTACCTTGAGCGTTCGATTTCTGAGAAAGGGATTTACCCTGCGATCGATCCTTTGGCTTCAAATTCACGAATCCTTGACCCGCAATACGTGGGTGATCGCCACTATGCGATCGCACGACGCGTGCAGACGATTCTTCAGCGATACCGCGAACTACAAGACATCATTGCGATTCTTGGTGTCGACGAGTTGAACGAAGATGACAAGATGATCGTACACCGCGCCCGTCGGATCGAAAGATTCATGTCACAGCCGTTCTTGGTCGCTCAAGTCTTTACTGGCAAAGCTGGCGAAATCACGCCGCTTGCCGAAACGATTCGCAGCTTCGAAGAGATTTGCAATGGCAAGTGGGATCACTTGCCTGAGCAGGCGTTCATGTACGTTGGTGTCATCGAACAAGCCGAAGCACAAGCCAAGAAGATGGCAGAGGGTAAGTAATCACTATGCCAATTCGCTGCATTGTTGTCACCCCGGAACGTACCGAGCTGGATCGCACCGTTGAGCAGTTGACGCTACCGATGTACGACGGCGAGCTCGGCGTGCAGACAGGCCGAGCTGCGATGATCGGTCGACTCGGTTACGGTATGCTTCGATTTGAAGGGGAATCAGGACCAGAGCGTTACTTTATCGACGGTGGCTTTGCACAAGTCGAGAACAACGTTGTTTCGGTGCTGACGGCCCGCGCTATCAAGGTCGAATCCATGAACGTGGAAGAGGCCAAGACCGCTTTGGCTGAAGCGATTGAAATGCCGGGCTCGACGCCTGCGACACAAAAGTTACGATCCGATGCGCTCAATCGCGCCCGCGGAATGGTTCGGACCGCTCGTCGATAAACATAGGATTGGCTTCCAGCCCGTCATTCACGGTATCGACAGGCTGGACGCCTAGCCCGCGTTGGACAAGCGATATGTCGAGAGCAACGATGGTACAGGGCCTGCGAAATTTCATCTCGCCGGTAATTCTCGCGTACACTTTGCTTGTCCTTTGCATCGGCACGCTCTTGGGGCCAGCCCTCGCTGGCCGAGAGCGGCTTGCGTTTCGTGACGTCAGCCATTTTTATACGCCGCTATATGGTTACGTCGCGTCGCGGCAGGCTGAAGATTGGTTCCCGCTATGGAATCCGCTCGATCTTACGGGGATGCCGCTTGCGGGAGAAACGACAACGGCCGTCTTCTATCCGATTCGCGTGCTCGTTTACGCAGTCGCCCCGACGTCAGAAACCGCAATCGCTTGGTATGTGGTGTTGCATCTGTTGATCGCGGCGGTTGCCGTTCATGTCGCAGCAAGATCAGCGGGCGCGGGACAGCTCGGCTGTGCGATTGCGATCTTAACGTACCCACTGGCTGGGCCCATTTTTTTTCTCATCTATAACCCACCGTTTTTGGTTGGTGCGGCTTGGATGCCAATCGCAATAGCCGGTGGGTTGCGACTGCTCAATTGTGAGTTGCATGAGGCTGCCAGGGTCCGCTCTGTCATTGCCTCAACGGGGATCGCACTGGCGATGCCGGTTCTGGGCGGTGATCCGCAATCAGTTGTCCATGTTTTATTTCTTGGCGCGGCAACATGGTTGTTGCGATGCTGGCGTAACGATCGTCAACAACTAGGACTTCGGATTCTGGAGCTCCGCCGTCTAGCCGCTGCGATCGTTCTCGGCGGCGTCATCTGCGCCCCGCAGCTTGCGGCTTCGCTCGACTGGAGCCAGCAAAGCGATCGAGTCCTGAACCAGAACCCTGCTGATCGTTATGACTTCAGCGTTCCACCGTGGCATTGGCTAGAGTTGATCGTTCCCGCAGCCTCTGGTCGTCTATTCCCGACTTATGAGCGAATCAGTCATGCGATCCCGGGCGATGGGCGCACCTGGGTGATGACTTTGTATGCGGGTCTCGTCCCTATCGTCTTGATGTTTCATCGTTTACTTACTCGCCGTCGCCGCCGCTTCGACCTTTGGGATTACTTGGTACCGATCGGGCTGGTCTTTTCAATCGGCAGTATTTATGAGTTGATCGTGCTATTGGTGCCTGGCTACGACTCCTTTCGTTATCCAGGTAAGTGGTTGCCCTTTGTTGCTCTTGGTCTTGCTGTGGTTGCAGCGCGGCAGGCCGAGTCACTGGTCAACACCTCATCGCGAATCATTCAGTCAATTCGTTTGTTCGTATCGTTGGTAACGATCACCGTCGGCCTGCTGGCGATACTGGCTTCGCGTCTTGGCGCGTCGGATTACCTGGACTCGCTAGAGTTGGTCGATCGGTTCTGGGGCTCATTGCAACCGAATCTTGCGTTTCGATCGATCGCCTGGTCGGGAATCGCTTCAACATTGATTGCATGTGGTCTGTGGGGTTTGATACGTGCGCAACGATATTGGCGTCGCGCATCGGGATTTGCATTGGGGATCGTCGGATTGATCGCCTGCGATCTGTTCGTGTCTGTTCGGCATCAAGTAGCGACGGTTGCCCAGTCGGACGAAGACGCAATCGAAAGCAAAAGATTTGGAGCTGAGAGCGAGTTGATAAAAAGCGACTCGACCGAATCAGCAGACGCCTCACCAACATTACCAGCCCAGACCGGGCGCGCCATGCGAACTTCGAGTCGCCCGCAGTGGCCCAGTCAGTGGCTAGAACAACATGATGGCCGCAATCGACTACTCGAAGTCGAGGCGAGCCAGCGTATGACGAGGTTCGGTCGCTGGCACCTCGCCGATGGTGAAGCCGTGTTCAATTCCGTGACGTCGTTGAGACCGCAACGAATTGATGGCTTTTGGTCAGCCTTGGCAAGCAGTAAGCGACTGGATATCAAGGACGCGGGGCGTTCAAACTGGCCAGCGATTGAGAAGTGGCTGGGCATCGACCGTCACATTGCCACCACATTGCCGTCAGAGCAGAGCCTGTTTGACACGGATTACGTCGTCGCTCGTGCCCAGGTGATTGTCCATCCCGACGCGTCGCCGATCTATCGCTGGGATTCAAGATACCGGCAGATCGCGCATCAGCGTTTGATTTCAGTTGCCGACTGGGAAACTCGTCTCTTGGAAGTTAGCACCACCGACGTGGAGTCGCCTCCAATGGTTGAATCTGACAATTTTGCGGCCATCGAGTTGGTGTCCAGCAATTCAGCTCCCACATCGATTGAGCTTGTTTCAATAACGCCCGAACAATGGACTTTTCGTGTGGCAACGGAGAGCTCAGGTTTGTTGACGGTGAAGTCATACCAAGACGGAAACTGGCGTGCAGTGTTGCGGTCACTAGCCAGCAAGGATTCCACTTCAACCGTCTCGCAGTCAGCCGTTAGCGAAAGCTCGACCGCTTTACGAGTCGACTATTTATTCATGGGAGCCCATATTCCGCCGGGTCGATGGGAGATTGAATTTATCTATCGTCCCTGGTGGTTGATTCCATCGCTGACGCTTGCGGCCTGTGGAGCGATACTCGCGGTCGTGATCCAAGCGTTGCAGATGCTATGCTCGCTGCAATCGCAAAAATCAACAATCAAAATTCTTGGATCGCATCGGTGCGTTCCTGGAAGGACGTGAATTAATAACCTAAGCCCTCTCCCGTGAGTCCGATTGGCTAGGTGACAAGCGAGGTAACACTTTTCGGCGAACGACCGCCACTGGGTAAACTTACCAGTGTCCCAGGTTTGAAAGCAAAGAAATCACAGCTCAAGACCTAAGCTCAGACTCTCTGAGTTGGAATGTGAAGTGCATCTTGTCGGTTAAAATGAGTTCGTCGTCACTGGACTTAATTAGCCAGGCGAGTCGAACGCATTCTGCAAGGTCGCAATATCGAGCTTGATCATTTGCCAACACGACTCGAACATTCGTTGTACAGCTTGAGGATCATCGCTGGCCAGCCAATGCGTCATCTGCGATGGCCAGACTTGCCAGCACATACCGAACTTGTCCTTTAGCCAACCGCATGCGAGTTCGGAGCCACCATCAGCCAAGAGGCTTGTCCATAGCATGTCAATTTCGTCTTGCGTGTCGCAACTAATTGCCAGCGACATCGCCTCGGTGAACTTCCAGTCCCGCCCAGCGTTGAGCGAAAAGAACGTCATGCCGCATAACTCGAACTCGACCGTGAGTATCGAATCGTTCGCTGGGTTCTTGACGGTGCGAACGATCTTTGAGTCGGGCACAACCGAGACGTAGAACTCCGCAGCCTCGGCTGCTTGATCCTTATAAGACAAGAACGGGGTAATTCGTTGTTTGAGCTTCATTTTGGATTCCTATTTCATAGAGTGTAAACCGACCATGTTGCCTTCGGTGTCCATCACCAAAGCCATGAATCCGTACTGACCGATCGACATCTTTGGCTTACAGACTTTGCCACCGGCCGAATCGACTCGTGATGCTTCGATGCCGCAATCTTCGCAGGAAAAATAAACTAACGTTCCCAAGCCACCGGAAGGGCAGCCTTCCATTTTGACCAGTGCCCCCGATGCACCGCCGGTTTCCATGTTCATCGGAAAAGCCAACATCACAAGTTCGGGCATTGGCGATTCGAGCTTTGTCAGCTCGACGCACAGCACCATTTCGTAGAATTCCTTAGCACGATCCAGATCTTGGACGTAGATCTCGAACCAGCCGACGGGATTTCGATTCATTGGATGACTCACGTTTCTTTTTGGGGAGGATTGGGTAACGGGTAAAGATCGCCTACACAATTCATGGATTAGGAACAGTCCCGTCATTAACTATCGCATGTAACCCTCCCGCTTGCGGGAGGGTCGGCCTGTCAGGGCCGGGGAGGGCACATCGAATGAAAAACCCATCTTTGTCCCATGAAACGCCAGGCTTTGTTTGAAAAGTTCACGGGTGAGCCGCTTCGCGTCAGCGTGCGGGCATTTCGTGAGCAAAACCGAGCCCGCAGGCTGACGCTAGGCGGCTTACATAGAAACAACGTCTGTTTTCAAACAATGCCTAGCATCGCGGAGGTTTTCAGATAGGTTCTTAGGCTTCCAGCCTATGATTGGCTGAAAGCCTTTGCTACTTATTGTTCCAGCGGTCCCAAGTCAAATAGCGGTCGAATCTCGACGGTTCCCTTCTTGGCCGGTGGGATTCGTGAGGCGATGGCGATCGCTTCGTCGAGATTTTCAACATCGATGATATAGTATCCACCGAGTTGTTCTGCGGTCTCTGCAAAGGGCCCGTCCGTGATCTGTCGTATGCCTTCTCGAATACGAACGCTCGTTGCCGTCTCGATCGAATAGAGCGGCGAAGAAGCGATCCATTTGCCATCCGCTTCCAGTTCCTTACAGATTTCCATCGATTCGATCATGCATGCGCGTCGTTCGGCTTCCGTCCATGACGATTCAGCGGCGTAAATGAGTAACATGTATTTCATGCTGCTGGCCCCGCTACCATTACCATCCAGCCGATGCCGAACTTGTCCGTCAGCATGCCTTACAGCGGTGACCAGAATGTCTTCGTGAGTGGCATGTCGATCTTTCCGTCCTGAGCGAGTGCGTTGAAGGCGCTCTCGCACGCATCGCTGGATGACACCGACAACGCAAGTCGGAAGCCGTCGAATTTTGACTTGTCGTTGCAACCGTCGGAAGCCATCAGCATCATCGCACCGATGGTGAATGATGCGTGCATTATCTTGGACTCGAATCCCGACTGCAGCATGCCCGCCGGAACGGGATCGGGGCTCTCGTTAAATAGCATTTTCATGGTCGTCTTGGCACCTAACGCTTGCTCATAAAAAGCGAGTGCTTCTTCGCAGCGGCCAGCAAAGAACAGATAAGGTCCGACAGAGGCATCGTTTAAGGCGAGTTGTTGTGTAAGTCGCTTCTCTTGATTTCGGATTTCTTCCGTTGGGTCACTCTCAGCAAAGTCCTCGATGCCAAAAATGGGACGAATGTCGATATCTGAATCTTCAAGCACCGGATTAGGACAACGTTTCACCCAGTCGATCGCTTCCTGCATCGAGGTTACTTCCCAAATCCAGAAACCAGCAATCAGTTCTTTCGTTTCCGCGAACGGTCCATCGGTCACGGTTCGGTCTTTGCCATGAAAACGAACGCGTTTTGCTTCCGAAGACGGCTTGAGCCCATCGCCAGCTTTCATAACGCCAGCTTTGACGAGTTCCTCGTTGTACTTGCCCATCTCCATCAAACGCTGCTCGCTTGGCATTTCGCCCGCTTCAGAACTTTTCGTTGCTTTAACAATAACCATGACTTTCATTCGATCATTCCTTGGGGTGTTCGGATTTTACCTTCGACAAGATTTGCAAGCTCAACCAATGATTAGCTTCGTATATGTTTGCCGTTCATAAAGCGAATCCACTGGCCAGCTTCGTTTTGAAACTCGCTGGTGAACAACCACTGGTCCGCGTCGACGATTTCGATCGTGTCTCGATACTTGCAATTCCCATCGCCGACGAATGCCGGTCCTTCGGTTTCAAGTAGCAGTCGCTTTTCAGTCGAATCGAGGATTCCCTCGTAGATCCAAATGTTGGCCATCATCGAGCCGATGAATGTTCCGACGTAGCAGCCCTTGTTAGTATCAAAGCCGAGCGTCATGATTGTTGACCAAGAATCCCCTGCGGCTGATTCGCCACTGCTATCGCAGATCAACCACATTCCTCGGAGCGAGCGACAGTTCATTGCGCCGACCGTAGTTGCAGCTGCCGTCCGGCATTTTGCACTCGTGATGGACACTCCATCCTCCAAAAAGCTGGTCGAGCCATTGATGCTCTTTGGTTGGTTTTGCAAACAAGGTTACTTCTCCTGGTTAAATTGACTACGCGGCACTAGGTTTTGTTTGATTCAATTAATAGTCGAGTGACGACTGCTGGAATCGACACGGCATCGAAAAAGATTTCGCGAAAAGTTCAAACCCGCAGTTTTGCCAGTTTTTTCGCAAGAAAGCGTTGCTCGGAAGCTTGGCTGGAAAGTGACAGAGCGGTTTGAAAAGCGTCGCGGGCAAGGTCGTTCTCGCCTAAACGCAGCAGAAATTCGCCTCGGACCGAGTGAGCCAGCGTGTACTGATGGAGTTCGCCGCCCGTCGAATCCGATCAATCGCTTTAAAGCGGCCGGCAGAAACGAGCCAAGACACTGGATTCTCAGGCATGCCGTCCACCGGCCATTGAGTCATCGCAGATGCAAAGGCTTCCTGCATCGCGTCTTCTGCCAAGTCAAAGTCACCCAATGCACGAACAAGCGACGCGAAGACATGTCGCGACGAACGATGATAGATCTCATTAATGCTTTGTGGGCTGACTTGGCTCATCAATGAAACGCAAAAAATTCC
>Ga0163144_10024818_pt1 | contig 11743 bp, 8 predicted proteins | sample OliLak19BULKMAT1_FD_123175 | JGI IMG/M metagenome (GOLD analysis project Ga0163144, IMG submission 123175) | Freshwater microbial mat bacterial communities from Lake Vanda, McMurdo Dry Valleys, Antarctica - Oligotrophic Lake LV.19.BULKMAT1 | ecosystem: Environmental > Aquatic > Freshwater > Lake... | reverse complement strand
GAACTCATCGTTTCCGTTCCACTTTGTGTTCCGGATTAGATCTTGTGTCTTTTCCTTCAGGGCACACATCAGTTCTTGGTCTAGAACTCGGGACATGACTCTGATTCGTGGGTTGAATCAGGGATGAAATCGTACCATTGTCAAAAGTTGAGCAAAGAAGTGAGTCCAGTTGCAGGTGCCACCCACTCCGTCGGGGTGCAGGGGGGGGGAGAGAGACCTGAGCTTGCATTTGTGACCAACAGTTCATCGAAAAGTGTTCGGAAAGTGTTGTCATGCTTTGCATGCTTCAAAAGTGTTGTGTCAGCATGTGACATGAAGACACAAAGCATGTGACCCATTTGGCAACACTTTCCAAACACTTTCCGAACACTTTCCAGAGTGCAAGTGTGTCATCACAGATCTGCAGCACAGCAACACAACACATCGGGCGGTGTTGAGATTGTTGAGCTTGCATTGGTGAAATTCGTTGCAGCAAAACAGCACAAAACAGTCATGTGCTTGCACTGCTGAACAGCGTGCGTGCTTACACTGCGCCACACACCAATGCCCAGTGGACCCACACTGCAGACTCTGTTCAATGCATGCACCTTGGGTCAGTCCACAACCGTTTTGAACAGCAAATGAGCCGTTCTGACCGCAATGGCTTCAAAAGCCACATGCTGCCAGCATGACCTTGACATTCATTTGTGTTGGTCAGGGCAGTGCAACAACTCACCCTGCCAGTTGGCCAGCAGCTTTTCTCAGACCAATTGATCTACTGTGGGTGCCAGTGTGGACAACACATGCTGACAGATTGGGGATTGCACATCACTTCAACATGTTTCCAAAGTTTCAATCCTTGTCTTGCAGGAACAGTCCCAACAACCTGAAAAAAAATCAATCATGATGAAAGAACACTCATGAAGCAATCACAGACACAATGCTGCGGCTGAAAAAGCAACACACAAACATCAGCTGCAAAATGCCAAAAACTCTCACAACAAGTGGAGAACAACCACAACAAATGTGTTCCATTTTCTATTGAGAAGTTGAGGCATGTGCACCAAGTCTGATGTTTGTGAATCCTGACAACATGCACCCAACTAAATGTTGTAAGATGAAATCATTGTTTTGACGACCATTTGTGATTCAGATGATGCTTTTTGCTCAACTCCTGTGGTTTGCAAGATGATGACAAACTTGCAAAATTGATCATGATGCACAACATCTTCGCTTTGCAGCACACTTCAATGTTGAGAAGGATTTGTGAAGACAAGATTGCCGGGTCTTGAAGCATGCTGCAGCACTGAATGATTGTGAGACAATGAGCATCTCAGACAACAAGGGCTGCCTTTCACAGCAGGGATTTGCTGTGCCTCTGGAGGAATCCAAGACTCAGAAGTTTGTGACCAACCCATGCTTGCGACGCGAATGACGTCAGTTCAGTGACAATCGAAGCGAGGAGTGATCCGACTGGCCGTGCCACACATCTACTTCTCCATGAAGACAACCTTTGCTGCACCCCTCCTGAGCGAGAGCGAAGTGCAGCTTCACGCCACTGGCTTCTGCTGCACCCCTCCTGAAATGGAACTGCTTTGGCTCGCACAATCCTCAAGAAAGGCGCACGTGTGCGGTCCTTCTTCTTTCTCCCTCATCATCTTATTGTAGCAACAACACCATACATGCATTGATTGATTCATCATCATCTTGCCATCTAGCTACTATCGTGTCAAATAGACCTACTGTACGGTGTACTAACTAATCGCCTGTGGAGATAACCCGATTCCAAGTGTGACAACATCAGCAAGCTAGAAGACAAGCATGACGTCTATATCTAGCAAATGGATCCTCCTGGTGTGCTTTGCATTGTCGATGACAAACTACCACCACGTGGTACAGGGGCTTTCCTCTTCTTCCTTCCAGGAAAACGCCAAGCCTCGCCCGCATAACGTTCCAAACGACAATTATGCGGATCTTGTTGAAAATGAATATTGTGGCTGGAATCGACGTAATGCCTTGGCGGCCTCGACCGCAGCTCTTGCGGCTGGTTTTGGGGTATCTCCAATCGCTGCCAATGCCGCTACAGATGTCGCCACAGAAACAGTCGTGGATATGGCGGCTATCAATGCCGCACGAGCCAAGCAAAGTGATACTCTTCCAATGATGATGGACATGAACAAGATCAATGCCGCAAGGTCCAGTAGTAGTACTGGCAGTACAAGAATCTACAAGACATTGTCGAAATCGATTATACCCATGAAAGATCCATCTCCTTTGTTGGCGATTCGAAGTGCTAATGGAGAATTCATTCAAATTCCAAGAGTGGGCTACTCGTTTTACAAAACACCTGCCGATCAAGCCGCTCGTTGTACCACACTTGCCTTGCTATCGGGGATTCGTCACTTGGACGTTGCCACATCGTACGGTTCCAATCCTGAAATTGCCAAGTCCCTGAAAAAGTATCTCGACATTGGCTTGACGGGATTGGATACCAAGGAAGAAAAACCAGAATTATTGGAAGTCTTGGATGCTACCAGGACCATGGGAGAACAGCATGCCAAGACGACGATCAACAGTGGTGCTGGTAATAGTATTCTATCCAAGGCCCCCATTGTTGGATCGGCAGGTCGACGGGGACGACGAGATGCTTTGTTTCTATCGCACAAACTATCCAATCCGGAACAATCGACCGATGCCACCCAAGTACGGCGGTCCGTCAAGGCCGCGATTGCTACCCTCGGATGCTCGTATCTGGACATGGTATCCATACATTCTCCCCTCACCGATAAGGATCGACGATTGACCACGTATCAAGCCTTTCTCGATCTACGAGATTCGGGATTTGTTAAAACCGTCGGAGTTTGCAATTACGGTCTAGGACCTCTCCAAGAAATTATCAAGGCTGGTTTAGATTTACCGGCCGTCAATCAACTAGAGTTGAGTCCCTTCAATGCCCACAAGGATGTGGTGGAGTTTTGTGACACGTATGGAATTGCGGTGTCCTGTGCGGCATGGTCCAAACTCTCGGGTGCGGACGGACCGTCAGAGCAGTGGGATGTCGTGGCCAAATTGGCCGCACATAAAAAGACGACCAAAGCACAAATTTTGGTACGATGGGCCCTGCAAAAGGGATACATATGCGTCCCGCGATCCGCTGCGGCGTCCAAAGTGGAACGAATGGCCATTGCCGAAAACTCGTATGGAGGAGTGAACTTGGATGGTACTAATTTCGTCTTGACAGCGGAAGAAATGACAACCTTGGATGGTTTGGATGTGAATTACAAGGCAGGAAAACTTGGTAGACGCGATGGATGGGAAGACTCGGATGTTACCGGCCCCGACTGGGACCCCACCGACTTTGTGTAGGCGAAAACGAAAAAAGATAATTCGTTGTCCCCATTGAGAAGGAGCTTTGGTGGTCCTACATTGCTTTTTGGCGAAGCAAGCATGGATTGGAAAAACACGCATGCGTTGGGAGTTTCGGTGGTCGAAATGAACTTTTGCACCAAGAAAAAGACTCCCAAGCACTATCATAAAAGCGCAACTGCATCCCGCAATTAACTGACAAAAAACAAAGGTCCAACGGGTTAGCTCTTAGCACGAGCTTTGCCGCTGATAGCTACCAGAATACCACCACTTGACACTCGACTACTACTTGTAGCTAATTAAGTAACTAGTAGGAAAGCGCGAGTCAGTGGAAGCTAGCTACTGCTAGTAGTGGTGGTTAGTTAAAACTATATGTATATATATATATATATATAATACAGCGTATCGGGTGGTTGAATGTGCCACAGACAACACAGTACAATACACGCTATTCAACATGCATGCAAAAAAACTCTATGCAGGATCTCCACCATCATTTAATCAATCATGCATCTGCCAAAAGGACCACCAATGTCCAACAAACAACCCCCCGTGATGAGCGTGGTGGTTTTGCTGCTGCAAACGGCAGTTGCAGGATGGATTGCGGCAGTGCTTGCGGTGATTCTTGTATTTCTCCTGCACCGCACTACTACGGCAATTCGATGTTTTTCGTACAAAAGGGCTCGTCGTAGTTGACTCGGTCGTGTCAGACTGGGTGCAGGACTCGGATGGGTCAACGGAGGAAGATCCAAATCTTCCGTGTCGGCGCCGAATAGGAGAAAGTTGGATCCTGTCACTGACGGTAACAAGTTGCTTTGCATTACTGCTGCTAAGATAGGTAGGGTTGGATTTGGGGTCTTCCGACTTTGCAAGCGTTTCCGACTTTTTCTGACCAAACAAGTTGGGAAGGAGCTGTTCCATCCATGGCTCCAATGCGGTATAATAAAGCTTTGTGTCCAAATCGTCGCCCAAACCGACCGGGATTATTTGTTCACATCCTAATTCTTGGAATTTGCTGTCGAGTCTTTTCGCGGCTCGATTGAAATGTTCGTCCTCACCGCCACAATACATGCTGGAGCCTAATCCAAACACCGCGTAACGCATGGATGATTCTGAAAAGCATGTAATTTGATCAATGGAGGACATTTCCTCTGATACTTCCTCCAAGTAATTCCAGAAATCTTCCAGAGACGGCAGACCAAAAGACTGTGAGTATACTTTGTCGAAAACGAAAAGAAAAAATCCGAAACCAAAAAGAACAATGGCACGCAGAACTGATAGTGCCGTACCTTCCATCATATCTGGGAAACCTCCTGCTCCAAACGTCGATGTGACAAAGATCGTAGCTAGAGTCTTGTCTTCAGTAATTTTTGAGGCCAGAGCTTTGGCTTGAACATCGTCCGCGGGTACAACCACAATGTGGGGATCTTCCAAAAAGATCTTTGACTTTTTGAGAAACTTTTGTATTTCATGGTGAATATGCTGAGCAGCATGTTTCGCAGTTCCATGCTGTGTGGCGTAGACAATGAAGACGGATTCGCTGCTATTGCTGCTGACGAAACTGCTGCTAGCATCGGATCCTGATATGCTACTAATGGACGGAGGAGCAATGTGATCGAATGGCACTGGCTTGTCTGCCTTGGGCAAAGCGTGACGCATGCTCTTCTCCTTGGTTAACTTCATCTTCCTCTCTGTCTTCGTATCCGGCTTGTAGGAAAGATGAGGCTATGGGCCAGAACGTGACAAAACATAAAGTAAAGTGAGCCAGCGTATAATAGCAAGAATGTCAAGAAAGAAAGAAAAGAGCCATCCACTGGAATATTTACCTTTCGGGGGCGAGCAAAGTAATGTGTGTGCAGCAACTTTGTTTGGGGGAAAGTTATGGACGTGAGGAAAGCATGGAATATTTTAGCATTTAAAGAACAGAAAACAAATTTCCGTTCCTTACCTTTCGCGAATAACTGGACAAGGGTGCTCCTAAAAATTCTGTGTAGATAGTTTTTACATCTTGATTTTGGTGCGCCTTTCGTTTTACCATCCTCTCGTCCTTTGAATAAAGAGTTCGAATGCGTTTGGATAGAATATCAGGATCAGAACTTTGAGGCAAGCCTCCTCCTCCGATGCACCCTCCAGGGCATACCATAACTTCGATAAAATGATAATTGAATTGCCCTCTTTCAATCTTGGTCAAGAACTCCCGAATATTCTTTGTTTGGTGGCAAACAGCTACGTGTAAAGAGATGACGTCCTTGTCGTCCTTTCTGGTGTTGCCACCACGTTGGAGCGTCACTGTAGAATTTTTAATCCCATCCAAGCCCCGGACTTCCTCGTACTTCACAATGGGTAGGTCTTGGCCAGTAAGAGCATCTGCTGCAGTCCTTAGGGCAGCTTCCATGACTCCTCCTGTCACACCAAATATGGCTGCCGCACCAGAGGACTCGCCGAGCGGATTATCGTAGTCCGCTTCTGGAATAAATTCGAAGGACAACCAATCGTTTCGCTTCGCGACGCCATTCAATTCCACTAGTTTTGCAAATTCCCGTACGGTCACGACCGCATTCGTGTCCGGTGCCGCCGCCGAGGACGATAACGCTCCAAATTTCGTGTTTTGAAGTTGACGCAGTTGCATCCGAGCCATTTCGTCTTTCTTGGCTGTGCATGGCATGACGGCAACAACGTAGAGCTGAGATTGATCGATCGGGTCAAAAAAGTTGGCTTTCTTGATATACCTGGGCCACCAATATTGCCGAATCAGGCTGGACAACATAGCCATGGGGGATCGGCAGGTGGAAAGATGCGGAATGAGTTGCGGGTAGGATTGTTCCACAAAGTTGATCCAGCCAGGACAACAGGAAGTGAACATGGGCAAAGGTTTTTGCCGTTTTTGAGCCGCCGTGCCCTTCTTGGCAATTTCCAATCGCTCCAAGAGCTCGTGAGCCTCTTCCATAATGGTGAGGTCGGCTGCCAGGTTTGTATCAAAGACAAAGTCAAAACCACAAGCTTTTGCGGCTCCCACCAGTTGGCGCTCCGAACAAACTTGCTGAGACCCTGGTCGGCCGCCAAACATTTCCCCAATCGTAACACGCGCTGAGGGAGCTGTTTGTAAGACGACAATTTTGTTTGGGTCGGCAATAGCTGCCATAACACTACGTGGGTAAAGAAGAATGGAAACAGAAAGCGTTGGTTAGCGAGTCATGGTCGTGAATCTCCACCGTGAGATGTTGGTGTTTTGAACGCGATAACAATATTGTTCAGGGTATACGCACCGTTCTATGTGGTCCACTTCTTTAATGGCCCCTGTGGGGCAGAAAACAGAACACTGTCCACAGGAAATACAGTCTGTGTCTTTGAGAGGTCTTCCAGACTTTGTAGTGACACAGGCTGGTGGCTGAGCAATGCCAATCAAGGCTTCCTTGTCAGGGATTGGGACTTCCAGTACTTGCATCGATTGATTGCAAGCTCGGAAACATCGAGTGCAGCCCACACAGAGAGAATCATCATACATAATGGCATTCGAACTCGTGTCCACATTCCTTTTCCGGATGAGGTTGCCCAATTCTTCAATTTCCAAGGTTCCGCCCGTGGACAAGCCGCCGCCGCCCTCAAAGTGCTTGAATGTCATGGAATGTTCCATGCTCCTTCGAAGGGAGGCCGTCGATAAACCATTGAGGTAGGGCCCATTCACGTGGACTTTCATGACTTCTCGCTTCTTCCTCTGTTCGTCAGTCTGCGGCTGTTTGGACTTTTTGGGCGTACTCTTTCGGCAATACGTGGAACAAGCTAACTGTGTAGGAGCCGCTGCGTCTTCCACGTGAACGACACACATCCCACACTTGCCGATGGGGTCCAAGCGAGGATGGTGGCATAGGGTAGGAATCACCACTCCCGCCTTGCTTGCAGCATCGACAATCTTGGTGCCCGCAGGGACTTCGATCCTGGTAATGGAACCGCCGTGGTTGTCATCGTGAAATTCGACTTGCACCATGGCCGGCGTATCGTTCTTCTTTTTCTTGTCTTCCTCCACATCCTCACGGATTATACCAATGGTATGGACAGGTTTGCCCTTATTGGTGGTGGCAGACTTTGCTGCTGTCCCCACGAGCGTTTTCATAGTTTGCTGGCTGGTATTTTGATGAATGTTTGCTTGGTTGTTATGTTGTAGTAGTCTTCTTCATTTTTATGACATACTCCAACAGCAGCTTCAACGATTCATTGTACTAACTGGTAGTAGCTGGCAAAGAGTACGAACATTCTGGGTCCGGCTCCTACATATACTACACGTCGTACTGTACCAACAGAGACACCACCAGGCAGGTCTCAACCTTGTACTGTACCGCGCGAGGACTGTACGACGTAGTGATTCTCTTCTGTCATATGCTAGTAGCACTACTTGTACTGTCCTTAGTTAAGAGAACGCAGCATTCACTTTTTGGTACCCAAAGCGCTCCGTAATGCGATCTTATTCTATGCCCACCCGCTCAAGTTGTGGCTATAGTAAACAGTACAATTTAACGTCTTTTTAACGTTCAGAAAATTGTTTACCTAAATAGTTTCGTGACCGGGAAATTTAATTAGATGGAATATTTCCCGGACAATTTCCCGGTAAATGATCCACATGATGAAACAAAATGTACTGTTTTACTATATAATTTGGGTTGTTTCACTATAGGAAAACTCCACAACTTGAGCGGGTGGGTACTTGGGGAAAGCGAATCTGGATATTCTCAAAGTGTTCTCGTTTGTGATAATGCACTCTCTCGCAGCCACTACTATAGTACAGTAGACTGCAGGTACTAATGGTAGAGGATCCCTTGGAAACAGACGTCAGTGGAAGAAGCTTAGTGTGCGGAGTGTACAGATATGTTGTAGCAGATTACATGCCGGAATACACGGTCAACTTGTACAGTGGTACTGTATGCTACTTCCAGTTGCGATACCGAAGATACAACTGCCGGTGCGATCTCGCTCTGGAGAAAAGCGAATCCCTATCTTTTCAAGAAGGTGTGTTCTCGTTGTGATCTATAAAAGTGATACACAGCGAGCGGTGTGGAGTGTAGATACAGTCGAGGTTGGCAAGAAATATGCGACAGCTGCTTCTGCAGCTGGCCTTTTGGAAACTTTCAAGTATTCCCCCTGCGCAGTAAGTAAGATCCAAACCTGAATGCTAAAGAACGATGTGATCACTCCGAACTTCCGTTGTCACAAAGGGAAGAATACCTTTACATACAATTGTTGAATGGCCTACTCGGAGTAATACTACTGTACATCATGAGTGGGTACCATGTGGATGATGGTTGGCGGTGGTTGGATGCATTTGGACGAACCACCACGTCAAAATAAAGGAGAGCAAGGCAATGAACGCACAAATGATCATCACCTTGTCATCGCCCACGGATGCCGCCACGGGCTCGAACAGAGTGGCACCGGTCAAAGCTCCAAGCTTTCCTGCGGCGGCACTGATACCATTGAGGGTGGTTCTACATTCGGGAGAAAATACCAAACTCGGCAAAATGAAAGTGGTTGTATTGGGACTGACCGACCGACCGACACGGGCGAGGAGGAGAGCTAGAGTTAGCGACAATACTGTATATTCGGAGAGGTTGCTCAACATTTATTCCTCCAAAAGAGTATCTTGTTTTTCGTGACTTACCCGTAATTTGCAAAGAAAAAGGTTGCGCCTTTGCCCAGTTACAATAATATTGTGGTGGTATTGAGCCCACGGCGAGGCTTTCAGTGAGTGGCTTTTTCACAGACAAAAAGAGCAATGACAAAAGTAATCATAACATAGTACATACCATACAATAAAACCAGCAAGGCCGGAGTACGGCGCAAGGCTGACCAATTGTCCCCAATGGCAAAGTACAGAACACTCATGGCGCCAAATCCTTGGAGCATGACATACTTGGGTGTCTGCAATATGCAACAACATTTCTTTCCCATGACAAAGCCGGCCACGGCATAGCCTGGAAGGGCAATGCTGGTCAAGATCAACGAATTAATGGCATCTTCTCGAAGTTCATGAATGGGGTCATCATCACCTCCATGGTTGCTGGATTTCCCAAAGGCGGCATCAATGACCACGGGTTGAAAGAGTGTATTGCCATAAAACATGACATCAAATAAAAACCATGTTCCGGCTGTCCCTAGCATTTTTCGTATCAAATTGGGTTCGTGTCGAATCGCATCCCATCTTCCTCCTGTAGTAGTCGTAAGTTGTTCTTCCATGATTTGCATATTCCGTAGCAATATCTCCTCGGTAACAGCATCGTTAGTATTTTCATGCTCCCCAACTGGACCATCGCCCTGGTGACGATCCTCAATATCATCTCGGTGGTTGTTGTTGTTGTCTTCGTCTTGTTGCTGTTGTACAATAGCCGATTCCACCACGGGTGCCTCCCCTGCATCTGCGTCTTCGTCGTCTTCGGGAGACGTCACTCTTTGAGGAATGGGATAATGACGACGACGGGCAGCACTTTGTCGACGACGCATCCAAAGTTGCATCCCTAACAGCACAATGCCGGGCAAACTTCCCAATCCCAAAAGGATGCGCCAAATCAAATTCAGGTTGGTTGTGGCATAGAGGAGGGGAACCGTCACCAAGGGTGCGGTAATAAATCCAAGTCCTTGCGTACTAAAGGTCAGTACGACGCGACGAATTTGGCGCTGTTCTGCGGCATCGACATCTTCTTCTACTTCTTCATCCTCATTGTGATTCATGCTCGTTGTGGAACCTTGTGGTTGTGTTGGTCCGTGGTGGTAGTGATGGCCAGCACCACTATCTTGATGTTCAGTTTCATCTTCCTCTTCTGGTTGTTCTTCCGCACTCAAGACGGCGGCCAAGGGATAGACGCCTCCGGCTCCCACCCCCAACAAGAATCGAAAGACGGCCAGCAACACATAAAAATCCTTGTGACTGGTTTGCAGACAAATCGCACTGCCCAAGGACGCCACCACTTGCAAGGCCATGACGAGTTGCAAAGCTCCCATGCGCCCCAAAACGGGGGAATCTCCCAAATAGCCACCGACCAATTGTCCCACCATCATGCCCGCTAAGAGCGAAGACGCACTGGCGGCCTTGTCTTCATTGCTCGTGTCGGGAATCAATTGCTCCAAAATGGGAAGGACCATACTAATATTGACCACATTGTAACTGGTCGAGTAATTCGACAGCATGGCCATGACTTGAATGGGCGACAACACACAACACGACGATTTATTATGATTGGCTTCGTTGTGAGTAGTAGTTGCTGGTGGTGGTGGTGCTGGTCGTCGTAGAATGGAGACGGGTGCCGCCAGTTCCTGTTCACTACCAGCAGGAGGAGGAGGTGCATCATCATTCATCATTATGGCTGTGGAATCATGGTTATTGCTATTGTTGTTGGACATGGAGGAGGAAGCTTCTTCACTTATTATTGGTTTTGGTGGTTCTTGTGGTTGACTATTATTATTATTATCAGCAGCAGCAAGAAGAGGTTCCCTCAACTCGTCTTGACGCGTTGAAGAGCCACTACTCGATGGCATACTACTGTACTAGATTTACTTTGATTGTTGGTGTGTGACTTTAGAAGATTACTGACGGACTGGCGGAACAAAGAGACTATAGCTATTGCGAGTTGAATTGTTGTTGTATGGACGTCATGGAACTGGTGAAATTTCCACGCAACCTACTACTAGTACGTAGCTAGCTAGCTAGCTAGTAGCTACCTGGTAGCGAGCAGCCAGTGCATGAATCTTTCAATGAATGAGGGAGTGTATGTATTGGTTAGTCATGAATCAATCATGGAGTCTTGGATTCAAACTACGGACGCACAAGATCCTAATGCTACCAGACGTTCAAAATTAATGCTCTCTATTTTATTATATGTTCTTGTGATTGTCTAGCTAAATTGATTTGAACAAAACCGTGGCTATATGTTGAAAGGAGCTGGAGCAAGTTTTGCCAATGCCTGCGGTACTGTAGGTTCACCAAGCAGGCTAATGTAGCACAAGCCACAATCCTAATGAATAAAACAACATCACCAGAACACCGACGAAAGATTTTGCTGCTTGCACTCGTCGGAAAAATGTGGGGATTGTCGTTTGCTTCTTCTGCATTCTAGAGCTGGCTAGCCAGTGGTAGTTTGCAGGATGGAAAAAGTAGGCAAGCAAGCAAGACGGACAACCCTTGTCACAAGCATCTCGCTGCAAACCGACTAGATTGGAGCTCTCTATTCCAAAATCAGAGACGGCGGCTTATGGATTATAAACCAACTGGTCTGAGTGATCAACTTCTGCACTGTGCTGCACTGCACAGCACTTGTGAACTTGCACAGCGAAATTATAAGGCAATCTCTTTGCCCTGGTAAAGTACTAGACTAGCTAGAGTAACATGGAACCAACCAGAACTGCCGTCGCGCAT
>Ga0163144_10024817_pt1 | contig 11743 bp, 7 predicted proteins | sample OliLak19BULKMAT1_FD_123175 | JGI IMG/M metagenome (GOLD analysis project Ga0163144, IMG submission 123175) | Freshwater microbial mat bacterial communities from Lake Vanda, McMurdo Dry Valleys, Antarctica - Oligotrophic Lake LV.19.BULKMAT1 | ecosystem: Environmental > Aquatic > Freshwater > Lake... | reverse complement strand
CCTAACGCATCCGGACAGAAAGACCAGACTAAAAGACGAAGGCCCATTTCTTGCCGGCGAGTACAATGGCGTACAAATAATGGTCAATACCGACGGCAGCTGTTCTCTCACTTTTAAGGGCGCCACAGATAATAGCGGCAAAATCCTGGACTCGAGCCAGGGTGATACGGAGATGAAGATAGAGACCGACGGTTCTTATCAGGTAAGCCACAAAAACACTACCATGCGCCTAGACAAGACTGGTGTAGTCACCCTAGATACTAAGGGCGACGTTAACTTAACGACAAAAGAGGGCAACCTGACGGTCAATGTGCTTAAGGGTGATATTAAAATTGCAGCACCCAAGGGCAATCTGCGCGTCACCATAAAGAAAGATGTGATTATCGAATGCCAAGGGACCGCTACTATTGAAGGCAAACTGATTAAGCTCGGAGAGAGCGCCGTAGATGCCGTGATAAAGGGCGATACTTTCCAAAAGCTGTATGATGCACATGTTCATGTCGGGAATTTGGGATTCAATACCGGCCCCCCATCAGTAACCATGAAGCCGTCGCTCAGTAAAAAAGTTAAGACAGAATAGGAGATAATTATGCCATTAACAGGGACAGAAAGTATACTAAAACAAGAATTGCATGACAACATCTTAGCAAAGATGCAAGCCGCCGGTATCGGCCCCATAGTGAAAGGCGAATATTTGCTAGCATTTTGCGAAGCCGTAGCCCAAACCATGATTGCCCATTTGGTGAGCAATACCCAGGTAAATCCCGGCCAAGTAACAGCTTCCTCCGGCGTAACCGGATCAGGCCCTCCTGGCGGCCCACTGCCCGTCCCGGTACTGCCCGGCGCGACAACCACTCCCGGCACTATCTCATAGGATATGATATTATAGTAGTATGGATCTTAAAACATTAGCCCTATCCGCCTACCCCTACTGGATACTGGGCATTGTTGTAATCCTCGCCACAATCGCTGCGGGGCATAGGAATGTCCTCAGAATAGAAAAAAGCGCCCTTTTAAGTTTCATAAAATTCATTTGCTATTTGACCCTCTATAGATTTGTCATATTCAAGTTATTTCCAAACTTTGCCCCGTTCGTGGAGGCAAAGAAAAGCATCTCCATGGTGCCGATTCCTTTCATGTTGGGAGTATTCTGGGAAGACGCCTGCCACTGCATTCCGCTATATTTCCTTAAAAAAGTCATTAACAACAGAAAATTACTTATTCCCTTCTACTATATTGCCTTAGCTGTAGTTATGGTAGAATTCGGCATGGGCCATCTGTACCAGGGACTGATCCCTTCGATATTGCTATCTTTTTATGTGCCATATTCCGTAGCGATGGGGGAAAAATATGGCTTTGGCACTGTTATGATTTGCCATACTATTTTCGACATCTCTACCGCCCTATCAATTCAATACCTAATGGGAGCTTATGTCTAAAAAAAATAAACCATTTGTTGGTTATACATCTGAGGAAATATTTGCATCCGAAGCCCGCCTGTACTTTGTGCAAGTAGGGGAAGAAATCCTAGAAGCGGAGGGCCAATGCCTATTTATGAAGAAAAACGCCACATCGTACTACAATAAGATTTTGCGAGAAATTCTGAACCAATTCTACAATGGCAGTACTGCGCAAAGAAATAAGGCTGCGTCTCTCTTGTTAAATTTTAAAATTAGCCCGCTGAGAGTTCACTAGACATCTTGCGCAACGATCATTCCAGCTTGATTCATAGCCAAGTAATACTGTAAGATATACTTATTTTTTTCATGCATACTGCCGCTTTCAGCGTATAGGTCCAGTATGGCAGCAGAAGCTTCAACCAATACTGGGATAAAGCATTCTTCTCTAGGATGATTTTCTCCGCACCCAACGGCACCCGCATGGGACAGGTATATTACTCCGGCCTCCCTAGAGAGCTGGTCATCATCTAGGTACTCCAGATAGTCAATGTAGTCGTCAAGGCTGTCCCAGCCCCTATCTTCACGCCCGATAAGATGGCTGTAGGCCTGCCTTACCAATTCTTTCTGGTCCGATGTCATCATGTGAGTTTATCCGAATGCTTGCTTGGCAGCTCATATACGTAAAAGTTTCTTACGCCATTGTCTTGCAGATCTTGTTCAAAAATCTTCCAAGAGCCCAGACTTCTACCGGGGTTGATTATCCTAAACACGCCCTCATGGTCAAGAAATGTCATTATCACATGCCCTCTGTCGGACGCTCTTCGAGTATACAGAAAGATGTATGATTTGCCGCAGTACATTCCATCCTTTACGTATTCCATGCTTCGGGGCTTGATCTTGTTGGCCGGTAATTTCAATTTTTTGATCAGTTTCGCAAATTGAAAGGCGTACATTCCATTAGATTCATTGTAACCACAGGATTTCGCCAGCTTCTCCACCCACTGGTAGGAAATGGCCCTATTGCACCACCAGGCGGCGTTAAATGCGGCAACTACCCCGCAATCCCCTTTCTTTTGGTTTTTAAAAATAATCTTCATTACAGTATCCTATCACCACGGCTGGCAGCGATCAAATAATTCCTTAGAATATTCGTCATAGTGAGCCCGCATACAGTCGTCTTCGATTGTAGTCGGGCACATCAGACTTGTAGGACATCCATCCTCAAAATGTCCAGGATTATTCCCGTGATCGTGCCTTCTTTTACAATAGCAGTGACTTAATTCATGAAATAATAAGGACATTTTGGAGGTATAAGTTGAATAATTCCAATAGTTTATGTCGATATCTATTTCCCTAAAGCTTGGATTCCAACTGCACTGCCCTACCACACTTCCTCTATTGATATGCTTAAAGCCTATAGTCACTTTATTTGAAAAATGTATGTTATTCTCAATACTTAGGCTCAAATATTTTTTTAAAATCGCCTCAGCCCTGGGGTCCACCCCGACATATTCTGGTGATGCCTTACCTGCCACGTTTACCGTGGTGCAGCTGGAAGAAATTAGGGCGAACGTGGCGAACATGGCAAGGAATATCAATTTCATACCATTAATATATCATGTATTATGAAATGCAATTACCCCGCAATCTTATAGGTAGGACGTAATATGGGCAATTCTAATCAGTACACAATTGTAGGCTCTAGCAGTAATCCTAAGGCACCCATAGGAAATCTGGACAATTCCGTCAATGCGACCATAACCAAGCAGCAATATAACTCTATCAGAGGTCAAATAGGCTCCGTCCCGTGGCAAGATGTGGGTAGCCGCTTTTTCCCTTATATTGCCATAAAACCCGAGAATTGGGATGGACTATTCCCGTACAGGCTTTTGGTTGTAGATACCGCTAAAAATCAGATAGTAAATGGTAAGAAATCTATCAATATTACCATTGAAAACAATAATACCGTAAGTTACGAACCTATGGGCAGACAGTGGGTATTTTCGCTTCCCATCACCCCCCAGCAGCTCAACATTACTGATCAGTACGCCATTAGCACCACAGCAACCCTTAGGGGTGTCCTGGAAGAGCATAGCGGGCTAAGGTTTAAGATGATCAATGCCTCAGGCACTATGGGGGTATGGCCCTACAAGGCTAGCGTGAGCGCTGCCCCCACTACTCCCTCGCCCTTGCAGTCCATATTTGGCGGAACAATCGAAGCTTTTGGTAGCGTGTCAGATCAGGTTCAGAGAGTTATCAGCTCCGCCACCAGTGGTCATCCGGCCCAAAAACCCACGACTATCAGGCCCGCACTTTCCGATGCAGGGGCTAACAGTACGGGGTACTATCACGCCATGGCCCTGGCACAATTTTTAGAACAATACGCCGAGGCAAAGAAAAATCCCAAGAATGCAAGCTGGAGACTTGTATTTGACATTCCAAAACAAAATACCTCCTATGTAATTACCCCCATGCAATATGTTTGGCAGCAAAATGCCAATAAGCCAATGGAATGCCTGTATACGATGCAGCTTAAGGCGTGGAGAAGGATTAATTTAAACCAAAATGTTTCGGCCACTGTGCCGCAAATACAGTCCATCAGCCCTGGCATCCTTCAAAGAATTCTCAACACCATTAGCGAGGCCCGTAAGCTTACGAGCGCAGCCATCAATCTAATTGGGGCTGTAAGGTCGGACGTAGGGCTTCCGCTGAACGTGCTCAGGCAGACATCCCTATTTGTAAAAGACCTTGCAGGAGTAGTAATTTCTGTAGCAGATCTGCCATTCCAATTACAGTCCGACTATGCTAGCTCTATCGCCGCTTCCATGACGATCTTGTCTACTTCCATATCCAGCGTAAATAGCGATCCTGCGGTAAGACGTTCGCTAAATAGTGTAATTTCCAGCCAAAATGCCGCCGAAGGCCTCACGGCAGACGCCATTAGTGCCGGGCAGCTAGGGGCGCAAGCCATTATCAATCAATCTCTAAATCCTTCAAATAATATTTTTAACAGTCCAGAATCTCATTTTTCATTGATGGACCAAATTCCCTCCTTTAGCTTGAGCCTGAATAACGCCCAACAGAATTCCATAGACGAATCCATTGACGAAGCAAGACAGACGAGCGCTGACGATCTCGTAGGTTTCCGGGCAGTAATACAGCAACTTGCACTGCAGCTATCCAATAGCTTCGGCACTGGAGACGCGCTTTACAACTCTATATATGGCTTACCTGCGCCCTCGAGTAGAATTCAGCCTATTACGCTTGATGAGTATGATCTGCTAAAATCTCTATACGATGTGATGCAATCGTATGATATTCTCACTGCTACTACACAAGTAGACGACCAAAATAGGCAGACTAATATGGACTACGTAGCTGGCCTAGCAGATCTGGCCGGTATTCCCTTCCAGACTTCTACCAGCAAGATACTTGCTCCGGTCCCATTTGGCCTAACCATAGAGGGAATTGCCATGAGATATCTGGACGATCCTCAAAGGTGGCTTGAAATTGCTACGCTCAATAATTTAAGAGATCCCTACATTGATGAGGACGGCTTTCAGTTACCATTACTATCTAATGCTACTGGAAGGCAAATTACTGTCTCAAGTCAGCAAAATTTATACATTGGACAAAGAGTGCTTTTGATGAGTTCTACGCAGACCCCTGCGGCAAGAACTATTTTGGGTATTGACCGACTTTCTGATACCAGTTTCCTTCTAACGCTGGATAATTTGCCAAACCTGGACGTTTTTACTACGGCAGATATGGCATTCCTGCAGGCCTACTTGCCGGGTACGGTAAATAGCCAGCAAAAGATCTTTATCCCAAGCGATCTGCCCGTCCCCAGCGATCCCAATATCCTAACGCCTCCCTCCACGTCCTCAGACCCCCTAACGGGCCTAAGTAAGGTGGACTGGCTACTGACAGATAAGGGTGACATTGCGGTCAATAATTACGGTGATTTTAGGTATTCTTCCGGCATGACCAACATAATCCAGGCGCTAAAGATCAAAATAGGCACCAAAAGAGGTACAGTATTGGTTCATCCAGACTTCGGGATTGGCCTAAAGGCGGGAACAATGAATTCTGAACTTACCGTACAGGATATATACAGCTCCTTATCAGCGGGAATCGAGGAGGACCCCCGATTCCAGGGCCTAGATAGCCTCCAGGTGACTTTAAACGGGTCTACGCTGAATGTGAGCATGGGAGTAGCCCTAGCTGGCAGCCAGGGCGTTTTTCCAATCAATTTCAACTTATAGTCATGATATAGGTGGGTAAGCAAACACCTGAATCTTTAAGTGGTACGCAATGGAGCATGATTAAATGGCCGATCTACCAAATCCTCAAAGTTACGAAAAAATTCTTAGTGATATGCTTTCCGCATACGCGGCAAAGCTTGGAATCAACGATTTTAACGTAGGCTCAGTCAACACCAGTTTTTTTGAGGTCGTTGCGCTCGCAACTTCCCGTTCTTCTGGGGATTTGCTCCAAATTCTAAGGGATTTCTCTGTAGACCGTGCTACTGGCGAGGCCCTCAGACGTCTGGCTGCGGAATATCGCGTCATTGTCGTGTCCGCAAGGGTCACGACCGGCTCCGTATCGGTAATTGACACTAGTTTTGCTAAAATTTCCACCAAGATCTATGCCGGGGCCAATCCGCCCAACATCGGGTCTGCCGCTATCAAGGTTAGCGACGCTTCTGCCTTCACCCCAACAGGCAGCGTATATTTTGGCCGTGGTACGCCCAACGTTGAAGGCCCTCTGCCCTACACTTCTGTGGTCCCTTTTGGCGGCTATTATATCATCAACCTTACTGCCCCTACGACTAAATTCCATAACGTAGGGGAAAGCGTAATTTTAGCCCAGGGCGGCAACAGATCTATTGGTGCAAATACCATCGTATTGTCCCCTGGCGTGGGCTCCAGCGCGGATATTCAGTATAGTGTAATCACCTCCGCTATCGTCTTGGACGGCGAAACTACCGTAACTAATGTCCCCGTAAGCGCCCTTACCCCCGGCTCTGCGGCCAACGTTCCTATGGGTGCGATTAAAGAATTTGCTACGCTTCCATTCGCCGGAGCAACTGTCACAAATCCCCTACCCTTCACGACGGGGTCTGATAGTGAAACCGATGACCAATTGCGCGTCAGAATTAAGCGCGCCCTAGCGTCTAAGGGTTTAGCTACCGCTACTGCCGTCAAGGCCGCACTCATCGGCGCTACGCCATCGGATGAGCCAGCCACTATCGTGAGCGATTCGCTTATGAGAAATGCCGACGGCTCTGCTACGGTTTTCGTAGACGACGGCTCTGGCTATGAAGAAAAATCCTCCGGCGTAGGTATCGAATCTATTGTGGATAGCGCTATTGGCGGAGAAAAATTCTTTCAGTTGCAAACTGGCGGCAGACAGGCCCCCGTGGCCAAGGCCTTTTTGCAAACTACCTTTTCCGCACCATTCGACTTGGTAGGTGGAGACATTTTGGCCATCGTGGTTGGCGGCATCACCTATCAGCACGTATTTGATACTGCAGATTTTAGATCTCCGGGCGGCGCAACTGCATTCGAAGTGACTGCAAGCATTAACGCCAACACAACGCTAGGCTTTGAGTCTACCACGGCGGGCGGCGGTATTTACGCCGTCGTTAATGCGAAGGCTGAGTCTAACGACGACATTCGCACAACGATCCCCACCCTAACTTCGGGCAGAGATGCCTCTGTTCAAATGGGCTTCTCGTCCAACAAAGTTGAAACTTTGAGATTATATAAAAATGATGTCCCCCTTAGTAAGGACGGCGCGACAGCGTCCCTATTCACTCAGGCGCAACAGCTGTGGTCTGCTTCGATACAGAACGGTGACACATTAATACTTTCTGTTGACGGTACGGCTGCCATTACTTTTACAATTTTAGATTTAGATTTCATTGCCACTAACCTGTACACCAGCGTGTCGTATACCAATTCCCTAGCTTCTTGGGTTGAAGTTTTCAATGCCAAACTGACCGGTGTAACTGCGACAATTGTAGGTCAGCAAATTGAACTTACAAGCAACTTGGGTGCCGATGATAGGGCAAAACTGGTCATCGATCCCGCCTCTACCCTAGTCATTAAGGGCATGTTCAGCACCGCGCTTGGCCTTTTCGCCGATGGCAAGAGTTCTGATTTTAAATTGGACAGAAATACTGCCCAATTTGAATTAACTGACGCTTTAGTGAAAGGTGACAAGCTTAGCGCAGGTACAAGAGATACCGAGGCGACTATTATTAGCGAGCAGATTGCCGGCGGGAGCATTACTTTCGCTTCAGACGCTCATTTCTGGCTTTTGATCGACGAACTCGGCACAACCGTCTTTACTGGGGTGGCTGGAAATACCATTCTTAGCGTCTCTAAGCCTCACCCCGCCGACATCGTAAGATACAGCTCTGTCGTGTCAAATGCATTCTCCAATGTACTTCCGGGCGATTACGTCATTATTTGGTCTGAAGAGCTTGACGTAAATAACAGGCTTGAAGGTCGTGTATATGGTGTAACGCCCACCACGTTGGATATTTTGGTGACTCCCGCTGAATTCGCCGCTGCCGTAGTTACCACAGGGGTACTGTTCTCCGACGGTTTCGTAGTACTTCGCAGTCCGCTGGCACCGCAAAAGTTCAGAGTTCAAGCGGGCACAAAAACTTTAAATCAGATAGTGCAAGAACTGCAAGATCAAACCGAAAGCGTATTATTTTCCGTATTCCTAGAGCAATACCTAGTGATGAATACTGTCTCTCTCGATTCTTCCGGGGCGTTAATGGTAGTTACCGCAGATGCCCAAGGCCAACTGCTAAACTTACCCATAAATGAGCCCGACACTAGCAAGGATTCGCTAATTGCATTCTACAATAGCGGCGATTTCCAAGCGCAACTTCCACTATTTATTCATTCCTCTTTTGCTTCGGGCGTATTCGCAGATCCTATCGACAGCTACATCAATTCATTTCAATCCGCCATTAGCTTGGCTGGCAGAGATCCCAATGAGTTGATTGCCCTGCTCCACCCCTACGGTACCGTGCGAGATGCACAACCTTTTGGGGAAAACGTACAGGAAACGACCATTTCTGGTGCAACTATTGGGATTGTAGACCATCCTATTGTCAGACGCCTACGCTCTGTCGATAGATTCTTCCTGGCTAACCCCTTAGATTTTGGCTCCGAAGACACCGTGGTGGTAATCCTAGACAACGATACTGGCGGCAAGAGTTTTGAAATTCCCCTGTATCGCAAGGCAGTGACAAATACATCTTACGTGACCAATCCTACCGATTTTAATGCATACGATGTTGATTCTGGCGCAAATGCCAACTTTTCCTCCGCTTTTGGTATAGGCTTTGATTTTTCAAATTTCAAAGTTCTAATGCAAGCCAAAAAAGTACTAAAACCCTCCGCCTCCCAGACCGCGCTCCTGTATAGGTCCGCAAAATGGGGCCGCAGCGGTGAAACTATCAATGTTGCATACTCCTATCCTTCTGCGCCAAATCTGGACATTCAAAGTACGGTAGTTGTAGATACGGAAACTACTATCAGGATTAGCCTAAAGAGTGGCATACCGTCTTCTAATTCAATAGACGCATCTACTGAATGGGACATTACTGTTACCCCCAATGTGCCCGTAGCAGGCGTCGATCAAGTTACCTACACCTGGAATGGCACGGGCACCAATCCCCTCCTTTCTCTTGCCGGCGGCGAATACGTAAATATCACCACTCAAACTGGTTTTGACGCAGCAAATACCGGTATCTTTAGAATCTCTACGGAAGTTGGCTTCACCCCAACCGCAACTTCATTTTCAGCTCAAAGACCTACCGGCGATGCCGCCGCAGAGGCCGCCAAGGCAACCGGCGTAAATGGCGCAATAACGATTTACGAATCTGACCCGACTACTGCCCTTGAAATTGAAACATATGTGACGGACAATCTCGGCGACTATGTTACCGCCACTCTCGTAAATGATGGCGGATTCACGGGCGCTGGAATTGTAGAGTTTGCCACTTACGAAGATAGTGATTTTACCGTTCAGAGCGCCTATTTGCTGGATGGCATTAACTGGTTACTGTCCAGTAATTTGAGCGGAACCCCTCAATTTATTCTTAAAAATGCTCTGTCTTTGGCCTCCGACATTGGCTACTCCTTCAACGATGGCGAAGAAATTAGATTTATTCCAACCACAATGGCGCAAGTTAAGCATCTAATTTCCGTACTGGCAGTTACTGGCTTCACCACCATAGGCACTGTAAACGTGGCGGACCGTGCAAGCAGGCTTGAACTTTCTACCAATATTCTGGGCTCTATCGGCGCGATACAAATCATTGGCGGCCTAGGCAATTCGTATGAAGTCCCGGTATTAGATTCTGGAATTAGAGTGAATAATACGGACATGTCTGTGTCGGCGGATAGTGTATCCTCTCAGGGAATACACAGCGACCAGTGGTTTAGACTGCACGCCATCAATAAACAGAAAAAAATTACTGGCATTTCCTCAAATACTAGCGTCACAATCACTCCGGATCAGCCAATTCCTACCCTATCTACGGTAGAGCTTTTGGGCAGAACTCTAACCCAGAGATATTTTGGCAATCCCCGCCATCATGTGCGGACCAGGAATCGTACATTTAAGGTAGAAAGGCAGGGCGCCCTAGTGTGTATCAGCTGGGATGGCACGGGCAGTAGTCCTGCGTTTGAGAAAGCATCCCTAAATTTTGACGACGCTTCTGGCGGTACTTTGAATGTATCCAAAATTATAGGCACTAGCGAAGTCCAGTATACGGCCCTGACCGGTGCGACTAAATTTACCGAGCTTTCTATTGGCGATCTGATGACAATTTCCGGCCTATCTAACGCTGAAAACAACGGAACCTTCCTTGTGTCTGGCGTATCCGACAACGGTACGACTATCCGCGTACTAAACCCTAATGCACTGAATAGCTTTTCTTTCGGCACCTTCGCCTTCACTGGCAACTCCACCGCTGGTGATCAATTTACCGTAGGCTCAACTGTTCTGGTTGCCGGTACTGATTTCGCGATTGGCGGCACTTCTCAGATAACGGCAGCAAATCTGTCGGCTACTATTGGCGCATTGCCCCAGCTTACCTCATCAGTAAACAGCAATATTGCCACAATTACCGGAACATTCGTGGGCCAAACTACCGCCCTAGCATATACCGGCACTGGCGTGGTGACCGTAAGCGGTGCCGCAATTTCCGGCTCCTCCTTCTCTGTAGGTAACTTCTCCGCTTCCAGCGGAGTATCCGAGGGCGATACAGTCATCATGGGCGCCCCCTTTGCGGTGCTAAACCAGGGCAAATTCCGAGTAATTAGACGCTATAACGATAGTATTTGGATTGAAAATGCCAACGTAATAGAAGAAGAAGTGACTCTGACCTACAATCCCGTAACTCTAGGCTTTGGTGGCACAACCTTATTTGACATAGACACTGCGAATAATTCTACTAGAATGAAGTGGGATGGCACTGGCACCGAACCCACCCTAGGCAATGCTCGGATGGGCGATGTAGTTAGTTTTGGCGTAGACTTTAATCCGGCGAACCAGGGTGACTTTATGATCACTGATGCTGGAGAAAAACTAAACCAGATTGCCCAATTTACGGTACCCACAGGGGCACAGTTTGCATTGGCGGGAGTTGGCAAATACTTCTTGGCAAACAATGCTGACAATATTGATCAGTACTATGTCTGGTACAATGTTAACAGCACTAACAGCGATCCCCTAGTAGCTGGCCGTATCGGTGTAGAAATTGGCATCCTAAGTGGTGACAACGCTACGACTGTTGCCTCTAAGACGGCTACAGCGCTAAATTCTTTTACTTCCGGTATTGTGGCTAGCTTCTCTGGACCTGTAGTGTCCTCGGCCCTAGCTGGATTTGCGGAAACTGATGACCCCTTAAACTTTGACGTACCTGCCCCATTTTCCGTATCCGTCACGCAGAGTGGTCGTAGGACATTCCTAGAATACGTAAACCCATCCGGCGCAAGCCAAGCGGGCGTAGCGGTGTCTTCGGGCGTACTACAAGCCCACAGGCCTCAAATGCAATTCTCGGAGTATGACGCTTCTGTCGCTGGCGATAACTTTGTAATTACAGGTAGCGTGCTTACACTTCCCAACGCCGGCGCCTATGTTATCGAGAGGGTGATCAACAGGAATAAGGCGATTGTGGTTGACACTCTGGCCGCAGTAACAAACGTAAGCTTAAATGGTAACGAAACTGCCGTATTTGTCAGGGAAGACCAGCCATACTATGGCTACAAGCACACGCTCTTCTCCATAACGCAACCCGGCGCACCGTT
>Ga0163144_10024816_pt1 | contig 11743 bp, 11 predicted proteins | sample OliLak19BULKMAT1_FD_123175 | JGI IMG/M metagenome (GOLD analysis project Ga0163144, IMG submission 123175) | Freshwater microbial mat bacterial communities from Lake Vanda, McMurdo Dry Valleys, Antarctica - Oligotrophic Lake LV.19.BULKMAT1 | ecosystem: Environmental > Aquatic > Freshwater >... | reverse complement strand
GGGCCGGATCTTGATCTGGTCGAAGCTCGCTACGCCAAATTTGAAATGGCTACGTCGATTTAGAGCGCGACACCGCCAGCGCCGCGCCTACCAGCACCATCCCGATCATGTCGATCGGCGACAGCACTTCGCCAAACACCATCCAGCCATACAGCGACGCGACTGCGGGCTGGGTCAGCAGGGCGAGGCCCACGATCAGCGGCGGGAAATACCGCAAGGCGTACACCATCAACCCCTGACCGATCAGCTGGCTGACGATAAACAGCCCGATCACCGGCGTCCAATCAGTCGGCCACACCGGCTCGCCCAGCGCCAGCGCGATGCCGAGCAGCACCGGGCAGCCGAACAGGCTCACCCACACCAGCAGGCTCCACGATCCGAACTGCCCGCGCGCGCCTTGCAGCGTCAGCAGGTACACCGCATAAAGCAGTCCGGCGGCGAGGCAGAACAGGTCGCCCACCAGCGTGGCGTTCGAAATCTCAAGACTGCGCCCCATCAGGATCGCCGCGCCCGCCAGCGCAAACACAATCGCCAGCCACTCCAGCCCCCTTGGCAGGATCCGCGCCGCGATAAAGCCCCAGAACAACAGCACGATCGACCCGGCATTGCCGAACAACGTCGCATTGCCCAGCCGGGTCATGCCGATGCCAATGTGCCAGCTGGCGAGATCCAGCGCGAAAGTCACCGCGCCAAGCGCCACCAGCCCCAGCGTCTTTGGCCCCATGCCCGTCAGCCGCTGCCCGTTCGCCTTCGCCAGCAACACCAGAAACGGCAGCGCCAGAAACATCCGCCAGAACCCGGCGGAAACCGGGCCAGTATCAGCCTCGCGCACGAACCACGGGCCGAGTGCCAGCGCGATGTTGCCGCCGAGCAATGCCGCCAGCAACAGCCACGCCGCCGGGCGCGCGCTGTCTGCAACTAGTTCTGCTTGGGCGGCACCCTCATTTTCCATGCTTGCGCCCTAGCTTCCCGCGCCCCAAGTGGATAGCCAATCGAAACTGGTTCAAAAGGATTACCCACATATGCACGACGTTTTGTTCCAGCCGCTCCAAATGGGCGCGCTGACCGCGAAGAACCGCATTCACATGGCCCCCCTCACGCGCGGGCGCGCTGCCGAACCGATGTTCACGCCCAACGAGCTGATGGCGACCTATTACCGCCAGCGCGCGGGCGCAGGCATGATCCTGACCGAAGCGACCGGGATTAGCCGCGAAGGGCTCGGCTGGCCGTCAGCGCCGGGTATCTGGAGCGATGAACAGACCGAAGCGTGGAAGGCCACGACCGCGGCCGTGCACGAAGCAGGCGGGCTGATCGTGATGCAGCTGTGGCACATGGGACGGATCGTCCATCCGGTGTTCCTCGATGGCAATCCGCCGGTCTCCGCCAGTGCCACCACCGCGCCCGGCGATGCGCACACGCCGCAAGGCAAGCAGCCCTATGCCGAGGCGCGCGCGATGACGCATGAGGACATTCAACGCACCATTGGCGATTATCGCCGCGCCGCCGAAAACGCCAAAAAGGCCGGGTTTGACGGGGTGCAGTTGCACAGTGCCAATGGCTATTTGGTCGACCAGTTCCTGCGCGATAACACCAACCTGCGCACCGATGAATATGGCGGCAGCCCGGAAAACCGCACCCGCTTCATGCGCGAAGTGCTCGAAGCGCTGATCGACGTGTGGGGCGCAGACCGCGTCGGCATCCGCCTGTCACCCAACGGCGATTCGCAAGGCGCGAATGACAGCAACCCGGCGTCGACCTTTGGTGCGGCGGCCAAGGTGTGCGAAGAGCTCGGCCTCGCCTTCGTCGAACTGCGCGAACCCGGCCCCGAAGGCACTTTCGGCCAGACCGATGTGCCCAAGCAAAGCCCGCTGATCCGCCAGATTTACACCGGCCCGCTGATCCTCAACAGCGATTACACCGCCGAGGAAGCTGTGGCCGATGTGACCAGCGGCAAGTGTGATGCGGTCAGCTTTGGCCGCCCGTACATCTCCAATCCCGATCTCGAACAGCGGATCGCGGTGGGTGCGCATTGGAACCCGAACAAGGACGTGCCCAAGAGTTGGTACTTCCCGATCCCGCAGGGCTACGTCGATTATCCGACGCTGGAAGAAGAACAGGCGCAGGCCGCCGAGTAATTACTCGGTAACCGGCGCTGCTGCAGAAGTTTGGGGGGTCGGGGCAGCGGTTGCTGGCTCGGCCCCTTCGTTTGCCCCACCATTTTCAATCCCTGCAAGTTCGCCCGAAACCTCGGGCTGCTCGGCATCGATATCAGCGGCCGACGGTCCGGCGCGCGGGGCGAGTGGTGCCTGCGATTCAAGCTGTTCCAACGGGATCATCGCATCGCTGATTTCGCCGCCCAGCACTTCGCCCGCCGCAGCAGCCCGCTGCTCGGCTGGCGTGGCAGCTTCCTCGGTGCAGGCAACCGCGAGAAGGGCGAGGGTCAGAATGGCGGCGCGTTTCACGAACACGCCCTTCGCGCAGCCGCATCCAGTGCGTCAAGGAAATCATCGCTGGTCGCCATCAAGGCGGCGTCCCATTGCTCGGCCGAAACCGACAACCCCAGCCGCGCAAGACTGGTGACTCCGTACTCGGCAATCCCGCAAGGCACGATCCCGCCAAAGTGGCTGAGATCGGGATCAAGGTTCACTGAAAAGCCGTGCATCGTTACCCAGCGCCGCACTCGCACGCCAATCGCACCGATCTTTGCTTCGGCCCCGTCAATATCGCGAGTCCAGATGCCGACCCGGCCTTCGGCCCGCCAGCTTTCGACGCCAAACCGGGCCAGTGTGGAAATCACCCAGCCTTCGATCGCATGGACGAAGCAGCGCACGTCCCGGCCCCGCTTGCCCAGGTCCAGGACGAGATAGCCCACCCTTTGACCCGGCCCATGGTAGGTGTAGCGCCCCCCTCGCCCGGCTTCGACCACCTCAAACCGGGGGTCGACGAGTTCTGCGGGATCGGCGCTGGTGCCAGCGGTGTAGACCGGCGGGTGTTCAAGCAGCCAGACAAGCTCCGCCGCTTCGCCTGCAAACACCGCAGCGTTGCGCGCCTCCATTTCGGCCAGCGCCTGCGTGTAGGAAACTGGCGCGTTTTCACGCCGCCACTCAATTGCGGATCCCAACTTAGATACAGGAGCAGTGCTTGCCATGACGCAGCGGTGGGGGCATTGAACGGCGAGATCAAGAGGCGATTGAAAGCAGGGATATGACAAACCGCAAGCTCGACATGGGCAAGGCCTGGACCCAGGCGACCGGGCTGATCGGCAGCAACCGCGACACGATTGGCGCAATTGCCGGACTGTTTTTCTTCCTGCCCTCACTGGCGCTCGCATTGTTCGCGCCGGATCTCGTCAATCCCCCGGTGGCTGGCCCGGACGGCGCCGATCCGCAGGTCGCATTTCAGGCGATGATGGATCAGATCACGAAGGCCTATGCCAACAATTGGCCCATGTTTCTGGCGATGACGCTCGCGCAATTCATTGGTTCGATGAGCCTGCTGGCGCTGCTGACCGACCGCGCTCACCCGACGGTGCGGGAGGCGTTGACGACAGGATTTGCCAGCCTGTTTCCCTATCTCGGTGCACAACTGCTGAGCGGGTTGGGCGTGGCACTGCTGGTCGGGCTGCCGCTGGGCTTGATAGCGGCGGCAGGGTCACCGGCGGCAACGCTGCTTGCGGGCGCGGTGCTGGTGATGCTCGGCTTTTACGTGTTCGTGAAGTTCATGCTGATCGCTCCGGTGATCGCGATTGACGGGTTCCGTAACCCGATCAAGGCGATGGCGCGGTCATGGCGGCTGACCAAAGGCAACAGCGTTCGCATCGCTCTGTTTCTGCTGCTGCTGTTCTTCACCATCGGGATCATTTCGGCGCTGGTAACGGGCATCCTCGGGCTGGTGCTGTCGGCGCTGGGGTCAGACATCGCGGCTGTTGGGCTGGGCGTTGTCAATGCGGCGGTGAATGCCGGACTTGGGGTGATCTTTCTGGTTGTGATCGCTGCCATTCATCGGCAACTGGCCGGACATTCGCCCGAAGGCCTCGCAGCGACCTTTGAATAGGCGCACGCGTGGCGGAGACCGATCCTGACCTGACCCACCCGGTACACCTGCCGTCGCCCACCGGCGCGATTCCGCCGGGGCGCATGGCGTTGCTGTTCACTGTGATGCTGGTGACCGCGGCGGGCAACACCGCGATGCAATCGGTGATGCCGTCGATCGGCACCGCTCTGCAGGTCGATGATGTGTGGATCAGCCTCGCCTATAGCTGGTCGGCGCTTTTGTGGGTGGTGTGTGCCCCGTTCTGGGCACGGCGTTCGGACAAGCGCGGGCGCAAGGCGATGATGGCGCTGGGGCTGGTGGGTTTCATCATCTCGATGCTGCTGTGCGGGTTGGCGCTCTATGCCGGGCTGGCGGGCTGGCTGACGGCGGTATGGGCGCTGATTGCATTTGCGGCAGCGCGCAGCCTCTATGGCGGGTTCGGCAGCGCGGCGCCGCCAGCGGTGCAGGCCTATGTCGCATCGCGCACCCCGCGTGCTGAACGCACGCAGGCGCTGTCATTGATCGCGTCAAGCTTTGGGCTGGGCACGGTGATCGGCCCCGCGCTTGCTCCGCTGATGGTGCTGCCGTTTCTGGGGTTTGGCCTCACCGGCCCGTTCATCTGCTTTGCCGCGATTGGCATGGCCGCACTGATAGTGCTGCGATGGCGCCTGCCTAATGACGAGCCGCAATATGCAGCGCGCGGCCAAGCTGCGACCTATTCCAGCGGAACGGGCGCGCCAAGCGATCCCGGAGCAGCGTTCGAGCCAGAAGAGGAAACTGAGGCAGGGGGCGAACCGCCGCGCCTCAGTTGGCTCGATGCGCGGCTGCGTCCGTGGGTGATTGCCGGGTTCTTCGGTGGGCATGCACAGGCGATGGTGCTCGGGATTTCGGGCTTTTTAGTGCTCGACCGTCTGGGTCTGCGTGAGAACCCGGCCGAGGGCGCGGGACCGGTGGGGCTGGTGTTGATGAGCGGGGCCATTGCCACGCTGCTGGCGCAATGGGGCTTGATCCCGCGCTTCAATCTCGGCCCGCGCGCGGCGACGCTTTGGGGGATTGCAACCGCCGCGATCGGCACGGTGGTGCTGGGGGTGGCGAGCGATCTTCATGGGATTGCGCTGGGCTACGCGATTGCGTCGCTCGGGTTCGGGCTGTTCCGGCCCGGCACGACGGCGGGAACGTCGCTCGCGGTTAGCCGTGCAGAACAAGGGCAGGCGTCGGGCATTGTCGCATCGCTCGCCGGGGCAAGCTACATCTATGCCCCGGCACTTGGCGTGTGGTTGTACGGCTATTCGGACTGGTTGGGCTTCGGCCTGATTGTCGCCTTGTGTGCTGCCGTACTGGCACATGGCTGGTTTGCGCTCCAAGATGACAGAGAGCTCACGCGCGAGCGGGCCTAGAGGCCTACAAAATCTCCAGCACCACATCCTGGGGGCGGCACAAACGCACGCCCTTACCGGTCTCCACCAGCGGGCGTTCGATCAGAATCGGATCGGCGACCATCGCGGTAAGGACAGTCGCATCGCCCGCTTGGGGCAAACCGCGCTCCGCGGCATCGGTGCCGCGCAGACGCAGGCCCTGCTGCGGGGTGATTCCAGCATCGCGGTAAAGCTGGGCAAGCTTTTCGGCGGACGGCGGCTGCTTGAGGTATTCGACCACAGTCAACTCAACCCGGCTGAGATTTTCGAGGATCGCCAACGTCTTGCGCGACGTGCCGCAGTTGGGGTTGTGCCAAATCGTTGCCTTCATCGCCTTGTGCCTCCGTTACGTTTTGCCGCGCCAGATAATCCAGAGCCGGCCCATATGCTACATCTTGATGATTATCAATCGCAGTGCCGATTCATGGTTGCACTTGCGAGTAAGTTGCAATAGCTGAGTGCCAACACGGAAAGGCACCACATGATTCAATCCTTCACGCGCACCGTTCTGCTGCTTGGATGCGCCACTATTGCATTGCCCGCGCTCGCCGAAACCGCCCCGAACGCCGAGACTGCTTCAGCTGAAGCAAGCACTGACGATGCCGGAGAAAGCGGGCCCAACATCATCGTCACGGGCGATGTGCTCTATTCGAACCAGTTAAACGCGCTCAAAACCCCAACTCCGATCATCGACGTGCCGCAATCGCTGTCGATTACGACTGCTGATCAGATTGTGCGGCAGGGCTTCGATAGCATTAGCGATATCGTCAACTACACTCCCGGGGTCACCAATTCGCAGGGCGAGGGCCACCGTGATGCCGTGGTGTTCCGCGGGGTTCGCTCCACCGCCGATTTCTTCGTCGATGGCGTGCGCGATGACGTTGAGTACTACCGCGGCCTCTATAATCTCGAACAAGTCGAAATCCTGCGTGGCCCCAATGCGCTATTGTTTGGACGCGGCGGCACCGGCGGCATCCTCAACCGCGTGACCAAAAAAGGGGTCGTGGGCGAAACCTTCACCGGATACCGCGCGTCGGTCGATACCTTTGGCGCGTTTGACGTCTGGGCCGATCTGAATTTGGCCACCGGCGAAAATTCGGCGCTGCGGATCAATGCCGCCTTTGAAAGCCTCAACAACCACCGTGATTTTTACGATGGCGAACAGGTCAGCATCAATCCAACCTTCCGTGCTGAATTGGGCACCACGACCACTATTGATCTGTCGTACGAATACCTCAACCACGAACGCTTTATCGATCGCGGCGTGCCGGGCGACGACAATGGCAATCCGGTGCGCTTCCTGCGCAACATCACCTTTGGCGATCCGGACAACAACTTCGCCACGTTCGAAGCGCACGTGTTGCGCGCCGCTGTGCAGCACACATTCTCGGACAGCGTGAAGGCCAATTTCACCGCCTCTTACGGCGATTACGACAAGGTCTATTCGAACTTCTTCCCGGTCGGCTACATCCCTGCGACCAACGAGGTGGCGATTGATGGCTATATCGACACCAACCAACGCCAGAACCTGGTGCTGTCCGGCAATCTGATCGGCGAGTTCGAGACTGGCGGAATCAGCCATACCATGATCGTCGGGGGAGAGTTTATCGACACCACCAACAACAATGACCGGCTGAATGCAGTGTTCGATACCGCTATGGCCGATGGACGTCGCGCTGACGTAGAGTTCTTTTCCGCCACCCGGCCCTTCCTACTACGTGGCGGCGTGGGCACGCTGGCCGATGGGCGCACCACGCGGGTCGGTTTCACTTCGCTCAATGACGATACCGAAGCTGATCTCACGGTCTTGTCGGCCTACATTCAGGACGAGGTGCGGCTCACCGATTGGCTACGGGTAGTAGTCGGCGCGCGGTTCGATTCTTTCGAGATCACCGTGCTCGATAATCGCAACGGCGCTGTGCGTACCCGCAAGGATGACAAGATCAGCCCGCGCCTCGGGCTGATCGTCAAGCCGCAGGAAAACCTATCAATTTACGGGAGCTATTCGGAAACCTTCCTCCCGCGATCGGGCGATCAGTTCGCCGATATCAACCCGCCCAACGACGCGCTTGATCCGGATACATTCTCAAACCTCGAAGCCGGGGTAAAGTGGGACATCCGTCCCGGCCTCGCGTTGACTGGCGCGGTGTTTCAGATCGAACAAAGCTCGCCGCAGACCTCCGACACCAACCCCGATACCCTCGACGTGATTGATTCGCGGATCCGCGGGTTCGAAGCGCAATTGCAGGGACAGGTCACCGAAGGATGGTTCGTGACCACCGGCTATTCCTATCTTGACGGTGAACAGCAAAGCCTCACTGGACCGACGGGCCGCCGGGTGCGCGAATTGCCGGAGCACAAGTTTTCGATCTGGAACAATTTTCAGGCGACCGAGCAACTTGGTTTCGGGCTTGGCCTTACCGCGCAGGACGAAAGCTTCGCCGATAATGGCAGCGTAGCCCAGCCGGCCAATCAGCGCGCCACCTTGCCTGCCTATGCCCGCGTCGACATGGCGGTGTTCTACACCGTGAACGATAATGTCCGTTTACAGCTCAATGTCGAAAACCTGCTGGACGAGCTGTATTTCCCCACCGCGCACTCCGCCGACGAGTTCACTGTTGGCGCGCCGATCAACGCGCGGTTCACGGTGACCGGGCGGTTCTGACGGCTACTCCGGCTCTACCACACGCAGCGCGGGGACGGCCTTGGCCGCATCCTCTGCGCTGATGCCGGGGGCCGGCGCAGCGCTGATGCGCTCCTGTCGTTGCGCCACCCGGCCGGCCTGTTCCACCGCACGGATCAGGCGTGGGTAAACCCCGCAGCGGCAGATATTGGGGATCGCACTTTCGATTTCCTCAAGCGTAGGAGCGGGGTTGCGCTGGATCAGCGCGGCGGCCGCAATCACGATTCCCGGCGTGCAATAACCGCACTGGATCGCCTGCTGCGCCACCATCGCCTGCTGCACCGGATGCGCCCGGTCGCGGCTGAGGCCTTCGATAGTGGTGATGATCCGCCCCTCGGCCTCGGCCAAGGTGATCTTGCAGGATCGGAGCGCCACGCCGTCAACCAGCACCATGCACGCGCCGCCGCAATCCCCGCCGCCGCATGCCTTGGTGCCGGTGAGGTTCATCGCCTCCCGCAGCGCGTAGAGCAGCGGCATCCGGGGATCGAGATCGAACTCGACCGGCCGTTCGTTGACGGTCATGCGCGACATGATCTGTACCTAAAAAATTACTGCCGCCAGCTATCGTCGATCTTGTCGACCCGCCGCTTCCACGCTTCGAAATCGAACATGCCGGCCCCGCCCTGACCGCTCATCACCGACAGATCGCGCTGGTGCACATCGACCACCGGTTGCGGGACGAGATTGGGATTGCCCATGCTTAGCGTCGCCACCTGAATTTCGCACGCGCGTTGCAGCGCCCACATCTTGACGAACATGCCCTGGATCGTGCGATCCATCACCACAGGGCCGTGGTTGCGCAGCATCAGGATGGTGTGGTTGCCGAGGTTCTGCACCAGCCGCTCACCTTCTTCGGCCCGAACGGTCACGCCTTCGAAATCGTGGTAGCCGATCTGACCCTGAAAATTGCAGGCGTAGAAATTGGTCGGCAGCAGCCCGTCCTTGTGGCTGGCAACCGCCATCGTCGCGGTGGTGTGGACGTGGCAGATTGCGTCGGCGCGGATGCCCAGATGCTTGTGAAAATAGGCGTGCTGGGTGAATCCCGCCTTGTTCACCATGTAAGGCGACCCGCCGACGTTGTTGCCTTCGACATCGATCTTCACGAGGTTGCTGGCGGTCACTTCGCTGTACAGCAGGCCGAACGGGTTGATCAGGAAGGTATCTTCCTCCCCCGGCACCTTCAACGAGATGTGATTGTAGATCGATTCCGACCAGCCGAGGTGATCGAAGATACGGTAACATGCGGCGAGATCCAGCCGGGCCTGCCATTCTTCCTTGCTGCATTCAATCGTGGGTTTCAGCTGGGTCGCCATGCGCCATTCCTCTCACGTCTGTCGTTGGATTTGCTATCGCATGCGCAGGGAATGCTTTGCAAGCCGCCTGCGCCGCCGCTACGCCTGCAGGTAATGAACGCGCCCACCCCAACCGCTGCGAAACTGGTCAGCGGCAGCATCCCCCGGCACCTCGTCAACCAGACCTTGCCCGCGGTGATCGGGGTGGCGGCGGTGATGTCGATCGGGATCGTCGACGCCTATTTCATCGGCCAATTGGGCAGCGACGCGCTCGCCGCAATCTCGTTCATTTTTCCGATCGCCGTGGCGATGACATCACTCGGTGTCGGCGTGATGGTCGGGATCAATTCAGTGGTCGCCCGCGCACTGGGCGAAGGCGATCACGAACGGGCGGCGCGGCGCGCCAATTTCGGTATCGTGTTTGCGGCGACCTGCGGCACATTGATGGGCCTGATGCTGTGGATGCTGGTCGATCCGATCTTTGCCGCGATGAATGCGCCCGCCAGGCTGATGCCGCTGATCCGCGCCTATATGGAACCCTATGCCATTGGTTTTCCGCTGATCCTGATCATCATGGGGTTCAACGGAGTGCTGCGCGGACAGGGGGAGGCGCGGCGGACCAGCACCATCAGCATTTCCTATGCGGCGGCCAATTGGGTGCTCGATCCGCTGCTGATCACCGGCGGTTTCGGGTTTGAAGGCTTTGGCATGGCGGGCGCGGCCTATGCGTCGGTCATCGGCTGGGGGGTCGGGGTGGCAGTAGCTGTGGTTTTGATCCGCAGCACGGCGTTGCCGTTCAACCCTGCGTTGCTGCGCAACTGCAGCCTGATCGACCCGGCGAGGGCGATCATCAAGGTTGGCGTGCCTGCCGCGTTCTCCAATGCGATCAACCCCTTGGGCCTGTCGATCCTGACCGCATTGGTAGCACTAGAGGGTGAGGCGGCGGTCGCTGGGTTCGGCGCGGCAGGGCGGTTGCAAAGCTTTGTGATTGTCCCATTGCTGGCGTTATCGGGGGCGATTGGCGGTATTGTCGGGCAGAACTGGGGCGCGCGCGAGTATGGCCGAGCGCGTGAGGCGACGCTTTATGCCGCCGGATTCTGCGTCGTCTGGGGCCTGACGGTCGCCATCGCGATGATGGTCGCGGGCGAGCAATTTGCGCGGCTGTTTACCGAAGACCCTGAGGTCATTGCAGAATTTGCGCGATATCTCGAAATCGCCGCTTGGGGCTATGCCGGATTCGGGCTGCTGATCGTCGGCAATGGCATCATGAATGCGGTCGACAAGGCGAGCTTTGCGCTGCTGCAATCGGTCGCGCGGGTGTTTCTGGTGATGCTGCCGACAGCACTGCTGCTGCAACCCGGCATGGGCAGCGCGGCGATCTATACCGCTGAATTGGCGGCCAATCTGTTCGGCGCGGTGACCGCCATCGTGCTGGTGCGCCACATCTTTGTGCAGCGCGCCCCGGCGTGGAGTGCCAGCTAGCTGCTGCTAGCTCAATCTTAACCAACCCTGCCGCATAGTGTGCCCGGCAAGACAAAAGGGCGCGCGCTTCCATGGACGATCTGCTGGCGGAATTCATCGCCGAGACCCGTGAAATGTTGGAAGCCTCCAGCGGCGAGATCGTCGCTTGGGAGGCTGATCCAACCGATCGCGCTCGGATCGATACAATCTTCCGCTTCGTCCACACGGTGAAGGGCAATTGCGGATTTTTCGACTTCCCGCGCCTTGCTGACCTTAGCCATTCTGCCGAAGATGCGCTGGCCGATTGCCGTGCGGGGCGGCGCGATCCTGACCCGCAAATGGTGTCGGCGGTGCTTGCCATCATTGATCGCATCGCGGTTATGATCGACGCCATCGAAGCAGGCGAGGACCTGACTGTCTTTGGCCCTGAAGGCGGCGACGAACTGCTGATCAACGCCCTGTCTGACACACGTGAAACATTGGTCGATGACGGGTCAAGAGCGGGCAAGCAGGGGTCTAACCCCCATCAAGACGAGCCTGGAATCGCACACTCCAGCCCCGCCGACGATCTCGCCACCGATCGCGCCGTATCCGGCCGCCGCGCCGACCCCGCTGCCGCCCAGCGCACCATCCGCTTGCCGGTCGAGCTGCTCGACCGGGTCATGAGCGGCGTGTCGGACATGGTGCTGGCGCGCAATGATCTCGCCCACCGGCTGCGGCAGGCGGGCAATCAGCCGACCATCGATGGCCCGTTCGAACGGCTCACCACGATCCTCACCGATGTGCGCGATGCGATCACCCGGATGCGGATGCAGCGGATCGAAACGCTGTTCAGCGCTCTTCCCCGGCTGGTGCGCGAT
>Ga0163144_10024815_pt1 | contig 11743 bp, 7 predicted proteins | sample OliLak19BULKMAT1_FD_123175 | JGI IMG/M metagenome (GOLD analysis project Ga0163144, IMG submission 123175) | Freshwater microbial mat bacterial communities from Lake Vanda, McMurdo Dry Valleys, Antarctica - Oligotrophic Lake LV.19.BULKMAT1 | ecosystem: Environmental > Aquatic > Freshwater > Lake... | reverse complement strand
AGCGCCGGGAAGTTCCACGGAATGATCTGTCCGACCACGCCGACTGGTTCGCGGCGGGTGTAGGTGAAGTACTCGCCGCGGACCGGAATCGTGGCGCCTTGAATCTTGTCGGCCCAACCGGCGTAGTACCGCATGCAGTCGATGACCAGCGGAATGTCGGCCCCGCGCGCATCGCGAATTGGCTTGCCATTGTCGAGCGTTTCGAGGGCCGCCAACTCGTCCGCCTCTTCCTCCATGAGGTCGGCGAACTTGTTCATCAGGATGCCGCGATCGCGGGCGTCCATCTTCGACCACTCGCCGCCGTCGAATTGAGCGCGAGCTGCCTTCACCGCTGCGTCGATGTCGGCCTTATCGCCTTCCGCCACATCGGCGATGACTTCTTCGGTGGCGGGATGAACCGTCTCGAAGGTCTTGCCGCTGGCGGCGGGGACCCACTCGCCGCCGATGAAGCATTGGGTCTGACGAACCTGCGGACGGGCGAACTTTTCAGTCACCGTGGCCATTGCCGTTGATCTCCTGCCTGGACTAGTGAGCGAGGCGAAAGCGTTACGTTGGCGCGAGGCCAAAAAGTGACCGCCCGCGGGGAAAAGAATCAAGCGCGTGCGGCGAGGCCGTCATTGTAGCACGACGGCGTACGTTGCAACCAGCGGATGGTCCGTCGAGCCATGAGAACTGAAACGTTCCAAGATTAACCGCCAAGGACGCCAAGAGCGCCAAGGAAATGCAAGAGAATTGGAACCTTGGATAAACGCCGCGGGAAAGAATGGAACGGCTCTATCTGCGTTTATTGGCGTTCATCTGCGGTTCCTCATTTCTTTCTCCCTTGGCGCTCTTGGAGTCCTTGGCGGTTAGTCTCTGAACTTTGCAGTTCTCCTATTGTCGATGGAGCCCTGCCACGGCACGTTTAGCCACCGACCGACATGCCGCCTGTTCGGCGATTCAGCAGGTCCGATTGTCCGACTCGCGACGATTTCAGCGGGCGTATTCTAGCCTGCCGCGCTGCGCGTTACGGCAAATTGCAAGCTAAGTTTTGGTAGGGCAATTAATACTCACGGCAGATTTCGTAACGGCGGCGCTACGCGCATCCGCCGCCCGGACGTCGTCCGACGTCGCTGGTTCGGAGCAGACTATGTACATCAAGCGGCGACAAGTCTTGGTCGCAATGCTCGTCATGAGCCAACTCGGCTGCATGACCTTCGGCGTTCTATGGGCCTCGCGTTGGCTCCATGAAGCCTTCGATCAGATCATTCATCGTTCCGCTGCGCTGCAGGCCGAGACGGTAGCGCTGTCGCTGGCTCGGCGGACCGCCGACTTGTCGCTGACCGAATCGTCGGACAAGCTCCAACACATTTACGATCAAACCAATGTGCCGCACGATGGGTTCGTCTCAGTCATACGACTCGAAGACGGCGCCGTCGCGGCGACCTCGCTGAAGGCGCCAACCTCGATCAAACCGACGACGCTCCTGGGGAATCAGCCACTAACTCCGGCCAGCGGCGCGCCGCAACCATTGATTGCCGCGATCCAACGAGGCGAGTCGAGTCAACAACCGCTCGTCGCCGGCACGATGGAGTTCGACGGCCGCCTCTTCGACGTCACGGCACTGAAACTCCCGAAGCAAGACGCCGCGATTGTCGTGGCGACTTCCGAGGCGAGCTTGAATCATCTCGTCTCGGAGTTGATCACGCCGCTGATTCATGTCGGCTTCGTGCTGACGGGCGCCGTCGTCGCCGCCACGGCTCTCTGCACGATCTTCCTGGTCCGGCGCTTCGACAGCACGCTGCTTGAGGTGAGTTCATCGCTAGAGAAGGAAGTCGACCGCCGCACGCTCGCGCTGCAGCGGAGCCGCAACGCGGTGGTCTTCGGCTTGGCGAAGCTCGCCGAGTCGCGCGACAAGGATGCTGGCCAACACCTGGAGCGTCTGCGGACATATGTGACTGTACTCGCGTCGGAAGTCGCCAAACACAACTCGAAGATTGATCACCACTACGTCGCCAACCTGGCGATCGCTTCGGCTCTGCACGACGTCGGCAAGATGGGCGTCCCCGACGCGGTGATCTTGAAGCTCGGCAAGCTGACCGCCGCCGAACGCCGTGCCATGCAGATGCACACCGTGCTCGGCGACGAGTGCCTCGCTTCGGTCGAGCGGATGTTCGGCGACCACGACCAGTTTCTCACGCTCGGCCGCGAAGTCGCCGCTGCGCACCACGAGCAATGGGACGGCAGCGGCTATCCCTACGGTCTCCAGGGGAAGGACATCCCCCTCGCGGCGCGCATCGTTGCGCTGGCCGACGTGTACGACGCGCTAACGTCGCACCGCGAGTACCGCCCAGCGGCGAGCCACGCGGAAGCACGAGAGTGGATCGTTTCCCACTACGGATCGCAGTTCGACCCCGAAGTCGTGGAGGCCTTCATCGCCCGGGAAGCTGATTTTGCGAAGATCAGCCTGGCGGCCGCTCAGGCCGATGCTCGGCGTGCGTTGGCAAGCCAGGAGCCATCGCGTGCCCAAACGCCGGCGCCCGCAGTGGAACCAGTGGCGTAGCGCCGCCTGGCGCGTCGTTTGCACCCGCCTGCTCGTGAAGTGCTTGCTTCGGCCGCGTCGCGGCCCGATACTGGCTGTTCGCGGGTTGCCAGGTGCATCATAGGATCGACGCCATGTATTTCTTGCCATTTCTGCGGTCGGGTTGCGCTGGGCGCGGTCAGGTCAGCAGAGTCTCTGTTAGCTTGCTCGCTTTCTTGTTCTTGACCGTTGTTCTCGCCAGCGTCTTCCCTTCGTCGCTACAGGCCGGACTGGCCGGCCGACAACGCGTCGCGACGGGCTTGAACGCCCCCATGTTCGCCACGTTCGCCCCCGGGGATTCGACGCGGCTTTTTATTGCCGAACGAGGTACGCCTAATAACAGCGGCAGCGCATCAGCGGCGATCAAGATTCTCGATTTGACCACCGGCGTTTTGCAGTCGACGCCCTACCTAACGATCACTGGCATCAACAATGCGGGAGAGGGAGGACTGCTGGGGTTAACATTCCACCCTGACTTCCAAACGAACTCCAAATTCTACGCATACGTCACCGCCAACGATTCCGTCTCCGGCACGCCGTTCAGTTCGTACATTCGCGAGTACTCGGCGCCCAGTCCGACGTCGAGTACAGCGAACACGACGTTCACTCCGATCTTGAATCTGACGCAGCCGCAAGACAATCACAACGGCGGCTTCATCGGCTTCAGCCCGAATGACGATTATCTCTACATCATGCTGGGCGACGGGGGCAACGGGAACGATTCGGGAACTGGCCATACCGAGCCGGGCGGCAACGCTCAGGACCTCACTTCAAATTTTTTGGGCAAGGCGTTACGAATCGACGTCGACCGCGACGATTTTCCTGCCGACGCCAATCGCAACTACGGCATCCCCTTCGATACAGCCGAAGCGCCGGGAAATCCGTTCGCTCCCGCCACTCCAGAAGCTACGAACCCGACAGGCGATGACGAAATCTGGGCCTATGGATTGAGAAACCCATTTCGCGCTGGGTTTGATCGGGCTACCGGCGACTTGTGGATCGGTGACGTTGGCCAAGGTGCGCGAGAAGAAATCGACTTCCAGCCGGGTAATAGCCAAGGAGGCGAGAATTACGGGTGGCGGTTGCGCGAGGGACTCATCCAAACGCCCGCTGGCGGCATCGGCGGGCCCAAGCCTACCGGCGCTGTTGACCCCGTCTACGACTATCGACGGCCAGGCACGTCGGGCGCGGATCCAAACTTCACAGGCACCACCGTCTTCGGCGGAGTTCCCTACCGTGGGCCCGATCCTGAACTTCAAGGCTTCTACTTCTTCGGCGACACTTCGACGAATCGTCTTTGGATGCTCAAGCCGGCTACGGAAACGACGCCGCAGGTCGTCGAATACATCACGCCGCAGTTACCGATACCGCCCGACGGCGGTTCGCCGAACACGCCCGTCGCCATTACTGAGGACTCCAAGGGGAACCTCTACATCACCTACCTCTCAGGCAGCGTCTACCGCATCGTGACCGATGCCCTCACGCCCGGCGATTTCAACGCTGACGCCGTGGTCGGCGACGCCGATCTCGCGGCATGGACCGCGGGGTTCGGCATGGCGACCGGCGCTGATCCTGCCGACGGCGACGCGGATGAGGACGGCGACGTCGATGGCGCCGACTTCCTCGCGTGGCAACAGAACTATGGTTGGTCGGCGCTGAACGTCGGCGGCGGGGCGCCGTCGAGCGCTGTGCCCGAACCTTCGAGCTTGGCGCTCGCGGTTTGCATTGTCTTGGGACTGGCGCGGTCGCGTCGGCTTCGGCAGATGCCCCCGGCTTGAAGAGCCGGGGGCTAAGGAAGGCCGTGACGCGTTCTCGCTTACGCCTCGTCGAAGTCGGGATCGTCCGCGAACGGCGAGTCTTCGTCTTCTTGCTCGACGACTTTTTCCTCCGGCTCGGCGCCGCCGAAGGTGTCGGGGAACTCGTCGTCCTCGGTGAGGTCGTCTTCCCAATCTTCCTCGAAGTCGTCGTCGAAGTCGTCGTCGAAGTCATCTTCGTCGAAGTCGTCGAAGGGATCGTCCCCCTCGGCCGTCTCGCCCGTGAACGTCGGCGCCAGGCGGTCGTCGCCGAGCGGCAGGTCGCCCAACTCAGCTAGCCCGCGCGATGCGCCAGCGAACATGGGGGCGACTTCGCCCGCGGGCGATTCCAATATCGACTCTGCCGAAATGGCGCAGACCATTGCTTGCAAACCTTCGAGGGTACTTAAAACGTGCCGCCCCAGCGCCGGCCAGGGAACCGGTCCGGCTCCCTGATCGACCCACAACGATAGCATGAATCTTACAGAATCGCTCCCCTCCGCTTCCCCGTCAACCGCCGAGCGGTGCTGGGAGGCCTGTCTAGGCCGTTTTTCGTCTTTCCGCTAGACTGACGGCGATCGCGCGACACCTTCCCGCGCCGCATGGATGTACAAGGACGATCGAAATGGACGGAGCTGCGCTTTTGGCGTTATTTGCAGCGGTCGGTTTTGGCTGGCAGCCGATGCCGGACGGCAGCGAGCGGTACGAATATATCGTCCAAGTCGACCAAGATCTGGCGGCCACCCTGGCCGCCGGGAAGTCGATTCCGATCGTCGGCGAGGTCCCCGAGGGGATTCACCCCATCGCCCGGGTGCGCGTGGTCGTGGGCGAGGACTCCTTGCCGCGGGAGCGACTCGTCACTCGCTTGAAACCGGTCGTCGTAGTTTCTGCCGGAGACGCAGCGGCTGAAGACGCAGCGGCTGAAGAGTCGATCGTCGTCCGCGGTCAGAACGCCGTGGCGCCCAATCAATACAACCAGTACGCCGCTCCTCAGTATCAGGCGCCCGCTGCGCAACCCTTGGCCGATGCTGCTGCGGCGGCCGCTTCCGCGTGGAACGGCGGCGCGGCCGGCGCTCCCGCCCCCTCGAGTCAGCAATTGTTCGACAACACGTCGGCGGCCGCGGAGTCGGCGTGGAACGATAACGTCGCGGCGCCGGCCGCTCAGGCTCTTAACAATGCGAGCCAAGGGCTGCAGAACCAGGTCGTGGCGCCAGTCCAGCAGGGGATCAACAACGCTGCCAACCAGTTCCAGCAGAGCGTTGGCCAGAACGTCCAAAGCACCGCGGCGTCGCTGGGTGATCGAACCAAAAACCTCGTCAACGAGTTAGCGCAACCGCTGACGCCGCAACCGGCTCAGACCGCGCGTGGTCTCCGCCAACAGCAGGCGGCTGCGCCGGTGGCGGCGGTCTCTCCGCCGGCAACTGGCGCCGCGGCTTCGACCACTCCTTACAACGGTGCTCCTTACAACGGTATGGCTGCGGCGCCGCCGTCGGGTTGGAACCAAGAATCGCCGCCGTCGACCAATCCTTTGCGCACCGGCGTCGATCCGTCGACTTCGGCGCAGGCCGCCGCCGCTCCGACCGAATGGAACAACCAACCGCAACCCACCGGCTTCCCCGCGGGTGCGCCGCTGGCTCAGCCGAACCTCGGGAACAGCGGCGTCGCCGGCCAGCCGTTCCAACAACAATCGCCGCCGCCGATGGCTTCGTCGACGACGCCGAACGTGAACGACTGGAACAGTACGACCCAGCCCGTGGCGACCACGCCCGTCGCCGCTGGCCAACCGACGGCAGGCAACGGTGGCTTCGGCGGAAACGATCCCTGGCAAGGAGTTCCCGACCCGCGGACGCCTGCAGCCGCTGGAGCGACTTCGCCGGGCGGCGCTCTCGCCGCTGAACCTGCCGCGCCGTATCGCGGCGCCGGGGCGGGCGGGTTGAACAACTTCCCCACGACTCCTCCGCTGAATAGCGCTGGCTTGGGCGCGTCGCCGCCGAATCTCTCGCCGCCGAACCTCACCTCGCCAAGCGTCGCGACGCCGGGGATCGATCGGAATATGTTGAGCCAGGCGCCCGGTCGCCCTCTCGACGGATCGACCACACCCACGACTGGTCACGGCGGCGTGCCAGCTGCGAGCGTGTCGACCGGCCAAGGCTCGCAGCAACCGCCCGCGCGGCCTGACATCTTTACCATGAACCGCCAAAACCCGGCGACGACTCCGACCGCGAATGGTCAGCAGCTGGCTAATCAACCGCCGACGAACCTGGCGAACGCCGGCGGCGCGCCGAATGTGGCGGCCGCGACGGCGAGCGGCAAGGACAACGCCGTGATCACGCTGGTCGCGTGGGTGTTGCTCTTCGGCTCGGCGTTCGGCAACCTTTATCTCTTCTGGAGCTACCTCGACGTGCGGCAAAAGTACCGGTCGCTGGTTCGCAAAACGGCGCGGGCCGTCGGCAGCCGGTTCTCGGCGGCGTAGGCGAACAGCCCAAGTTTAAGCTTGCCGAGTAGCCGGAGGGCCACGCCCTCCGGACGAAGTGTTAACCCGCTCGGCCGGTCACCCGGACCGCGTGGCGGTCCGGCTAGCTGGAAATCGGCGCTGGTTCGAGTTCGACGCGAGTTCGACACCCTTCACGCCTGTCGCTGACGCGAAGTCGATTTTTGGCGACAGCATGCCAACTCCCTTAAGTCGTTGAACCGCTTTGGCTTGCGAGTTTTGGTGACGCTCGAACTGTCGCCTGTCGTCGCGACAGGAAACGTCGCGAGCCTTTCTCGACTCACCAACCCCGTCCGCCGCCCCTGAGAGGCGCGAGCGCGCTAGGCGCGCAGCGTTGCCTGCCCGTCGTCGCGAAGCGACCGGTTCGATAGTTTGGATTCGGGATGCCAAAGAGCTGAAAATATACGCCTGTTCACCATACCAAACCGGGTGGCCAAAAACAATCGACGGCGTCGCTTTTTTCGGTGGGTGGCTGCAGCACCGGGCCGCGAAAGATTGTCGAACTCACAGTGGGCCATCGGCCGTGCGTCGGGGGCGAGAAGAGCAGCGGCTTACTGCCGGTTATCGAACGCAGGGCGGAGAAACCTCTTCGCGTAATCGTGTTCGGACCATTTTTCCGCCTGGTCCAGATCTTTGGTGCGGATCGTTTTCACGACCTGGTAGTACCGCATGACCACCATCTCGTAGGCAACGTCGCCGTCCCCGCAGGCGACGGCCCGGTCGCGCAGCGCCGCAAATCGCTCTTTCACATCGGGCGCCCCGAAGTAAACGTCGTTTGCGAGCCGAATGACTGCCGTGCCGGAGGCCGTCGGCCAGAACCAATCGTCAGAGACGACGAGACCTTCCACGCCGGCGGCGCGCAGGCTGGCGACTTCCGCGATCAATCGCTGCCGTCGCCACTGTGCGGCGCCGAACAGGAAGGCTGTGGCGATCATCACGACGAGCAGCGTGGAGAGCGCAAAGCGTTTGGGGAGTTTGATCACGCCGTCAGGATAGCTCTAGTTGGCGTCCTCGCCTACCTGGGCGTCGGAATGGCGAGAGGCTTCGTTGGCGACGTATTCGCCCCAGGTTTGTCGCGGCGGGTCTTGCCTCTTGCGGCTGCGCCGCCCCGGTAGCCGCGTGGGCGGCAACCGGGGCGGCGCAGCCGCTATACTTGGCATCTATGCCTCAACATCTGCAATCATTTCGTTTCTTATTGCGACGGTTGCTTGCCGTCGTCGTCGTTGTCGCTGCCGTTGGAGCCATCTAGGTCGCAACTGTCGGCCCGTCGCCGCTGTCGCGACTCTTCGGCGGCGGGGAGAACATGGCGATCGTGCGCGAGGCGACGCGGGTGGAGGCGTATCGAGTTGCCCCGCCGTCCGGGAGTAATCCGATGGAGGACTACACTTCGCCGCTCGATTACGAAGTCGCGTCAGAACCGGTAGTTGTATCGGCCGTGGCGGCTAGAGAACTCTCGGAAGCGCTGTTGTCGCCGGAGACATACAACTGGGGCTCCGCCAAAGCGTGTGGCGGTCCGGTCTATGGCGTGAAGTTATCATTCTTCAAGGGTTCTGAACGAGTCGACGTTTACTTCTGTTTTCAGTGCTCGGTGCTAGCCGTTGTTCGCGACGATCGAGTTTTCGGCGGCGGGGATTTTGATAATGCCGAGCCTCTCTTCATTCGTGCGGCCAAGAAGCTTTTTCCTCATGACGCGGCAATCCAGGAGATTCGCCCTTAACCGTACTTATTTTGGACTTTTGAGTAGCATCAGCAGTTCTTCCGCCTCATAATTTCTGGCATTGGGCGCTTATGCGCATTCTCGCTCGTAGACGCTGCCGTCGGCCTCTCCAATGACAGATTCTATGCCCTCGCAAAAGTATGACGCCGCCGCTGCGGATTATTTCCAACAAGCGAAGGCGGCATAAAAACGAGGCGAGCTGGAACAAGCGGAGGAACTGTGCCTGAGATCGGCCACGATTTACGAAGAGGCCGAGAATGACGAGGTCGCAAAAGTCTATAGCAAGTTGGGTGCTATCTCGTACTGGCGAGGCGACCTTTGCGCTGCCGAGCAGTGGTATTGGAAGTCAATCAAGATCGACGAGAGAAACAAGAACTACCAGAGCACCGCGGCGACTTACCACTACTTAAGCGGCATGGCTTACAATCGCAACGATTATGTCACCGCCGAAAAATGGTTGCATAAATCGATCTCCCTTAGAAAAAAATACGGCGATGCGGTCGGCGCGTCGCCGAGTTATCACCAATTGGGCATGATTGCGTACAATCGCAAAGAGCTTGACGCAGCGGAGCGTTGGTATCGGAAATCGATTGCGATCGATGAAGGTCACGGCAATGAGCATGAAGCGGCGAAGACGTACAACAATTTGAGCGCGGTTGCCAATGATCGAGGAGATTTCGAAGCGGCAGAGCAGTGGCTGTGGAAATCAATCGAGATCAAAGAGAGATTGGGCGACCTTCGCGGGGCCGCAACCAGCTACTCCCAACTAGGCATTGTCGCATACACGCGCGAAGACTTTGCAGCTGCGCAGAAGTGGCATTTACGATCGTATGAGATACGAGAAAAACTGGGCGCCAAAAGAGGCATGCTCACTACGTGCTTCAATCTTTGCACGAACGCACAAGATCAGGGGGAAGAGGAAGCTGCTGAACAATGGATGCAACGAGGACTCGAAATCTGTCGCCAGGAAGGGAAACCATACGAAGTCATCAAACTAGGCAGACTCGCTGAGGAGGCCCTCCGGTTCGAATTTGCGGAGAGGCTCTACCGAGAGTCGCTGGACATTGCGAAGGAATGTGAAAACGAGCCGGCAGAAGCATTTAGCTATCGATATCTAGGAAATCTTGCCGTTCAGCGGCGCGACTACGAGACCTCGAAAGATTGGTATAAGAAAGCGCTGGAGGTGTACCAGAAGCGTCGCGACATGGACTCGGCTGCCAAATGCTGCCTCAGTCTTGGCAACCTGTGCTTATCGAAAACTCCCGACAAGCGCATTGACTACGCGGCGGCGCAGCAGTGGTTTCGCAAGTCGCTTGAACTCAACCCGAACGCAACTTGGCGGGACAGGATCGTCCTTTTTGTCCGGCCGTGGCGGTATCGATTGCGTATCCTCCTCGCTAGGCAGGGCCGCTAACATTCGGGCGATTCGATAACGAACGACGACTGACGTGGAAATTTGTACACCATCTCCTGAAAGTTGAGATGGTACGGGGTGCTGAGTACTACTTACGGCAGGGTATCGTCGCGGGTGGCCGCGAATGATCGTCCTTTTGCGCCAGGGCGTCGGTGCTATCCGCTGGCGGCGCGGCTTGCCCCCGGCTTGAAGAGCCGGGGGCTAAGGGGCAACACTTAAGTTACTCTGCGGAGTTGTTAGGCGCGGCGCGGCTCTAAGTGGTCGCCGCGGCGGAGGTAGTTCGGCACGTCGTGGTGGCGGCGGGAGCCTCGCTCGGCGCGGCGACCGAGGGCTTCGTCGGCGTTGACGATGAACGCGAGGGCGCCCTCCCCTTCCGTTGGTTCGTCACGGTAGTCGTGGGCGGGGAGGTCGAACGAGTATTCGTGGAACTCCGACGGGGCTTCGACTACGACGACTTGCGGCGTGGCTGCCACCGGTGCGACGACGGCGGCCGGGCGTTCTTCGATGATGCGCTCGATGAAGGGGTAGTCGTAGAGGTCCAGCGCGGGGACGGGAGCGGGAGCGGGGACCGCGACCACCGGTCGCGGTTTTTTGAGGGGTTTCTTTTTGGGCTTTCGCGGTGCGATGATTGGTTCTTCAATCGCCACTGGTTCGGGTTCGGCGATGACGACCGGGGCGACGACCGGCCTGGGTTGGCCACGGCGGACGGGGATGCGGCGGCAGTCGCCGTCGAGCTTGCGGAACATTTCCCACATGTGCTCGTGGCAGGTGAACAGGAAGAGCTGGTGGCCGCCCGCGGCGAATTCGCTGAGGACTTCGGCGGCGCGGCGGGTCCGCTCGATGTCGAAGTTGACGAGTACGTCGTCGAGGACCATCGGGACGTTGACGCCGCGGCGGGCGAAGTTGGCGACCAGCGCCATCCGCACGCTCAAGAAAAGTTGTTCGCGGGTGCCGCGGCTCAGGACGTCGACCGGCAGCGATTCGCCGGCGGCGTTGTCGACCAGCAGGATGTCGTTCGAGAGCGGCGTCCAGATCCGTTTGTACTGGCCGTTGGTGAACTTGGCCATGTAGCGGGACGCTTCGGCGAGCGTCTCGGGCTGGCGGTGGGCTTCGTAGTCGGCGCGGATCCGCTCGAGGACACGGTTGACGGTGGCGTGACGGCGCCAGTCAGCCTTCGCCTCTTCGAGTTGCTTCTCGACGACGCTGAGGTCGAGTTGGCGTTCGGCGAGCGAACGGTCCTTGGCGAGTTCCGACTGTTCGCGCGTGTGCGAACCGCGCTGCTCGGCAAGTTCTTTCAGCCGGTTGCCGGCGGCGTCGAGGTCGGCCGTAGCGCGTTCCCAGAGCTGGTCGAGCGTGCCGATCGAATCGGGGGCGAGCAGGTTGTTGAAAACTTCCTCTGGTTCGTGGCGGCCGATGGCGGCGATGATCTCGCGGCTCACGGCGTCGCGCTGTTGCGTGAGGAGCGCGTGTTGGTGCTGGTCGGCGGCCATCATGCGGTACTCTTGCTCGTCTTCGCAGCCGCCCGCTTGGAACATGGCGGCGCGGCGACGCTTGAGACCGGCGATCGTTTGGAGATGCTTCCCTTCTTCGGCCTTGAGTTCCTTGGCCTTCGTGGCGAGATCTTCGCGGCGCTGGACGTCGCCGAGTTGGCGGCGGCGTTCGGTGAGGAGGTGGTCGAGTTGGTCGAGGGGGTTGGCTTGGGTGTCTGAGGGTTGGGATGGTGCTTGGTTGGGGGAGCGCTCCGCTGGCGCGTCGCGGCTAACGGTCT
>Ga0163144_10024814_pt1 | contig 11743 bp, 8 predicted proteins | sample OliLak19BULKMAT1_FD_123175 | JGI IMG/M metagenome (GOLD analysis project Ga0163144, IMG submission 123175) | Freshwater microbial mat bacterial communities from Lake Vanda, McMurdo Dry Valleys, Antarctica - Oligotrophic Lake LV.19.BULKMAT1 | ecosystem: Environmental > Aquatic > Freshwater > Lake... | reverse complement strand
CGCTTAAATTAAAGGTTGGTGCTCATGTCATGTGCATCAAGAACTCACCGGACAAAAAATATGTGAACGGCTCTCTTGGGATTGTGACTGATTTTGACAGCGTAACTGGATATCCGAAAGTTATGCTTAATACCGGGCGCGATATTACTCTAAAACCAGAAACTTGGGAGCTAAATGATGGCGACAAGCGACGTGCAATGCTCACGCAACTGCCGCTGCGCCTTGCATGGGCGATTACTGTGCATAAAAGCCAGGGAATGACTCTAGATGGCGCGCAGGTCGATTTGCGGCGGGCGTTTGTTGAGGGGATGGGCTACGTGGCACTGAGCCGTGTTAAGAGTTTAAAGACCTTAGTGCTTGACGGATTGAACGGCATGGCACTGCGGGTTAGCCCACTTGCCAAGCAGATAGACAGCGAACTTCGCGAAAGAAGCCATGTTGCCATAGACAAAAACGCCAAGTTATTTAAGGATTGGGAAAAGTCTGAGAAACACCGTAAGGCAAACCCACCCCCAGAGAAAACATTATCAAAATCTTCTAACTGGAACGAAAAAGTAGAAAAGATGCGCGTGAAGTACCCGAACGCCTACAGGCCTTGGCCAGAGACTGACGACACAAAACTGAGGCAAGCGTATCTTGCTGGCAAAAAGGTTTCAGCTATGGGCAAGTCTCTTGGTCGACATGATGGAGCTATCAGGGCTAGACTAAAGAATATCTTCGGCGAAAATATTAGCTTTAAATAAAAGAGTGACTGGACTGACCAGCCACTCTTTTTTAAAGACCGCGTGTTTGTTTGATTTCACTATAGTTGTTATGTTAAAAATGAGCAAACTATATTTATTGGAGTATCTCGAAAAAGACGTCTGGACCAAACCGAATAGCTGCTCTATGGGTAGCGTGGAGACTACGCGCCCCACACCACCCGTGGTGGTTTATGCACACATACAATAAAACTGTGGATAAGTCACTAGCTATATTACTAAAATCTTCTTGCTTGTGGGTAGTGGTGGGTAGTATGCTCATGCCAGTGGGTAATCGTGGGTAGCCAAAATAGCTAGCCATAGAAAACAAAAACCACAGTAAAGATAAAGGGAGCGTAAGTAAGAAGTGACTATCTCGAACGACTACTTTGAGCGAAAGCTCGACGACAAGCGTCGACTGACAATGCCGGTTGAGCTACGCGCCGAGTTTAGTAGCGGAGTAGTCATAACTAGAGGGTTCGGTAAGTACTTACACCTTTATCCAAAAGCAGTCTGGAGCGAACAAATGGAAACAGCACTTCTCGGGAGTATTCTCGACGAACATGTGGCTGACCTAAATGTTCAGTTTCGTTCAGGAAAAGTTGAAGCCGAGCTAGATGAGAAGCAAGGCAGGATAACTTTTGAACAACACCATCTAAATTACGCGAACATAAAACGCGATATTGTAGCGGTGAGGGCTGGAAAGTATTGGCGAGTTTCTGCTACCTAAAGGGTAGGCTCCCAAAAAGATCTTTAACAAAACAAAAATTTAATTTTTGCACATACAAGTTAACGCCTCGAGATCAGCGAATTGGCAGTCAGCAGGTGAATACTACGGGGAAACACCATTAAATACCCTTGTACTTTCTAGTAACAAAAAACACCTCCCAAAACTCCACCTCACAAAAAGTCTCTCTTATACCGGCTCTATACAGTTCCATTACGAGTACTAGCTCAAAAACTAGTACATCAACCTAATGGACTAAGGTCGGTACGAAAACTTTTCTAGTAGTAATAGTTACGTCTAACGACATGCTGTTACTACAAACTTTAGTTGTGAATCGCATCTATGCGAAATTCAACTAAAGAAAAACAAAAACCTACAAAAACAAAAAGTTGGCTGCTGATTCGGTGACCTTGCAAAAACAAAAACCAAAACAAAAATATGATTCATGAACCAGTACTACTAAACGAGACGCTTAAAATGCTTTCACCAATCTTGGGGGAGAGCTATCTAGACCTGACAGCAGGTTTCGGTGGCCACGCCCAGGCGATATTGAGAGTAACCGAAGCTCCTAATAGGACCGTTCTGGTTGATCGTGATCAACAATCAATAGATTTTCTGTCTGAAACCTCGGCACTAAAAAAAGCACGCATCATAAAAGATACTTTTGTGAATGCCTGTCTAGTACTAGTACAGGAGGGGATGGCATTCGATCTTATTTTGGCCGATTTGGGCGTATCGTCACCGCACCTTAATATTGCAAGTCGTGGGTTCAGTTTCTTAAATGATGGACCTTTAGATATGCGAATGGATCAAACCGACACGCTCACAGCAGCCGACATAGTGAATACTTGGTCGGAAGTAGAGCTTAGCCGTATCATTTTTGAATATGGCGAAGAAAGGCAATCCAGGCGTATAGCTAGGGCAATTGTCTTAAATAGACCATACAGAACTACACACGAACTTGCGAAAATAATAGAGTCGTCAATTGGTTGGCGAGCAAAAGGGCATCATCCAGCTACTCAAACCTTTCAGGCGATAAGAATAGCTGTTAACGGGGAGTTAGAGCTGCTTCAACAAATGATTCCTGCCGCATTGAAACTGTTAGTTCCTGGCGGTAGATTAGCGATCATTACTTTTCATAGTCTTGAAGACCGAATCGTAAAGCATGCTTTTACTGATGTCTGCTCGAATGGGTATGACGCTGAGTACCAACTATTGACCAAGCGGCCCATGGAGGCGGCTCACACTGAAATCGTAACTAATCCGCGCGCACGAAGTGCAAAGCTACGTGCGCTAGTAAAAATAAAAAAGAAAGGGCCCTAAAAGGTAAAACATGCAGATACCAGTATTAGGCCGATCGGTTAAGCAAAGGATCGTGGTTCACGTTCGATAGCTTAGCGCTCCTGGTGGACAAAATTTCCACCAGGAGACCAAAACAAAAACAAAAAATCAAATATGACATATTCACAAGCATCATCTTCAAGTATCCGTAGAAGTTATGGACGAAACCAAAACACGGCAGTATTTGCTTCGAGCCGTTCCAGACTTGGTCCTATTTCACATCTAATTATTCTGACTATCATAATAAGCATGATGGGACTTGTTTATCTTACTCAGGTTACAAAAACATACTCACTAGGATACAAAGTTGACGCCCTAACTAAGCGTCAAGCCACACTTAGTGAGGAGCATTCTAATCTAGAACTAGAGTCCGTAAAACTTCAATCCAGAAATCGCATAAAGAGTAGCGTGGTGGCTGCGAATTTAGAAACAGTCACTCCGACTAGTTACGCCCAATAGCTTCAGACTCGCTAGGAATTATGATAAATACATATTCAAAATATGGCGCTGATAAGTCTACGACCCGTCTTAAGGATAGAACGCCTATAATAGGCATACTTCTTGTTCTGGCCGGCGCGCTGATCGTCGGTAGGTTGTTTTATATTCAAGTAATTAAGCATGAAACGTACAAAAGCGCTGCTGTGGCGGAACAATTAAAGAAATTAATTATACCGGCAGAGCGTGGTTCAATCTCAATATTAGACGGAGAGAAAGTACTTCCAGCTGTCCTTAATGAAACAAAATACCTAATATTCGCCGATCCCAGCTTTGTTCGTAATCCGCACGTCACTGCTACTAAACTGCAACCATTACTGGACCTAGAAGTAAATGAATTAGAAAAAAAATTATCAATTAGTAGTCGTTATGTCGAGTTAAAGAACAAGTTAGATGAAAAAACTAAAAACAAAATATCTGCACTCAAGCTGCCTGGAATAGTCGCAAAAAAGCAAAAGTTCAGATCTTACCCGGAGATAGCATTTGCTTCGCAGGTTCTAGGTTTTGTCAATTATGATGGACTGGGGCAGTACGGTGTCGAGGGTTATCTTAACGAAGAACTTAACGGAACTCCAGGTCTGCTAAAGGCAGTCACGGATGTTCGTGGTGTCCCACTTGCCGGAAATACGGAGAATGTAGTTAAGCGACCAATCGATGGTCAGGATATCACTTTAACAATAGACACCACTATGCAACTTGTTGCTGAGGCGGCTATACAGAACGGTGTTGAGACAACTAGATCAACAGGAGGAAGTGTAGTAATTTTAGATGCCAGCAGTGGTGCGGTCAAAGCAATGGCAAACTGGCCATCATATGACCCAAGTAATTACGATAAGGTTGAGGACCAGAATTTATACAAAAACAAAAGCGTAACTGACGCCTTAGAGGTTGGGTCGATTATGAAATTAATGACTATGTCGGCAGCTCTAGACCTTGGAGTAATTAGTAAGGATGGTAGCTACTTAGATAAGGGCTATGAAGAAGCCGATGGCTATCGAGTAAAAAACGCTATTTCTTACGGAGAGAGAACATTTAGCATTTTCGACATACTTAAATACTCTCTCAACACAGGTGCGGTACATGTCTTGAAACAAATGAATGGTGGTGGGTTGAACGAAAGAACAAGGATTCTCTGGCACGGTTACTTAACGGAGCATTATATGTTCGGTAGGCAAACTGGAATCGAACAGAGCGGTGAGGGGAAGGGGATTGTTCCTGACCCAACTGACGGGCACGGACTAAACATTCAATATGCAAACACTGCTTTCGGGCAGGGTATAACAGTAACATTAGTGCAATATGCAGCAGCACTGTGCGCACTAGTAAACGGCGGCACGTATTATCAACCTAGCTTGATATATTCAACAACAAGTCCGGGTGAAGTTATAAAAACCAATAAACCTAAGGTTGTGGCCACAAACATAATTTCAGAGTCCGCTAGCAATGACATCGTGGATCTCATGAAACAATACGCCAAACAGAATAACCCAGAGACCGCACGGGCTGGATTTAGTATCGGAGGCAAAACCGGCACCGCTCAAATACCAGCAGCCAGCGGTGGTTACAGAGAGGATGCGTTTATAGGAACATATGCTGGTTTCGTCGGTGGCGGGCGGCCTGAGTATGTGGTAGTGCTAAGAGTTGACGAACCTAAGAATGGAGGTTTTGCTGGATCTAATGCAGCAAGACCTATTTTCACAGAAATTGCTAATAACCTAATGGACGTACTCCCGTTTACGAGGAGTCTTTAAGTCTATAAAAGATACCAAAAGATAGTATAATAGTGCTAAAGGACAAAATAAAAAAATGAATGAATTAACAGAAACGCTAAGAGTGATAATCGAAATCACTAAACTGGATGTTATTAAAATTCTTCTGCCGGGGCTAGTCGCTTTATTGGTAGGTTTATTTAGCACGCCACTTTTTCTAAAAATAATGATTAAGTATGACTGGCGGAAAAAGAAATCTGTTTCACGAGCTATCGATGGTCAGCCGGCAACGTTAACTGCGACTATCGATAATGAAGAAAACAAAATATTGTATCGCGCTGGTGGGTTAGTTGTCCTGACCGGCACTATGTTCGCGGTTGTGCTGTTTAGGTTGCTACCAGTTTTCTTCCCCGATAGTAGCACTCTTGCACAGCTGAACATATTGAGCCGTAGTCAAACAATGATTCCTATTCTTATGTTTCTAGGTGGTGCGGTTATCGGCTTCGTAGACGACATGATGATTGTCGATAGGCTACAGTGGTTTAAGAAATTTGTGGGTGGGGGACTGTCATTAAAGATACGTATTTTTGGAGTGTTGATTTTGGCTGGTCTATGCTCATGGTGGCTTTATGCGAAATTAGATATTAATAGTGTCATCGTACCGTTTATAGGGGATTGGTCTATAGGTTGGTGGTATCTACCATTCGCACTACTAGTAATACTCGGTGCCTACGGTACAAGTAACATTGATGGCGTTGACGGACTTTCGGGAGGACTAAACGCCACAGCTTTTTTGACCATGGGAACAATAGCAGTAATAAATACCCAATATGACATTGCGGCTTTGTGTTTTGCTATAGTTGGCGGACTGCTTGCATTCTTGTGGTTCAACATCCCTCCAGCTAGATTTATGAATAGTGAAACGGGATATGTCGGACAAATACTTTGCCTCGCGACCATTAGTCTATTCATCGGAGTACCTCTGCTGCTTCCACTAATTTTATTACCGTCGATTACAGCTCCGGTAACTGTTGCTATTCAATTATTTTCAAAAAAGTTTAGACATAAGAAGGTGTTCTTGGCAGCACCGATGCACATTCACTTGCAACTAAAAGGTTGGCCAAAATATAAGGTTACAATGCGTTATTGGATAATTGCTCAAGTCTGTGCTTTAGCGGGCTTAGCTGTATATTTGACCGGGGGCTTTCTTTGAGAATCAAGAGAAATAGGTACAGAGAGTCGCCTGAATCATCTCGTCGCCACAGACCAGATCATGTGTTGCTAGTAGCGACCGCATTGCTACTAGGCCTTGGGATAGTTTTGTTAGTTGCTATTAGTCCGGCACTTACAGAGCAGAGCGGCGTCAGTGGTAGTTATTACATTTGGCGCCAAATGTTAGCGATGCTCATTGGACTTTGTCTTTTTTTTATTTGCAGCAAATTGTCTTTAAATAGTTTAAGAATTTTAAGATGGCCTTTAGTTATACTATCTTCAATCGCGGCAATTATGGTTGTTGTTATATCTGGCGTTGCTTTTAGGTGGATACAAATAGGCGGGCTATCTTTCCAGCCCGCCGAACTAATTAAATTCACAATCGTAATAGTTGGGGCGATGTTCTTAGGCGACAGGGTATCTACGTCAGAGCATACCAACTCTAAGAAGACACTACTTCCAATTGCCATTGGTGTGTCAGCGGTTGCTTTTGTAATTGTAATAATTGAGAGAGATCTAGGTTCGATGGTGGTAATGATAGCAATAATCCTTGCCATGATGTTTATAGCTAACGTACCACTACATAAACTTGCTTTAGTGCTAGTGGCGCTTATTGCCCTAGGCGGCGTTGCAACTGCTAGCCAACAATATAGGCGAGATCGATTCTATGCCTTTTTGAACCCCGAAAAAGATTGTACCTCAACAGGTTATCACGCTTGCCAGGCTTTAATAGCAGTTGGTTCGGGTGGCATCCTAGGGTTGGGAGTGGGTAACAGCGTTCAGGCATATGGCTATTTGCCAGAGGCCTCGAACGACTCAATATTTGCCATCTATGCTGAAAAGTTTGGCTTCGTAGGTAGTGCGGTGTTGGTTGGATTGTACGGACTTTTATTCTTCAGAATTTTGGCAATTATTCGAAGGGCACCAGACAATACCTCACGTTTTATTGCAGCCGGCACCTTGGGTTGGTTGGGTGTACAGACACTAATAAATATAGGTGCCATGGTAGGGCTGCTGCCCTTAAAGGGTATTACGCTACCCTTTATTAGCTACGGCGGAACAAGCCTTATGTTTGTGTTAGCAGCACTTGGTTTGGTGTATCGTATTTCCGGCGAAACTACCATAAGAAGATCTTTAACACAAACCAGCGTCAGGAAACGATATGCCTAAAAATACTATTATTCTCACCGGAGGCGGAACGGCCGGCCATATTACACCGCTATTAGCAGTCGCCAATAAAATAATATCAAGCGATCCAAGCTGTAGACTAATATTGGTTCTAGATCGCGGCAATCTAAATGAGCAGTTAATAATTGATAGTAAGCTCCCTTTAAAGATACATCGGATATTTGCCGGAAAATTACGGCGTTATCACAACCTGAGTTTTTTAAAGCAACTGCTGTCTCTCAAGACCAATCTTTTAAATCTCAGAGATTCAATACTGATCTTTCTCGGCACTGTTGAAAGTGTTGTATTGATGCTTAAATATCGTCCAAGGGTGGTCTTTAGCAAGGGCAGCTATGCGTCGGTGCCTGTTTGCATAGCTGCCATGCTGTTATTCCGAAAGATTATCACTCACGACTCTGACAGCGTTCCTGGACTTGCCAATCGCATTACTGCTAAGTTTGCAAGAATCAATGCAGTGGGCGCTCGAAGATCAAACTATCCTTACAAAAAAGAAAAAATTGTCTATTGCGGAGTTCCTGTTAGCGAAGAATACATACGACGGACTCAACAGAACCAGGCTCAATCGAAGAAAGATATTAATTTGCCCAAAGATAGCACTCTTCTTTTAATAGGAGGCAGTACGCAGGGCGCTAGAGTAATTGACGATGCTATAGAGTCAGCGGTACCGAAGTTGCTAAATGACTTTCCGAAGCTTTATGTAATTCATGTTCTAGGACGCCTGAACCAAGACACTCAGAATAGTAGATATAAAAATTTGGCAAATGGCCTAAAGGAACGACTAATATTGAAAAACTTCCTGAATGATCAATACAAATATGCGGCAGCTGCAGATATTGTTGTTACTAGAGCAGGGGCTACGGCCCTCGCAGAATACGGAGTACTAGGCAGGGCGTGTGTCGTAGTCCCAGCAGAACACTTAACCGGCGGACATCAGTTAGAAAACAGCAAACTGCTTGAAACGGAAGGCGCAGCAATTGTGGTTCGCGAGTCTAGGGTGGGGGAGGACGTCGCATCCAGTATCGAGTATTTATTACAACATGCGAAAATTCGTGAAGATCTAGGTAAGAAACTAAAGTTAATTACACCCGCTGATGCAGCGGAGTGTTTGGCGAGTCTGATACTTAAAGAAAGTTAAATATGGCTGTTTTTAGAAAAAAACCCGCCACAACAGCAAAGGTTAACCCATACTCCTATTACAGGAGTACAACGAGTGCTGATTCGACCAGGAAGAACCGAATAAGAGACCCTAAAAAAATTATACGAGTAGTTGATTTAGTAACTAAACCGTTGTCGCTACTTCGAGTATTTACAGTTTTAACTGGCCTGGCACTAGGACTGTATTTAGTGAGCGCTTCTACGAACCCGATTGTTCGGTTCAGCACCACTGGAGTTAATGCTAGGGAAACATCAAACTATAGAATGGAAATACAGAAAGTACTAGAACAATCAGCATTCAACCGCTCAAAATTACTGTTTGACTACCGCGGTGTTGAGAAATCGATTATAGATAAGTTTCCAGAGATCGGGTTGGTGCAGATATCTTTTGACCTAGTTGGTCGAAGGCCGGTGATTAAGCTAAATACGCTAGAACCAGCCTACATCTTTAGAACTGGCGGCTTATCTTGGGTAATAGATAGGCGTGGGGTAGCTATTGGCCTCCAATCTGAATTAAAAGACTCTTTCACAGCTACACTTCAGAATATTACAGACGAAGTCGGTAGTGTCGCCACTATCGGTAGCGTGTTAATGTCGCCTAAACAGATAGATTTCATAACATCAGTGATCGGTGTATTAGAAAAACAACTGGTTTTAGTAACAGATGTGTATCTTACCGACAGCCCAAAAGAACTTGATATCCAGGTGTCGAGTGATAACTGGCGCTATAAACTAAATATTGATGAAAAACCAACGGGGCAGGCGGGGACTTTACTGGCGGCCAGGGAGACCCTAAGACTGAACAGTCAGACTCCGGTAGAATATGTAGACCTCAGAGCTGGTGAAAAGGTCTACTGGAAATAGTACCCCACTACTCTACTAATGTTCGCAAATTGTTCGTATGAAAGAAAGCGCGAGAATACCAAAAAAACTATACGATAATACACAATCATCAAAAGTCAAATATATCAACAATGCTCACTAGAGCAGGGTGACGCATAGATGAGAATATAGCAGTGAAATTGCAAGTGAGGCTACTGTGGATAAATGTTTCACGCAGCATCGTGGTTTAAGCTACATCATGCGGTGTGTGGATAGTTCGAGTACTATTAAATAAAATAGTCAGAGTTTCTGTGAAATAGAAACGTAGTCTGCATTTTATCGGGTTATCCCCTGTTTCACTATGCACCACCAAACATAGATAGTAAATATATCAAAGTCGTAAAAGATATATTGTGCGACATGGTATCGGTCTCAAGGTGTATTGCCCCAGTACTAGTTCTGCCACCCACTTTGGTTTGATTTATTTTTATTTCTTTAGTCCCCACGCACCTCCCGACTTAGCTCCATGTGTATTGCGTGGTTCTGCACATTAAGTAAATTCTATAACAATAACTGTTCGCAAATTGTTCTTACAGTTTATGTAAGAATATGCAACTTAGCGCAGTTTAATAGTATCGTTGTTATCGAGACTGCCGCTTTGAGTATCTGATGGTTGAATGATTTGCCGTGTCAGAAAAGCTTCGGGATTTGGAGCTTCCCCATTCTTCCGTCTAGACCTGGTCCTTTTTCGTTTTTTTGGCTGGTTAATATTAGCCGGTTGTTGCTGCTGGTTCGCTATCGGTAGAGGAGCCCTGAATGGAGTCTGTGGTTTGTTATTAGACTGTTGAGGTGGGGCCATTGGTAATTGAGGGCTATATGACGGGGTGTTAGGAGTCTGCTGATGATAGTCAGCTCCTGTCCTAAGCTCCTTCACGTGATTGTTCTTAATTATTGCCTCGACTTCGGATTTTTGTAAGCTATATCGTTGACGCGACAAATCAATAATTGCTGCGGTATTGTCCTTTTGTACTGGTGGTACCATGAGTGATTTTAATGAAAAGGCCGGGGATTTCTCACCGTTAATGGTCATCGATGCCACGAAGCTTCGGTTGGCTAGCAGTACGATGTCTTGTGCTTCAAACTGTGGTTCGAAGTATTTTGTTAGGAATGGTGCATCGTCAGGGCTAACTCGACCACTAATTATCGAACCTACGTTGCCAAAGACGGCGTCGCGGACGACTTGTTCCATCTGCGAGATATACTGGTTGGCGACCACGAGATACAAAGCATACTTACGAGCTTCGCTTAAGATCACTGCAAATGAGTCAGTGGCAAAATTCTGGAATTCGTCGACATATAGATAGAAAGCTCGTCGATCCTCCATTTTTGGTATGTCTGCTCTGCTCATTGCCGCTAGCTGAATTTTTGTCACCATCATTGCGCCTAAGATCGCAGCGTTGTCCTCGCCCACTAGGCCACGAGACAAGTTGACGATTAGAATCTTTCCTTGGTCCATAATTTCGCGAATATTGAAGCTGCCTTTCGGTTGACCAATGATGTTTCGAATCATCGGGTTGGCTGTGAAGGCACCGACCTTGTTAAGCACCGGTGCAACAGCTTCGGTGGCAAATTTTTCGTTCCAGCTAGCAAACTCGGTTGTCCAGAAGTTCTTAACGACGACATCTTCGCAGTAGCTGATCACTTCGTTACGGAAGTCCTTCTCTGTTAGCATACGGGTAATATCAAGCATCGTGGAGTTGGGATAGTCGAGCAGAGCCAAAAGTGTGTAGCGCAATATATATTCAAGTCTTGGGCCCCAAGAATCGAACATCCGTTTCATTACCCCGACGAGTTCGCTGGAAATGTGGTTCTTAAGTGTCGGGTCGGTTACTTCCAACGGGTTGAATCCAATCGGGTACGCTGTGTCGGCCGGGTTAAAGTAAACGACGTCGTCGATACGCCTATCAGGAATAAAGCTGAGCATCGAGGCGGCATAGTCACCGTGTGGGTCGATTACTGCAAAACCTTGATCGTAATAAATATCGGATAGTGTTAGGAGTTCGAGAAGCTTGGTTTTTCCGGTACCGGTTTGGCCGAGCACATAGATGTGTCTACCGCGGTCGCTCCTCAGCGCGCCGAATACAGTGTTATCGCCACGGAAGTTTGTTACTCCAAACAAGCTAACCTCCTCTTCTTTCTGCTTGCCAATAGCTGGTAGGTTTGATGGTGGCTCACTGGTTTTGCTTGTTGCCCAAACAATGTTCGGTGTTTCAACAGATGTGTGTGGTAAATGGTATAGGCTTGCTAGTTCTTCAATGTTTAATATGAACCCGCTATCACGGAATTCACGGTTT
>Ga0163144_10024812_pt1 | contig 11744 bp, 12 predicted proteins | sample OliLak19BULKMAT1_FD_123175 | JGI IMG/M metagenome (GOLD analysis project Ga0163144, IMG submission 123175) | Freshwater microbial mat bacterial communities from Lake Vanda, McMurdo Dry Valleys, Antarctica - Oligotrophic Lake LV.19.BULKMAT1 | ecosystem: Environmental > Aquatic > Freshwater >... | reverse complement strand
ATGATGAACAGGATCGACACCAGATAGAAGCGGACGTCGAACTTCATCCGCGCATCGTCGAAGGCGTTGAACCCGCACTCATAGGCCGACAGCTTTTCGCTATCGGGGTTACTGGGTGCCAGCGTCCATGCCGCCAGCATGAAGCCGAAGCCGATCACCGCCGCGATCCCGGTGAAGATCACGATCGGCAGATATTCGAGCAGATATCCGTTCATCGGGGGGAATCCTGGTCCGCCCCGGGGGGAGGGCGGAATCGGGGCTTTCTAGACCCAAGCTCGCCGCGGTTCAAACCCGTGTGACGAATGGTTTTTTCTTGAGAACGGTTCGCACCAATTGTCGCAAGAGGGGGGGTTGCCCTCTTCGGTGCCTATCTGACCTTATGCAGCTTTGCTCGACCCCAAAGGACACGCCTGCCCATGAGCGACGTTACCCCCGGCAGCCTGCCGCCCGCGAAGGGCTTCCTCGGATTCGTCGAACGGACCGGCAACCGGTTGCCAGATCCGGTCTTCCTGTTCCTGTGGCTTATACTGGGACTGGTCGTTCTCAGCATCGTGGGCGCCAACCTGGGATGGGCGGCGGTCAACCCGGTGACGGGCGAGGCCCTCGCCGCCCAGAGCCTGCTCTCGCCGGAAAACCTCGAGAAGCTGATCATCGGCATGCCCAAGACGCTTACGGACTTTCCGCCGCTGGGGATCGTCATCACCATCATCTATGGCGCTGCCGTCGCAGAACGCACCGGCCTGTTCGCAGGCGCCATCCGGGCCGCCCTGCTGAACGCGCCGAAATCGATGCTGACCCCGGTCATCGTCATCACGGGCATGGTCTCTCACCACGCCTCGGACGCCGCCTATGTTGTTGTGATTCCGTTGGCTGCCGTCATGTTCGCGGCCGCTGGTCGTCATCCGCTGGCAGGCCTGGCTGCGGCCTTCGCGGCAGTCTCGGGCGGCTTCGCCGGCAATCTGTTCCCCGGCGCCTCGGACGCACTGCTGCTCGGCATGACCGAGTCCGCCGCGCGTCTGATCGATCCGTCCTACACCGTGAACATCGCCGGCAACTGGTTCTTCATCGTCGCCATCGTGATCGTCTTCACCCCGATCGTCTGGTTCCTGACCGACCGGGTGATCGAGCCGCGACTGGGGGTCTGGACGCCGGCACCCGGCGTCATGCCGCCGGCACAGGAGGAACGCGCGCCCCTGACCTCGCCCGAGAAAAAGGGTCTGAAATTCGCTGGCCTTGTCCTCCTGGGCATGATCGCCCTGTGGACGCTGATCGCCCTGATCCCCGGCTCGCCCTTTCTGGACCCGGAGGCCGACCCCGCCCAGCAATGGAACCCCCTCTATCGATCGCTGGCCGCCTTTTTCGCCATCGCCTTCTTCGTCAGCGGAGCGGCCTACGGGCGCGGCGCGCGCACGATCACCAGCCACCGAGACCTGGTGCGGATGATGGGCGAGGGTATCGCGGTTCTGGCCCCCTACATCGTCCTGGCGTTCTTCGCCGCCCATTTCGTGGCCATGTTCAACTGGTCGGGGCTGGGCCCGATCCTGGCCGTCAATGCCGCCGCGTCGCTGCGCGAACTGGCCATGCCGACGCCCCTGCTGCTGATCTCGGTGGTCCTGGTCTCGTGTTTCTTCGACCTTTTCATCGGCTCGGCCTCGGCCAAATGGTCGGCGCTCGCTCCTATTGTGGTGCCGATGTTCATGCTGCTGGGCATCAGTCCGGAGATGACCACCGCCGCCTACCGGATGGGAGATTCGGTGACCAATATCGCCACCCCGCTGATGAGCTACTTCCCGCTGATTCTGACCTTCGCCCAGCGATGGGATCCGAGATTCGGCCTCGGCTCGCTCCTATCAACCATGATGCCCTATGCAGGGGCCTTCCTCGTGGCAGGTCTGACCATGGTGGCGCTGTGGGTCGCGCTGGACCTGCCGGTGGGCCCCGGCGTCGGCGTCTACTACGACTTGCCGCCGCGCGAGGCCGCCGCCGTGGCGGGGCCGGGGGTTGTGGCGCGATGATCGTCGTTTTCCTCTCCGGACGCGCTTGACAGTGCGAGCCCCCCCCGCCTAAACGACGCCCCTCGCCGCAGAGCACCGCTTCGCGTCGGGGATACGCGGGTGTAGCTCAGTTGGTTAGAGTGCCGGCCTGTCACGCCGGAGGTCGCGGGTTCGAGTCCCGTCACTCGCGCCATTCCCTTTGACTTCGAGGTCAGGGAATGGCGCCTCGCCCGAAGCGGGCAATCGCCTCCCACTCAATCTTGTCGTCAGCAACGCCATTAAGGTGCCCGCCCCGCCACCAGAACGTTCTGCACCCGGCGCCCCATGGGGTCGCGGGATTGCCAGGTCTCGCCGATATTGGCCTCGATCAGCGTGGTGCAGAAACGGGGCACCAGCACATAGGGCCGGATGTTCGTCAGGCAGACGCGATCACCACTGACCGTCCAGCGCGCCGCCAGTCTACGCCCGTCGGAGAACTGGGCGGCGTAGCTGCCGTCAGCATTGAACCAGTGCTTGACCCATCCGCCGTCGGGATAGCGCGATAGCACCGTATTGCCGAAGACGGAATTCATGTCGGCCCGAACGGAGCCGGCCATCAGGCAGGCGACCATCAAGGTCGCGACGCCAAGCGTACGCAGCATACTGGTCCCTTACCAACCCTTCCCGGCGCGGACTATTAACGGTCACTTAAGGAATGCCAACCCCAAGCCTCCCGCGACACGAATAGTTGACTCTACGGTGGGGACTTCTATACGCGGCGCACGTTCGGGACAGGACTGGCGAATTCGCGCCGCCCGCTCGCCCAGAGGTTCAGGGCGGTTCCGCGACATCGCACGACGGCCCGATGCGCGGGACGTCCTTCTTCCAGTCCCAAGGACCTATGACCGAATTCTCGATGCTGGGCCTTTCGCCCACGACCCTCAAGGCCGTCGCCGACACCGGCTACACGACCGCCACCCCCATTCAGGCCTCCGCCATTCCGGTTGCACTCGCCGGCCGTGACGTTCTGGGCATCGCCCAGACAGGCACCGGCAAGACCGCCGCCTTCACCCTGCCGATGATCGACCGACTGAGTTCGGGCCGCGCCAAGGCACGCATGCCGCGCGCCCTCGTCCTCGCCCCGACCCGCGAACTGGCCGATCAGGTCGCCTCGTCCTTCGACAAATATGCCAAAGGCACCAAGCTGAGCTGGGCTCTGCTGATCGGCGGCGTCTCCATGGGCGACCAGGTCACCTTGCTGAACAAGGGCGTCGACGTGCTGATCGCCACCCCGGGGCGACTGCTGGACCTGTTCGAGCGCGGCAAGGTCATGCTGAACGGCGTCGAGATCATGGTCGTCGATGAAGCCGACCGCATGCTGGACATGGGTTTCATTCCCGACATCGAGCGCATCTTCAAGCTCACGCCGCCGCGCCGCCAGACCCTGTTTTTCTCGGCCACCATGCCACCCGAGATCACCCGGCTGACGACCCAGTTTCTGAAAGACCCGACCCGGTTGGAGGCCTCCCGCCCCGCCATGACCGCCGAGACCATTACCCAGTATCTGGTCCGCATCCCGACCAGCGATCCCAAGGCCAAGCGCGCTGCACTGCGTGCTCTCATAGGCCGTGCTGACGTTAAGAACGGTATAGTCTTCTGCAATCGCAAATCCGAAGTCGACGTGGTCGCCAAGTCTCTGAAGCAGCACGGTTTCGACGCCGCGCCGATCCACGGAGACCTCGACCAGTCGCTGCGCATGAAGACGCTGGCCGCCTTCCGCTCGGGCGAGCTGAAACTTCTGGTGGCTTCCGATGTCGCCGCGCGCGGCCTCGACATTCCCGACGTCAGCCACGTCTTCAACTACGACGTCTCGCACCACGCAGACGACTACGTCCACCGCATCGGCCGCACCGGTCGCGCTGGGAAGACCGGCCAGACCTTCATGATCGTGACACCGGGCGACGACCGCTCGCTCGACAAGGTCCTGAAACTGATCAAGATGGACCCTGAGGAACTGGTGCTGGACGGTGTCGATTTCACCCCAGGCAAGGCACCGCCAACCCGCGACGGCGACCGCTCCGACAAGACCCCGGCCCGTGGTCGCAGTCGCGGTGCCCGCGAGCCAAGGGCGGAGTCCGCCCCGCCGGTACAGGCCGAACGGGCTGCACCCATTGAGACCGCCGCTCCGGTCCTGACGTCCGCCGAAGCCGTCGCCGAGCCAGACACCGCCAGCGCGCCGACTGCCCGCCGCTCGCGCAGCCGGCGCAGCTCCAAACCCGCTTCGGCTGTCGAAGCAGACGGCGCCGCGCCCGCGCGCAAGCCCGCCGGCCACGCACCGGTCTTCACCCCCGCACCTGCGCCCGTATCGACCAGCCAGACGGACCGCCCGGTGCAGGAAACCCACCTGCGCCAGTCCGACCGTCGCGGCGACCGTGCCGACGCCCAGCCGGAACACTCGAACGGCCGCCCGTTCGGCGAAGGTAATGTGCCTGCCTTCCTGCGCCGCCCCGTTTCGATCAAGGGTTGAAAACGCTCACCTATCGTCCAGATCGTCAAGCAATTTAACCCGTCGTTACGGAACCCGGGGGCATAGCTTACCGGCACAGGATCGCCGTTTCGGCCTGGCCCTGGGGAAGTTTGCATGACGGCCAAGGTCGAAACCACCCTGCGAGGTCCGCAAGCTTTCGGGTTCGCGCGTCGGGTCGTCGACGAGATGGAAGCCGCTGGCGTCTGGCCGACACCGCTGAATTTCGAGCTTTGGGCCCATGCGCTCGGCGAACCCGACGGCGCTCTCGCCGCCGAGATCAAGCGCCTGATCGAGACAGCCGAAGCCTTCACCGAGGGCGTCACTGACATGCTGGCGGCCGAGCACTTGCCGCGCGGCCGCCTGACTGAGCAGATTCGCGACGCCGGTCGGGTTCTGGACCGCGAACTGTCCAGCGTCTCCAGCGTCATCGCCCAGGCGCACAAGTCACAAGCCGCCTATGGCCAGACCCTGGACGAGGCCGCCACGAGCATCGAGGCCGCCGCGAACGGCGACGGGCTTCAGACCATCGTCTCAAGCCTGACCACCGCCACGCGGCAGGTCCAGCACGAAACCGAATCCCTTGAAAAGAAGCTGGAGGTCTCGACCCAGGAGGTGGTCCGCCTGCGCGAACACCTTGAACTGGTCCGCCGCGACGCGATGACGGATGCCCTGACCGACCTCGCCAACCGCAAGGCCTTTGACGAGCACCTGGCCTCGGCCTGCGATCAGGCCGAGGCCAGTGGCAAGGCTCTGACGCTGGCCGTGCTGGATATCGACCACTTCAAACGCTTCAATGACACCTGGGGTCATCAGACCGGAGATCAGGTCCTGCGCTATGTCGCCAGCGTTCTGGGCCGCGCGGCCGCCTCGCCGCGCTTCGCCGCCCGCTACGGCGGTGAGGAATTCGCCATGGTCTTCCCCCATGAGAGCGTCGCCAAGGTTGAAATTGCGCTCGAAAGCGTCCTCAAGGAAATCGCCTCGCGGAACCTGCGCCGCCGTTCGACCAATGACGAACTGGGTGCTGTCACGGTGTCCGCCGGTTTCGCCGTCCGACAGCGGGGCGAGACCGCATCGGCCTTCCTCGAACGCGCCGACGCCGCCCTCTATGCGTCCAAACGCGGCGGCCGTAACCGCGTCTCCTGCGCCGAACGGCTGGCCAAGGCGGCCTGAAGGCTTCCCCATCCTCCAAATCGAACCATAGTCGCCGGATGCGAAGCCTCGCCTTCAACATCGCCTACTGGCTCCTGTCGATCACCTACGCCTCGGCGGCCGCCTTCGCCGCTCTCGTCCCCGGTCGGGGTGCCACCAGCTGGATCATTCGCCGTTATGTGAAGCGCATGGTCCAGGCCATGCGCCTGCTGGCCGGCATCCACCTCCGGGTGCTCGGCCGCGAGCGACTGCCGACCGGTGCCTTCATCATCGCCTCGAAACACCAGAGTTGGGGCGACGGCTTCGCCACCTATGACCAGTTCGACGATCTGGCCTTCGTCACCGGCGACCATCTGGAAAAGTTTCCGCTGCTCGGCACGGTGCTGCGCAAGCTGGGAGCCATCGTCGTCAACAACTGCGGCGGGCGCGAATCGCGCGAAGCGCTGAAACACAGATCGGCCGACGCCGACGCCGCAGGGCGCAAGATCCTGATCTATCCGGAAGGAAATCTGGCCAGGGTCGGCGAGAAATTCCGCTACCGTTCCGGCGTCTGGGACATGTACCGCGACTTCGACATGCCGGTCGTGCCCCTGGCCACCAACCTGGGCCTGTTCTGGCCGCGAGAGGAATTCCGCAAGAACGCCGGGACGGCCACCCTGGACTTCCTCGACCCGATTCCGACCGGACTGGGCAAGGACGAGTTCCTGACGCGGCTCGAGGCGGCAGTCGAAGGAAGGACGGCCGAACTGATCGCCGAAGCGACAGGCCAGCCGGTCACACCGGGCATAAGGGTTCTCGCTCCCGACGAGACCGCACGGGCCAAAGCCGTCCCCGCTAAGACCTAGATTTTGGCCTGCGGGGCTTCCTGGCGGCCGCTCTACGCAGGGCGGTTTCGATCGACTTTCGTGCCCAGTCCGTGGCCTCATCCGGATCATCCACCGCGCTTTCCGGCAGAGACCAATAGGCCATCGCCATCGTCGCCCCACCCTTGGTGGGATAAGTGAACTGCCGCGATCCCGCAGCCGCCAGCAGCGGAGCGTTGACCTCATCGGCCTTCAGCCAGACCACGCCGTCGTCCAGAAGGGCGAAGATCAGGCCGTTCGCATAGACGCTGGCCCCGCCGAACATCCGCTTGATCTCAAGCGGACCCAGCGCGGTAAAGTGTTCGCGCACCCATTCGCCGAACTCAGGATCGTAGGCCAAGCGTCAGGCTGCCGGGATCACGGCACCCTCGTATTGGCCGGCGATGAAGTCCTTGACCGCCTGACTTCGAAGCATGGCCGCCAGCGCCACGATTCGGGGATCGGTCCGGTTGTCCGGCCTGGCCACCAGATAGTTCACATAGGGGCTGTCCGCACCCTCCAGCGTCAGGGCGTCGGTTTTCGGCTTCAGGCCGGCGTCGAGCGCGTAGTTGGTATTGATCACCGCCATGTCGACCTGATCCAGCACGCGCGGAAGCGTCGCCGACTCCAGCTCACGGAAACGCAGGTTCCTCGGATTGTCGGCGATGTCGCGCAGGGTCTGCAGCGGGTTGGCCGGGTCCTTCAGTCGGATCAGTCCAGCCTTCTGCAACAGGATCAGCGAGCGACCGAGGGACGAGGCGTCATTGGGCACCGCGACCTCCGCCCCGTTCGGTAACTGCTGCAAGGTGCGGAATCGGCGCGAATAGGCCCCCAGCGGTTCGACATGCACGCCGGCAACCGTAACCAGATCGGCCCCACGCGAGGCGTTGAACTCGTCCAGATAGGGCTTGGTCTGGAAATAGTTGGCGTCCAGACGGCGCTCGACCAGCTGGGTGTTTGGCTGAACATAGTCGTTGAACACCTTGATCTCGATTTGGATTCCGTCGGCCGCAAGCATCGGCTTGATGTGTTCCAGTATCTCCGCATGCGGGACCGCCGTGGCTCCAACGATCAGGGGCGCGTTGACGTCCGCCTGTTTGTCAGCCCCCTGCCCGCAGGCAGCGAGCATCAGGGAGGCGGCAGCGAGGGTCAGGAGCGAGCGGCGGTTCATGAGCAGGCCTTATCGACGGAAGCGATCAGCGATGGGAAACGGAGGCAACCAGACGGTCGCCCAGCATCTGCAGGATCTGCACCAGCAGAAGCAGCAGCATGACGGTAACCACCATGACATCGGTCTGGAAACGCTGATAGCCAAAGCGGATCGCCAGGTCGCCCAGCCCACCCGCTCCGACCACGCCGGCCATGGCGGTATAGGACACCAGGGCAATGGCAGTCACGGTTGCGCCGGCGATGATGCCAGGCATGGCCTCGGGCAGCAGGGCCCGGGTGACGATCTGGAAGGTCGAGCCGCCCATGGCTTGGGTCGCCTCGACCACCCCCTTGTCGATCTCGCGCAAGGCCGTCTCGACCAGCCGCGCATAGAAGGGGGCGGCCCCCACGACCAGCGGCGGAATGGCGCCGGCAACGCCCAGCGAGGTCCCGACCAGCAGCACCGTCACCGGCAGCATGACAATCAGCAGGATGATGAAGGGCACCGACCGCAGGATATTGACGATCAGCGACAGGACCGCGTTCAGCACCGGATTGGCCGCCAGCCGCCCCTTGCCTGACAGGTACAGCAGCACGCCCAGCGGAATGCCGAACACCACGGTTAGCGCCATCGACCCGCCCAGCATCAGCAGGGTGTCGCGCGAAGCCCGGGCGATCTCCGGCCAATCAACGTTACTGGCAATGTCCTTGAAGAAGCCTTCCATCAAGCGGTCTTGCCCACGCTTTCGACGACCACGCCGCGCGCCGTCAGCTGGGCCACGGCAGCCTCGGCATCACCACCCGTGAAGGCGACCACCAGCTGGCCATAGGGCTCGCCCCGGATACGGCTGATGCGACCCGACAGGATCGAATAGTCCACGCCCACCGACCGGGCGACGCGGCTCAGTTCGGGCTCATAGGTCGAGCCGCCGCGGAAGGTCAGTTTCGCCAGCCGCCCGCCCGGCGGCACGTCGGCGGTCTCGAACCCTTCCTCGCCCTCGGCCAGCATGGCGCGGGTCGCGGCATGTTTGGGATGCAGGAAGACGTCGGCGGTCGCCCCCTCCTCGACCACCCGCCCGTCCTTCAGCACCGCCACCCGGTCGCAGACGCGACGCACCACCTCCATCTGGTGGGTGATCAGGACGATGGTCAGCTTCAGATCACGGTTGAGCTGGTCCAGCAGCGACAGGATCTCGTCGGTCGTCTCGGGGTCCAGCGCGCTGGTCGCCTCGTCACACAGCAGGACGCCAGGCTCACAGGCCAGGGCGCGGGCGATGCCGACGCGTTGCTTCTGGCCACCAGACAGCTGCGCCGGATGCTTTTTCGCATGTTCGGATAGTCCCAGCTGTTCCAGCAGACTGGCCACCCGCCGGTCCACCTCGCCCGAAGGTCGCCCCTCCAGCCGCAACGGAAAGGCCACGTTCTCGGCGATGGTCTTGGCATTCAGCAGGTTGAAATGCTGGAAAATCATCCCGATCCGCCGCCGCGCGTCACGCAGGTCGGCGGGTGACAGCGCGGTCATCTCGCGACCGTCGACGGTCACCGTCCCCGCGTCCGGCCGTTCCAGCAGATTGATCGCCCGGATCAGGGTCGACTTGCCCGCGCCCGAGCGCCCGACCACGCCGAACACCTGTCCCGACGCGACGTTCAGGTCCACGCCGTCCAGCGCCAAGCGCTCGCCCGCAGCGCTCCGAAAGCGCTTGGTAACCCCCTCGAGCCGGATCATCAGTCTGCGTCCAGCGCCTTGGCCGGAATGATGGTGACGCTCTCGCCGCAGCCGCAGGCGTCGGTCTGGTTCGGGTTCCGGAACACAAATTTCGATGCCAGCTTGCTCGTCTCGTAGTCGATTTCCGACCCGATCAGGAACAGGATGGCCTTGGGGTCAATCAGGATGGTCACGCCCTTGTCCTCGACCACCTCGTCCAGCGACTCGATCGTCTCGGCATAGGCAAAGGTGTATTCCTGACCCGCGCAGCCTCCGTTCTTCACCCCGACACGCAGGGCGACATACGGTTTGTCCGCCCCGTCCTTCCTGGGTTTGGCCATGATGTCGCGGACGCGGTCCGCCGCCGCCTCGGTCAGGCTGACGGCCTTGGGACGCGGGCGGCGGGGACGGATGGTGGTCTGAAGCTCGGTCATGCGCTCACTCAGAACATATTCAGGGCCAGCTTGGCCTCATCGCTCATCTTCGACGGGTCCCACGGCGGATCGAAGGTCAAGTCCGCACGCGCCGACTTGACCCCCTCCACCTTCTTGACCGCCTCCTCGACCCAGATCGGCATCTCGCCGGCCACCGGGCAGCCGGGGGCGGTCAGGGTCATCTCGACCACCACGTCGCGGTCATCGGACAGGTCGACCTTGTAGATCAGGCCCAGCTCATAGATGTCGACCGGGATTTCGGGGTCGAACACGGACTTCAGCGCCACGATGATGTCGTCGGTCATCCGGTCGATCTCGCCTTGGGCCAGGGCCGCCGTCTGCGGCGCGTCCCAGGCTTCGGCAAAGGCCGGGCTGTCTGATGCCAGAGTCGTGGCTGGGGTCGTCAGATCGGTCATGCGAAGAACTCACGGGCCTTGATCAGGGCGTCGGCGAAGGCATCGGCGTCCTCAAGGGTGTTATATAGGGCGAAGCTGGCGCGCGCGCTCGACGTCAGGCCGAACCTTTTCGACAACGGCTCGGCGCAGTGCAGGCCGGCGCGCACGGCGACGCCGTAGCGGTCCATCACCTGGGCGATGTCGTGGGCGTGCGCGCCGTCGACGGTGAAGGTAAAGATCGCCCCCTTCCCCGCCGCGGTGCCGATCTCGGTCAGCCAGTTACGGCCCTCCAGACGGTCCCGCACGCGGTCCATCAGCGCCTGTTCGTGGGCCCTGACCGCCGCGGGGTCGAATTGCGCCAGCCACTCGATCGCTGCCCCAAGGCCGATGACCTCCAGAATCGGCGGCGTCCCCGCCTCGAACCGGTGCGGCAGGCCGGCATAGGTCACCGTTTCCTCGGTCACAGTGGCAATCATCTCGCCGCCGCCCTGGTAGGGCGGCAGGGCCTCCAGCGCCGCGCGCTTGCCATACAGGCCGCCAATGCCGGTCGGGCCGAACAGCTTGTGCCCGGTGAAGACATAGAAGTCCGCGTCGAGCGCCTGCACGTCCGCCGAGCAGTGCACCGCCCCCTGACACCCGTCGACCAGCAACAGCGCCCCCGCCGCATGCGCCAGATCAGCGATGGCGCGCACATCGTTCACCGTGCCCAGCACATTGGACATATGGGTCACGGCCACCAGCCGCGTCCTGGGCCCGATCAGCGCGGCCAGCCCGGCCATGTCCAGCGACCCGTCCTCTAGCACCGAGGCCCACTTCAGCACCACGCCCCTGGCCTCGCGCAGCATGTGCCAAGGCACGATGTTGGCGTGATGCTCCATCTGGGTAACGATGATCTCGTCGCCCGGCTGGATCGACTGGCCGATCCCCGCCGCGACCAGATTGATCGCCTCGGTCCCGCCCTTGGTCCAGATGATCTGGTCGGGACTTTCGGCGTTCAGGAACCGGGCCACGCTCTCGCGCGCCGCCTCGAAGGCCTCGGTCGTCTCATTGGCCATCGTATGCAGGCCGCGGTGGACGTTGGCATAGGAGTGCTCCATCGCGGCCGTCATGGCGTCGATCACCGCTCTCGGCTTCTGCGCCGAGGCGGCCGAGTCCAGATAGACCAGCGGCCTGCCGTTTACCGTCCGCGACAGGATCGGGAACTGCGCCCGCGCCGCGTAGGGGTCAAAGGTCCTCACAGTCGAGCCGTCAGCCATTCCCTCACCACCTCTCTCGCGCCGTCATATTGGATCCGGTCTACGACCTCGATCAGGAAGGCCTGCGTCAGCAACGCCCGCGCCTCGTCCGCCGGCAGGCCCCGCTGCTGCATGTAGAACAGCGCCGCCTCGTCCAGATTGCCGACCGTATTGCCGTGCGCGCACTGCACGTCGTCAGCGTAGATTTCCAGCTCCGGCTTGGCGTCCACCTCGGCCCGTTCGCCCAGGATCAAGGCGTGATGCCCCATCCGCGCATCGGTGCCGTCGGCCCCGCGCTCGACGATGATCTTGCCCTGGAACACGCCGCGCGCCGT
>Ga0163144_10024809_pt1 | contig 11745 bp, 8 predicted proteins | sample OliLak19BULKMAT1_FD_123175 | JGI IMG/M metagenome (GOLD analysis project Ga0163144, IMG submission 123175) | Freshwater microbial mat bacterial communities from Lake Vanda, McMurdo Dry Valleys, Antarctica - Oligotrophic Lake LV.19.BULKMAT1 | ecosystem: Environmental > Aquatic > Freshwater > Lake... | reverse complement strand
TTATCAGCAGGGCTAAAATATTTTTTCGAAAATGTACATTTAGCAACATCCACATTATAGTATTGATTTAATAGGCCGTTAAGCAAATTGGAATTTTTCGCTTTCAATACAGCGTCATCAGCAGTTGGATATGCTGGCAATGTTTGAGCTTTGGAGTAATAAACGAAGCCTAAAATTAAAGTTGAGAATAGAATGATTTTTTTCATATAGTTTATAATTATATTATTTACCTACAAAGTAACCAGAACTTTTAAAAGTGTACAATAACCATTAATGGTTATTACTTAAGAAATGACCAAACATATATTACTAGCAAAAAAACTGTAAAATCAGTTGTATTTTAATTTACATCTTTTATCTTTTTAGCACTGTGTGGTAATATAGCGAAAAACAAATCATTTAAAATATGTTTACTTTTTTTTTGAAGAATACCCAACTATTCAAATAAATACAGTAAATTATTTAGGCATCGATTTATAAATAATATTATATTAAATACATAAACTTATAGAGTTTAAGTAATTTTTAAATATATTATATTCCTAAAATTGTTTTGCTATACAATATTAAAATAAAATTAAACTAAAATTATTTATAAAACTTCATTTCTTTTGTAGTATTATTAATTGAGATAAAAATTTCATTCTGATAAAATAATTAAAAATTTATTAAAATCTATTTTTGTACTTTTAGAGGCTAAAATATTGGTCCCGTAGTTCAATGGATAGAATAGAAGTTTCCTAAACTTTTGATCCCAGTTCGATTCTGGGCGGGACTACTTTAATTAAAAAAATATTTATATTAAAAAACCCCAAATAAAATTGGGGGTTTTTTTTAATTATTAGCAATTATGTTTTAATTTAAATTAGCAGTTATCCAACCTGAATCAGGGTCATTGCCTTTAGCATCTAATCCAGCATAAAATTGCCATTGGTGATGAGAGTATTTACCAACATAACTAGGATGTGCACCATTAGGAAGCGTTAATTCATGTGTCCAATTATAAGTTTTACCGCCCTCTAAAGTTTGGGCAGGACTAACTGCAAATTCTAATTTTTGAAAAACATCCGTATCTAAGTTTAATGATGAAGGGTTTTTATCCGATCCACCTGGTAAATTATGACGAGGCACGTCAATTTTTTCAATACTTTTTACGTACACATATACCTTTTCAATAGGCAACGGCGTATCTTTTACAACCGCAGTTATATGCAGTTTTACTGGCCCTTTAACGCTTGATCCTTCAACTATTAATGTTACTTTTGCTCCGCCACCTGTAACTTGGTTGGCAATGTTTTTTAATTTATCAAATAATCCCATTTTTTTATTTTTTTAATTAGTTTAGATTAAAAGTAACATAAACATTTTAAAACACTATTAATAAATTGTTAAGAATTTTATAGACTAAACAACCATATTTCTAAACGTTAAATTTATGCGTGGCTGTAAAACTTTGGTAGATTTTGGTAAGGTATGAAGCCAATTTAATTGGGTATTGGCCTTCATTGCTAATAAACTTGCATTTTGTAAAACAATAGCAATTTTTTGAGCGGTAGCTTTGTGTTTAAACTCAAACTTACGGTCGGCACCAAAACTTAATGAGGCAATTGTAGAATTTTTTATTATTGTTTTTTCGTTATCGCTGTGCCAACCCATACCCTCATTACCATTGTGGTAAAGGTTTAACAAACATGCGTTGTAGGTAGAATTTGTTTTTTGTTCGATAATTTTTTTAAGTTCTAATAACTCATTTGTAAAATAAATAGCCTTTTTTGTTGAATTTGAATAGGTATAATTAAAATCAGCTTCAGCATACCATGCAACTTTTCGCTTTGTAATAATTTTTTTACCAAATAAAATTACCTCATCATTTTGCCAATCTATTGTTTCAAATAATTTTTTAAAATAATAATTAGCTTCTATTTCAGAAAATAATTTTTCAAAATAATTTACTTCACCATCGTATGGCAATAAATTTTTTTCGCTTAACTTTATATTTATATCTGAGTCAAATAAATTCATTTTTATTTATCATCCATACGCTCAACTTTTGTAACGCCTTTTACTTTTTTAAGATTAATAATTAAGTGGCTTAAATGTTTGGTATCGTGTACATATACCATTATCATACCTTCAAAAATACCTCCATCTGTATCAAAACTAATGGAGCGCATATTTATATTATTTTCGTTTGAAATTACTTTTGTAATATTATTTACAATACCCAACTCATCGGTACCAGTAATTTTAATACCAGCCAAAAACGAAATTAATTGGTCGCTCATCCACTTAGCTTTTACTACACGATAGGCATAATTAGATAACAATTTTAAAGCATTTGGACAATTTACACGGTGAATTTTTATACCCTCGCCAACTGTAACAAAACCAAAAACATCATCGCCCGGAATAGGATTACAACAGGGCGACAATTTATAATCTAATTTTTGCATATCGTCGCCAATAACCAACATATCGCTGCTACCGCGAGCATTTGTAACTAATTGCTCTATTTTTGGTACTAGCGGTTTTTTATGCGCTTTTTGCGGTGTTTCTTTATCACGAATAAATAGTTTAATTTCTTTAACATCAATATTGCCTAAAGCCGCACGATAATAAAGTTCTTGAGAAGATGGTAGTTTTAAAAAGTTACAAAATTCGTTCACATTTTGTAACGTAAAATCTAATTTGCATTTATAAAATTTACGTTCCAAAATCTCTTTACCGTCTTCAGAGGTTTTTTTACGCTGTTCTTTTAAACAATTTTTAATTTTCGATTTTGCCTTGGCTGTAATTACAAATTTTAACCAATCTTCTTTTGGATGCTGCTTACTAGTCGTTAATATTTCAATTTGGTCGCCACTTTTTATTTCGTAATTTAATTGTACAAGTTTATGATTTACTTTTGCACCAATACAATGTTCGCCAACCTTGCTATGAATTTCAAAAGCAAAATCTAAAGCAGTACTGCCAATAGGTAATGTTTTCATATCACCTTTTGGCGTAAACGCAAATAATTCATCGCTAAATAAATTCAGTTTAAAATCATCAATAAATTCAAGTGCATTTGGGTCGGGGTTTTCTAACATTTCGCGAATGCGTAACAACCAATTTTCTAACTTGCTTTCTTTATCCGCCCCACTTTCTTTGTATTTCCAATGCGCAGCAAAGCCGTTCTCTGCCATTTCATCCATACGCAAAGTACGAATTTGCACCTCAACCCATTTTCCTTCAGGCCCCATAACGGTTGAGTGTAAACTTTCATAACCATTACTTTTTGGCGTACTAATCCAATCACGCAGGCGTTCAGGACTTGGATGGTAAAAATCGGTAATTATAGAATATACTTTCCAGCAATCTGATTTTTCTTGCTCCAACGGTGTATCAACAACAATGCGGATAGCAAAGAGATCATAAATTTCTTCAAAGGTTATATTTTTAGTTTTTATTTTATTATAAATACTGAAAATAGATTTTGGGCGCCCGTGTATTTCAAAATTAAAACCCTGTTCTACTAAAATTTCTTTTAAAGGTTCAATAAATTTTATAATAAACTTTTTGCGTTCTGCTTCAGTTTCTCGCAATTTAACTGCAATGTCGTAATAGGCTTCGGTATTGGTATATTTTAAACCTAAATCTTCTAACTCAGTTTTTATAGCATTTAAGCCCAAACGGTGTGCCAATGGGGCATATAAAAATAATGTTTCGCTTGCAATTTTAATTTGCTTATCACGTTTCATATGTTCAAGCGTGCGCATATTGTGCAAACGATCAGCTAACTTTATTAAAATAACGCGAATATCTTCGCTCATTGTTAATAAAACTTTTCTAAAATTTTCGGCTTGAATGGATGAAGAATTATCTATTACGCCTGATATTTTTGTTAGCCCATTAATAATTTTAGCTACCTTTTCGCCAAATAATCCTTTTACGTCTTCTAATGTAAGATCGGTATCTTCAACGGTATCATGCAAAAGCGCACATACAATACCGGTTGCACCTAATCCAATTTCTTCAGCACAAATTTGCGCAACAGCAATAGGATGGTAAATATAAGGTTCGCCACTTTTACGGCGCATTTCCTTGTGGGCCTCAACAGAAACCTCAAAAGCTTTGCGAATAATTTCTTTATCGCCTTTTTCTAAACGGCGCTTTGTAGCCTTTACTAAAAGTTTATAACGGTTTAATATTTCTTTTTTTTCTGCTTCTAAATCTATTTCCATATATTAAATAGTGCAATATACTTTAAAGGTATTATTTTTACGAGAATTTTAAAAATAATGAAACTATTTTTATACATATATTATTTTTTTAGATCGGTTTTTTTACGAGGATTTGTCAATACTTTAAAGCTTATAAAGGCGGAAGGCGTTTACGAAAAACAATTTGAAATAGAAACAGCCATAATTAAAAAAAGTAATTCTAAGCAATTTTACCACTACCAAGGTGCAAGTTACAAGGTGCTATTAAAAATTTTACCAGAAGTTTTTAAGCAAACCCAAAGCTTTACTTTTTTTGATATTGGTTGCGGAAAAGGCAGGGCTTTATTTGTAGCTGAGCATTGTGGATACAAAAATTTAATTGGAATAGATTTAGATACCGAGTTAGTTGAAGGTGCAAAAAATAATTTAAAAAGATTTAACAAAAAAAATAATAATTCTGAATTTAAATTTTTTGTAGCTAACGCATTACAATTTGAGTATTTAAATAAACCTATAGTTTATTTTTTATTTAATCCTTTTAATAATGTGGTTTTACAAAAAGTATTAGAAAAAATAGTTAGTGTAAGCTCATCAGAAACATTGTTTGTTTACATGAATCCAAAACACAAACTAGTTTTTAACACAAATAAATTTGAATTAATAAAAGAGTTTAAAACGCGATGGTATTTAGAGGCTGTTGTTTATAGAATAAAAAGCAAGATTAAATAAATAATTATTTTTAAAATGAGGGCGCGCTTATTGTTCTAAATTTTTTTTCATTATTAATAGATCTGTTTTTTGGATATTTAATAATAAATGTATAAATTATTTTTTGCGACTCTCCTGGTGGTATAAAAAATTTCCAGCTTACTTTACCGTCATCTTTATTTAGTTGCCCTTTCGATAATTCTATTGCATCAATAATTATTTCACTATTTTGCGAAATCGGTAATTGGTCTTCTAAATCAATATTAATAGGATTTTTACGGTTATTTTTAATTATCATTTCGTATGAATATGTAATTTTACGGTTACTTCCCATTAATTTTTCATTATTAAAATCTTTAATTTTTGTACGCGTAACTAGCACTTTGCTATCTCTACCAAACGATAAATCTAAGGTATCATTTACACTTTGCGGATTAACAAACGAGCGCCCCACAAAAGTGCCGCCAAAATAAACATTTGCTGGCCCAGCAATTAAATCCAAATCTTCCCAGCCAGTAATTCGCGCCAATAAAAAAGCATTTTTTTCTACTTTTGGTATAGAATAATGTTTAAAAGTAGCATCTAAGGTGTAGCTTGTTACCTCTACAATATAAGGTTTTGCATCAGAAGGAATAGTATATGCTTTTTTTATGTCAAATTCTGCACTTAGTTCACTTACTTGAACTTCTTCATAAGCAACCTTTGCTTGTTCTTGTTTCTTTCCTTTTGTTTTATAATCATTATATGATTTTTTATCTATTTCATTTAATTTTAATGGAACAATTTGATTTTCTAAATTTTGACTGTTAATTTGAGATTGTTGTTGATAGGCTTGCACAGGAGCATTATTAGTGGTTCCGTTTAAAATTCGATTATCACTGTAGGATACATTTGGATTATTAAAATTTAAAAACCAAGGCGATACAAAAGGCTTTGATGCATTTCGGGTAGGGTCAGATGTTGATAATTTTAATTTTACATCAGCCCAATTAATGCCTGTATTATTAAAAGCTCTAGCACGGTATACTAAGGTAATCGGTTTGCCTACATCTTCTGCTTTTAGCTCATAGTAGGGTGCCCAACCTGCATCTGAAACAACATATTTTAAATCAATGTTTGAACTAACCTTAATATCGGTTTGTAATAAAATAATAATTTCTCCACTTGGTTTATTTTCGTTTGCATTTAATTCGTTTAAAGCATATTGTAATCTAGCGTTTACAATGTATTCCTCATTTATTTTTGTATCTAATTTTAAAATTTCCGTATTAATTTCTTTAATACGAACACGGTAAAAATCTGCAGCCAATTTTAACTCGGCTATTAACACCCCTTTTTCTTGTCCGCCAATACTATTGTTTTTTGCTAATAATTCTTTTTCTTTATCAAATGCCTCTTTGTCGTAAACCAATTGTTGTGTTTTGTATTGGTTTGTTTTTAACGAATCTCTTAACTGTTTTACTTTTATGTTTTCGGTTGTTGCTGTTAAAAAATTTAATTTTTCTGTAACGCTTAAAACACTAACTCCTTCTCCAACATTAACCTGAATACTTTTTGGGATAAGCTTTGAAGATAAATTCGCAAATACAACTGAGGTAATTCCGGCATTTAAATTAACTTGTTTTTGCTGATTTACTTCAGCACCATCTAAATATAGTGTAACTGCCTTAATTGGAGTTTCAACACGCTGCTCAGGGTTTTGAACTTGTGAAAAGCCGAAAATTGGCATAAATAGAAATAATGCTAAATTCTTCATTTTTTTAATTTTCATCTAAAATAATACTATTAATAGATGCAATCATATTCCCCATTTCACAAAAAAAGATAAAATAACAATAAAAAATGATTAACAAGCGTTCGTTAAAAACATTGTTATTTAGCTAAATATTTTTATTTATAATAAAGCTATTTTTAATAGCTATGAGTAATAAGTATAGAACAAAACTGGACGAAGTAACTTTTACTGAAAAAGATTTACCACAACACGATATTGTTGAAGAAATAACTAGTGAAAAAAAATCGCTTGATAAAAAAAGTATTACCAAATCTGCGACTAAAAGCAAAATAGTTAGCCCACTTCCTAAAAAAGAAAAAATTACGTTAAGCCAACGTTGGATGCAATTAGTTACAATTTACACTAACGAACGTACACAAAAAATATTTGGGCTTTCGCTTGTTCTTTCATCTATTTACTTAGCTATTGCCTTTACTTCCTATTTTTTTACTTGGGAGGTTGATCAGGATAAAGTACTAGGTGCTAGTAGCGAATTATTTTTACCCGAAACTAAAGTCACTAATCGGTTGGGTAAAGTTGGGGCTTTAACCTCTCATTTCTTTATTTACAAGGGCTTTGGTGTGGCATCGTTTTTTTTAGTTCCTGTTTTACTTATGTACGGCTTACAAAAAATGACCAAGAAAAAATTTATAAATATTGGTTCGTTTAACGCCAAATGGTTGTTTTTAATGGTTTGGAGTTCTGTTTTAATGGGTTATATTTTTAGTGATAAGCTATTTTATTTAGGCGGAGGTTTTGGTTATTTTATAAATGCACAAATTTCTAATTTTGTTGGTAATGTAGGTTTGTTGGCACTTATAGGTTTTAGCATGTTGTCGTTTTTAGTGTTAAGTATTAATCTAAATTTTAAACTGCCTGCTAAAGCAGTTATTTATGATGATGAAATTATTGAACAAGAAGTAAGCCAAACACCAGTAGCCGAAATAAAAATTACTAACACAGCCTTTAATGATATAAATGAATTAAAACTAACCCCCGAAGAAGAAGTCGAATTATTAAATTTTGAAATTAAACAAAAAGGCAATGATTTGGTAATTGAACCAGTAAACCCAGCTACCAATAATAGCGTGGGTTTTGAGGTAGTATTAACAGGCGATGATACTATTTTGCAAAAAATTGAAGAAAATAAAATTAGTTTGGATGCAAACCAGCAAACTGTTACAGTACCTGAAAATAAAACTGAGCCTGAATTTAAAATTGAAGAAATAGTTGAAGAATTAATTGGTTTAGACGAAGAAAATAAAGCTCAAAAATTAGTATCGCAATTTGGTGAGTACGATCCCACTTTAGATTTAGGCTCATACAAATTTCCGACCTTTGATTTGCTGCAAGATTATGGCGATGCAAAAGGAAAAGTAACGCAAGAAGAATTAGTAGCCAATAAAGATAAAATTGTAAGCACTTTAAAAAATTTTGGTATCGAAATTGACAAAATTATGGCTACTGTGGGTCCAACTGTTACTTTGTACGAAATTGTGCCAGCGGCGGGAGTACGAATTTCTAAAATAAAAAATTTAGAAGATGACATTGCCCTTAACCTTGCAGCCCTTGGCATTCGTATTATTGCGCCTATACCTGGCAAAGGCACTATTGGTATTGAAGTGCCAAATCAAAATCCAGAAATAGTACCAATGCGCAATATTTTAGCCTCCGAAAAATTTAATAATTCTAATTATGAATTACCTATTGCTTTAGGTAAAACCATAAGTAACGAAATTTTTATTGCCGATCTTACCAAAATGCCTCACTTACTAATGGCAGGTGCTACAGGGCAGGGCAAGTCGGTTGGTTTAAATGCTGTGTTGGTTTCTTTACTTTACAAAAAGCATCCTTCACAAGTAAAATTTGTATTGGTCGATCCTAAAAAAGTAGAGTTAACTTTATTTAAAAAAATAGAACGTCATTTTTTAGCAAAATTGCCTAATGCCGAAGATGCTATAATTACTGATAACACAAAAGTTATTCATACTTTAAATAGTTTGTGTATTGAAATGGATAACCGTTATGCTTTATTGGAAGATGCGCAAGTTCGTAATATAAAAGAATATAACACTAAATTTATAAATCGTAAATTAAATCCTAACGACGGGCATAAATTTTTACCATACATTGTTTTAGTAGTAGATGAGTTTGCCGATTTAATTATGACGGCTGGTAAAGAGGTTGAAGTTCCAATCGCCCGCTTAGCACAATTAGCGAGGGCTATCGGTATTCACTTAATAATTGCTACACAACGCCCAAGTGTAAATATAATTACAGGCACTATTAAAGCAAACTTCCCAGCTCGTATTGCGTTTAGAGTAACGAGTAAAATTGACAGCCGAACTATATTAGATAGTGGCGGTGCCGACCAACTAATAGGTCGTGGAGATATGTTACTAAGCACAGGTAACGATTTAATTCGTATACAATGTGCTTTTGTTGATACACCTGAGGTAGAGAAGATTACCGATTTTATTGGTAACCAACGTGCCTATCCGTCGGCATTTTTATTACCTGAATATGTGGGCGAAGATGGCGGCAACGGTAAAGAAGAAGTTGACTTAAGCGAACGCGATAAAATGTTTGACGATGCAGCTAAATTGGTAGTTCAATTTCAACAAGGCTCAGCCTCGTTTTTACAACGTAAATTAAAGTTAGGTTATAACCGTGCCGGTAGAATTGTAGACCAATTAGAAGCCGCAGGGATTATTGGTCCGTTTGAAGGCAGCAAAGCACGAGAAGTGTTGTGTAAGGATATGGCACATTTAGACGAAATTATTAAAAGCATAAAAAATAGATAAAACTATTTGTCATTTTTTTTGACAAATAGTTTAAATTTTAGTACACATTACCGCCCCATATAAAATTTTTAAATCCGTTAGTTGCAGGATTGTTTCCTACAACAAAATATTTTTTAAAACCTAATTCATCTGCCCTATGTTTTAAAGTGCTTAAGTCTTGCTGGATGGCTGTTTCCTTAACCTCAATTGCCACTTTTCCATCTAAAATAAAATCAATTTCTTGCCCACTTTTTTTTTGGTAATAGTTTAATGTAAAAAGTTGATTGTATTGAACAGCTATTGCGTTTTCTAATATTTGTCCGCTTGATATACTGCTACCCCCCAATACATTTAAAATACCGTTATCGGCAAAATAAATTTTTGGTTGTTGTGTAATTTCTTTATCAATGTTTTTAGTATAAGGCTTTACTAAATAAATTAAATATGTGTTTTCAAATAAATACAAATAGTCGCTTATCTTTCGTCTGTCAATACCAACCATACTGCCAAGTTTAGTAAAATCTATTTTAGAACCCACACGAGATGATAATAATTTTATTAAGTTAAATAAATCCTTATTGAGCGAATAATCACTTAATAATTTAACGTCCATATCAATATAAGAATTTACAATATCCCACAGCAAATATGTTTTATCTTTATTATTTTTATGCAACACTACTTCTGGAAAACCGCCGAACATTAAATACTCTTTATATAAAACTTTAAACTTGTTGTACCAAGTGGCATTAAAATTAACTTGGCTGTATTTTTGTGTATTAGTTATTTTATGACCTTTAAACTGTAAAAACTCATCAAAGCTTAAAGGATACATTTCATAAATAATTTTACGCCCTGCTAAACTTTCAGTAAATTGATTTTTTAAATAATACGAACTGGACCCCGTTACAATAAATTTTACTCTATAGGTGTCGTAAACATATTTAATAAAGCTGGGTAAGGTTTTAATTAGTTGAATTTCATCTAAAGCAATTACGGCTGGCTTTTTAAAATTAATACCAAGCAATTCTAATTCATTTAATATACCATCATAACTTGGCATATTAAATAAGGTTTGGTATTCAATTTTTTCGCAATCAATATAAAGTTTGTTACTGTGCTTTACTTCATTTAATAGGTGTTTAACGGCTGTGCTTTTACCAACTCGGCGCATACCTAATATAACGGTTACTTGTTTTTTAGTTAAATGATTTTCTAATTCTGTATAAATTTTACGTATAAACATAAAACAAAAGTACAAATAGTTTTACTTTATGTCAAAAAAAATGACAAATAGTTAAACTTCTTCCTGTAGATAAAATAAATAATATTAGTAATAAAAAGGGTTATTTTAAATCTTTAGCGCAAATTTTACAAATTTTATGATATTATTGGGCAAATTAAACCTTTCTTCCTTTTAGAAGTCTAAATTGGTATTACATTTGTATACTATTATATATGAAAAAACTATTCACACTTTCTATTTTATTTTGTTCGTTAATTTTTAATGCTCAAGATCAAGACTTAAAAGCAAAAGTTATTTTAGACGATTTAAGCAAAACCACTAAAACATATAAAACTATTAGTGCTGAGTATAATTTTACCATTTTAAATAAGGAAGGTAAACAATTAGAGAAACAAAGCGGCAAAGTTTTAATTAAAGGTGATAAATTTAAATTAGAAATACCAGGTAATACAATAGTTTGCGATGGCAAAACATTATGGAATTATAATAAAGATGCCAAAGAAGTAACTATTAAAAATTTTGATGCCAGTAACGAAGATCAACTAAACCCAAGTAAAATTTTTACGATGTACGAAAAAGGTTATAAATACAAATATGATAAAGATGAAAAAATAGGTGCTGTAAATTGTGCTATTATCGATTTATTTCCAGCTGATAAACCTGAAAAGAAAAAATTTCATACTATTAAATTGTATGTCGACAAAACAAAAAAACAAGTGGTACAATTAAAAATGTTTATGAAAGATGGTGGTAAACAAATATACGAAATTAAAACCTTAAAACCTAATACCGAAATGGCTGATGCCTCATTTGTATTTGATATAAAAGGCTTTAAAGCCGACCAAATTAACGACGAAAGAGATTAAATAATGTTAATTTTATTTTAGCATTTTTTAAATATTTAGCTGTTTCATTTTGCTTAACTTTGATTAATTAAAAAACATTAATTATGAAAAAACTTATTACACTTTTACTTTTAATTGCAACATCTTTAGCATTTAGTCAAGCTCCATTATGGAAAAAGGAGCAACT
>Ga0163144_10024808_pt1 | contig 11745 bp, 11 predicted proteins | sample OliLak19BULKMAT1_FD_123175 | JGI IMG/M metagenome (GOLD analysis project Ga0163144, IMG submission 123175) | Freshwater microbial mat bacterial communities from Lake Vanda, McMurdo Dry Valleys, Antarctica - Oligotrophic Lake LV.19.BULKMAT1 | ecosystem: Environmental > Aquatic > Freshwater >... | reverse complement strand
GTCAGACCTCGACTAGGAGATTGAGGGCGGGATGATCCCACCCCTCACCGGGAGCAGCGATTGCCTACAATTTAGCGCTGTGCTCCTGCTTTCAGTTCTCTGCGCTCGAATTGGCCCTCCGCCGTTGTCCCCAATTGGATTCTCACATGGTGAACGCATGACTGTGCGCACTGTCAGCTCCCGCTCGTCCGCATGGCATCGCCGGTTGCTTGCCGCTGTTCTGGTCACAGCGACACTGCCACTGGCGGCAATCGCGCAGCGCGGACCGCTCTACATCGTTGGCGGCGGCCCGCAGACGCCGGCCATGGTCGGGGAGTTTGTGCAGCTGGCTGGCGGATCAGGCAAGGCCAGGATCATTGTCATGGCGATGGCCTCAGGCAGCGGGGAGCGCAGCGGGGAGACCAAGGCGAATGATCTCCGCCAGCTTGGCGCCACGGCAATCAATGTATGGGTGAATCGCGAACAGGCGGATATCGACAGCGTCGCGCGATTGCTTGACGGCGCCACCGGCATCTGGTTTGGTGGAGGCGATCAGAATCGTCTCGCGAACGTGGTGCGCGGCACGGCGCTCGAACGCGCGATCAAGGCACGTTATGCAGCGGGCGCCGTGGTGGGCGGGACCAGCGCCGGTGCAGCGGTGTTGTCATCGCGCATGATTACCGGAAATGAGCGACGCCTCGGTGGCGATCGGCCGCCGAGCGATAGCAGCGACGCGTACATCACGCTCGATCGCAATAACGTGGTGACCAGCGACGGCTTCGCACTGGTGGACAACGCCGTGATCGATCAGCACTTCGTGCGTCGCAAGCGACACAATCGTCTGATCAGCCTGGTGCTTGAGGCACCGCCGCATCTGGGCGTCGGCATTGATGAATCCACCGCGCTTGTGATCGAGCCGGACGGCACCTGGCGCGTGTCGGGGCGCAGCGTGGTGGTGATCTATGACGCACGCAGCGCCAGCAGAACAGCGACCGAAGCGAAGGTGCTCGGTGCGACCGGCGTGGTGATGCACGTGTTGCCGGCTGGTGCCACGTTCGATCCCGCGACGAGTCGCGCCAGGATCCCCTGACTGTGCACGAGGGACGCTGCGTTCACCGGCAGCGTCCCGGGCGACAGGCAGCGCTCGCGCACACGCTACAGCGCGTCGCCCACCTCGCGCGCGGCGAAAATCGCCGCCGTGTTGTGTCCGCCGAAACCGAAGGCGTTGCTGACGGCGACACGAACCGCGCGATGCTCCGCCACGTTGGCGGCCACGCGCATGGTGCACTGCGGATCCATCGATTCAAGATTGATCACCGGTGGCACGATGCCGTGCACGATGCTCTGAATGGAAAACAACGCTTCCACCGCACCAGCCGCGCCCAGCATGTGCCCGGTCATGCTCTTGGTGGCGGTCGCTGTTGCGATGTCAGCGTGGTCGCCGAAGACCGCGCGGACCGCACTGCATTCTGCGACATCGCCCAGCCCCGTGCTGGTCGCGTGCATGTTGATGGTGTCGACGTCCGTCGGCGCGATGCGTGCCTCGGCGAAGGCCCCCTCCATCGCCAGTCGCGCGCCGATCCCCTCAGGGTGCGGCGCGGTGAGATGGTAGGCATCACACGCGGCACCAACCGCCAGCACTTCGGCGAAGATGGTGGCGCCGCGCGCCTCTGCGGACTCGAGCGACTCCATCACCAGCACCCCGGCGCCTTCGCCGATCACAAACCCATCGCGCGCGGTGTCGAACGGTCGGCTGGCGCGCTCCGGTTCGTCGTTGCGAGTGGAGAGTGCTCGTGCCGCGCCGAATCCACCCACGCCGAGTGGCGTGATGGCGCCCTCGGCACCTCCGGCGAGAATAATGTCGGCGCGACCGGCGCGAATGGAATCGAGCGCGCTCATGATGCAATCATTGCCGGTGGCACACGCGGACACGACGGCGTGATTCGGACCGCGCAAGCCGTGTTGCATCGCCACCCACGCACCGGCGATGTCGCAGATGATCATCGGCACGAAAAAGGGAGACAATCGCCCCGGGCCGCCCGTATGCCACGTCACGGCCTGGTTCTGGAACGTTTCCATGCCGCCTTGTCCGCTGCCGATGATCACGCCAATGCGGGCGCGCTGTGCATCGGTGAGCGTATTCGTATCGATGCCCGCATGGGCGATCGCCTCATTCGCCGCCGCGACGGCATAATGCGCGTACACGTCCATGCGCTTGGCGAGCTTGCGATCAACGTAGTTGAGCGGATCGAATCCCTTCAGCTCGCAGGCAAACCGTGTGGTGTGACTGGAGGCGTCGAAGCGCGTGATGGCGGCGGCGCCGCTGACGCCGCGGACTGCCGCCTCCCATGAGGTGGACGCCGTGAGACCGAGTGGCGTGACGGCACCGAAGCCCGTGACCACTACACGTCGCGGCGAAGTTCGCTGTGAGAACATGCAGAAGAACGCTGAATGTGAGCGGTTGACGAGACCGCTGTCTGACGTGTGCGGCACCGCGACTGCGGATGGGGGCGGTGGGGCTCGAACCCACGCCTTCCAGTTTATGAGACCGGCGCTCTAACCACCTGAGCTACACCCCCGTGGGACAGACCGCATCCCGATCCTCAACATACAGCGAGGGCGCGGCTGCGAGAACGGGCAAAGCGCGCCACGCGCGGTCGCGCGCTATGGCGTGAGGGGAATGCTGATGAAGATCGTTTGCCCGCGGCTGCGCGCGTTGCTGCCGTCCGTGGGCAGATTCGTCAGTCCCTCCTGGTGCCGCACCACCAACGCGAGGCTCCGAACCCGCGGAATCGCCAGGCGCACGCCCACGATCACCGACGTCTCGTAGCGAGCGATGCCGATCGTCCGGACCGGACGCCCAGTCGCCTGATTATAGAGGACGCTATGGCGGTTATATCCGAGTCCTACCGCCGCGTCGAGTGCCGGACAGAAGTACGACACGCATTGCCCGACCACACTGACTCCGCCGGCCGCATCGAACCAGCGGGTGCGATACTCGAGGTCCGGTTGGGTCGGAGCCTTGATTTGCGCGCCGCGTTCCCCCGTGCCCGCTTCCAGAAGACCCACCAGCGGCCCAACGAGATTGTGCGTCATGCGCAGGGACGTCGTGGTGGCACGATGTCGCGAAAACTGTTGTCCGCCGAGCGATTCCACCTCGACCAGAGTCGACCACGCGAATCCGATCTGGGCCGCAAAACGAAGCCCCTCGGGTAGCGGGTTGTACTCCTGCGCCGAGGCCAACGAAGCCGGCCCGAGAAGCGCAACAATCGACGCGAACAGAGCCGTCCTCGTACTACGAACAAACCGTGCACCGGCGCTCATGCGCCACCGGTCGCGTGCGTATCGTAGGCGGCGAGCACTTCGTCGGCTGACACCGTGGCTGCTCCGAGCTTCCCCACTTCCACCCCCGCGGCAAAGTTGGCAATGATCGCGGCTTCAAGCGCCGACGCACCAGCGCCGAGCATGGCCGCGAGATACGCGGTGACCGTGTCGCCGGCACCGACCACGTCATACACCTCGCGCGCGGTGGTGGGCACCCGATGCACGAGACCACTCGCGTCCACGAGGGCCATGCCACGTTCTCCCAGCGTCAGCAGCAGGTAGTCGACGCCGAGCCGCGCAAACGTGTCCGGCAATGCCTCCGGATGTTCCAGGTCAACGGCCGCGCCCAACGCGCCCTCCAGCTCGCGCCGATTCGGCTTGAATACCGTCGCACCACGATACGCGAAGAAGTTGCGGTACTTGGGATCGACGATGATCGGAATGCCCTTCGCGCGTGCCATCGCCACGGCGCCTTCGATCACCGCCGGTACCAGCACGCCCTTGTTGTAATCCTCGAACACGAGCGCCGTGGCGTGCGGCAGCGCGGCTTCGATCGACTCAAGCACCCGGGTCACCTCCTCGGCACTCAGGTCGGCATCGTCTTCTTCGTCGAAGCGCACCAGCTGCTGGGCGCGGGCCATGACCCGGGTTTTCGTTGTCGTGGGCCGTGCCGCCGTCACCAGCGATCGCGATTGCATCCCGCCGCTGGTCAACATGTCGCGCAACGTCGTCCCGGCAATGTCGTCACCCACAACCGCCACCAGATCGCAGCCGGCTCCGAGCGCCGACACATTCTGTGCCACGTTCGCGGCGCCACCCAACGCCTGTCGTCGCTCGCGCACCCGCACCACCGGCACCGGCGCCTCGGGCGAAATGCGGTCAACATCGCCGCGAAGATACAGGTCGAGCATCGCATCGCCCACGATGCACACATGTTGCGTGGCTGCGGCTGAGAGCAAGGCGCGCAATCGGTCGCGTGCGATCAAGGGTGCGTCGAGGTCCGACGGAGCAGGGATCATGGAGGCGAAAGGTAGCGCGACAGCGCACGTCCGCACATCATCCCCGCGTGCGAACTCCTTCTCCGCTGCTCGTCCTCTCCCTGGCCTTGCTGGGCATCTCGCTGGCCGCGCCACTGATCCGATTGAGCGACGCGCATCCGATTGCGATCGCCGCATGGCGGTTGGCGTTTTCGTTGGTGCCCATCGTGCTGCTCGGTTGGCGCAATGACAGCTTTCGAGCGTATCGCACGCTCGACCGTTCGCTCGTCGGGGCCTCGGTGGGCGCGGGAATACTGCTCGCGCTGCATTTCTGGAGCTGGAACGCCTCGCTTCGCTACACCAGCGTTGCGGCCTCCGTCACGCTCGTCAACCTGCAGCCGATCATCATTGCGGTGGTCTCTGCCCGTTTCCTCGGTGAGCGGCCGTCTCGCCGGCAGTGGCTGGGCATTCTCATCGCGATGACCGGGGCGATTGCCTTGGCGTGGGTGGACGCGCCGGCCGGTGCTGCCGACGGCAGCAATGCACTGCTCGGCGACACGCTCGCGGTCGTCGGCGCGATCACGGCGGCCGGCTACTATTTGCTCGGGCGGACCGTGCGCAAGGTGCTCGATACCTGGGCCTATGTCTTGTTGGCGTACGGTGCGGCGTTAATCACGCTGCTTCTTCTCGCCGTGCCGACGGGGGCGAGGCTGTGGCCGCAACCTCCGCAGGAACTGGCGATTTTTCTGGGCCTCGCGCTGGGTCCGATGCTGCTCGGCCACACCGGCATGAACTGGGCCCTTGGTCGCCTGCCGGCCTACATCGTCAACCTGACCGTGCTCGGCGAGCCCGTGGGGGCCACGCTGCTGGCGGCCGCTTTGCCGTTTATCGGCGAGGTGCCGAGCGTGGGAACGCTGCTGTGCGGCGCGGTGGTGCTGGCGGGCGTGGTCGTCGCGGCCAAACGATAGCGCGGCTCGACAACCCGTCGGCCAGGTCCGTGCAGCCCCGTCGGCGACGCCCGGGAGCGGTTACCTTTCACGACTTATGTCTGATGCCCTCGAAATGTCACCGCCGACGCCGGTCATCGCTCCGATGACGCAGGTCGCACCTCGTCATGGACCGGAGCTATTCACGCTCGACGTCGCGGTGACCCGGGCGGGCCTCGTGGAATCCACGCACCGCGTGCATGCGGCCGTAGTTCGCGCCGACGGGCATCGCGTGGCCCAGGCCCGCAATCCCGAGCTGCATACATGGTGGAGGTCGTGCGCCAAGCCGTTCCAACTGATGCCGATGCTCGAGGACGGGACCTTCGATCAACTCGGCTGGGGTGACGAAGAGTTGGCGCTCGCGTGCGCGTCACACGGCAGCGAGCCCGAACATGTCCGTGTGGCTGAACGCATGTTGGCGCGTGTGGGTTTGACCGAAGAGGCGCTGGCCTGCGGACCGCATGAACCGCTGACCGAGCGCGGTGCCCGCTTGTTACGCGAGGCGAATCAGCAGCCAACGCGTATTCACTCCAACTGCTCGGGTAAACACGCCGCGATGCTGGCTCGCGCGGTGGCGCACGGGTGGCCGACCGACGGCTATGAGCGCGCCGGGCATCCGGTTCAGGACGCCGCGTGGCACGCGGTGGCATCGTGGGCTGGGTTACACACGACGGACATTCCGCGCGGTGTGGATGGCTGCGGGGTGACCGTGTTTTCCCTGTCGCTGCACAACATGGCGCTCGCCTACGCGCGTTTGGCGTTGGCGGCACATGAGGGGCAGGCGATCCCCGCGCGCATCGTGCGCGCGATGACGTCGCATCCGCATCTGGTGGGCGGCACCGACCGCTTCGACACGCTGCTGATGCAGGCCGGCGAGGGGCGTTTGATCGCCAAGGTGGGCGCTGAGGGCGTGCATTCCGTTGGTGTGATCGACCGCGGAATCGGAATCGCCATCAAAGTGGAGGACGGCGCGCCACGCGCGCAGTATCCGGCGGTGCTGGCGTGTTTGCAGGCCATTGGGGCCTTGCCGGCTCGTTTGCCAGCATCGCTGATGACGATCGCGCACCACCAGATCGTGAACACCCGCGACGATGTCGTGGGTGCGGTGTTCGTCCCCGGTCACGAGGTGGTCCAGCATGGCTGATCGCCCGGTGCAGGCTCACGATGACGGGCGCACGGATTCGATGACGGTCAGCAACGCTGCCTCGCATAGTGTAACCTCGTCGCTGGAGCAGCATCCCGAGCGACTCGACGCCCCCACCATCAAACTCGTGCGATTGGCGGCCGTGCTCGCCGGTGGAAGCGAGGCCCACGTGCGCACCGCGCTCTCGGGTGCAATCAACGGGATTGATCCGGTGTGGGTCGAAGAAGTGATTCTGCAAACGTATTTGTTCGCGGGGTTTCCACGGTCGCTCAATGCGGCCCGTGAATGGCGACGCCTCTCCGGGAGGCCGGCGCCGGAGACCGACGAAGGCACGACGTTCGAGGCCTCGCAGCTGACGGAGCGGGGAGAAGCAACGTGCGCCAAAGTGTATGGCCGGTTCTACGAACCACTTCGCCACAACATCAAAGCGCTGCATCCGGCACTCGATGCCTGGATGGTGACGGAAGGGTATGGCAAGGTGCTGGGTCGTCCGCAGCTCGATCTGGCACGACGTGAACTTTGCGTGGTGGCCGCCTGTGCCATCGCACGTCAGGACCGGCAGTTGCATTCGCATCTGCACGGCGCGCTCCACGCGGGCGCATCGCCGGCACACGTCGACGCGGCATTGCTCGCGATCGCCGACCTGCTGGATCCGGATGATGTCAAACGATACGTGGGCCTCTGGGCGCGCGTGCAAGGGAAATAGTCCATGTTCATTGATCGCGTCGTCGTGAAGGTTGAAGCTGGCACCGGAGGCTCGGGCGCCTGCTCGTTCCGTCGCGAGAAGTACTATCCCATGGGTGGCCCGGATGGCGGCGACGGTGGGCGTGGCGGCGACGTGATCGTACGCGGAGACAGCAATCTCGCCACGTTGCTCGACTTCACGTATCGCGACTCGTGGATCGCCGAACGCGGCGATCATGGCATGGGCTCGAACATGACCGGGCGCTCCGGCAAAGACGTCATTTTGCCGGTGCCGCCCGGCACGATCGTGCGCGACAAGGAGACCGGCGATTTCATTTGCGAAGTCATGGCCGATGGGGAAGAACACATCATCGCCAAAGGAGGACGGGGCGGCAAAGGCAACGCCTTTTTCGTGACGTCCACGCAGCAGGCGCCTCGCAAATGGCAGCCGGGTGAAGAAGGGGAAGGGCGGGTGCTCGAACTCGAGCTCAAACTCATCGCCGATATCGGTCTTGTCGGTCAGCCGAACGCCGGCAAGAGCACATTGCTTTCTGTGGTCTCCGCGGCGCGCCCCAAGATCGCGAACTATCCGTTTACCACGCTCTCACCGAATCTGGGTGTGGTGCCGCTCAGCGATCATCGCACGTTCGTGGTCGCCGATATTCCGGGCATCATCGAAGGCGCGCACGAAGGCAAAGGACTTGGCCTGCAGTTCCTGCGTCACATCGAGCGCACGCGCGTGCTCGCCTTCATGATCTCCATCGAATCGGAAGACTGGCAGGCGGAGTTCAATCAGCTGCGGCACGAGATTCGGGAGTACTCCGACGAGCTGGCCGCAAAACCGTTCTGTGTGGTCTTCACCAAATGCGATCTGCTGGGTGAGTTGTTCGTGCCCGAGATCGAAGCGCCGGGCGCGTTCGGCATGTATGCCGTGAGTGCGCCGGGACGGCTGGGCCTCGACGTCCTGCTCGACGCATGGTGGCGCCGGCTCCTGCAACTGCGCAAGGCCGAAGAGGCTGCCGCGCCGGCGCGAAACGACGCGGCTACGCGCTGATGTCTGAGCGCGCGCGCCGCGATGCGCTGGCATTGTCGCTTATCGCGGGTGTCGGCGCCACGGAGCATGCGCGGCGTGTACAGGGAGCGGGTAGCGCGACCAACGCACTGCGAACGTTTGCCGAGAGCGCGGTGGTGGATGCGTGTGCGAGCGCCGACGCGCTCTTGGCGCGCGCCCGCGAACTCGGCGCACTGTGTGCCCTGCCGGGAGACGCGCCGTACCCGCCCGGACTGCACGCGCTGCGTGCGCTGCCGCCTGTGATCTGGATGCAGGGCACGCCCGCGTTGGCCGCGCAGCGCAGCGTCGCGATTGTCGGAACCCGCACCGCCTCGCCCGGTGGGCTCCGGTTCGCACGGGAACTCGCCGAAGCGTGCGCGGGTGCCGGGCTGTGCGTGGTCAGCGGTCTGGCCCGGGGAATCGATGGGGCCGCGCACCTCGGTGCGCTCGAAGCACGTGGCAGCACGGTCGCGGTACTGGGGACCGGTCTCGATATTCCGTATCCGCCGCAGCATCGTGCGCTGCAATCCCGCATCGCTCAGGAAGGATTGCTGCTCAGCGAAGTATCGCTCGGCGAGCGTGGTCACGCCGGCACGTTCCCGCAGCGCAATCGCATCATCGCGGCGCTGGCCGAAGTCACGGTGGTGGTGGAAGCCGGTCGCGAGAGCGGCGCCCTCATCACGGCGCGCGTCGCGCACGAGTTGGATCGCACCGTGTGCGCGGTACCGGGCTCGGTACACGCGCCGGAGTGCATCGGCTCCAACGCGCTGATTCAGTCTGGCGCACAGGTCATCTGTACACCCGACGATCTCCTGCGTGAGTTCCAGATCGAACGCGAGCGAGCGACGCCGCCGGCACTCGAGGGCGACGCCGCCGCGTGCTGGCACGCGCTGCAGCAAGGCACCACGGACGTCGGCGCGTTGGCTGTGCGGGCGGGACTCGATATTCGCCGCGCGAATATCGCGCTGGCCGCGCTCGAACTGCATGGTCTTCTGGAAATCGATGCCGGCGGCACCGTACGTCCACTCGTCTCGGTCGGCGTGGGGTGAACCGCAACCGGCACGTTTACGTACACGTTCCGTTTTGCACGCGACGCTGCAGCTACTGTGATTTCGCGATTGCGGTGCGCCGGCGGGTGCCGGTGCGTGAGTTCGTCCGCGGCGTCGCCAATGAGCTTGTGGCACGTGCCGTCGCGTCGCATGCCGTGGACACCATCTATCTCGGTGGCGGCACCCCGTCCCGCCTGGGTGGCGACGGAGTCGCCGCGCTCCTGGACGTCGTGCGCCAACGCTGCGAACCGCAATCCGGCGCAGAAATCACCATCGAAGTCAATCCCGAAGATGTGTCCCGCGAGGACGCCCGCGCCTGGGTCGCCGCCGGCGTCAACCGCGTATCGCTCGGTGTGCAGTCGTTCCACGATTCGGTGTTGGCGTGGATGCATCGCGTGCACGATGCGCACGCCGCCGTTCGCGCCATGTCCGTGTTGCGCGAGGCCGGACTGCACGATGTATCGGTTGATCTCATTTTTGCCGTACCCTCGTCCCTCGAGCGTGACTGGGAGCGCGATGTGGCTCAGGCGCTTTCGCTCGAACCCACGCACATCTCGCTTTACGGTCTAACCATTGAATCGGGGACGCCGCTTGGCCGCTGGACCGAGCGCGGTACGGTGCATGAGGCGCCCGAAGAATCGTACGAACGCGAGTTTCTCCACGCGCACCGGGCCCTCACGGACGCCGGATACGCGCACTATGAGGTGTCGAACTACGGGTTGCCCGGGCGGCAGGCGCGCCACAACAGTGCCTACTGGCGTGGCGTGCCCTATCTGGGCCTCGGCCCCTCGGCTCACGGTTACGACGGTCGTGAGCGGCGCTGGAACGCGTCCGCCTACGCTGATTGGCAGCGCCTCGTCGATACCGGTCGAGATCCAGTCGGCGGCGCTGAAATCCTCTCGCTCGCGAATCGCGACGCCGAGGCGGTCTATCTCGGGCTCCGCACCACGGGCGGTCTCGAAATCACCGATGCGGAACGGGCGCTCGCGCGTCCGTGGGAAGACGCCGGCTGGGTCACGGTGAGTCCGGACGGGGTTCTTCAGTGTACCGCTTTCGGCTGGCTTCGGCTTGACAGTCTGGCCGCGACATTGACAGCGTACCGAAGTCCTTAGTACACTTAGGGTTATGGCATTTCCAGAGCTCAGTGATCGGGAACGACATGTTCTCGAGGCCGTCATTCAGGCGTACGTGGCCACCGCCGAGCCCGCCGGATCACGTGTGTTGTCGCGTCGATTCGATCTCGGGGTGTCGCCGGCGACAATACGCAACACCATGAGCGACCTCGAAGAAAAGGGGTTTCTCTATCATCCGCACACATCGGCCGGACGCATTCCCACCGACAAGGCGTACCGCGTGTACGTCGACTCGCTCATGCGCGTGGAAGCCATCTCCGCGCAGGATCGCGATCATCTTGCGCAGCAGATCACGGCTGGCGGATCGGCGATCGAGGCGATTTTGCGTTGTGCGGCGCAGTCGCTCGGCGTGCTCACGCAGGAGCTTGGTGTGGCGATGGGGCCGCGCTTCGATCGCGCGATTCTTCAGCGCCTTGAGCTGGTGCGTGTGTCGTCGGAACGCATTCTGATGGTGCTCACGCTGGGTGGCGGCTCCGTGCGCACAATTTTTGTCGAGGTGCCCGGCACCATCGCCGATGAAGCGTTGGTCGAAGTGACGATTGTGCTCAACGAGCGCCTCTCGGGACTGACGCTCGAGGAGGTGCGCACGTCGCTCAGCAGCCGACTTCGCGATGTGCCGGGCTCCGCCAACGCCGCCGCGCTGCTCAACATTTTCGTGCAGGAAGGCGAGCAGGTATTCGCGCGCGCTGTGGAACCCGCCGATCATGTGGTCCTCGGTCAGGCGTCGTTGCTCGCCGAGCAGCCCGAGTTCTCCACGGGGGAACGCATGCGGCAGCTCATTGAGTTGACTGAACGTCGGCAGCAGCTCGCGACATTGCTGCAGGCGCGGGCCGGCTCGTCGGGTCTCAGCATCACGATCGGCAACGAACACGGCGACCCGGGCATGGACGCATTTACCGTGGTTACCGCCGAATATCACGCCGGTGCGCTGTCGGGCGTGATCGGTGTGATCGGGCCAACACGCATGCCGTATCACAAAGTAGTCGCACTCGTATCGCACACATCGCAGCTCGTATCCGAGCTGCTCAGTTAAGCTACATACCGGACTGCACATGGCTGATTTTTACGCGACGCTGGGCGTGGCCCGCGATGCGTCTGACGACGATATCAAGAAGTCTTACCGAAAGCTCGCGATGCAGTGGCATCCCGATCGCAACGGCGGCTCGAAAGATGCCGAAGAAAAGTTCAAGTCCATCACTGAAGCGTACGACGTGTTGCGTGATCCGCAGAAGCGTGCCGCGTACGATCGCTACGGAGAGGCGGGACTGCGTGGCGGTGGCGGTGGGGGGTTCGAGCACGTCGACCTGTCGGAGGCGCTGAATATTTTCATGCGTGACTTCGGCGGCTTCGGCGACATGTTCGGCGGCGGCGGAGGACGTCGGGGCGGTGGTCCGCGCGCGGGGAGTGATCTCAAGCTG
>Ga0163144_10024806_pt1 | contig 11746 bp, 9 predicted proteins | sample OliLak19BULKMAT1_FD_123175 | JGI IMG/M metagenome (GOLD analysis project Ga0163144, IMG submission 123175) | Freshwater microbial mat bacterial communities from Lake Vanda, McMurdo Dry Valleys, Antarctica - Oligotrophic Lake LV.19.BULKMAT1 | ecosystem: Environmental > Aquatic > Freshwater > Lake... | reverse complement strand
TCTGATCTCATTTTAAGGGAAGCCCTGGGAAAGGAGAGAGAATGTCTTCCGCTATTCATCAAGTACACGATAAATTCTTCCGCTTGTCTTTAGGAGAGCCAAAAGTCGTTACTGAGTTTTTTACTGAACATTTGCCTCAAGACGTTTTAGCTAAAGTGAACTTAGCGACTTTAAAATTAGAGAATCGGTCATTTATTGACGAAAATTATAAAGAAACAGAAGCTGATGTGGTTTATAGCGCTAAAATAGAGGGTGCTGCTGCTTATATCTATCTTCTTTGTGAACACCAAAGTACTGTAGATTATGGGATTGCTTTTCGACTGTGGATTTATATGACTCGATTAATGGAAATGCATCGAAAACAATATCCTGGCCAGCCGCTGCCCTTGGTTTATCCCATGGTTGTATATACCGGTCATGAGTCTTGGCTTGCTCCATTGGATATTTTTTCTCTCTTTGGAGAGCATCAGGTTTTAGCCAAAAGCTGGTTGTTACAGCCGTTTCAATTATTGAATATTCAGGGGCTGAAAGATGATGACATGCGCCGGAGGCAATGGAGCGGTGTGGTAGAATTTGCATTAAAAAACAAGCGGGTTCATGATTTTAAGGGATTTTTGAAACGGCTGCTGCCTTGGCTGCAGGAATTGGAACAAGCTGGAAATTCAGGATTCTCTTTAAGTAAAACTGTGTTAAAATATGTGTTGGATGGAACTCAGGCTGAGGGTTTTGAAGTTTTTAAAAAATCGGTTCGAGAACACCTATCACCAATGCTTGGAGATGAAATTATGACATTAGCTCAAGAACTTGAACAACGTGGCATGCATAAAGGCATGCATAAAGGCATACATTTGGGTATACACCAGGGAGAGGCTGCCGTATTAAAAAGACTATTAATATGTCGTTTTAAAAGTGATATCCCTGAATCTTATTTAGTCCGTATTAAACAGGCGGATACCGAGACACTTCTACAATGGAGTGAGCGGACTTTGGACGCTAAAACTTTAGAAGAAATTTTTGAGAATAATTAAGAAATCCCAAATCAAGAATCATGCTGGGAAATTCATATTCAGCAGAACTGAACTGCTGATGTGAGGGGCAGGGCTCTGCCCACTTTGTGTTGCATCAATGTTCATGCTAGAGCAGCAATTCCCAATGAAAGCGGTCATTGCTTTCTGTTTTGATCCTACGCATCGGCAAAGCCGATGCTCGAACAGTTAAATCCAATTTAGATTCAGCACGAATTGCTGACGCTAGAGCCCTTTAGTTCATCGTTATGTCAGCATATAAGGTCCAGCTATTTGATGAGTAGTATGTACGAGTTAAATTGCATTTAGTGAATTGGGAGCTATCAACAGTAATGGTAGCTGTATTTTTAGGCAGGTCCCCCTGAATAGAGACATAACAACCACCTGAACTAGCGTCTTTTAAACGTAAAACTAAATCCGCACTATATTTCTTTTGCATTTGATCTTGTATAGCCATAGTGATTAATTTAGAGTCTGTATAATCTATTAATAAATTCTTCGATTTCGTTAGATACATATTAATAGTGTAAGCTTTTTCATCATTAATAATTTTGAAATTAATATGTTGTAGCTCACCGGTTGGGACGGTCACCGTATCAGCAAAACCAGAAGCGGTAAAGAATAACAAGGTGGGTACTATTAATAACTTATTGAAAAATCTAATTAATATTAACTTCATGTTTCTCTCCTCATTTGTGTGTTAAAATAATCTTTTAGATTAATATACTTTTCTCTATTTTATAATGATACTACATATTAGAGGATTCTTGATCAAATCCCCTTGAAATCAGCCTATTGAGCTTTAACTCTAACGTAAAATAAAGAATCATCCAAAAACGAGGATAATATGTTAAATAGCCGTTTTTACCCTTGGGTCATCATTAGCATGTGCGCCAGCCTGCTGTTTTATAAATACATTTTAACTATCTCTCCCAGTATTATGTCTCACGAACTCATGCGTCAATTTAATATCAATGGCTTACAATTAGGTAATTTAGCAGCGGTCTTTTTTTATGTTTATACCATAGTCCAAATTTGCGCCGGATTATTGATCGATAAATACGGGGTCCGTTGGTTAGTGGGATTATCCATATTAGCGGCCAGTTTAGGCGCCTGGCTGTTTTCCCTGTCTGATTCATTAAGTATGGCGGTTTTTGCACGCGGCCTCATGGGTTATGGCATAGGTTTTGCTACCGTCACTTATCTTAAAATGACCGCGGTCTGGTTCAAGCCAAAGCAAAGCGCTTTTGTGGGAGGCTTACTGGCCACGGCAGTAATGCTGGGAGCATTATTTGGTGAAGCCCCTATGGCTGCTTTACTTGACCATAGTAGCTGGCGGTTTGTTTTAGAGTTCACCAGTATATTAGGATTAGTCATTGCGGTGCTGTTTATACTTTTGGTTCGAGACCGGCCGGAGACGCCTAAACAGCAACAATCAGAATTTTCCTGGAGTTTAGTGTGGTCTGTTTTAAAAAATAAACAAAATTGGTTATTGACCTTTTATAGCGGCTTGGCTTTTGCCCCTCTATCCGTATTGGGAGGTTTATGGGGTAATCCATTTGTTCAAGAAGCTTACCATGTCTCCAGAACTGAAACCGCCGCCCTCTTTAGCTTAATGTTTGTGGGTTTAGGTATCGGTAGTCCATTTTTTGGACTTTGCTCTGATCGATTAGGCAAACGTTTGCCGGTTATGAAAATGGGTGTAGTCCTTTCTTTAATTTCCTTACTATTCGCACTTTATGCCACTAATATGCCAATATGGATGTTGGGTTTATGCTTATTTTTATTGGGATTTGGTGTCGGCGCTTTTATGTTAGGCTTTGTTTTAGGCTCGAGGATTAATACCTTGGCCTTAGCAGCCACCGTAGTGGCGTTAATCAATACGGGGGACAATTTATTCGAATCCATAACTGAACCCTTTATTGGTAAACTCCTGGATCTAAATTGGCACGGCCAAATGATGGATGGGATTCATTATTTTTCAGTCGACGCCTATCAATTGGCTTTTTTACCATTACCCATTTATTTTGCCTTGGCCTTAGGTCTTTTGTATTTTATTAAAGAGCCAGACATTAATCTTTCGCCCACACTTATTATGCCCTGTAAAGATGATGCTGTTTGATATAATTGAGTACAGCGGGAGGCAATTGTTCTGCTTGAGAAGAAGGGATTTGATGACGAATTTCAGTCGCTGAAATAAAGCTGGGTGGCATAGTCTGAATAAAAATTTTTCCTGACCCATGTTGGCTCAGTTCATGGCAAGATTGAACCTGAGAATGGGATAGTAATTCCTGACTCCAATCCTCTGCAGTCAAGTTAAACCCTGGACGGTTAACTACAATTAAATGCGCCAAAGATAAAATTTCTTGCCATTGCCGCCAATGATTAAACAAACCAAAAGCATCCATCCCGAGAATAAGACATAAAGGCGTTTGCGAATATTGTTTTTTTAATAAGCTGAGCGTGTCTATCATATATGAAGGGGCCGGTCGCTTATAATCAATATCATTGGCGACCCAGCCTTCATGATCTTTAATGGCCAGGCGAACCATTTGCAAACGATGCTCCGCCCCAGCCTCTGGCGCTTGTCGATGAGGCGGCGACAGACAAGGAATAAATTGAATTTCTGACAATGGACAATGCTGTAATAAAAATTTAGCTATGGCTAAGTGCCCATAATGAATGGGATCAAAAGTTCCACCTAAAATGCCTATCGGCTTATGGGCAATCAGCACGCAAAGCCCGCCAGCGCAAGACTGCTTTGAGTCAAAGCGTTCCAGGGGTCTCCAGGAGCCGCTCCTTTTATCATTTGATCAATCTCCTGGCAGCTCAATAATATTTTTTTTATTTGAGTCAGGTTCATGCGCCGCAGGGCGTTTTGATATAAAGCCTGCACGCTGGGCCATTGGCCGGCGGCTGCCGCCTGCGGGCTTTGACCCCGGCGAATTTTTTCCAGCATTTGGATGATTTCGCGGGATTCGCGGGCGAGTAGCCAAAGGACTAAAATAGGTTCCACCCCAGTAGCACGTAAATGCTCCAGAATGCGAACGATGCTGCGGCTATCATTTTGCAAGATATACTGGCTAAGCTCAAAAACATTGAATTGGGCGCTATCGCTGATGGCCTCGGCCATTTCCTTAACGCCAATTTTTTGATCGGGATATATTAATCTTAATTTGATCAACGCTTGTTGAGTAGCCAGTAAATTCCCCTCAGTAAATTCTGCGAGCATACGAATGCTTGCGGCGTCAGCCTTGATTTGCAGTGACTGCATGCGATTTTGAATCCACTGCGGTAGCTCTCGGGATTTGACCGGCCAAATTTGGACAACCGCTCCACAATCACTAAGACATTTATACCAGCGGGTTTTTTGTTGAGCGCTGCTTAATTTGCTGCTGACAATTAATAATATTTTATCTGTCGGTAAGTTTTCACAATAGGATTGAAGTATCTTGCCTGCTTCGGTCTCAAATTTAGCGGCGGGATTATGCAATTCAATGAGAGTTTGTTCGGCAAACAGGCTGTAACTATTGGCTACTGTCATTAATTCCTGCCAATGAAAACCGCTCTCAACTTCTAAACGTTGCCGTTGACCAAAACCTGCTTGTTGTGCCGCCTGGTAAATGGCATCACGCGCTTCTTGATTCAGTAAAGCAATATCGCTGCTGATTAAATAAACCGGCAGTAATTTGCCTTTCAGGTGTTGGTTAAGTTGCTGAAGATTGAGCTGCATTCAGGTGACTCCTGGTCTGATCACTGGTCATCCAGTAGTAAATGAGATTGATGGCTTCGCGTTGTAATTCTTCTTGAAAAATGCTGGTAGAATTAATTGTAAAAATTTGATTGGTGTTAACGGTGATGTCCCGAGTGCTGACAATCAAGCGCGGGGGAACAATTATTTTGCCGGCGGCATTGCTGATACTGACTTTGACCGTCAAAATATAAGTATAGGTAATGGGGACATTAGTGGAAGCAACCGGGGGATTATTATGCGTTAATTTGTAGTCATAAACATTTAAAGTCAGCGGTGCAGCGCCAGGCCTGGGCACCAGAAAAATTTTCGAAGATTGCAAAAGATTCACCAAATGCACCTTGAAATGACTATCTAAATTTTCACCATTTAAATAAAGCCGCTTTAATTGTGGCGGAATTTCGCCAGGATTGCGTAACTGCCAGCCGCAGGCCGTGCAACCAAAAGCAATCAATAAGGCTAACAAAAAAGCTGATAATTTCATACGACAATATTCACTAATTTTTTAGGCACAATAATAATTTTTTTTACCGCTTGATCGCCGATATGGCGGCGGATATTTTCTTCCTGCAAGGCCAGGGTTTCTATTTCTTCTCTTGCGGCATTTTGCATTACGGTAATTTTTCCGCGTAATTTGCCATTAATCTGCACGGCCATGGAAATTTGCTCAGTCTCCAAGGCATTAAAATCCACTTCCGGCCAAGAGGCCAACAAAATATCATCACCAAAACCAAGCTCTCGCCAAAGCGTATGGGCGATATGAGGTGTGATGGGCGCTAATAATCTCAACAAGATACTCATGCCCTCCTGAATCAGTGGTAAATAACGGTCATTGATTTCCAGTTTGCTGATCAAATTAAATAATTTCATAGCGGCCGAGACTACGGTATTCAGTTGTAAACGGGCGATATCTTGATTAGCCTGCTGTAAAATTTGGTGAATTTGTTGCCGTAAAGTCCATATTTCCGGGTCGTCAGTGGTTGATAAAACCAGCGGGTGCAATGGGAGTTTGATTTGATAAGCAAAATGCCAGCATTTTCTGAGAAAGCGGTAAGCGCCTTCGACGCCGCTATCTGACCATTCCAGGCTTTGTTCAGGTGGAGCGGCAAAGATAATAAATAAGCGAACGGTGTCCGCGCCATAAGTCTGAATCAGTTTTAAAGGAGGAACAATATTGCCTTTAGATTTAGACATTTTTGCGCCATCTTTTAAGACCATGCCTTGGGTGAGCAAGCGTTTGAAAGGCTCATTGCTCTTTAATAAACCCAAGTCCCGCAATAATTTATGGACAAATCGGGAGTAGAGCAGGTGTAAAATTGCGTGTTCAATGCCGCCGATGTATTGGTCAACAGGGAGCCAGTATTGGGTCCGTTCATCCAGCATGGCGGTGTTTTGATCATAACTGGCATAACGGGCGTAATACCAGGAAGACTCCATAAAAGTGTCCATGGTATCGGTTTCGCGTTTGGCTTGAGCGCCGCACTTTGGGCAATCAGTTTGGTAAAAATCCGCGTCGGAATTTAAGGGGGAAGCATGGCCGTCAGGTATCAAATGAATAGGTAGAATAACCGGTAAATCTTGTTCAGGAACTGGAACATCGCCGCAACGGCCGCATTGGATTATGGGGATAGGCGTGCCCCAATAACGTTGCCGGGAGATTCCCCAGTCACGCAATCGATAGTTAATCTGTTTAACGCCCAACTGATGGGATATTAAATAATCCATAATTTTTTCACGGGCTTCTGTGTTGGGCAAGCCGGTGAATTCTTTTGAGTGGATTAACCGCCCTTCCTCTGTGAAAGCCGCTTGATTAAAATCCCAATCCCCCTGGAAAGGTTGAATGACTGGTTTGATGGCTAGATGATACAAATGGGCAAATTCAAAATCTCTTTGATCATGAGCGGGTACCGCCATAATAGCGCCGGAACCATATTCCATAAGCACGAAATTAGCGACCCAAATGGTCAAAGATTCTTGAGTCACAGGGTGAATGGCCTGAATTTTTAAAGGAATGCCTTTTTTAACCTGGGTCGCTATATCAGCTTCCGCTACTTTAGTATGCCGGCATTCTTCAATAAATTGCGCCAATTCCGGGTGATTTTTTGCTTCGCGCAGCGCCAGCGGATGTTCTGGAGCAATGGCGATATAGCTCACACCCATTAGCGTGTCCGCCCGGGTGGTGAAGATAGTCAGGTTTTCAGGCTCATGGGCTAAAGCAAAATTGATATTCACCCCCTCGGAACGGCCTATCCAATTCCTTTGCATAGTGCAAACCTGAGCAGGCCATTCTGTGAGGGTATCTAAATCCTTTAATAATTCATCGGCATAGGCCGTAATTTTGAAAAACCATTGAGGAATTTCCCGGCGTTCAACTTTAGCACCAGAACGCCAGCCTTTGCCATCAATCACTTGTTCATTGGCTAAAACGGTTTGATCAACGGGATCCCAATTAACTACCGCATTTTTCTTATAGACAAGGCCTTTTTCAAGGAGTTTTAGAAATAACCATTGTTCCCAGCGATAATAATCAGGGTCACAAGTGGCGATTTCCCGCCGCCAGTCATAACCATAGCCTAATTGCTTAAATTGGCGGCGCATATTATCAATATTATTTTTGGTCCATTGCTCAGGCGGTAAATGACGGGCGATGGCGGCGTTCTCAGCAGGTAAGCCGAAGGCGTCCCAACCCATGGGTTGCAATACTTCTTTGCCGAGCATACGTTGATAACGGGCAATGACATCGCCAATGGTGTAATTGCGGACATGGCCCATATGCAGGTCACCACTGGGATAAGGAAACATAGAAAGGCAATAAAATTTTTGCTTCTCGGAGTTTTCATTACATATAAAGCTTTGATTGGCTTCCCAGTATTCCTGGGTGGCGGCTTCAATGATCTCAGGTTGGTATTGTTGATGCATACTAAATTTTACTCCAGCATCTAATAAAGATAAAGTATGGTATAATAAATCTTTTTAAGGAATAGAATAGCCTAGGGTAACCTGCAATAAATTTCTTGCATAACCATTGTTTTTTCCTCGAAAACAGTATGCCTAGCATTAAAACAAAATGCTAGCGTATGCAAGAAATCTAATGAAGGCTAGTGGACAGGATTATGCTGAGCAGTACATTAACGCATCTTCATAAAATCATGCAAACTAAAATATATCAATTAGGGCATTTATTGCCGGTAAGGTCGAACACTAAATTATTAGCGGATAATCACTATCAAACTTTGTTGCAAGAGATTAAACAGCTCAGCGGTATGCCGGAGTCTCATTTTCGTGAGTTATACCGCCCGGCCATTAACCGTTTTGCTGAATTTGTCCAGCTGGTTGCAGAAGAGCCTCAGAATGCCTTGGGTGGTTTGCTTAATTTAGGATTAGCCCGGGGTTACTTGGGACTTCGGCAATTTGCTGAGAGTGGTGTTAGTCTGGACGCCGATCCTTTAATTAATTATGCCGTTTTTACTGCCGGTTTGTTTTATGATGTGGCTAAAGTAATTAGTCAGCAAAAAATAGTGATTTGCGATATCGCAGGCAATTATCTGCAGGATTGGTTTCCTTACTTAGGTTCTATGATAGATCAAGGCGCACAATTTTATAAAATGTATCCTTATCATAGCACCATTTATCAAGCTTTAAATCATGACGCCGCCGCTTTATTAGCCCGGCAATTAATGCCTCATGAAGGTTTTGCCTGGCTGAGCAGCGACCTAGAGATTTTTATCGATTGGCTGGATGCTTTAAGAGGTGATCAAGGGACGGAAGGGCGAAGAATCGGCCGATTATTGGCTTTGATACGCCACGAAGATCTTTTAGGATTAATGAAGCGTTTACTGCAAGGGAATGTGGAATTAATTTTGCCTAAAGAAATGCCTTTAGAAGATCAATTTTTTATTTGGCTGCGTGAGGGTTTAGCAAATGGGACTATTGCCGTAAATACTCAAGAAGCCTTGGTCCATTTATTGGATGATGGTGAAATTTACCTAAACAATGAGGTTTTTAAGCAGTTTCAGGAAGTCAGTAAAGTCCAGGGAGACATGAGCAAATTAGCTCAGGAATTTAACGAAAAATTTGGGGTAGAGGCCCAAGTGATTCCCGGCAAAATAGAATACGCTGCTTTTTTAGGCCAGCGGGGCACTCAAAAAACTATTCAAGTTCGCAATGGTATGTTTGCTTTTGGTACCTTATTTCTGGTTGACCTGGCGACTGTGGGCGTGGCCTTAAGTCCTCTACTAAAAGAAATCAGAAATACTTTTCAAACTGGTCGCGAATTACCCGGCGTTAAACAAGTCAATGTTGTAGAAAAACGCCCCAATACCGGCCCTAATTTTAAAATGAGATAAGTGGGTATATTAGAGTCTGTTTACAATTCGCCAGACGAGTGTGCGCCGTAGGCACACACTCCGTATATCAGGGTAAATAAGAGGTTTTTTCTTTTTCGAGTTCAATGAGTTTATTTACTGTAGTCAATAATTTTTGGCATTCAGGATCAGATCTTCCGCCTTTTTTAACAATTAATCTGTCAATCTCTACTGATTTTTCGAAACTTATTCGTGCAGCTTCATGTTGCCCCGATTGCATTTGAACTTTACCTAATCTGACATAATTCTCCCTTTGTGAAGTGATGGAAGGGAATAAATAAGAGACAATTGGCGGCTGCGCTGCAACCGATACCGGAGCAGCTGGGCGTGGAATGATAGCACTACTTTCACTCCTTTCGGGAAAAGCGAAAGGCGGCTCATGAGGGGACGCGGCAAGTCGATTTAATGGCCAGTTTGATAATGCCCGGCTTTCTAAAAGGTTTCTATGGTTTTCGACTGCCGGTAAAAATACTTCTCTATAATAGAGTAATAGTGCAGGCGCTTGTTGTTCCAATCTTACTAAACCATCGGGATAAGCAATCATCATTTCAGAAGTTCTGGCAATCAGTTCCGCATGTTCTTGTTTGCTTTCTTTATAATTATTTGAAAAGGCGTTTTGCAATAACGGATCTAATGTTTGCTGTCTTTCTTCCAACTCAGTAGCTAGTTGAGCAAATTGATCAGAATTGACGGTGTCTGCTTGTGAATAAGGATTGCAGTTATTATTAAAAACTTCTTGCGCGGTAAAGTGAGTCAGTTCGTGGAAAAAAGTAGCTTTCGCTTCATCTGGGACAGGACTGCCTCCAGCGACATAAACAGTGTTATTATAAAAAACACCATAACAGCCGTTTACACCCTGACCATCCTGGTCATAATGAATAATTGCATCTACATGTGATTCTTTAGGGTCAATCTGAATCCTTAAGCGTTGATCAGACTTCAATTCTTCATCATCATCGTTATCACTATCATAATTATCATCCTGGAATTTTTTGCGTTTCGAACCATTATGTAATCCTAAAAGCGCTAATTTCACTAGATCCAATAATGGTTTTATTTCTGGTTTTTGGTAACATTCGTGTAAATGGGCTGATAATTGCGAATCATTACGCCGTAAACCACGATGTGAGATCATCCTTCCCACTAGAATCTTTATGGTTGGCGTGCTTAAGTCGGTCAATAATTCATTCAGTTGCAATTGGAGATTATTCACACGGCTAATTTCTGCTGGAGTCAAATAATTGAAGGGTAATTTTTCATCATCATCTTTAATGCTTTTATTAGCACGTAGTACAAGAAGCCTCGCACAATTTTTTAAATGCTTGTTCTGCGCCGCACGATGTAAAGCTGTTTTTTTCATTTCGTCTTGTTCATCGGGATTTTGACTGGCTAGGATAATTTCTTTTTCTATGAGTTTTAAGATCTTTCTTAAAGCAATGGATGCTTCTGGATAACCTGGATTTAACTTAATAGCTTGTTCAAAACACGCTTGAGCCAAAATATATAAATTATTTTGCTTGTCCCCAGCGTTAAAGTACATCTGGCCCGCTTGATACCATTCTTGAGCTGTTCTCCGGAACATGTCCTTCTCTATGATAGACACAATTATTTCATAATTTCCTCCCAACAGGGCGCTATGAAAATACTTTTCAGCCTGATGCAAATCATGAGTAACACCTGTGTCATCTTCATATAACAGTCCTAAAGCATATAAAGAATGAGTATGTTCTGGATTAAGAAGTAGCGCCTGTTCGAAGTAGGCCTTAGCATATGCAAAATTTTGTGTGCAGCCTTCTTGGCCAGAGAAGTAATTTCGGCCTATATGATAAAACTGGTCTGCATTCCAGTCAGGATTATCTAGTAGAAGAATGGCAATTTCCGCTTGCACACTTCCTGCTGCTTGCGCGCGTTGATAATATTCTCGTGCTTTATCAATGTCTTTGATGTCAACCTCTTCATGATATAACCGCCCTAAAAAATATAAGGAGTTAGCATGTTCGGAATTTTGTTCGATAGCCTGATTATAACAAGCGCGAGCAAAAGCACGATTTTGTATTTGACCTTCTGTGCCGGAATAGTAGTTTTGGGCTATCTCATACCAATGATCTGCATTGAGTTTTTGATTATTCATTATAAGGAGAGCTACTAATGCGTCGGTATTTTCCTGCTCCAAAGCCTTCTGAAAATACTCTTTAGCTCTAGGCAAAGATTGACGCACGCCGTCACCATTATAATACAAGAAACCTAAATGATATAAAGATTCAGAATGCTTGTGATCCAGCCGAATGGCTTGTTCAAGGCATCTATGTGAAAAAATAAAATTCTGCGCCCTAACCTCATCTCCAATATAGTAACTTCTAGCCAAATTAAACCATTGCTCAGGCTTATTGAGCATAGGATCGTTAATATATTTATGAAACTCGGGTGGTATAGTCAAAATAGTAGATGTCAATGGCATTATTTCTCTCCTAGAAATCTGATCTATGAATTTAACAATCTGAAACTTTTGTGAGTCCCTAATAATCGTATTGCCAGTCTAGCGACCTGAATTAAAAATGAATTGTACATTGGGTACTTGCATTCTTATGTAATTAAGTTAAGATAAT
>Ga0163144_10024805_pt1 | contig 11747 bp, 19 predicted proteins | sample OliLak19BULKMAT1_FD_123175 | JGI IMG/M metagenome (GOLD analysis project Ga0163144, IMG submission 123175) | Freshwater microbial mat bacterial communities from Lake Vanda, McMurdo Dry Valleys, Antarctica - Oligotrophic Lake LV.19.BULKMAT1 | ecosystem: Environmental > Aquatic > Freshwater >... | reverse complement strand
TGAAATGGATCTTGCCGTCTGGCCCTGGCGTCATGCGGTGTTTTGGCTTCATGCGATGTCTTCTTTCTGGCGCTGCTGGAGCCGATGCAGATCGAACATCAACGCTTCATAGGTGTCATCATCGAGCGCATCGGGCATGCCTTCGAGGGTGCTCACCAGTTCAACCACCTGCATGGGCCGCACCTGGTCACTGACCGCCAGGATGGCGATCTGCGCCACCAGGTGCGCCACTTCATGGCGATCGGCCATCGACCCGTGCAGGATGGTGATACCCGGTAGGATCCCGGCGCGGTTCTCGGACGATGCCACGCCGGCGACGAGCTCAGCGGTTGGCAGCCACGTGCGCAGCTCGGCACTGTCGTAGAAGGTTTGGCCAATGCCAGAAGCGTCTGAGCCATCGGCAAACGTCACCAGGATCCGGCCCTGGTGCCAGCGGACACGGAGGCCGAGTGCGGTGAGCGCGGCCTGCACATCACGATCGAGGGTGCTATCACCCGTGATAGCACGCGGCGGGATCTGCGGGGCATTTGCGCGCAAATCCGGAGCGGCGGGCTCTGTTGGTCGATCCCACGGTGCCATCAACCCGGCTTGGCTGAAGAACCTGGTCAATCCTTGCTGGGTCTCTTTGTAATCGCCCCGTTCGGTATAGCTGTAGGCCGTGTGCTTCTCGACCAGGGCTTCTGCCAGCAGCGCATAGGCCTGTTCGATCGTCGTGACATCCTTCGCTTTTTTGTTGGCACTGTATGAGCCGGTTTCGGTGATCAGCATACAGATAAGCTCGCGTGTGGGAATTCTGAGACTGCTGGCCAGCTGCTGCTGTGCTGGTGCGATAATCTCGTTCTTAATCCGCACCTTATCTGCTCGCTTGCGGGCCTGCTCGCTCTTCTTGGGGTCGCCAGAATTGGCCAATGCCATTTTGCAGCCGCAGCGCTTGCCCTGGCCATGCAGACAGACCGCATAGCAGTCTTTATGGCGTGGTATCACCAGGCCGATCTGATAACTTCTGTGGGCAACCACCAGGTTATTGCACTGTTTCGCGATTGCCGTATCGCGCATCGCTGCCAGATTGTTCCCGCCCAAGCTGTCGTACTCGCCATGTTCTGGCGTTGGCACCGGGCGCAACTCCAGTGAGACCGCAGCGTTACTGGCCAGCTGCACCTGGTAGCCAGCCGCCTTGCGCGTTGCACAGGCCCTATCAGGACAGCGCCCATTCGACTTGATCAGAATCGGACATGCGCCACAGAGCGGGGCATGCGCCCCAACATTGGCGATCATCATCTTGGCCCAAGCCTCGTTTTTTATCTCGAGGGTTGCAAACCGAATGCCCTGCTCGACCACCGTGCGCAGCTGGCCACTGTCGAGCGTGCTGGCCAGGCCATAGACATCGCGCAACTGCTTGCGGCCATCACCGTAGAAGCAGTCTGCCGTTAGGGACACATCTGGCAGCTCCGTGAGGGGCAAGAGCGCAATCGCCTGGCGCTCACTGACCGTGCCCGCAAGGACCTGTGTGAGCACCGCCTCTGGCAGCTTGAGCAAGCGCAGCTTGTTTGAGATGGTCGAGGGATTGAGCTTGAGGTGCTCGGCAACCTGCTTCTGGCTCCAGCCAAAGGTTTCCATGTACTTCTGGATCGCCTTGGCTTCCTCATAGGCCGTCAGGTCGCTGCGGGCGTTGTTCTCGGTCCAGGCGTGCAAGGCCATGGTCTGATCATCGAGCTCGCGAATGATCAGCGGCATATGTGTCTGCTCACGGCTGACACTGGCGATGGTTTGGTAGGCGCGAAAGCGGCTATGCCCAAAGGCCAGCTGCACCCGATCGCCAACCCGTCTGGCCAAGGGGATTTGCAGCAGCCCGTGTTCGGCAATCGAGGCCGCCAGCGCGCCAATCTTCTCATCGTTGTAGGTCAGCCGAGTCTGAAATGGGTTGTCGTCGATGAGCGCCAGGCTGATCTCTTCGGGCATGACCTCAGTCGTCATACTCATTGGGGACTCCTTCGTGTGCTGGCACGCAATGCCCGTGCGTCTTCGGATATCACCGGGATAATCAGCGATCGCCCCCGGATCCGGCTGGCGATCCGGTCATCAATGACAATGGCATACTGGTCAAGGGACAGATTGCTGGTAATCAGCGTAATGCTGTCCCGAATAGCGCGGTACTGCACAATCTGGAACAGCAGGGCCAAAGCTTTGGGCGTTGGGTCTTCGGTACCCAGATCATCGAGCACCAGGATCGGCACACGCTTAACCGCTTCGAGCCGGGCATCATAATCACCCTCGCGGTAGCCGCTGCGAATCGCGTCGATCATGTCGGGCACACTCCTATAGTAGGCATCCTGCTGATACGACTCGGCCAGGGCATTCGCGGCCGCAGCGGCTAGGTGACTCTTGCCGGTGCCAACCGGCCCATGCAGGTACAACCAGCGATCGCCAGGATCGTCCGCATAGGCCGCAACCGCCTTGCGTGCCTGCTCCAGGCAGCGCTGGTGCTTCGGTGAACTGGGCAGCTGCGGGTCGTAATTGTCGAGTGTACAGCACGCCAGGGTGCCCAGTTCGCTCTTGAGGCGATCGAGCACCTGACGGCGCTCCTGCTGTGCCTGTTGCGCCTGAACCGCCAGCGTGCAGCGGCAGGCAAACAGCTTGCCGAAGTTGGAATGTCCAACCGGCACCGCCTCTTTGACCCAGCCAACTCCCCCGCAGGCGTCGCACCTATCCGGCGCTGGTGCTGGCGGGCTCGGGGTCAGCAAACTGTTCGAGATAGACCGCGTAGGCCGGGTCGTCAACCGTAAATCGCTGGCGCTGATGGGGCTGAGCCCGTTTGGGTTGGCGGCTCTGCAGCTCGCTGCGTCCTGGTGCCGTGCGACGTGGGCGGCGGTCTCCCCGTCCAGCCCGGTCGCTCTCGCTCGTTCCTGTTTCAATCCTCACCTCCTCGACCCGTAGGCCATCTGACCATTTTCCAACCGTAAACCAGAACGGAAAGCGCACACTGGGCATCTGCATGGCGCGCTTGAGATCGGTTTGAAAATCGGCGGCGGGCCCTGGTGGTGAGCTGGCGATGCGTTTGGCCATTTTGAGGTTGGTGAGTGGGTTCTTCAGCAGCTCATCGTAGAGCTCCCGATCAAAGGTTTTTCGAGGCGGAGCGCATGACTCCTCCTCCTGATCTAGACTCTCATGATCTAGTACCATGCATGGCTGATTTACACGATCTCTGGTGTGATCGCTTGGTTGCGGTTCAGCGCGTTGAGCTGCCATATCCTGGCTTGGGCGATCACCAGCGTGATCGATCACCGGCGTGATCAGCATGACCGTTGAGATGGTGGGATCGTAGGCGATCTGGCCATCGGCTTGGAGCTGGCGAAGGTATTGCGAAATCTTGCCAGCGCTGGCCAGCCCGGCTTCTGCGGCTAAAACGCGAATGCTAATCTGAAGGGTGCGCGTCTCCAGGCGGCTGGCCAGATTGTGTAAGGCCTGCCAGACTCGTGCGATGGCAGGAACGGCAGGGGTCACATACGGGTTGTGCGCGACTCGGTCGGAGGGATTAGCACTGCTGTGCGATGCGTGTGGTATACTACGGCTGTCCATCACATTCCTCTGCGTTCAAACGGGCCCTGTTCGCCGCTGTGATGCCCGTCAGCGTGCGGCGGCGAATGGGTTCCCCTCTTCCTTCACTCCACTTGGTAATTGCGCTCCCGGTCAGCCACACATTGTGGACTGGCAGGGTGCTTTGTTGTGCCCCTAATCGATGCAGCGCCAACCAGACCATGGCGTGTGCTGCGTGATCATTGATGTAGAGCGTGATCTGCGCGCCAGCGAGCGCGCCCATGATGTGCGGCCGGGCCCAGGTTGGAATATCGTGCTGCCTGAGCCGTGCCAGCACCGTGCGTGTTTGTGCCCTACTCAGTGGTCCGATTCGGGCATAGCGTGGTGTCTCCTCTGGCAGCAGCATGACCAGGCGCGGTGGTCTCGGCGGTGGTGGTGGCAGCGATGGTTCGAGCGATGGAACGACGAGTGCGAAGTGTTTGGGCATGTCGGGTATCGCCGGACTGTTCCACCACCGGATCCCACGGTCTGCGTGGGCTTTGTAGAACGTGGCCATCAGGTTCCCCCTTTCTCGGTCCAGAGATTGATCAGCCAGGGCGGCAGATCGGTGCGTTCGGCCAGGTCGGGCTGGCCAGCGGTAGCGAGCGCTTCCATCACCAGCCGGGTGATGTCGCTGCGGACATTGGCAAGCGGCGCATCGGCCCCCACCATAATCTGCTGGCGCTCCTGCAGCGCGGCATACGTGCGAATGGCGAGTGCGCCAAACTCGACCAAAGCCGCATGGGTTGCGGGTTCGGCGATGAACTCCTTGAGTTGCATAGATCCTCCTGTGTTGAGGGGTGGGATTGCTCCCACCCTGCCTCCCCAGATTGTCACCCCGGAATCGTGGTTCCACCTCCGTTCTGGTCTACGCTGGCGATCCCACTGTCTCCCAATTGCGAGCGGCAGCTCGCATCCCAGGGTCGCGCTATGCACGACCCTGGGATCCGGTCTGCCCTTGTATTTCCGACGCATGCGATGGAGATCAACCAGAAAGCCCGATCTTCGCGTTCGACCTCCTATGCGTAGGCCACTCCCGCGAAGATCGGGCTTTCTGGGTCGTCGTACTCTGCGTTCGGATCAAGCTCCAGCAGATCACCAACGCCAAGCCCATAAAACATGCAGAGGCGTGCCAGCATCGGGCCGTCAAATCGTTCCGTTTCACCTGCCTCTAATCGCGCCAGGGCGTTCCGATTCACCCTGGCGCCGCGTGAAACCTCCTCTAATGGCACCGGTCGTTTCAACTGAACCGAGCGGTTCATCCGGGCGTTAAGCGCTTTTGAGATGATCTTTGCCATAACTCCTCCTTCGCTGACGAACATGACTCTATCATGTAAAATCGTACCTGTCAAGATGCATATTGGCTCTTGACAATTGAATTGTGATCGCCTATAATACACCTATAGAGATGTGAAACGCACTCACAAAGACACATTCACCAGGAGCCAACCATGCGCCGCAACGAAACCAAGCAACAAACCCTCGACCGCGTTCTGAACGTTGATGGGCTGCGCACGATGGAGCGCCATGCGGCCATCGATCTGGATTGGTTCCTGGCACTGCCAAGCGAGCGACGTCAAGCCGTCTGGCGGGCCTGGCCCGAAGTCGCCAAGCGTCAGGCGATTATCCAGCAGTTCATCCGCAAGCATGGCGATTGGAGTGAAGAGCGGGTGGAGATCGCGCTGGCACACTGGAATAACCGCTGGGGTGCCGAACTCCACACCACGGAAGCCGCCGTCCTGGCCGCGCTCGATGATGGACATGATCGCGCAGCCAATGCCGAGTACCAGGCGATTGTGCGGAACGATGGCGAGGAAGTGGTCTACTTCGCCGCCGAACGGGCGGCCTACAAGCGGGCACGCGCCATGTACCGCAGCGGTTTCCGCCCCACCCAACAGGCCGATGGCAGTTGGAGTGTGCCGAGTGCCTCAGCCAATGTGACCTACACCGTCACACGGGCGGGTGTGTGCAGTTGCCAGGCCGGTCAAAACGAACGGCATTGCACGCATGTTGCCCTGGTGAGTGCCACCGAGACCGGCCTCGATAACCTGAACGTGTTCGATGAGTATGACATTGATGCGGAGTATGCCGAGGCGGCTGCGTCGATTGTTCGTCGCCTGAGTGCTGTTCGTATGCACTACCAGGCGGCGTAGGGTTCTGCCGGGGCCGGGGTGCTGCGGGACTGAGACGCACGCCCCAACGGCCCAATCTCAGGTGAGGATGGGTATGAAGAAACGCCGCTTTCGTCGCTTGCTCAAGGGCCGCGTGGCCTGGTGTGACTATTGCCAGGCGCGAACCTCACAACTCAGTGAACCGGGTGGTTCCTGGGTGTGCCAGCGCTGCCTGAACTACGTGTAGGAATGCCATGACGACCATCGACCGCACCACCGTGGGGAGCCTCTACCTCTTGCACTTCTCGCGCCCACTGGGCAACCTCGACAACGCGAGAGGGATGGCGCGCCATTACCTGGGTTGGGCGCTCGATGCACCGGCCCGAATCGCCTGTCATCTGGCCGGCCAAAGCCAGGTGCCGATTGTGTTGGCTGCCCTCAAAGCGGGCATTGTGATCACACCGCACATCTTGGGAGCGGCCCCGAAAGATGGCGAATGGTATCTCAAGAATCGGGTGAAGAATATTCTGCCGTTTTGCCCGGATTGCTGCCGCCAGAAGAACCGCCGAATAAAGGCACTCCCGTTCTCAGCCTGGCAATTGGAGCTGCCCTTGTTCGATGCGGATGCGGATTTCCCGGCGATGCCCACGGGATTGCACGCCGATAGCTACGAATTCCTGATACGTCGCAACTGGCGACAGTCCCGGCCACGGGAAACGATGGATGTATCCGCATTTGATACACTCTAGGAGCTGAGGATGACGAACACCCAACCGACCTTTTCGCTGTATCGTGGGGTCACAATCTCCTGGTATCGCTACGCCACGCGGGGCAGGGCGGAGATGACCTACACCACGACCTGGTACCTCAATGGCCAGTGGTACCACGGCCCGGCCCGGCGTGATGTGGCCGACGCGGTGCAGGCCGCAGAACGAACGATTGATCGCCAATTACGGACGGAAAGGAGCCGCTGATGGATGTCTACCTGAAGGAAGAGCGGGCGCACCTGATTCAGCACTTGATCCAGACGGAAGGCATGAGCACCGGAGATGCGCTCCAAATCGCCATTGATGAAACGCCCGCCCTGCTGGCCTATGCGAACGACTGGGATCGGGATCGGCGCGATGCCATCATTGCGCGCTCTGCGGCTCGCCTGCTCACGGCCCGCCTGGCCCTCCGCCGCCTGAACGACCCACTGCCATAGATTTGCACGCACATGATTCGAGTCGTCTCGCGTGACTCGCAGAAAGGAACCGATCATGACCACCAGCTTTACACCCCGCCGATCCACCAGCGCGCCCGATGACGCCATTGCCCGCCACCCGGCCCCACGCAATCCGGCTGGCCCGTTGTTTCCCGAGCCTGCCACCCCACCACCCGCCGATCCGCCCGCAGCGCCCCTGCCCGTTGCGGATCTGCGGGCAGCCCATCCGCTGCTGTGCAAGCCATTCGCGCAACGCGTTGTGGAACTCAAGCCAGGAGCCACGACACAGGATAAGGCCCGTGGGCTGGCCATGCCGTATGTGGACATGCGCGCCTACTTCACCCGCCTCGACCGGGTGTGCGGGCCAGATGGGTGGAGCCATGTCTACCGATTAGGCGATCGCGGGGTGGTGTGCGAACTCACCCTCTTCGGTATCACCAAGAGTGCCACCGGTGATTATCCGATTGATCAGCGCAACGAGAAACCCGACGAAAATCCGGTGACAAGTGCCGAGGCGCAAGCCTTCAAGCGCGCCTGTGCGGCCTTTGGGCTGGGGCGCTATCTCTACGCATTGCCGCAGCTGTGGGGCAACCTGAACGACAAGAAACAGTTCATTGATCCGACCGGCCTGATTATGCAGATGTATGCCACACTGACCAATGGAAGTGAAGGAGAGTAGGAGCGATGGCCTATTCGGGATTGCCCCAGGAGCCGGTAGCATATGACTGAATTACCGCCGAAAACTACACTTTTCGCAGGTAATCGCCTCCTCCTGCCCTGGGGTGATCCGACCATGCCCACTGACCCCCTCGCCACGACTCCGGCGCTGCCCCTGACCATGCCCACTGCGGATACCCTGGTCAGTAACCCGGCTGCGGTGTACCTGGCGGGCCTCACCCGTGGAGCGGCCCGCACCCAACGATCTGCACTCACCCAGCTGGCTCAGTTGCTGGAGTTCACCGATCCCCTGACGGTGCCATGGGCGCAGCTGCGCTATGCCCACACGACGGCGATCCGCGCCCGGTTGCAAGAAACCTACGCCCCGGCCACGGCCAACCGCTACCTGACGGCGCTGCGCCGGGTGCTGGACGAGTGTTGGCGCTTGGGGCTGATGGAGCGCGAGGTGATGGAGCGGGCCTGCGATCTGAAACCGATCAAAGGCACCACGGTACCGGCAGGCCGGGCACTCGACCCCACCGAGATCCGCGCCTTGCTCGATGTGTGCGCCGCCGACAGCAGCCCCGCTGGCGTGCGTGACACCGCCCTGATTGCCCTGCTCTACACCACCGGCCTGCGGCGCTCCGAAGTCGCACACCTGGATGTCAGCGCCTACACACCCGCCAATGGGGCACTCAAGGTCGTTGGCAAGGGCCGCAAAGAGCGCGTGGTGTATGTGGGCGCTGCGGCTCCGTCCGTGGCGGACTGGCTGACGTTGCGCGGCCAGGCCGATGGGCCGTTGTTCCCCCGTGCGCAGCGCGGTGGCCATGTAGGCACAACCCGTCTGAGTGATCAGGGGGTGCGGGATGTCCTGGCCAAGCGAGCCGCTGCCGCAGGCGTGGCGCACTTCAGTCCGCACGACTTTCGGCGCACGTTTATCAGCGATCTGCTCGATGCGGGTGCCGATATGGCCGCCGCCCAGCACCTGGCCGGGCATGCCGATCCGGCCACTACGGCCCGCTATGATCGGCGTGGGGAACGCGCCTATCACGCCGCCGCCCAGTTACTCCAACTGCCCCGGCGTACCCTGACGCTGGACAGTACCGAGGCGCTACACCGCGAGTGCCGAGATCGCCAATGAGGGTGTGCGGCTGGAGTAGGGTGCGCCCTTGACGCACAAATCGTGCCTACTATCGCGGAGAGTCCGTAACACTTTCGTCACATGCTTGCGTTCAGCATGACGAACGTGTATGCTGGTTGGGTGCTGACGGGCATGGGTGGACCTAACATAGGACAATTAGCCTATTCGTGCGGTGGAACCATGCCGCTAGACTCACACGCAGCGACGCAGCGGAACCACCGCACGGCCACCCAGTGACCGTGCGTTTTTGTACCTATGAGCGAACTCGTTGACACTCTCCTCGAACTGCATGCGCGTGTCAGGGCAGCTGGCTTTGGCTCGGTGACTCTGCCACCGCGTGAGCCGCTCCATGGACCGGTTGGCATGATTCAGGTCAAACCGCTTCCCAAAGAACAGGGCGATATCGCCCTGCTCCTCACCCGGTTGATGGGCGAATTTCAGTTTGTGTATGGGCGTGATCAGGCGATCTTCCGGTTTCAAAACGGAATCATGACCCTGGTCGAAATCACCTTTATGATCTAGCCGTTTCGCCATAGCCCGTAGTGAATGCCTCACGCGGTTGGTTCTCTCCTTGAGAACTGACCGCGTTTTTGTGTGCTGCGTCCGGGCCGATGAACAGCCGCTCCCCGTGCCACTGGCACACTTTCGAGGCAGGCTTACGGCCCGCAAGACGCACGATTGAACGCTGTATGGATGACGACCGCATGGCCAGTATCGACATGGGCACTATCACGAATAGCGATGGTGTTGCCGCCGGGCGACAGGCCAGTGCGAGCAGCGCGCGTGTGACCGTGAATATCTCGAACCATATGCGGCGGATCTGGCGACGCCGCACCAAGCAGCAAGCCGAGTTACCGCCGCTGCTCCAGAACGAAACGCTGCACCAGGTGCAAATCAGCACCATCAATGCCCTCCAGGACCTGGAGGGGCGGATCTATGAGTATCAGAAGACGAATGACCGGCGCTGGCGGGCCGAACAGATCGAGCGACGCATCAGCCTGATTGGCCTGGCGATCCTGATCATTGAGGCCAGTCACCGCTGGGGCTGGTGGTAAAGGAGACCCGATGGACATTATCGATCGCGACCCGGCCCTGCTGACCATGGCCGCACCACCACGCATCAGCGAAGCCCAGTTCGCCTATGTGCTGGAGCAGGCCAAGAGCCCGGCCTTTGCCGAGAACCCCAAGCAGCTGTACCGCATGTGCGTGCAAAACCGGCTCGATCCGTCCGTCGCACTGGCCTTCTTCGGCCACGAGTCGCGCTTTGGGCTGGCGGGTGCTGCGGCGCGCACCAAGAACTGGGGCAATATCCGCAAGGGCCAGGGGCGGCACAGCATCAATAAGAATGGGTGGGCCTACTACGCCAATTGGACCGATGGCCTGATTGACTGGTGCTCACTGATCAACCGCCTGTACATCACGGCCTGGAACCGCACCACGGTGCCGCTGGTGCTCGACAAGTATGCGCCGCCCGAAGACCACAACAACCCGAAGAGCTATGCCGCTGCGGTGGTGCGCTTCGTGCGGGAGTGGCAGATCGCCGATGCCGAGCGCCATGAGTGAGGCGCAACTGGAGGCCTGGCTGTCTGCGCTCCAGGCCACGCTGGCTGAGATCCGTGAGGTGCTCAACACGTTGGATGCCCGCCTGGCGGATCTCGAAGCGGCGACCGCAACGAAACTACGTGTGGGGTGAAAGCGCGGCGTGTACAACCCAGTGCAACCTGGCGGATCTCCGCCTGTGTCTCATGTCCCGAATGTGGCTGCTGGTGGCCACGGGTGTGGGTGCGCTGTCTGGGCAAAGAATGGTGGATCACATGTCCGGTCTGCGGCGAAGTCCGCTGGCGGGCCATACTGAAATCGTAGAGGAACAACCATGCAAGCTGGTGGAGTGTTAGGCGGCGGAGGTACACTTGCCGCGAAGAAAATCGGCGCGCAAAAAGCGCCGTGGGCTTGGCGGATCAAGAACGCGCTGCGGCCGGGCTATCTCAAGGGCGTGATCGCCTTTCATCTCATCCGGCCGTTTGCGGCCTGGTGGGGCTTGCTGGTCACGATCGGCGCCCTCGACGTCAAAGTGCGCCGGGCCGACGGCACATGGATCGACTATGGCACGGTCGGCTATCGGGTCATCACGACGGCGGGGGTCACGTTCTTACGTGACGATTGGAATGCCAACGCACAGGATTTCACGACCTTCAACTTTCATGGGTGTGGCACCGGCAATACCGCAGAGGCAGTTGGTGATACGGCGCTTGTGACGGAATCGACGACCGCACTGAACCCCGACTCAACCCGCGCCACCGGGACGCGCTCGGTGCCAAGCAGCACCAGTTTTGCCAGCGTCGGCACAGCGACGTTTGATGCGACGGCTGCCATTACAGAGCATGGCTTGTTAAGCCAGGCGGCCACGGGCGGTGGGACACTCTGGGATCGCACGGTCTTCGCAGCAATCAATGTGGCATCGGGAGACTCGATCCAGTTTACGTACACGGGTACATTGAGCGGAGGCGGGTAGCACATGGCCGCAACGATTAAACAGCAAATCCTCCAAACTCTGGTCACGCTGACCATCACACTGAACAGTTTGACCAACAACGCCTATGTGACCGGCGCTGCGGCCGGGGCCGATGGAACCGCTGCGGAGATTTGGGGGGATTGGGTCTTAACCTTGGGGAGCTTGACCCCCACGGGCACACCGGTGGTCAAGCTGTGGTTGGCGCGTGCGCCCGATGGCACGGTGTACGAAGATATTCCCAGTCCACCGGCATTTGACGCGTTTGCAGGCGCGTTCTCGTTGACAACCGGAGCAGGTGTCAAGGTTGCGGTGCTGCGGGATCGCCGACTGCCGCCCGGCCTGTTCAAACCGGTCGTGCAAAACGCGAGCGGGGTGACGTTTGCGGGATCGGGCAATAGTTTGACCTTCCGCCCGCACAGCATGCAGAGCGTGTAGTCGATGCTGTTTCCGCGCTCGCCATTCGAGCAAATCCCCTCGCTGGCCGTCGATTTCAACGCGGCGAGCGAGTCGTACTCGTTTGGCGATCTGGCGACCGTGCCAAGCTCCGAC
>Ga0163144_10024804_pt1 | contig 11747 bp, 9 predicted proteins | sample OliLak19BULKMAT1_FD_123175 | JGI IMG/M metagenome (GOLD analysis project Ga0163144, IMG submission 123175) | Freshwater microbial mat bacterial communities from Lake Vanda, McMurdo Dry Valleys, Antarctica - Oligotrophic Lake LV.19.BULKMAT1 | ecosystem: Environmental > Aquatic > Freshwater > Lake... | reverse complement strand
TCGTTGAAGAAGGTTCGAATAGAGGAACAAGCGGAGGTTTGCGAGTGTGTTACGCATACTTCCCTGACCACAACACTGTTTTGATGGTAATAGCTTTCGACAAACATGAACAATCGACTTTGAGCAGCGAAGAGAAGAAATCAATCAAACGGGTCATCGCGTTCATCGACTCGTTACTGACCGAAAAGTCAAATAAAAAACAAAAGTAGCATGGAGTTTATCATGGCAAAAAAAACAATAGGATCGAAAATCACAGATCGCCTGGAACGTTTTGCAGCAAATCTAGTGGAGGTTAAAAATCTAGATGAGTTGCAAGAGACGCTCACGGTACGAAAGGTCGTTTTGAATTTGACCCCGCGACCATTTACTGGCGACGAAATCAGTGGGCTTCGAAAAAATCTACGATTGAGCCAAGCGGTCCTCGCGGAATTTCTTGGTGTTTCGGTTTCAACAGTTCAGGACTGGGAGCAAGGCATCAATGTGCCAAGCGGGCCAGCAAGACGCATTCTCGAAGAAATGTATGGCGATACAGAAGTTTGGCGGAAGAGAATCAGAAAACTAGCTACGTCTGGATAAGCGAAACCATTCGTCCTATCGAGTTCTTCAAACTCCACCGGACAACTGTCTCGGTGGTTTTTTTCTTAATACTCCTAGACCAAGGTGCTCAAGTTGGCGGACGAGTCACCTTTGAACAACTCTTGAAGCAAATGCGGATGTTTGCTCGAGTTCCGCCTCTGGCTCGAGTGAAGCATGAGCAAGGAGAAAACGAAGATCAAGCGGAGGACAAGGGAGTCGAACCCTCAACCGGTTTCCCGGCGCCTGATTTCGAATCAGGTCCCTAACCATTCGGCTATCCTCCAGTACAAACAACTAATCTACACCAGTCTGCCCGTTTTCAGCAAGGCTTCTTGGTTCTGATTCGTTATGAGACGCTCTGCGTCGCAGGAATCACGACGCGGAGCGTCGTGCAACTAAGTCGGCATTTCCAAAAGTCTTGCCATGCGATGGAAATCGCTGCTCGTTTCGATAAACCTCACTTTAGTAACCAATGTTTCAGGGTCTACCAATTTTTCAAAAGGAACATACGAAAGGTTGAACTGACCACCCACGGAAACCATCACTCCGTTCAACTTTTCTTCAATTAGCGCCCGGTAAGCTCCCACTCCAATCTGCGAACCCAGCATCACGTCAAAGGCTGTCGGTACACAACATCTCGACTCGTAACCCAACTGGACACCATTAATCTTGCGGCTCTTGCCCGTTTTCTTTGCGTAAGCGGCGCTCAGCATCGTCGCGAATGCTTTGCCAATCGCAATGTTCGAAATCGCAATATGACCATGGTCGTCCCTCGCAATGCCCTCCAAATACGAATTGGGCAAGTACTCTGCCAGCCCCTCAGCAATGACGATCACCCCGTAGTTTCGGCCAACTTTTTCGCGAGCTAGCATTGTGGAAATCATTTTGTCAACGACGGCATCGAGATTCATAACGGTTCGCGTCTTAACCGTGCCGTCCGCCTGGGTTGTGGTCTCCGTATTTCTAAGTGGCCCCACAATGTCCTCGACACTGAGTACCATGCTGGCATCGCCTGCGATAGCCGCTCCATAAGCCAACCAACCTGCCGATCTGCCCATGGCCTCGCATAGAAAGTACGCTTGCCCTGCCGCCGCATCGCGATTCAGATTGCGAATCCCGTTGGCCAAAGTCTCAGCCGCACTAAAGTAACCAAAAGTGAAATCGATCCCTGGATAGTCATTGTCAATGGTCTTCGGCAAGTGAACGACTGGCATTCGAACTTGATCGGCTGGCAAGGTATCCTGGTAGAGCTTCATTTTGTTAGCCGTCTTGAGGGTGTCGTCCCCTCCGATGCTGACTAAAGCATCCACCCCAAGCGATCGCAACGCCATGTAAACGCGGTGAAGCGGAGCTGATTTTTCGGGGTCTCGCAAATGGGCAGGGTTTGAAACACCTTTCCCTGGATTGGATCGAGCGGTTCCGATCATTATCCCAGGTTCCGTCCGGGAAAACTCTAGCCGTTCCAAAGATAGCTTTAGAAACTGCTTGCCCTCGACGAGCGGTGTCTTTGGATCAAAATCGATTAACTTCGAGTAGCCATGCTTGATGCCAATTACCTCAACGCCAGCATTGAGCAGAGTGAACGCCGCAGAAGTAATTACCGAGTTCGCTGCTGGGGCCGGTCCACCCGCAAACAAAATAGCCACTCGCTTTATAGCTGTCATTAATAGTTGCTCGTTAAACAATGAAACAATGAAACAATAACGGAAACGAATCGAATCGGCGAAGATTGTAGCTTTGTCTTGCGGAATGTCCAACGGTCGGGTAAGGCTGGGAGTTTGGGCGGTCTGATCTCGATTTTCGGTTTATGCGACGACCAAAATCAAGATGCACCCCATACTGGTCGTGATGATTGAATCGCAGGCACTCAGAATACCGAATGTAACGCCTGTTGCGTTAATTCCGATCGCAACATCCTAGTTCCGGTTGGAGTTGTAAATGTCCGCGACATTAAGCCTGCGAGCGAACCCAAAATGCACAGCCCATGCATTCAAAAAGCGATTGCTGCAAAGAGCGTTGGCCACTGCGATTGCGTTGGGAGTCTCAGCGAACCTGCACTCCAAGTTAAACGCGCAGTACAACCCAGGCGATCTACCCGCTTCTCCATGGGCCAACCGATCCGAAACCATGCGGACCGATACAGGAATCCCGGACGCAAAGCTGCGACTCCACCAACCAGGAGCCCAGCGATTGCAAGGCAATTTTGAATTGCGAGCCAACGATCGACAACTCAACGAAACACGTCGTCCCGCGCCGGTTAAGCTCATGGGACCGATGTCGCTGCCGTCGACTCCAGACGGGCTGCTCCAGTTTCCTCGTGAAGCCGATTCGACAACAAAGTCGCGGTGGCAACGCGTGCCCTCTGGCGGGTTAGTGATCGACTCGGACCCAAGTCTTGAAATCGAGAGCGAACCATTTCAGGAAAGATTGGTAACACAGCCCAGCCGACGCATTGGTATCGGTTTGCCAGACCGCGTTGTAGCCCCAGCTCGGAGCATCGAAGCAGGCAATTCAGTACAAGCGTCGCAAATGGTGTCAGCCAAGTTAAACGTCGATAGAAATGAGCCGATCAACCTTCGAGCATCCACACCGGAAACGCCGCGGCAAGATGTTGCGGCACAACGCCCAACCTCTGGTCTTTCACCATCGGTTCATCCAGTACGCGAGGCCATGCTGCCCGAAATTCCAAGCATTCCAAGCATTCCAAGCGTTTCGACAACCCAGCAGTCGCAATCTCGCCAACCGGTTGTTGAGTTGAATGCCCCTCCAGCCAATGAGATCGAAATGCAGAGGCTGGCTAGAGCGCAACGCGTCAGTCATGAAACTCTGTCCAGCACTTCAGCATCGACGTCGAGAGCCCCCGAAGCTCTGGAGTCACTGCCTGGGTTCGACTCGGTGAAGCGTGAGTTGAAACTATGTTTAGAAAAATGCGATTCGTTGCTCAAACGAGGTGCTGTGTTGAGTGCTAGAGAGGAAGCGAGCCAGGGGCTTCTGCGACTCTTTCGAACGATGGATTTGCATCGAGGACACTTGTACAGTGAGCCCGCTTATGAGAAAGCCATGGCCGCGATTCGCGAGGAAGCGGATTTTCAGAAAATACTCGGTGGACGTCAAGGTTCGGGCGTTCAAGCCGCGGTGGATACCCACTCAACCGAAGCGCTCAAAAACAGACCGCTCGAATCGACTTCGCCTGAGTTGGCCGCCATGCACTATCGATGGTACGCCCGCTACCAACTGGTTATCGCATCCGATGGCCATCCGTGGGCAGCCGATCTGCTTTACGCTTACGGCAAAACGCTTGAAAAGGATGCGGAGCTGAACCCCTCCCGAGCGAACATGTTTCGAAATCAATCCGTCGTGTTTTATCAAGCGGCAACGCAAGTCGCTCCAAATCAAAGCGATGCGGCTAGTCAGTTGGGTTACGCCCTCATCCATTTGGACAGAATGGATGACGCATACAATGCACTTGCAGCGTCGATTCAAACGAAACCCAACGCGAACGCATGGCACAATCTAGCCGAAGTGTTTCGTCGGACCGGAAAAGTCGCGGAAGCCGAGTACGCGGTTGAGCAAGCCGCCGCCATGAGCTCCCAAGTATCGCAACATTCACCCGAAAACCCAGAAATTACTGAAGTCGATCCAGCAACATTTGCAAAGTATAGTCCGATGCCAACGATGATGGCCCCGACGCAAACATTCGCGCCAAGTGGACAGCCTACTGCCGGGCCTGGCAGAGTGGATCCAAGTGTTCGAACTGCGAAGGCTGGGAACAGTTTCCTTTCAAAGATGTTTGCAAGATGAAAAACCAATACAGAAACAAAGCATTGAACCTCGGTCGCGTTGTAGCATTCTGGTGCGCATGCTTCTCCACTCCGTTCTTGCCCCGGCTCAGCGCGCAGTATGGAAGTGCGCCAGCACAGTATGCGAATGCAACCACTCAGTCTTGCGGATGCGGTGGCATGGTCGGTTGTGGAACATGCGGCGGAAGCCGAATCCCCGCTGCCGTTCAAATGTGTCCGCCTCAACAACCGACGGGTGTGACGTCAGGCGCATGTAAGCCCTGCATCACGGGCATTGACTGCGCTCAAGATCCTCGCGGCGAAAAGCGATGGGGCAACGCGCACACAATCGATTTTGAACCCCTGTGGCACGGTGAGTACATTGGCCCGGTTCGACTCCCGTCACTCCTGGATTATCGCGTTCGTGTCAACGACGAAATCACGTTTACCTATATTCCAAACCGTCAAAAGACCATCGAGGAATATCGATTGATGGTAGGGGACGAGGTTAGTTTGGATTCCATATCCGACGCAAGCATCAAACAAGTGCGGGTCCCTATCCAGCCGGACGGGACTGTCATTGTGCCCCTACTTAAGAATCCAATCTCGGCATCAGGCAAAACGATCCAGACACTGAGGAAGGATCTCGAGGTCGCGTACCAACAGTACATCGTTGCGCCAGCGATCGACATACTACCTGTCAAAGTGAATACAGCAGTCGAAGATCTAAAGGACGCAGTCAATGGACCCTTTGCGGCGGGCGGGCGAGCCCGGGCGGCCAACGTCAATCCGGACGGCAAGGTTCAACTGATCGGAATTGGAAGCGTGTACGTGTTGGGAATGACCATCGAAGAAGTCAAACGCGAGGTCAATCTTCGGTACCGCGAGGCCTATGTCGGGATTGATATCGAACCAACTCTAACACGAACCGCAAACCATGTTTGCTTTGTTTTTGGTGAAGTGAACAAGCCAGGTCGCTACGAAATGGATCGACCAACCACTGTCACACAAATGCTTGCGCAAGCCGAGGGGATGCGGCTGGGCGCCAATACGCGGCAAATTGTTGTTTTTCGACGAGCCGAGGACTGGAGGCTGATTGCAACGATGCTTGATCTACGGGGTGGTCATCTCGGAAAGCGTCCCAATCCCTCGGATGAAATCTGGCTTCGCGACAACGACTTGATCATCGTGCCACCGACGCCAATAACTCGGTTCAATAACGGGCTCCAGCAGATTTTTACGAATGGATTCTATAGAGTGGTGCCGTTCCAGGGAGCTACAATTCAGGACCTAAGGTAGGCTGACCATTTCCATTGCCAGTTCATGCACAACAAGAATAAAGATTCATGAGTTCCAAATACGAAGTGATTCGAGTCGAAGATCGCCGCCAGCGTCGGGAGTTTATCGACTTCATTTGGAAGTTGCATAAGAACGATCCGAATTGGGTTCCTCCCATTCGAATGAACCAAGAGGAACTCGTCAATTTTCGCCGACATCCCTTTTACGAGAATGCAAAGTGCCGAACCTTTATCGTACGTAAAGACGGCGAAGTGGCAGGACGCGTTGCGGCCATTATCAACAATGGCCACAATAAACGGTTCGGCGAAAAACGCGGTTTTTTCGGCTTCTTTGATTGCATCGATGATCAGCAAGCCGCCAATGCGCTTTTACTAGAAGCCAGCCGCTACTTGAAAAGCGAGGGCATGGACGATGTTCGCGGCCCCTGCAACCCGTCGCTCAATTACGAAATTGGCACGCTAGTCGATGGGTTCGATACCCCTCCTACGTTCATGATGACCTACAACTGGCCTTACTACGATAAATTGATCAAGGGGTTTGGTTTCGAAAAGACCCAAGATCTTTATGCCTACGAAGGCAACATGGAGATGCTCAAGACGATTGATCCGAAGCTGAAATTCGTGATCGATGAAGTGAAGCGTCGATTTAATGTGACCCTTCGACCAGCAAACAGAAAAAAGTTTGGCGAGGAAGTCAAACTGTTTTTGAAAATTTACAACGAGGCACTTCAGGGCACTTGGGGATTTGTGCCGTTGACCGATGCGGAATGCGTCGGAATAGGCGCATCTCTAAAAATGCTTATCGATCCGACACTAACCTCGTTTGTCGAGGTCGACGGAAAACCAGTTGCGGTCGGTATATGCTTGCCAGACTTCAATCCACTCATCAAAAAGATCGACGGCAGATTGTTTCCTTTCGGCTTTTTAACACTGCTTTTCGGACGCAAGAAAATCAAGAAAGTCCGTGTGATGAGTACGAACGTCATTCCCGAGTACCAACGTTGGGGGCTCGGGTTGGTAGTGCTCGACCGAATGCTGCCCGATTGTTTAGCCATGGGAATTCACGATGCGGAGTTTTCATGGGTTCTCGAAAGTAACCACTTGTCTCGTGGCTCGCTTGAGAGAGCAGGAACCAAGCGGACCAAGACATACCGATTGTACGATCGCACACTCAGCGATATCCAAGCCTGAAACCAGCCAATGAAGCACGTCAAAAAACAAGCCAGGCTGCATCCCAGTGGTGCGGCTCTTACCTCGTTTTGCTATACTAAGTTGTACTGAGTTCGACCCCCATGGCCTTGGCCATGGGTGAAGGAGCTTATTGGCTAAAGACAAACTGAAATGACGAGGACTTAAGCTCTCCACCTAGCTTGCCTAGGTGGAAGCCAGACTGAATAGCTAGATGTCGATGCCTTCCGGATCGCCCGTCGTGCCCACTCAGCTTTCGTTCGCCTGTGGCGAACGAAAGCTGGGTGGGCACGGGCTCAAGGTCGCAGCGAAAACCACTAGCCTGAAAGTCTTTGGTCCACTGGCACAAGGCCAATGGAGCCAGGGAATGGCCTTAGGTCCACGCCATTCCAGACAAGCTACTTGCTCTACTCAATCTCCAACAGTTCCAATCGTACAGGGATGACATGAAAGATACTCTTGCAGTGATCTTAGCCGGCGGAAAAGGAACGCGTCTAGAACCGTTAACACGCGATCGTGCTAAGCCAGCCGTGCCGTTTGGCGGCAACTATCGCATTATCGATTTCGTACTCTCGAATTGCCTGAACAGCGGCCTGCGCAAGATGCTCGTCTTGACGCAGTACAAAGCCATGAGCCTTGACCGCCACATCAATCTTGGCTGGCGAGACTTCTTTTGCCGTGAGCTCGATGAGTTCATTGATATTGTTCCGCCACAACAACGCATCGACGAGAATTGGTATCAGGGCACCGCGGATGCCGTTTATCAAAATATCTACGCCATCGAAAAAGAACGTCCCAAGTACCTCATGATTTTGGCTGGCGATCACATCTACAAGATGAATTATCATTCGATGATTCAATACCACAAGGATATGCAAGCCGACCTGACGATTGGCGCCCTGCGTGTCAGCAGCGAGGAAGCAAAAGAATTTGGGGTCATGCAAATCGATTCGGACCAACGCATCGTTGGCTTCCAGGAGAAACCGGCCAATCCTCGCCCTATCCCCAACGACCCAGGGCATGCACTCGCATCAATGGGAATCTATGTGTTCAATACGAGATTCCTTTTTGAACAACTTTGCCATGATGCCAACGACCCTAAGAGTCATCATGACTTCGGAAAAAACATTATTCCGTCCATTATTGATCGTCACCGTGTCTATGCATTTCCATTCAAGGACGAAAACAGAAAGCGAGACGCGTACTGGCGTGACGTCGGTACGTTGGACGCATTCTACGAAGCCAACATGGATCTGGTGGGTATTGATCCCTTTTTGAATCTCTACGACGAAAGCTGGCCGGTGCGGACTCTGCAAAAGAATTTGCCGCCACCGAAGTTTGTGTTCGGATCGCGAGGCGAAGGCGACCGGTGCGGTTTGGCCTTGGACTCGATCGTATGCGCAGGAACAGTTGTTAGTGGTGGCAGAGTCGAACGGAGTATTTTGGGACCCGGGGTTCGAGTCAACTCCTACGCCCAAATCTCAGATAGCATTCTATTCGAAGGGGTCGAGGTTGGCAGACGCGCCAAGATTCGCAATGCGATTATCGATAAAGGTGTTTGCATTCCGGCTGGCTTCGAAATCGGATTCGATATTGAACTAGACCGAAAAAGAGGCTTCACGATTTCTAACAATGGCATTGTAACTGTCGCAAAAACCGAAGATCTGTCGTCGCTTGCCTTTCAATCGAATGCCAGCCCGTCCAGGTCCGAGTCGGGTAAAGGAACTGCTGCTCCTCCAAAAGGGTTGAGCGGGCACATGGGCTCCAATCATTTTAGCCGAGTCATTGATTCCGCGAGGGAGGATTCTGAGTAATGAGTACAATGCCAATTCTCTATTTGCTAATGGGATTACTGTTCGGGACGACGCTTTTGGCGGTCGGAATTGCACTCGGATTTTGGATGGCGAAACGAAGCTCTCCAGGTATCGAGCGGTCCTTGATCGATCAAACGCAAATAATCGCTGCACTTCGCAATATGGCCAGCTGGACCACGGATTTCGCGGGTGACTTTAACCGCTATCAGTCGACGATGCAGACCCTCAAGCGAGATGCGGCAGACACCAAGAAAGTCCGAACCAAAGAGGAAGTACAAAGTATCGTCGATCGAATCGTCGAGGCAAACAGCTTACTGCAGTCTCGACTTGAGTCCGCCGAAGGCAAACTCGAAATGCAAACCAAACAGTTGGCCTGTTACTTGACCGAAGCTCGCACAGACGGGTTAACCGGACTTGCGAATCGAAAAGCCTTTGACCAGAAAATGGACGAATGTTATGCAAGGTTGCAGTCAACCAAGCATCCTTTCTCGTTGGCCTTGATCGATATCGATCACTTCAAAAAAATAAATGACAACTATGGCCATCCAGCAGGCGATGCGGTGCTGCGAGAGATCTCCGCCCGCCTAAGAGAAATTAGCAGCGAGTCTCTACTGGTCGCGCGGTACGGAGGCGAGGAATTTGGAATCATTTTTGATGGCGAGGTTCTGCCTGCCGCTAATGCTTTGGAACGACTCAGGCTAACCATCGCTGGCAAACCAATTGACGTCGAGGGCCAGAAAATCCCCGTGACCATTAGTTCAGGCATAGCTCGAATCAACGACAACGAGCGGATCGGGAAGTTTGTGCAGCGTGCCGACGAAGCGCTTTACGGTGCGAAAATGGGAGGGCGAAATCGCGTCTACATTCACAACGGTGTACTATGTGAGTCATTTGGAAAGCCGACAGCGGTTGGATCGATCGTTTTGCAAAACAATGATTCTCTCGCGATTGAAACACCGCCAACTTCAAACGAACTCGAACATCGAGTCCTTTCGCGTCTCGATCGACTGATATCCCAAGAAGCAAACCACAAAGAATAGTTGACTCAGCTGAAGATGTCTCGATCGAGCATTCGATAATTGATGGCTTCTTGAATGTGATGTGCTTGAAGTGTTTCTGACGATTCGAGATCAGCGATCGTTCGAGCTACTTTTAGTACTTTATCGTGGGCTCGCGCGGATAGCCCCAACTCGGTGACTGCGACTCGCATCAGTTCGTACTCAACCTTGCCTAAAATGCAATATTTGCGAAGCTCGCGACTATTCATGTGTGCGTTGGTATTGGTAACGCTATTGTCAAATCGTTTTGCCTGAATGGCTCTTGCTATTTCGACTTGGGAGCGTATCTCGGCACTACTGGTACCCGGTGGACCGCTGGTTAGTTCATTAAAGGGCACGGCTGGTACTTCGATGTGAATATCGATGCGGTCAAGAAGTGGTCCACTGATGCGAGACATATAGCGTTCGATCTGCGGTGGGGTGCAATTGCACGACCGACGTGGGTCGGTTCGATAACCGCACGGGCATGGATTCAATGCCGCGATCAACATGAAGTTGGCTGGGAAGGTTGTGCTACGCATCGCACGCGAAATAGTAACGACTCGATCTTCGAGTGGTTGCCGCATCACCTCTAGCGTCTTTCGATTGAACTCGGGCAACTCATCCAAGAAAAGGACCCCGTTGTTGGCCAGGGAGACTTCACCTGGTGCCGGTGGGCTGCCGCCGCCGACCAATCCTGCATCGGAGATTGTATGATGCGGCGAGCGAAAGGGACGCTGCACCATGAGTGGCTGGCCAGGCTGCAATCGACCAAGAGCCGAATAAATGCGAGTGGTCTCGATTGATTCTTTTGCTGATAGTGTTGGCAGTATGGACGGAAGTCGCTTGGCCAACATTGTTTTGCCCGAACCGGGTGGACCGAGCATGATGAGATTGTGAGCGCCCGCTGCTGCGATGGTCATGGCTCGTTTGGACATCTCCTGTCCTCGAACGTCGCTAAAATCGACGTCGTAATTCGAAAAGGCTTCGAAGATTTCGTTCAGACGCGATGGTACCGGTTCGATCTGCAGTTTCCCTGACAAGAATCCGACGGCTTCGTTTAGGGACCCGATTGGAATAACGTCGAGTCCCTCGACGACGGCGGCTTCCTGTGCATTTTCGGCTGGTACAAGGAGTCCGCGTATGCCAGGCTGTTTGGCCGCCGCAATGGCGATCGAAAGGACCCCTTTGACGTTTCGCATTTGACCCTCGAGCGAGAGTTCTCCGACGGCGGCATACTGCTCCAGCATATCGGACTCCAACTGTCCCGCACCGACGAGAATCCCGATGGCGATTGGGAGATCGAAACTGGTCGCTTGTTTAGGCAGGTCAGCCGGGGCGAGATTGATGACAACACGGTCATGCGGACGTATGAAGCCGCCATTGACGAGCGCCCGTTCTATGCGATGAATGCTTTCGCGAACCGCTTGTTCTGGTAAACCAACGATGACCGTCTTCGGTAGCGGAGCCGGGGATAGATCCACTTCGACATCGACCGGCATGGCTTCGATTCCAAGCAGTGAATAGGTTTTAAGCTTGGCAAGCATTTAGGCGTGAATCCTTGGTTTAGGGCGGCGCAAACTGTGGCCCAATGTTATACCAGGGTCAAAAGCTCTTTTGGACCTGACAGCCGAAAATCGATGTCGCCGGAGACCACGTTTCAAAAAGTCAGCCGCACACCGGCGGCAAGTTGCCCGGGCCTGTTCGCGAATAAGCTTATTCGCCAACCAAACAAGCGAGTTGGGGGTCTAGAAACCGGACTTGGGAAACCTAAACAGGCGCCAGACAACGAACGAAGGGGCTAGTGTAGAGACAAAAGCAAAATAAATCTTGGGACTGTTTTTGCGTGCGTTGGCATTTACCAAAGAGCCACAATCGAATTAAACAGTCGCAATCTTCTTCGACTTGCGACGTCGGTAAGCAGCGACCAATCCAGCGCAACCCGCCATGCCGAGAAGGGCTAGGGATGTTGGTTCCGGGACGGCTGTAATTGTTGCCGTCACGTTGAAATCATCGATCCCTAAGCCATCATCAGAACCGGCCGCATTAAAATCC